>Ga0228698_1001377_pt1 | contig 12069 bp, 9 predicted proteins | sample McNCre117_Aug_MG_FD_178015 | JGI IMG/M metagenome (GOLD analysis project Ga0228698, IMG submission 178015) | Freshwater microbial communities from McNutts Creek, Athens, Georgia, United States - 1-17_Aug_MG | ecosystem: Environmental > Aquatic > Freshwater > Creek | place: USA: Georgia...
GCAGGGCATGGTCGATGTGCCCAAATGGCGTCACGCGCTGATCAATATTGCGCATCCCTTGCTCAAGCAAGGTTTGGTCATTCTGGATACCCCCGGGCTCAATGCGATTGGCGCGGAGCCGGAGTTGACGGTGAGCCTGATCCCGCAGGCGCAGGCGGTGGTATTTATTCTGGGCGCCGACACCGGTGTTACCAAGTCCGATCTGGTGATATGGCGTGAACATCTTGCGCCGGATGCCAGCAACGCCGAGGGGCATCTGGTGGTGCTCAACAAGATTGATACCTTGTGGGACGAGCTCAGCACGCCTGAGCAGATTGAGGCGCAAATTGAGCGCCAGAAGGCCGAGACCGCGCACATTTTGGGCATCCAGAGTCATCAGGTGATTGCGGTGTCGGCGCAAAAGGGCTTGGTGGCAAAGGTCACAAAGGACAAGGCGCTACTGGACAAAAGTTGCCTGGGGCTTCTGGAGGAGGCACTGGGCGGCGGCATGCTGCAGGAGCGCCAACGCATTCTTCAGCGCAAGGTAAGCAAGGGCATCAGCGATTTGCGCAGCGAAACCGGACGTGTCATCAATATCCGCAAGCGCGACCTGACCGAACAAAAACTGGAGCTGCAGGGGCTGCAAGGCAAAAACGCCAGTGTCATCAAACACATGCGCAACCGCATTGCCAAGGAGCAAGAAGATTTCGACCAGGGCGGCGCCAAGATCCACGCCGTGCGCTCGGTGCACCTCAAGCTATTGAATGAAGTGTTTGCCATGCTGGGCAATTCGGTACTCAAGGCCGAAATGCAACAGCTCTCCAGTGTGCTCAATCAAAAGGGTTTGAAGCTCGGGGTCAAGAAGTCTTACGGTGAAGCCTTCGATCGGCTCAGAGCCAATTTCGCCAAGGTACAGGCTCTGACCACGGAGATGCACACTATGCTGGAAGCCATGTTCCGGCAGCTCAATGCGGAATATGGCTTTTCGTTGCAGACCATTCCCGAGCCCGACTTGTCGTTCTATCTCAAAGACCTGGAATTGGCGCACCGCAGCCATTTGCAATACCTGGGAATCAGCAATATTTTCAAGCTCGCACAGGTTGAATTTGTGGACCGATTGGTACGCGCTTTGTTTTCACGCGTGCGGATCATCAACGAAGTGGCTTTGGGCGAGATTGAACTCTGGAGCAAGGCGGCCGCGGCGCAGCTCGATGCCCAGTTGCGCGAACGGCACCGGGCATTTGCCCGCCGCATGGAGGCGATTGACCGCATTCAGCAAGCGTCAGGCGGTTTGGACGAACACATTCAGGCAATCAACCAGCAGGAAGAAGCGATCACCGCGATGGAAGGCAAATTGGCTGAACTCACCGCGCAATTGCTGGTAGAGCCCGAGCTTTCCGTGACCGAGCTTGATCTGGAATTGGTCTGAGCGTGGCCACTGAAAAAAGTGACTTTGCCACCCGTGTGGTGCGGTGGCAGGCGCAGCACGGCCGCAATAACCTGCCATGGCAAAACACGCGTGACCCCTACCGCGTGTGGTTGTCGGAAATCATGTTGCAGCAAACCCAGGTGGTAACCGTAAAGAGCTACTTCAAACGGTTCTTGGAGCGGTGCCCCGATGTGGCCAGTTTGGCCGCTGCCAGCCAGGACGAAGTGTTGGGTTTATGGAGCGGCTTGGGCTATTACAGCCGTGCCCGTAACCTGCACCGTTGTGCGCAACAGGTAATGGAGTGCCACGGCGGCGTGTTTCCCCGTGATGCGGCAACGCTTGCGACACTTCCCGGCATCGGTCCGAGCACCGCCGCCGCCATTGCGTCACTGTGCTTTAGCGAGCGCGTGGCGATTCTGGATGCCAACGTCAAGCGCGTTGTTGCCCGGGTCTGTGGGTTCGATGGCGATGTAAGTGTCGCGGCGAATACGCGCGTGCTGTGGGAACTTGCGACCGCTCTATTGCCGGCGCGTGATCGCGCGCTGAAGGAGATGGCACGCTACACCCAGGGCATGATGGATTTGGGTGCCATGGTGTGCACCCCCAAAGATCCGAAGTGCTCACAGTGTCCGGTTCAGCAGGATTGTGTTGCCTGCAAGTCCGCAGACCCGCAGCGTTTCCCGGTGCGCAGCCGCAGGGTCAAACGCAGCAGCGCCTCGGTTTGGCTGCTTTGGGCAAAGAGCCCTTGTGGCGCAGTGTGGCTGACCAAGCGTCCCGCCAGCGGCATCTGGGCGGGGTTGCATTGCCTGCCGGTGTTCGATAGCGAAGCCGATTTACGCCAAAGCCTGCCGCCGGACCTGGTTGATCGGGTGCAATGCGAAGCGGCATTTGTCCACGTTCTGACGCACAAGGATTTGCATTTGCACCCTTGCCGAATCGAGGCGAGTTCGGAACTCCAGTTTGGACTGGGGCGTTGGGTTGCTGCTGAAGACTGGATTGGCCTGGGCTTGCCCGCGCCAGTGCGCAAACTGTTGGAGCGCTGACGCGTCAAGTCAGCGGTCGGGCGTCCAATTCGCGGTGGCGCTTCAGCGTGGTCCATTGGTCACTGAACAGTTGGGCCAATCGCTCCACCAGATACACCGAGCGGTGTTGCCCACCCGTGCATCCAATTGCAACCGTCACATAGCTGCGGTTGTCGCGCGCCAGATTGGGCAACCAATTCTTCAAGAAATTGGTGATTTGTTCTTGCATGCGTTGCACATCCAATTGCGCATTCAGAAAGTCGGCCACCGGCTGGTCGCGCCCGGTAAGTGCTTTGAGCGCCGGCTCGTAGTGCGGGTTGGGCAACATGCGCACGTCAAACATGAAGTCGGCATCCGTCGGGACGCCGCGTTTGAAGGCAAACGATTCAAAAACCAGCGTGAGCTGGGTATCGGGTGCCGCCACCAGTGTTTTGACATAGCTCTGTAACTGCGCGGGGCGGATCATGCTGGAGTCGATCACATGGGCCTGTTCTCGAATGTCCGCCAGCAGGTCACGCTCCAATTCAATGGCCTCCACCAGCGCCCGGCGCTCGTCCTGATCGACCTGTCCGGTCTGGCTGCTGCGGGGGCTATTTTGCGAAAGTGGGTGTTTGCGGCGGGTTTCTGAATAGCGGCGCACCAGCGTGTCGGTTGCGGCATCCAGAAAGACGGGTTTGACCACGATGCCCCGCGCCCGCAAGGCGTCCAGCTGGCGCGGCACCTGCGGCAAGGACGTGGCGCTGCGCACATCCATGGCGATCGCCAGTTGGGACGCCTTGTGCTGCATTTCCAGCTCCACCAAAGGCAAGAATAGCTCCGGTGGAAGGTTGTCCACACAATAGAAACCAGCGTCTTCCAGCGCATGCAAGGCGACCGATTTCCCGGACCCCGACATGCCGGTAATCAGCACGATTTCCAGCGGCCGTGCTACTGCTGTGTCTTTGCTCATGTGCCGTCCTGCAACATTTCTTTGGCGTGGGCCAATGTGGTCAGCGAGAGCTTTTCGCCGCCCAACATCCGCGCTATTTCACCTACCCGTTGTTCCCCTTGGATGGCATTGACCGAGCTCAGGGTGGTTTTACCTTGCAGCTGCTTGGACACCCATAAATGGTGATCGGCGCAGGCGGCCACCTGCGGCAAGTGCGTTACCGCCAAGACTTGCCGGTCCACGCCAAGTTGGCGCATGAGACGACCCACGGTTTCTGCCACGGCTCCGCCTACGCCGGAGTCGACTTCGTCAAATATCAAAGTCTGTGCCGTACCCAGCTGGCTGGTGGTCACCGCGATTGCCAGCGCCAGGCGAGACAACTCACCGCCGGATGCAACCTTGCCAACCGGGCGGGGCGTACTACCTGCATGGCCCGCGACCAGAAACTGCACTTCTTCCAGGCCGCTTTGTTGTGGCTGCGCCAGCGTCTCCAGGGCGACCACAAACTGCCCGCCTTGCATGCCCAGTCCTTGCATTGCCTGGGTGATGGACTGGGCCAGCCTGGGCGCGGCCTTGGCGCGTTGCACAGACAGTTTTTTGGCTTCTGCCATGAAGGCGGCGAGCGACTTTTGCTCGGCTTTTTCAAGCGTCTGTAAATCGGTTGCTGCGTCGAGTTGTGACAGCTCGGCGCGCCACGAAGCCAGCAGGGCGGGAAGGTCTTGCGGCGCGCGCTTGTACCGGCGCGCCAATGAAATCCAAAGCGCCATGCGGGCGTCCAGTTCGGCAAGGCGTTCAGGGTCCAGTTCTGTGTGTCGGGCATAGGCGCGCAGGGTGTGGACCACGTCCTCTACCTGGGCCACGCTGCTGCTCAGCGCCGCCAGCGGTTCCGCAAAATCCGGCTCCAGATGCGATTGGTTTTGCAAGGCCTGAAGAGCCACGTTGAGCGCCTGCAAGGCATTGGTGTCCGCGACTTCCAGCACTTCAACTACGCCGTGTGCGGCGTCTAGCAAAGCCTGCGCATTGGCAAGGCGGCTGTGGCTGGCGTTGAGCTCGGGCCACTCGTCGGCTAACGGATTGAGTTTTTCCAGTTCGCTGATTTGCCATGCGAGACGTTCGCGTTCGCGCTGCAGGCTGTCCTGGGCCTGGGTCGCTTTTTCCAGATCGTTCAGTGCGCTACGCCATGCGTTCCAGAATTGCGAAAGCCCTGTCGAGTTGACCTGGGAAAAGGCATCCAGCAGACCTCGAACGGCATCCGGGCGGGTCAGGCTTTGCCAGGCATGTTGGCCATGGATGTCGATCAACTGTTCACCCAAAGCGCGGAGCTGTTGTGCGGTCGCAGGACTTCCATTGACCCATGCACGACTCTTGCCTTGCGTATCGACCGTGCGCCGCAGGAGGATGGAATCACCGCCTTCAAAACCGGCATCGTCAAGCAGCGCTTGTAAGCCAGCAGCCATGTCGAATTCGGCGCTCACGTCGGTTCGCGCTGCGCCTTCGCGAATCACGGCCGCGTCGGCTCTTGCGCCAGTTACCAATTGCAGTGCGTCAACCAGGATCGACTTACCTGCTCCGGTCTCACCAGTTAGCACAGTAAAGCCGCGCTCCAAATCCAGTTCCAGTTCGCCGACGATGACAAAGTCCCGTAGAACGATGCGCTTCAAAGCCATGACTTAGACGACCCCTTCATTCCAATGCATTTTTTGTCGCAACGTGTCAAAGTATGACCAACCCACCGGGTGCAAAAACTTCACCTTGTGTTCTGAGCGGCGCACCACAATGCGATCACCGTGCATCAGCGAAGCCAGGCTTTGGGTGTCAAAGCTGGCGCTGGCGTCACGCCCGGCCACAATTTCAACCGCAATTTCGCCGGCGCTGGTTAACACGATGGGGCGGTTGGACAGGGTGTGCGGTGCGATCGGCACGATGACCCAGCCGTCAATGGCCGGGTGCATCAGCGGGCCGCCGGCGGAAAGGGAATAAGCCGTTGAGCCGGTGGGGGACGCGATGATCAATCCGTCCGCGCGCTGGTTCGCCACAAAGTGGCCGTCCACTTCCATGCGCAGCTCGACCATGCCGGAACTGGCACCGCGGTTGACCACCACATCGTTCATTGCCAGCGCACTGAACACGCAATCACCGTCGCGCATGACACGCCCCTGAATGAGGCTGCGCTGGTCTTCCTCGTAGGCGCCGGCCAACATCGGGCCCAGGACGGTCTTGTATTGGTCGAACGGAATGTCGGTAATGAATCCCAACCGGCCCTGGTTGATACCGATCAACGGCACCTTGAACGGCGCCAACTGGCGGCAGACACCCAACATCGTTCCATCGCCACCGACAACCAGGCACAGATCACACTGTTTTCCGATGTCTTCAATGTCCAGAGTGGCATGGCTGGTCATGCCCATATTGGCGGCGGTGTCGGTTTCCAGAAAAACGTCGCATCCAAGGTCGAGCAGGTAATTGGCGATGTCCTCCAGCGCCTGACGCGAATGCGCACCGGCGGGGCCAGAAATAGTGCTTTGGTACTTGCCGACCAGCGCGATTTGGGCAAATTGGGACTGCGACTTCATTTGTAAATTAGAGCACTAAAATGTTTCCATGCTCGATGAACGTTCCAAGTTGTTGCTGAAAGCTCTGGTGGAGCGGTACATTGCCGACGGGCAACCGGTGGGCAGTCGCACATTGTCCAAGGCTTCTGGACTGGAGTTGTCGCCGGCCACCATTCGCAATGTCATGTCGGACCTTGAAGAGTTGGGGCTGATTGTCAGCCCGCACACTTCTGCCGGGCGCATCCCGACAGCGCGCGGTTACAGGCTGTTTGTGGACACCATGCTCACGGTGCAGCCGTCGCAATATTCGACGCACAGCCTGGCTCCTGACCAGCCGCAAAAGGTGATATCCAATGCGGCTAATTTACTTTCAAGTTTGTCGCAGTTTGTGGGAGTGGTGATTGCACCCCGCAGGTCATCGACGTTCCGGCACATGGAGTTTTTGCGTTTGTCGGAAAAGCGCTTGTTGGTCATCATCGTTTCGCCCGAAGGGGACGTTCAAAACCGGGTGATCTATACCGAGGTCGATTACTCGCAGGCGCAACTTATAGAAGCGGCCAACTTCCTGAACAGCCACTATGTGGGGCTGGATATTGAGCAAGTGCGTGGGCGTTTGCAAAGTGAAGTGGAGAGCTTGCGTTCTGAAATTGCCGCGCTGATGCAGGCTGCAGTCAACGTCAGCTCGGAAGCCATGAACGACACACAGGACGAAGTGGTGATCGCTGGTGAACGAAATCTTTTATCGGTTTCAGATTTTTCCAGTGATATGAGCCACCTGCGCCGCGCCTTCGATTTGTTCGAACAAAAAGCGCAATTGATGCGTTTGCTTGACATTGCCGGACAGGCGGAAGGCGTTCGAATTTACATTGGCGGCGAAAGCCAGGTGGTGCCCTTTGAAGAGCTGTCCATTGTCAGCAGTCCGTATGAAGTGGACGGCAAGGTGGTTGGCACTTTGGGCGTTATCGGCCCGACCCGCATGCCATATGACCGGATGATTCAAATCGTGGACATCACGTCCAAGCTGGTCAGCAACGCACTAAGTCACCACAAATAAGTGGCGGCGCTCAAGCGAGCGGAATGTCTTTCAATCCGAATTCGTTCAAGCCTTCGCGCAATTCCTCAATGGACACAATGAAGCGCTTGGAGACGATCGTGACTGCATCATTGTTGTTTGCTTGCTCCAGCGGGATAAATGCACGCGAGTCATTGAGCAGATCTTGAAGGCGCGACTTCAGCGGCAAATGTATGAAACCACGATAACGTGTGCCGTCGTGCATCAGCACTGAAACCAGAATGACATTTGTTTCCTGGCGTTGTCCGGTAACAGCTTGATTCATGGAAATTCCTCGCCGACGTCTGTACGGTTGTACGGTTCACAGTTGGTTCTCGATTTTAGTCAGCTTCAAGCCCTCGTCCAGCCATTGGCTCTGCAAAAAGTGGAGGTGCCTTTTACCTCCTAACCGTTGTCATGCTAAGCACCGCTACAATCTCGGGTTCGGTTGGGGCGTTAGCTCAGTTGGTTAGAGCAGAGGACTCATAATCCTTTGGTCGAGTGTTCAAGTCACTCACGCCCTACCATTCTTCGATCTGTGATGGCTGCGCACTTCAATGTTGCATGGGTCAAAAAAACCACCCAACTCAAGCATCACTTTCTGGGTATCGGTGAATTTCGATGGTGGTGTGAACAATTTCCTCATGTACCGCCAGTTGCTCACGAATGTGCGCGGGGGTCAGTGCCTGATTGTGTGTGACGATGCTGATGGCACACGAATACACCTTTTTGCCCACTCGCCACACATGCAAGTCGGTTATGCGTGTGCGGTGGATGGCTGCTTCGTCTGATTCCACAACTTCACGAATCTCCTGAACAACAGGGTGGTCCATTTCGCGGTCAAGAAGGACGTTGGCGGTATCGGAAATAAGGCCTTTGGCCCACACTGCAACCAACACTGCTCCGACCAGGCCCATGACTGGGTCCAACCAACCCCAACCGTATAGCCAACCGCCAAAGAGCGCGAGGATTGCCAAAACGGAAGTTGCCGCGTCAGCGATGACGTGGATGTAGGCCGATCGAAGGTTCAAGTCTTGATGCTTGTCGTTGTCATGTGCGTGATGATGCCCATGCCCATGCCCATGCCCATGCCCATGCCCATGCCCGTGCCCGTGCACATGGTGTTCGTCGTGGTTGTGGGCCTTCCCCAGGATTGCCGCGCAAACCAGATTCACTAGCAATCCGACAATGGCGATGGCGATTGCCTCTCGGTATTGAATGGTTTGGGGTTGCAAAAGCCGTTCCGCAGACCCCACCACCATAAAGGCGGCGACGCCCAGTAAAAACACCGCACTGGCAAATCCACCAAGCACTTCAATTTTCCAGGTGCCAAAGGTATAGCGCATGTCGCGCGCATAACGGCGCGCCGCTGCGTAGGCAAATGCGCTTAATCCGATGGCCACTGCGTGCGAACTCATGTGCCAGCCGTCGGCCAGCAACGCCATGGAGTTGAACCACCACCCTGCAGCCACCTCCACCACCATCATGGCGGCTGTTATCCACATCACCAATCGGGTACTGCGCTCAGCCAAGGGATTGGTCTGGTCAAAAACGTGGTCGTGTGTCCACGCGGCGAGATCATTTTTTTGCATAGGTGGCGGCAATTGTGCCAGTCGGTAATGGCACTTTTCCGCACTAACCGCGGTGGTGATTTGTGTTCTTATTTATCACTAAGTGACAACCAAGACAGAAGACCGAAAAACCTGTGATATACTTCGAGGCTTAGCGGCTGTAGCTCAGCTGGATAGAGTACTTGGCTACGAACCAAGGGGTCGTGGGTTCGATTCCTGCCAGCCGCACCAATCGATACCCCTCAAACAGCAATGTTTGAGGGGTTTTTCGTTTTTGTGTCTCGGCGAATTTGATCGGCGCCGTTGTGGCGGCTATCGGTCGCCAGCGAGCTTGAAAACGGCGACGGTTTGCACCAATTCTTGTGCCAGGTTATTCAGGCTGCTTGCCGCGGCGGCCATTTCTTCTACCAAAGCAGCGTTTTGCTGTGTCGCGGTATCCATGTGTGAAATCGCTTGCCCCACTTGGGCGACGCCATTGGCTTGCTCGTTGCTGGCCGTGGTGATCGACGCCATGATGGCCGATACCCGCTTGATGGACTCCACCACTTCATTCATCGTCGCGCCAGCGTGGTCCACCAACGTGGTTCCATGTTCTACCTTGTCCAGACTGGATTGAATCAGGTCCTTGATTTCTTTGGCTGCTGTTGCGCTACGGCCTGCCAAGGACCGCACTTCCGTTGCCACCACCGCAAAGCCGCGCCCCTGTTCCCCTGCACGAGCGGCCTCTACCGCTGCATTGAGCGCCAGAATGTTGGTTTGAAACGCAATGCCGTCGATGACGCTGATGATGGCCGAGATTTGATGGGACGAGTCGTTGATGCCACGCATGGTCGAGACCACCTGCCCGACAACCTCTCCGCCTTTTTCAGCCACTTGTGTCGCGTTCATGGCGAGTTGATTGGCTTCGCGCGCGGAGTCGGCGTTCTGGCGCACCGTGGCGCCGAGCTCCTCCATTGAGGAAGCGGTTTCTTCCAGCGAGGCGGCCTGCTGTTCCGTGCGCGCAGACAGGTCGTGATTACCCTCTGCAATTTCGCGGCTGGCAACGGCGACACCTTCCGATGTATTGCGAACGCGCGACACGATATCTGACAGGCTGTTTTGCATGTGCCCCAACTGGGCCATCATGCTGTCGTTGTCACCGCTGCCGGTTTGTATTCTGGTGCGAAGGTCGCCTTGCGCGACACTTTGTGCCAATAGCGTCGCTTGGGCTGGTTCCGCACCCAACACGCTGAGTTGTCGCCGCACAATTCCACCGATTACGAAAAACAACATTACCTGCACCCCGAGCTGGCCCGCCCATAGCCACGCGTTGATGTGGCTGATGCTGTCTTTGTCGGCCTGGATATTGGCGACGATGCTAATGGCGCCCAGTACGGCGCCCTCATCTGCCGCGTGACATTCCAGGCATTTCGAGCCGCGGAAGTTCTTTTGCGCAATGTAGGGGATGACCGCGCGCAACGTGGTCTCATTCTTTTCGTTGGCGCCCAGTTGGTACACACTTTTTCCGTCGGACAGAACACTGCGGTCCAAGTCGTCAACAGGTTTTTGGTTGGGCAGGCCCGGGCCATATTCATCAATGACCCCCTTGCCACGGATGACGCGCAGCTCCCGCAGGTCTTCCGAATCGCCCATCTTGCGGATGAAGAGGTCCCGAACCTTCGGGTCGTCGATAACGTCGTGCTCTCCCACTTTGGCCGACATCAGTGTGTTGAGCGCATTGATTACGCCATCGGCGACGGTGCCGATACGGTTTTCCGCTGCGCGCAGCGAGCGCTGCTCTATCTGGCTCGAAACCCAGAATTGGGCCGCAAGCAAAACAACCAGCATCAATCCCTGGATCAATATTTGCAGTTTTAACTGCAAGCCAAGTCGCGACCATTGCACTGCAAATGTATTCATGGTTTTCTCTGCCTTGCTCAACGGATGGTCCGCCAAAAGCCTGAAAGCGGGGCCGGGCCATAAAAGCTGATGCCATCCTAGAGCATCCACGAGGGGCTGTGGTTACAGACGCACATGGTATTGATATGGGTCAGCTTTTTCCTCCATTGCGGCAGCCCGCGGATTCTTTGCGACAATCGACGGCGTGCCCTCAACCTGCGGGTACACGTTTGTTTGGATTGGGACTGCTCATGTTGGGTTTCTTGCCGCCCTTTGTACGCGGCATCTTGTCTTTTTTGGTGCTGGCCGTAAACACGCTGTTCTGGTGTTTTTTGTTGTTCGTGCTTGCGCTATTCAAGGCCTTATTGCCGTTTGACGCCGTGTTGGCACGACTGGACCCGGTCATCAACGCTACGGCGTCCGCCTGGACCCGCTGCAATAGCCTGTGGCGACGATTTGCATACCGCACCCGCTGGAGCGTACAAGGTGTAGAAACCCTGCGCTACAACGACTGGTACCTGGTCAATTGCAATCACCAGTCTTGGGTGGATATTTTTGTATTACAGGACGCACTGAATGGTCGCATTCCGCTGTTGAAGTTCTTCCTCAAAGCTGAGTTGATTTATGTCCCCGTGATTGGCCTGGCCTGGTGGGCCCTGGACTTCCCGTTCATGAAACGGCATTCGCGCGCAGCACTGCGAAAGAACCCCAATTTGCGCAATGACGACCGCGACGCCGCCCGAAAGGCCTGCGCCAAATTTGCCAATGTGCCGACCTCGGTCATGAACTTCGTAGAAGGCACCCGGTTCACCGCCGAAAAGCACGCTACGCAAGCTTCACCGTACCGCTATTTGCTCAAACCCAAAGCCGGTGCCATGGCCATGGCCTTGAATGCTATGGGTGCAAAGTTCCACTCTCTGGTCGACGCCACCATTGCCTATCCCGATGGCATTCCAACGTTCTGGCAGTACATGTGCGGCCAAGTGCCGCGCGTGAGCTTGCACGTGCAGCAAGTGGAGATTCCAGTTGAGTTTTGCACTGGAGATTACGAAGGAGACCGCGCGCTACGCAAGTCCTTTCACCGCTGGTTGGATGAAATCTGGCAGCGCAAAGATGAAACGATGGCCGGGTTGCTGGAGAAGGCAACGCACCGTTAGGCGGGCAGTAGTCTCCATAAGAAAAAGGGCCATCGGGCCCTTTTTTTGTCAACGCAGTGGTCAGGATTATTCAGTAGCCGGCTTTTCGGGCATGGCAATCTGGTTGTCCACGCTGAATTGGTAGTCACGGAAAATATGCTCCGCACTCAACTCCAAATAGGTGCCGTCCGGGAGTTTGTAGGTCGTGTCTTTAAGTCGGTTGGTGGTGCTTCCACAAGTCCAGCAGTTGTAATTGCGCATGTGGGTGCACAAGCAAGTCTTGTCGGTAACCGAAATATTCTTGCCATCCGGGTGCTGCGCAATTTGCTCGTTGTAGGCCACGATGTAGGCACAACTTCCGTTGCCGTCGAGCAAGTAACCATAGGCCTCGCAATTGGGGCGGATGCCCGATCCAATGGCGGGCGTGCTTTTCAGCATGCGCATGGGGTAACCCGTGGGGGACACGGTGTTGACGATGATGTCGTCCTCGCTGGCTCGAAAATATTCCTGCTTGACCTTGGCG
>Ga0228698_1001378_pt1 | contig 12059 bp, 18 predicted proteins | sample McNCre117_Aug_MG_FD_178015 | JGI IMG/M metagenome (GOLD analysis project Ga0228698, IMG submission 178015) | Freshwater microbial communities from McNutts Creek, Athens, Georgia, United States - 1-17_Aug_MG | ecosystem: Environmental > Aquatic > Freshwater > Creek | place: USA: Georgia...
CCTTCGGGCTTATGTGCGTTGCGTGGGAGCCGCCGCGTCAATCGTGGTCCAGCAAACTTGAGTACGGGAATCGACCAATATGAAATACGACGTAACGCGCTTTGGTCCTGGCGGGATCGAGACAATCACGGTTGACGCTGAAAGCGGCGATGATGCTGCCATGAAGGCGTTCAAGCCGGGCACTATCATTCGCGGCATTGTGCCTTCGGATGACCAGAGCGAGGCACCCAAGCGCGGTCGCCCTGCCAAGGTTGAGGCTGACTAATGCCTAAAATGGACGAGGAATCGCTGAGGACGCTGATCCGCGCTCGGCGTGATAGCTCGTCCAACAAGCTTGATAGCGAATACAGCAAGAACCGCAGGGAAGCCCTTGCGTTCTACCGTGGCGACAAGCATTCGGCCTATGGCCCTGATGAGCCGGGCATGTCATCGGTTGTCAGCCGCGATACCATGGAAGCGGTTGAGTCCATGCTTCCCGGTCTGCTGAAGCCGTTTGTCTCTGGCGACGAGGTGGTCAGGTTCGATCCTAACGGCCCTGAGGATGAGGAAGGCTCTAAGCAGGCTTCCGAGTATATCAATTTCCTGTTTACCCGTCGCAATGACGGCTTCGGGATTATCACCACGTCAATGAAGGACGGGCTTCTGTTCCGTCTAGGCGTTGGCAAGGTGGTCCGCGAAGAGATAGACGATTACAAGTCTGAGACATATCAGGGCTTGAACGATCTGGAATATCAGGCGCTGACCGCTGACAAGGACTTTGAGGTCACGGCAGAGGCTGAATACACTGACATGATGGGCCAGCCCGCCCATGACGTTGAAGGCCAGCGCAAGACCAGCAAGGGCAAGGTCACGATTTACTGTGTACCGCCTGACGAGTTCCTGTTTGAGCGTCATTTGGCCTCGCTGGATTACGCCACGTTCATCGGTCAGGAAAGCAGGCGCTCAGTCTCCGAACTGATTGCCATGGGCCTTGATGAAAAGAAGTGCCGCAATCTCTCGTCTGACAATGATACGGCTTACAACACCGAACGGACCGAACGGTTCGCAGGTGAGAACCCGACGCCGCTTGCTGCTGACACTGACTTGGCGAGGCTGGTTCGTGTAACTGAAAGCTACGTCAAGTGCGATTACGAGGGTAACGGCAAGCTAGTCTGGCGTCGCGTGTTCCTTGGTGGCGGCGATGACAGCATTCTAAGCAACGACCCGGTTGACAATCATCCGTATGTGGCTTGGACGCCCATTCCTATCCCGCATAAGCTGGTGGGCCTGTCTATCCACGATCTGACGCGCGACATTCAGCTTATCAAGACCGCGCTTGCTCGTGAGATACAGAACAACGTTTACCTAACGAACCGCCCCATGCGCGAAGTGCTGGACGGTCAGGTGAACCTTGACGACTTGCTGAACCCGCGTGTCGGTGGTCTGATCCGTGTCAAGCAGATGGGCGCTGTTAGGGAAACTGTAACCCCATTTGCCGCCGCCAATTCGATGGGCATCGTTGAATATTACGACCAGGTGCGCGAACAGCGGACAGGTTCGACCCGTTACAATCAGGGCCTTGACGCTGACAGCCTGAACAAGACCGCATCGGGCATCAATTCGATTATGGCCGCTGCCGGTATGCGCATGGAAATGATTGCGCGCCAGTATGCCGAACAGTTTCTCAAACCTCTCTTTTCCAAGATGCTTGAGATTGTTTGCAAGAACCCTGACCAAAGGGAACTGATCCGCCTTCGCAATGAATGGGTTGAGATGGACCCGACTGAGTGGTCCACCGAATACGATATGTCGGTTACGGTCGGCCTTGGCTCGGGAAGCCGGGAAAAGACCGTCGCGGAGATTGAGCAACTGTTGCAGATCGATGCGCAGATACTTCAGCTTCAGGGCGGTGCAGTCGGCCCGCTGGTCGATTATGACAAGATTTACGGTAAGCTGAAGCGTCTTCTCGAAGCGATGGGCCTGAAGGGCATAGAGAACTTCTATAACGACCCGCAAGGCGCTCAACCGCAGCCGCAGCAGCCGGATCAAGGGCAGGCACAGTCCGATCAGGTCAAGGTGCAGGCCGACGTTGCGATGCACCAGAACGAACAGCAGACCAAGCAGTTTCAGATTCAGACTGACGCGCAGACCAAGCTACAGATTGCGCAGATTAACCGGCAGGCTCGTATCGATGTCGAAACCATCAAGGGCCAAGTCGAACTGCGCAAGGTGCAAATGCAGCCTTTGGCAGATTTGGTCAGCCATGCAGCGGACGGCACAAGGGCGCATGAAAACGCTGAAACCCCGAACTACGAAAGCAGCGAGGGCGTAGAAGGTGGATATTGACCAGCGCGCCGCCCGGGCAAAGCAGTTGATGGAAGACCCGATCTATCGGGAAGTCATCGACGGCTTACGGTCGGCGGCGATCACTTCATGGACGCAAACCAAGGTTGAGGACGTAAAGCAGCGGGACTTCTCGTGGCTGATGGTCAAGACCTTGGACCGGATCGAAGGCTATTTGCAGGGCATCATTGACGACCAGCGCATTAGTGCCGCTGCGACCGTCCGAACCCCTGACTAATTCGCCCACCAGGGCAGAATACGACCCGGCGTAACCGGGACTGCTTGTCCCATAACAAGGGACCGCAAACCAATAGGTGAGTAATGGACGAAACTACGGCGACGCTGGAAACAGCACCCGTGGAATCCCCCGACGCAAACGACGCTCTCGCAGCGTTTCTAGCGGAGGACGACACACCGCAAGAAGCAGATACCGAAGGCAACGGCCAATCTCCTGAGGGAGAACCCGCAACAGAGGTGGAAGCGCAAGAGGCGGAAGACGGCGTAAACGAGGAATCGCCCCCCGAAGAGCAGCCTAAATACAAGGTCAAGGTACGCGGCGAAGAAGTCGAAGTACCTTTGAACGAGTTGCTTAACGGCTATAGCAGGACCGAGGATTACAAGGCAAAAACCGCCGAAGTGGCTGAATTGCGTAGGCAAGCGGCTACTGAATACGCGGACAAACTCGAACAGCAAGTGCAGCTTTTTGCTTCGCTTGATCCGATTCTGAGTGCAGCGCAATCTATCGACATGGCACAACTGGCGCAGGAAGACCCTGCTACCTACGTGCAGTTTGAAGCGCAGTATAAGCAGCGTGTGCAGGCTTTACAGCAGGCACAAGCGCAGATCGAATCAGTGAGGCAGGATCAGCAGGCTAGACAGCAAGCCGAACTGCAATCGTTCTACCAGCAGCAGCGCGATGCGTTGTTTGCAGCCCGTCCAGAACTTCAGGATCAAGCGAAACTTCAGGCCTTTGGCTCAGGGGTTAGTGACTACTTGAAGGGCTTGGGCTTCAGTCCTGACGAGATAACGGCGACTAACGATCACCGTGCGCTCTTGGTGGCTGACAAGGCAAGACAGTGGGACGAATACCAGAAGGCCCGTTCTACCGCTGAAACGAAGAAGGTTGCACCTAAGCAGGCTCCAACGCTGAAGCCTGTTGCGTCTGAGAACAGTCCGCGAAGCTCCAACCGGCGACCGGCTCCAAATGCGCCTGACACTGTGAAACAGGCTTGGATTCTGTCGCAACTCGACGCGGAATAACACCATGACCATTATTGCTAATACGTTCCTCACGTTCTCTGCCATCGGCAACCGTGAAGACCTTTCGGATACCATCTACAACATCAGCCCGATCGAAGTGCCCTTCCAGTCCATGATTGGCAAGACCAAGGCTTCGGCTACCTTCCACGAATGGCAGACCGACGCGCTGAACGCTGCCGCTGCTAACGCTCAGCTTCAGGGTGATGATGTCACCTTCGGCGCTGTGACTGCGACTGCCCGTATCGGTAACCGTACTCAGGTGCTCCGCAAGGAAGTCATCATCGCGGGTACTCAGGAAGCCGTTAACAAGGCTGGCCGCAAGTCGGAAATGGTCTACCAGCTTCAGAAGAAGGCCAAGGAGTTCAAGCGCGACCTTGAGTTCGTGCTTTGCTCCAACCAGGCACCTGTCACTGGTAACGGCACCACTGCGCCGCAGATGCGTCCGCTGTGCGGCTGGTACACGACCAACAGCAGCAACGGCGTCGGCGGCGCTGTCGGCACCACGTCGGCGGCTCGCACTGACGGTACGCAGCGCGCTATCTCTGAAACGCTCCTTCAGGACGCGATGCAGAACTGTTGGGTTGCCGGTGGTAATCCGACTGTGGCCCTGACTGGTCCGAAGCAGAAGCGCGCTATCTCGGCCTTCACTGGCGGCGCGACCAAGTTCGACAAGACCGAAGACAAGACCCTGTACGCGGTGGTCGATGTCTACGTGTCGGACTTCGGCCAGATCAAGCTGGTTCCGTCGCGGTTTACTCGTGGCGCTTCGTCGGCAACTGACCGCGAAGTTCACGTGCTGGATACCGACTACTGGGCATTGTCGACCCTGCGTCCGACGCAGACTGTCGACCTGGCCAAGACCGGCGACGCAGAGAAGGCCATGATCGTCGGCGAATTTAGCCTCGAAGCTCGCAACGAAGCTTCAAGCGCTATCATCGCTGACCTGACCTAACAGCGGTCAAGCAAACCAATTGGAGGGGCTGGGCGCAAGTCTGGCCCCTTCTCTTTTGGGGTAATTACATGGCTAATTTTGACTTCATGTCGGTCAACGCGACCGGCACTCAGGTAACGTCGGGCGGCACATCTGCCGTTGTGGCTCTGCCTGCAAACGCTGCGGGCAAGACGCCTAAGCATGTTCGCTTGCAGTGCACTGGTAACGTGTACGTGCGTCCCGGTGGCGCTGGTACGACCTGCACGGTGAACGACATTCTCCTGTCGCCTAATAACGACGTTTTCCTTGATACGGCAAACTTTACGCACCTTGCCTATCTTCAGGAAACGGCGGCGGCAAAGATCAACATCACTCCGCTGGAAACCTGACCATGGGCCGGGTTGTCGATACCTTCGACGGTATCACAGAGACGATGCACTTCGACGAAGCGGCTGACACCTTCACGATTGCGCATACCGCAGACGTGCAGGCTGTTGCTGATGACGTTGCAGCCAAGCATTCTCAGACGCTCGGCAAGTGTGAAATGGGCTGGCACGTCGGTTCAATCCCGCTGCTTACCTTGTTTGATTACGCTCGCCAGCGCGGCATCGCTAATCCGTGGGATCTGATGAAGCCTGAATACGCTGGCGAACTGATGCGGCTCTGCATTGACAGCGATTATCGCAAGTTTTCACCTACAGGGGGTAAGGCGTGAACTATACCAGCCTTCTCGCTCAGGTTGTCGATACGCTCGGCAGTCAGGTAACGACCGCGCAGGTCGATGCCATGCTGCCTTTCGTGGAATCGCGGTTCAACCGGATTATTGACAGCCCTGAACGCGAGACGGAAGCGTATATCACGCCAACGGCTGACATTCAGTTGCCTGCCGATTGCTGGAAACTGCGCGATATTTGGGTGATGGGTACGGCCTCAAGCAGCGTTGCGACTTCGCTGGTCCAGGTATCGCCTGAACAAGCCCGCGCCCTCTACGCCTATCAGTCGAACGGCATGGAAGCGTTCAGTCTGACGGGGCGGACGATTGACTTCTGGCCCGATCCCGGCGCGACCAACACGACGCAGGTTCGCATTCGCTACCAGAAGACCATCCCGGCGCTTACCTCGTCCAATACGACGAATTGGCTGCTGACCTATCATCCCGATATTTATTATTACGCGCTCTTGCTTCAGTGCGAGGCGTACATCGTCAACGACCAGCGGCTTCCGATCTGGAAGTCTGCTTTGGACGAGGCGATTGGTGAACTGTCCGCCCTGTCGGCCAAGCAGCGCTATGCACAAGCGCCCGTTGCGCCGCGTCCGATGCGGTACGATTCATGAGCGACCTAGGGAGTTGGCTTCCGGACCTCATTCCCTATGGGCATGACGGCCTGACGACCTGCACTAACGTTTACGCATCCCCGCTGGGCTATAAGCCTATTCGAGACGTCTCCGCCGTGACGGCTGCATTGCCTGTCACTTGGAAGGGTGGAGGCTCGTTTATCGGCCTTGACGGAACGGTCAAGACTGTAGCGGGTACCGATTCAGGCTTGTACGTATACGGTACGTCAAGCTGGTCGCTTTCCTTGGCTGCGGCGCGGTCGAACAAGTGGCAATTCACCCAGTTTGGCGACAACATCATCGGGGTCAACGGTGGTGCTCCGGTAAAGTACACGATTGCAACGGGAACCGGCGCGGCGTTGGGCGGCACTCCGCCGACTTCCACCATGGTTACAATCGTTCGTGACTTTGTATTCATGGCGGGCAACCCATCTGCCAATTCGACTGTCTACTGGTCCGCGATCAACAACGCGGAAGGCTGGACGGTCGGAACAAACCAGTGCGACATTCAGCAATTGCCGGATGGTGGGCCTGTAACGGGCATGGCTGGTGGCGAGTATGGGCTGGTATTTCAGGAAGCGGCAATTCACCGCTTTAGCTATGTCGGTTCTCCGACGATCTTTCAGCGGGACAAGATTAGCGACGGCATCGGATGCCTTGCACCGGGTTCTGTTGCCACCTTTGGGCGTATGACGTTCTTCCTGTCGGGGCGTGGGTTCTATTCCATCTCTGATGGCGGGATTATGCCCATCGGGGACCAGAAAGTGAATGAAACGTTCTGGGCTGCTTACACGCGGTCCGACGTTCTCAATAACATTCGTTCGACGATTGATCCGAAGCGATCGCTTGTCATCTGGTCGATGCCGGATTGCCTGTGGATCTACAATTGGCAGTTGGATCGCTGGACTAAGGCGGCAATTCCGGGGCTGGTCGGGCTTTCGACGGGGATTAACGCGGGCGTCTCGATTGACGCTCTGGATGCTCTTTACCCCTCGGGGCTGGATAGCATCCCTTATTCGCTGGACGCGCCGATCTTCCAAGGCGGGGATCCGATGCTGACCGTCGTGAAGTCGGACAATATCGTTTATGCCTTGGGCGGGAACTATCTGGCCGCGACGTTACAGGTTCCGGTGCAAGAACTGTACCATGGGCGCAATACACGCATCCGCCGCGCTCGCATCTATGGCGATCCGACTACGGGAATCACGCTGACACTCAGCACTTGCGGGCGTTTGGGCGATCCACTGGTTGATACGACGGCCAACACAATGACCACGACGGGTTACATGCCCATCCGCGTCACAGATCAGTTTTTGCAGTGGAAACTGGACATTGCAGCGGGGCAAACGTGGTCATTCATTAATGGCTTGGCGTTCGATCAGGCTCCGGGCGGTTCTTACTGATGTCGCGGGTTCCTGTTGCTTGGGCCAATCCTGACGAATGGATGCGCAAGGCGGCTTATGCCGTGAACGACCTGCAAGACCGGACGCAATACGTCGGCACGGTGGCGAAACTGCCCACTGGCGGGCAGGGAATGCGGGCCTTCGTGACTGATGCAACGTCAACGACTTTCGGGGCTGCTGCGGTGGGCGGCGGCGCGAACAAAGTGCCTGCATTTCATGACGGCACAGGCTGGAAGATAGGCTGAAACATGATCGAATTGGCAGGTTCGCCGGGTGAACTTCGGTTTACGCTGGAGATTACACGCGCCGCGACCGGCGAGACTGAAACGGTCGAACTCATCGGCAAAATCACGCCGGAAGAAGAAGAAAAGGAAACTGAATAATGGCCGTTACCCACAGCACGGCGGCGCGCAACGCTGCCACTGATGCCGTTACCGCTCTGATTGGTGCAAGCGGGCGTCTCCGCTTTCGCCTGACGGGTACTGTTGGCGCTCCTGGCACCTCGGTTGCCAACCTTGCGCTGTCGGCTACCGCTTTTGGCGCATCAGCAAGCGGCACTGCTACGGCGAACGCTATCACCTCGGATACCAACGCGGCGGGCAACGCTTCGGCTGTTGCAACTGCTACGCTTGAGACTTCAGGCGGTACGGTTGTCATCCATTGCGCGGTTGCTGCTTCTGGCTCGGACATTAACCTGACCAATGGTTTGACCGTTGCGGCAGGCGATACAGTGTCGTGTAGCGCGCTCACATACACGGCGCTGTCGGCCTAAGTCATGGCATTCGCTGAACGCATCAAGGTTGCGACCTCGACAACGGGAACGGGCGCGCTCACGCTGTCCTCTACCGGCGTTCGGGATGCGACCAACGGCGACTGTCTCGCGCCTGCTGAAGTGTTGAGCGAAATAGGAAACCGCGTTGTTACCTACTTCATCACGTCGGGCGGCAGCTTCGCATACGGTCAGGGGCTTATCTCAAGCAATGGCCTGACGCTGACACGCGATGCGCGCGAAACGTCATGGAACGGCACGACCTACAGTCAAGCCACGCTTTCACTGTCGGGCACTTCCACGGTGTTTATTGCGCCTGAATCGTCTGACCTGTCGGCTTCAAGCGCTGGCGTTTCCCTTCCCATTGCGCGTGGCGCTGTAACTCTTTGAGGTAATCATGGCAGCGAATATCAATCCCATTTTCTCACGCACTGGCGACCTACAGGGCATCCAGACAAGCAACCTTACCGCTTCGACGACTGACGGGACCGGAGCTAACGTGTCGCTGTTCTTCACGGCTGACGCAACCGAAGGCGGGTGGGTTGATCGTGTTGTCTGCAAGCCCATCGGTTCAACGGCTGCAACGGTAATTCGCATCTTCTATTGCACGGCAACCGGCGCTTACACGGCAGGCACGACCAACACGACCTCCAACACGTTTCTGGTTGCAGAAGCAACGCTGGCGGCGGTCACATCGTCAACCACGGCTGCACAGAATGACGTTGTGATCCCGATCCGCATGATCCTGCCTGCAAGCACTAAGCTGCTGGTCGGGTTCGGTACGGCTACGGGCGCTTCGGCGGGTTATTCCGTGCTTGCGGTTGGGGGCAAGTACTAATGTGGCTCCCCGGCCTTCCCGCTGACGGCGTAACGGACTGGACGTTCTTCGCTCCGCAGCAGGATACGACTACAACGCGTGGGTTTCGGACATGGATTAAGCCTGCTGGTTGTTCGTGGGTTTATATTATTGTTCAGGGCGCAGGCGGCGGCGGCGGGAACGGCTTCACGCGGGCCGCTGGCTCGGCAGGCGGCGGCGGCGGCGGTGGCGGTTCGGGCGGTGTTTTCCGTTTAATGATCCCGGCTAGATGCATTCCTGATGTACTTTATGTTAGGCCGGGGAGTGGCGGAAATGCCGCAACGGCTGGCACTTCCAGCGATGTTTTCACGGCAATTTCTGGCGTAACGGGACATTCTATTGTGACAGCCGTCGGCGGCGGCGCTGGCGGAACTGGTACGGGCGCTGCCGCTGGAGCGGCAGGATCAGCGGGAACGGCTCCGACAAATAGTTCTAGTGGCATTTGGGGTATATTCAACGGCACAGCTGGCGTTGCTGGCGCTTTGGGCGGGGCGCAGACCGGAGCAGTCGGTGCCAATGCAAGCCCCGGAATTGCGCCCACAACTGGCGGCGCTGGCGGCGCTGGATGCACCACGACTGACTTTGCAGGCGGTAACATTACAGCGACAGGGCCTTGGCCGCTTATCTCAGGCGGCGCGACTGCTGGCGGCAACGGCAATGCAGGTTACGGCCTTGGCTGGCATATCGACACATATGCAGCGCGCAACTTTCCCTTGGTGTTCTCAGGCGGTTCAGGCGGGGGATCGAATAACTCCGCAACAGGTGGGGCAGGCGGTCCCGGTGGTTGGGGTTCCGGCGGCGGTGGCGGCGGCGCTGGAACTACAGGCGGCGCAGGCGGCAAGGGTGGCGACGGGTTTATTCTGATCGGGGCATTCTGACATGATGGGACTGCTTCACGACTTCACCGGAACTTGCTGCGGGAATTGGGAAGGCGATACGGTCCCCGATGGTTTCTGGCTCAGGGATTACGACCAGCCCACTTCTATGACCGCGCTTCAGTTTCTGGACAAGATCGGGCCGCAACGGTTCGGCGTTGTCTGGGCTGCGGCTGTTGCCAATCCAGCATTGGCCTATTCGATGGCTCGGGGCCTTGCTGCTCAGGAAGTGCTTATGGAGCAGTCCTTTCCCGATCTCTACGCATTGGAACAGGCTGGCTTGCTTCCCGCTGGGACGGCTGTTGAGGTGTGGCAGTGAAAAGCTACGTCAAGCGCGTTGCTTTAGCGTTTGACCAATTAGGAAACGCCTTTTTCGGTGGTTCTGAGGATGAGACGATCAGTAGCAGCGTCGGGCGTCACGCTGTTGCTGGCAAGTGGTGGGCGCTCATTCTCGAAAGGATAATCGACGCGGTAATTGGCAAGGGCCACTGCCGTTCAGCTATCGGGGAATAACGAATGGTCGGCTTTTCCCCGCTAGGCTTTGATCCGGTTGGCGCTGTAACGGCGCTATCGGCTGGCGGTCCTGTTACCCATGCCGCATCCGGGGCCTTGGTTGGTCCGGGGTCTACCGTTGCGGGTTCGGCGGCTCACGTTGCGATCCATACGTCAACGGGTGCGCTGGTTGGTCCTGGGACTACTCTAGCCGGTTCCGCTAACCGTTTCCGGGCGTTTGCTTCGACTGGCTCGCTAGTCGGGCAGATTGGTTCGGTTGTCGGTTCTGCGGCTCGCGCTTCTGGTGCAGTCAGTCACGACGCAACAGGCGCACTTGTTGGCCAGTTGGGTTCGGTTTCCGGCTCTGCCAATAGGTTCAGGGCTTTTGCGGCCACTGGTGCGCTAACGGGTCAGATCGGCTCTGTAGCAGGCTCCGCTAACCGATTTAGGGCATTCGCTTCTAGCGGTGTGCTGGTCGGGCAGTTGGGTTCCGTTGTCGGGTCTGCGGTTCATAATATCCCGCACACTTCGACGGGCGCGCTAACTGGTCAAATCGGTTCCGTAGTCGGCGCGGCAGGGCGTAACACGTCTGCGGTAAGCCACGACGCGACTGGTGCGCTGGTTGGTTCCGGTTCTGTTGTTTCGGGTGCTGCGGTCTACAATGCCGCTCATTCGGCCACAGGGGCGCTTACAGGGCAACTAGGCTCTGTTAGCGGTTCGGCTTCCCGGTTCCGTGCTTTCGCGTCTACAGGCGCTCTGACGGGCGCTGGTGCGGTAATTAACGGCACTGCGGCACGGGCTGCTGGCATTGTCACGCATGACGCGACAGGCTCGCTAGTCGGACAGGGTGCAGTTGTTGCCGGTACGTCGGCGCGGTTCAGGGCGTTCGCATCGTCGGGCGCGCTGGTTGGTCAGATCGGCTCTGTTGCCGGTATTGCAAATCACAATACGCCTCACGCTGCAACTGGTTCGCTGGTTGGTCAGATTGGCTCGGTTTCAGGCAATTCTGTCAGATTCCGTACATTCTCGGCAACGGGTGCTCTAACGGGTCAACTTGGCTCGCTTAGTGGTGCTGCGAACCGGGGCAATACGCATAATTCAAGCGGCGTTCTGACGGGTCAGGGGTCAACTGTCGCAGGCGCGGCGGTCAAGACGCCAAACCATCAAGCCACTGGATCACTTGTTGGGCAGGGTTCGTCGGTTGCGGGTGCTTCTACCCGGTTCCGGTCGATGTCGGCGGTTGGACAACTGCTTGGCCAAGGTTCGATTGTTGTCGGCTCGGCGGCGCGGATTAGCCGGGTCAATCACGTTGCCTCTGGTGCTTTGGTTGGTCCGGGTTCGCGGCTTTCAAATAGCCTTTGGACGGGTGACGCGGCTGGTTCTGGTTCGTGGGCTTCGGATGCTGCGGCAAGTGGCTCCTGGACCAGCGCAACGGCGGCAAGCGGAACGTGGTCTAACGTAACGAGTACGGGAACATGGATAACAGTGACACCGACACCGGGAAGCTGGAACTAGGTTTCCTTCCCGATCCGGAAAACTGGCATCTATGGCCTGACTTGCTTGCTCTGATTGATACCGCTGCAAAACGCGGTGGGTTCAGGGCGTGGGATGAAAACGACCTTGCATGGATCGCCATAGACAAGGGCGAGGTCATCGGGGTTGCAACGACTAGAATGCTTGTCGGCGGGCAGGCTGAATTAATGCACATCGCAGGGGTTCGGCATCGTGAATGGTGTCCGCCTCTTGAGGCTATGATTTGCGATTGGGCACGGGCTAACGATTGCGACTTCCTGATAAGTCAGGGGCGCAAAGGCTG
>Ga0228698_1001379_pt1 | contig 12052 bp, 8 predicted proteins | sample McNCre117_Aug_MG_FD_178015 | JGI IMG/M metagenome (GOLD analysis project Ga0228698, IMG submission 178015) | Freshwater microbial communities from McNutts Creek, Athens, Georgia, United States - 1-17_Aug_MG | ecosystem: Environmental > Aquatic > Freshwater > Creek | place: USA: Georgia...
GCCGCTGCAGGAATGGGCTTCGCGGCTCTTGGTCTCGCGGCGATCATTCCGCAGCGAGCTGCAAGGGCGCAGCCGAGCCCAACGCGCAGGTGGTTCGGGGGGCGGGCGCAGGGCCCATTCCCGGTGACCTCTTGCCTCGTGGTGGCACCGCCGGTGAGGATAGTCAGGCCTTGCAGCACCAGCGGCGGTGCCCCGGGAGCGTGGTCCCGGAGAACGACCCCCGGGCCATCTGCGCACCGCACACGTCAGCGGGGCGCATGGCTCGACAAAAGGCCAGTGCAATCAAAGCCCCGCACACGTCAGTGGCGCGCAGGACGACAGCGCGGCACATCAGTTTGCCTGGAGTGCCTCAAACCACTCAACGCCCACCCATCAAGCCCATCTGCCGCGCAATCACCGTCAGCATCACTTCATCGGCACCGCCCCCGATCGAGCCCAGCCGAAAATCGCGGAAGGCGCGGTTGGCGGGGTTGTCCCAGGTGTAGCCCATGCCGCCCTGAAACTGAACGCACCAGTCAGCGATCTCGCGTGACAGGCGGCCGGCCTTGAGCTTGGCCATCGATGCCAACTCGACCACATCGCCGCCGCTGATGTAAGTGTGGGTGGCCAAGTACACCAACGCGCGCAGGGCCTGCAGCTCAGTTTTGAGCTCGGCCAGCTTGAACTGGATGAACTGGTTGTCGAGCAGCGCCTTGCCAAAGGCCTGGCGCTCGCGCAGGTAGGCGGCGGTGTGCTCGATCAGGCCCATGCAGGCCAGGCGGCGGGCGGCGGCGCTCAGGCGCTCTTCCTGAAACTGCTTCATCTGATAGACAAAGCCCATGCCTTCTTCGCCAATGCGGTGGCGTTGGGGCACGCGCACTTCATCAAAAAACAGCTGGGCCGTGTCGGAGCACCACATGCCCATTTTCTTGATTTTTTGCACCGTCACACCCGGCGTGCGGCGGCCGTCGGGGCCCTTCAGCGGCACGATGATCAATGACTTGTTGCGGTGCGGGCCACCTTCGGTGCTGGTGTTGCACAGCAGGCAGATCCAGTCGGCCTGGGTGCCGCTGGTGATCCACATCTTCGAGCCGTTGATGACGTAATCGCCGCCATCACGCCGCGCGTGGGTCTTGAGCGAGGCCACGTCGGATCCTGCGCCGGCCTCGGACACACCCAGTGCCACCACGGTGTCGCCCGCGATGGCCGGCGCCAGAAACTCGCGGCGCAGGGCATCGCTGCCAAACGCAGCCAGGGCCGGTGTGGCCATGTCGCACTGCACGCCCACGGCCATGCCCACGCCCTGCGCGGCCACATGGCCCAAGGCCTCGGCTGCGGCCACGGCATACGAAAAATCCAGGCCCGAGCCGCCGTATTCAACGGGCTTGGTGATGCCCAGCAAGCCCAGCGCACCCATCTTGCGAAACACCTCGTGCGCCGGAAAGATCTCGGCCGCCTCCCATTCATCGACATGCGGGTTGATCTCGGTCTCGACAAAGCGCCGCATGGTGTCCATGAGCGCGTGGTGTTCGGCGGTGTAGATCATGGTGGGTCGCTCGTTTGGTGCATTGGCTCATCTTGGGCGTCACAGCACACGCTGCTGGCGCAAGTGCGCCAGGGCGGCTTCGTCCAGGCCCAGTTCGGCGGCCAGCACGGCATCGGTGTGCTGGCCCAATTGCGGGGGCGCGCTGTAGGCCACGGGCGTGGCCGAGAAGCGCAGCGGGCTGCGCAGCGAGGGCACGTCCACCCCGCTGGCATGGGGCAGGCTCATCTGCAGGCCGCGGTGCTGCACCTGGGGGTCGGCAAACACCGCGTCCATCTGCTGGATGGGCCCGGCGGGCACACCGGCGGCTTCACAGGCGGCCACCAGATCGGCCTTGGCCCAGGGGGCGGTGGCCTGGCCGATGGCGGCGTCCAGCGCCGGGCGGTTGCGTACCCGCTGGGCATTGGTGGCAAAGCGCTCATCGGTGGCCCATTCGGGGTGGCCCAGCACCGTGGCCATGGCCGCAAACTGGCCGTTGTTGCCGGCGCTCAAGATCAAATGCCCATCGGCGCAGGCAAACACATTGGCCGGTGCGGCAATGGGGTTGCTGTTGCCGGCTGGTTGCGGCGGCGGGTGGCCCATCAGGTAGCTGAGCGCCAGGTGGCCGTTGGTGGCCACGGCGGCGTCCAGCATGGCCATGTCCAGGTGCTGGCCTTCGCCGGTCTTGTGGTGGTGGTGCACCGCCCCCAACACCGCGATGGTGGTGTACAGGCCCGTCAGCACATCGGTGATGGGCACCCCGGTGCGCACCGGTGCCTGGCCGGGGTGGCCGATGGTGCTCATCAGGCCCGACAGACCCTGCATCACAAAGTCATACGCCGGGCGGGCGGCATAGGGCCCGTCGGATCCAAAGCCGGTGAGTGAGCAGTAGACGATGTCGGGCTTGATGGCCCGGATGCTGGGCTCATCCAGGCCGTATTTCTTCAGGCCACCGGCCTTGTAGTTCTCGATCAGCACATCGCAGCGCGCCGCCAGTTGCCGCACCAGGGCCGCACCCTCGGGGGTGGCGATGTCGATGGTGAGTGATTGCTTGCCACGGTTGACGGCCAGGTACACCGCTGACTCGGCCGTGGGCTGACCCTGGGCATCCAGCATGAAGGGGGTCATGCGGCGGGTGTCGTCGCCTTCGCCGGGTTTCTCGATCTTCAAGACGGTGGCGCCCATGTCGGCCAGCAACTGGGTGCACCAGGGCCCGGCCACGATGCGGGTGAGATCCAGAACCTTCAGGCCATCGAGAATGCCGGGCATGGTGGGGGGGCAAGGCTGCTGCGCAGCGGCCATGATGCGGCCCGGCCGATGGCGCGGCCATTCGTGTTTGCGCAAGGGCGGGTTCACCCCGCTGCGGGGCCCGCCAGGGGCGGCCTCAGCGCACCTTGCCCAGCAGCACCTGCACGTCGTCCAGCACGGCGGCCAGCTCGGCCGAGCTTTCGGCGCCGCGCTTGCCTTCGGGCACCAGGCGGGCGTGCAGCTCCTGGTGCATGAAGCACACCGTCATGCGCACATAGGCGCTGTCCAGGGCCTTGCGCACCGCCGCCATCTGGCTGGCGATGTCCAGGCAGGGGTCACCGGCCTCGATCATGCGCTGCACGCCGCGCAACTGCCCTTCGGCCCGGCGCAGGCGGTTGAGCAGATCGGCGCGGGTTTTGTCGTCAGAGAGTTGGGCCATGGCGGTGATGCATGCAGGGGCGGTTGAGCGTGGCCGCATTTTGTGCCACAAGGTGGCCACGTGTCAGGCCCTGTAATCTTGTCGCATGTTGCGCCGGCCCCTTTCTGCCCCAGGTCTGCACCTTGCCGTGCTGTGCAGCGCACTGCTGCTGGCCGGTTGCGCGGCGCCGGGGCCCCGCATCGACACGCGCTACACCGCCACCGCGCAGGACAGCCGGGTGCAGTTCATCGTGCTGCACTACACCGTGGGCAACTTTCCCAGCGCGCTGAAGACACTGACGCAAACGCCGGTCAGCAGCCACTACCTGGTTGACGACGAATCGGGCGCAGTGCTGCGACTGGTGGACGAAGACCGCCGCGCCTTCCATGCCGGTGTCAGCCAGTTTGACGGTGTGGCAGGCCTGAACGCAGCGTCCATCGGCATCGAGATCGTGAACCCGGGCTTGGCTTCAGGCAGCAGCACCCGATTCACACCCTTTGCGCCCGCGCAGATCCGCGCGGTGGTGGCGCTGGTGCGCGACGTGGCGCAGCGCCACGGCGTGCGCCCGCACCGCATCGTGGGCCACAGCGACATCGCGCCCGGCCGCAAGCTCGACCCCGGCCCCTTGTTTCCTTGGCGTGAACTGGTGGCAGCCGGCCTGGTGCCCTGGCCCGATGAAACCCAGGTGGCGCAGTGGCGCGCCGAAATGGCCAACCAGCCCCTGCCGCCGGCCGCCTGGTTTCAGCAGCGCCTGGCCACGCTGGGCATGGCGGTGCCCGGCACCGGCCAGTGGGACACCGCCACCCGTGATGCCTTGATGGCCTTCCAGATGAAGTACCGGCCCGCGCTGTTCACCGGCCGGCCCGATCTGGAGACCGCCGCCTGGCTGCAGGTGGCCACCACGCCCGGTGGCCTGTTGCTGGTGGGCGCCGACGGGGTGGCGCGGCCTTACCGGCCCTGAGCCGGCAACGACCCGGGCTGCCCGTCCAGCTACCGGGCGCAAACAATTCCGGCCGGCGACCGCGCATCCAAGCAACCATTCCCAATGCATCTTGCAAACGCTTGCAAGGCAATTGCAAACGGTTGGGATTGGTGCAGGCGCGCACCGTTGCGCAGCATCAGCAGGCCGCGCTGACAGGCCGACCCACCGAAAGCAAACGCTTGCAGCGCCCGTATCGGCCTAGGGATAACGCTGATGCGCGGGGCCACTTGCACCGCTTTGGTGCGGTTTAGTTGCGGCCCTAGTGAAAACACCTGTGACATTTTCGCAATGCAAGCTTTGCAATCGATTGAAATTGCTAGCACTGACAGATATCGTCCAATCCGACGCCGAAGCTCCAGGGCCCCATGGCGTTTTGAACAACCAGCAATCATTTGAGACACAAGGAGCACCCATGAAGGTCTTCAAGATGCGCGCCGTCAGCGTCGCCGTCACTTCCATCTTCGCCGCCACTGGCGCCGCCATGGCTCAACAAGCCCCCCAAGCCGCCGAGAAGGAAGCCGACGTCGGCAACCTGAACCGCGTGGTCGTGACGGCCACGTCGCAAGCCAAGTCCAAGCTGCGCAGCTCGGTGTCGGTGACCGACGTCGACGGCGATCAGATCAAGGACTTCGGCGCCCACACTGAAGCCGAAGTGCTGCTGCTGATCCCCGGTATCCGCACCGACGCCACCGCCGGCCCCGGCGGTAACGCCAACATCTCGGTTCGCGGTCTGCCCATCTCGTCGGGCGGTTCCAAGTACGTCCAGCTGCAAGAAGACGGTCTGCCCACCGTTCAGTTCGGCGACATGAACTTCGGCAACAACGACTACTGGACCCGCTACGACAACAACGTCGACAGCCTGCAGACCCTGCGCGGTGGTTCGTCGTCGGTGTTCGCCTCGCACGCTCCTGGCGCCGTCATCAACTACATCAGCAAGACCGGCAAGCAGCAAGGTGGCTCGATCGGCCTGACCCGTGGCGTGAACTACGGCGAGACCCGCATCGACGCCGACTACGGCACCAAGCTGGCTCCCGACCTGTACTACCACATCGGTGGTTATTACCGTGAAGGCGAAGGCTCGCGTCACTACTCGGACAACGCGCTGCTGGGCTACCAGATCAAGGGCAACATCACCAAGGAATTCAACGGCGGCAAGGGTTACCTGCGCGTGAATTTCAAGGCCCTGGACGAGCACGCCCCGACCACGCCGCAAACCTTCCTGAACGCCAAGCTCAGTGGCAACTCGGTGGGCAGCTTCTCGCTGACCCCGGGCTTCAACGGTGCGCGTGACTCGCAGTACTCGATCTACAACGGTTCGATGGTCAGCGTGAACCCGGCCACCCGCGCCGTGTCGCACAGCACCCTGCTCGACGGCATCACCACCAAGTCCACCGCCGTGGGCCTGGAGTTCCACAACGTGCTGGACAACGGCGTGACCGTGGACGACAAGTTCCGCCTGTCGCGCAATTCGGGCGCCTTCCAGGCCCAGTTCTGGAACGTGCGCACCTTCGGCGACCTGATGGCCGATACCGGCATCGGCGCAGCATCGGCCAAGTTCTACAACGGCCCGGGTGCTGGCACCACCGTGACCTCGGCCAACCTGGCCACCGGCCTGGTCTCCAATGGCGCTGCCATCAATGTGCAGTCGCCCGACATGGGCAACCTGTTCAACGACCTGAGCGTCAACAAGACCTTCAAGCTGGACAACGGCACGCTGGACGCCAAGGCTGGTTTCTTCCATTCGCGTCAAAACGTGGTTCAGCAGTGGGCCATCAACGAGCGCATCGTTGAAGTGGGCCGCAACGGTCGCGTGATCGACCTGTTCGACAGCACCGGTGCCGCACTGACCACCGCTGGCCTGACCGGCTACAACAACCAGTGGGGTGCTTGCTGCGCACGTGACATCAACGCCACCTTCACCACCGACGCGCCTTACCTGGCCCTGAGCTTCGCCACCGGCCCGATCGACCTGGACGCTGGTGTGCGCCACGAGACCTTCAAGGTCAACGGCCGCTACGCTGGCTCCAAGAAGGTCACCGGCGGCATGGACGTGAACAACGACGGCGTCATCACCGGTGCCGAGAAGAACGTCTACGTGGCCGACATCGCCAACCCTGGCCTGGCCAACTACAGCCTGGGTTACACCAACTACTCGCTGGGCGCGAACTACCGCTTCTCGAGCGACCTGAGCGGCTTCGTGCGCTACAGCGAGGGCAACCGCGCTGTGGCTGACCGTCTGCTGTACTCGGCCAACATCGACGCCACGACCGGTCTGCTGACCGCTGGCGGCGGCAAGGCTGCCCTGGCACCGGTCAAGCAAACCGAAGTGGGCGTGAAGAACAAGGGCAAGACCGGCTTCGGCGACTACAGCCTGTCGGCCACCCTGTTCCACTCGACCACCGCCGAGTTCGACTACGACCAGACCCGCCAAGACGATCCCACCAAGCCCAACTATGCCGGCCCCAAGCTGAACCAGCTGGCCTACAAGGCTGACGGTATCGAGCTGGAATCCGGTCTGTCGATGGGCTCGTTCAGCATCCTGGGCAACCTGGTGTACAACAAGCAAGTCATGACCGGCAACCTGGGCAACCCCAGCGCCGTCGGCAAGACCCCGGGTGGCGTGGCCAAGATCACCTACACGCTGTCGCCGCGTTACACAGTGGGTGGCCTGACCTTCGGTGCCACCGTTCGCGGCAACACCAAGGTCTTCACGGGTGACGACAACGTCAACACCATCGACGGCCACTACATCGTCAATGCCTTCGCCAACTACGAGTTCGGCAATGGCCTGACCGCATCGGTGAACATCAACAACCTGCTGGACAAGCTGGCCCCGGCCGGCGGCGGCGGCTTCGTGGGTGGCAGCACCACCGTGTTCGGCGCTGGCGTCGAAACCGGTCGCACCATCAGCGCATCGATCCGCTACAACTTCTGATGACCACCACCATGCCGCTTCGGCGGCATGGTGGGGCCCTCAGGGTTCAAGCAAAAAGGGAGCCTCGGCTCCCTTTTTTTGTGCCCGCCAACGGCTGCGGGCTGCAAGCGCAAAGGGCCTCTGGTGGGCCCCATGTGTCACATCATTGGCTTGCCAGCGGGACAGAACTGCGCGATGAACTCCGCGTGCGTGGGCATGGCTGCAGCGGCCTCCTGCATGGCACGGTGCTGGCGTACCAGCATGGTCTCGCCGTCCAGGTCACGCAGATCAATCAGCGGGTCGTGGCGCTGCGGCCAGTTGAGCTGGCCGATGTGCACCGCCAGCCAGCTAGGTGGGCCGAACAGGTCGTTGCCTTCGATGATGGTGCGGCCATATCGCTTGAAGTGGTCGATCTTGTACTGCAGCGTGTCGGGGATGCTCATGGCCGCGCAATAACGCCACAACGGCGAGTCATCACGCTCGATCAGCTTGTAGTGCAGGATCAGGAAATCGCGGATGCGCTCGAACTCATTGATGGCGATGCGGTTGAATTCATCGATCACCAACGGGTCGAAGTCACGATCCGGGAACAGCGCCAGCAGCCGCGAGATGCCCGACTGGATCAGGTGCAGGCTGGTGGATTCCAGCGGCTCCATGAAGCCACTGGACAAGCCCAGCGCCACCACGTTCTTGTTCCAGAACAGCTTGCGGCGGCCGGTGGTGAAGCGCAGCGGGCGGGGGTTGGCCAAGGCCTTGCCGTCCAGGCGCTGCAGCAGCTTGTCGGCGGCCTCGTCGTCGCTCATGAAGGGGCTGCTGTACACATAGCCGTTGCCAATGCGGTGCTGCAGCGGGATGCGCCATTGCCAGCCGGCTTCGCGCGCGGTCGAGCGCGTGTAGGGCGTGGGCGCGCCGGCCGATTCACAGGGCACGGCCATGGCGCGGTCACAGGGCAGCCAGTGGGTCCAGTCGATGTAGCCGGTCTTGAGCGTCTCTTCGATCAGCAGACCCCGGAAGCCTGAGCAATCGATGAACAGGTCACCCTCGACCCGCCGGCCATCGGCCAGTTGCACGCTCTCGATGAAGCCATCGTGGGCGCGCTGGGCCACCGCCACGATCTTGCCTTCGAGGCGCTGCACGCCGCGGGCCTCTGACACCTCACGCAGAAAGCGGGCATAGAGGCCCGCATCAAAGTGGTAGGCGTAGTCGAAGCTGGACATCACCGAGCGCGGATCGCGGCTGGGCCGGTCAAACTTGCCCTCGCGTGCGGCTGCCCAGGCCATCGAAAATTCGTCCAGGCCAGGCGTGCCCGGCTGCTCGCGGATGCGCAGCCAGTATTGGTGCAGCGGCGACAGGTCAAACTGGATGCCGTGCGGGCCGAAGGGGTGAAAGTAGCGATGACCCACCCGGGCCCAATCCACAAACTCGATGCCCAGCTTGAAGGTGCCCTGGGTGCGCTTGAGGAACTCGGCCTCGTCCAGGCCCAGCGTTTGATTGAAGGTCTTGATGGGCGGGATGGTGGCTTCGCCCACACCCACGGTGCCGATCTCGTCGGATTCGATCAAGGTGATGCGGCAACGCTGGCCCACTGCCCGGGACAAGGCCGCTGCGGCCATCCAGCCGGCTGAGCCGCCGCCCACCACCACGATGCTGCGCAGTGCGCGATTGCCTTCTTGCATGGTCTTGTCTCTCGGTGAATCCTCAAAGGTGCAAGGATGCCAGCCTTGATGCCTGCCGGGCTTGATGACCGTCAGCCGGCCGGGGCATTCAGGCGGCCTGTTGCAGATCTCGCGCGGGTGCGCCTGCCTGCAGCGCGTGCGCGCGCCGCCCCTGCGGGCCTGTGGTTTCGATCTGGCAATCGAGCGTGGCCAGATCCACCCGCAGGCGGGCGCCGTGCTCACCCTGCTGCCAGGCCATGTCCAGCACCTGGCTGCTGCTGTCCAGCAGGCTGAACTGGCCATTGAAGGCCGGGCTGTCGTTGCGCAGCCTGATCAGGCGCAACAGGTCCTGCACCACTGGGCGCTGCAGCTCCGAGGTGATCTCGGCCGGGCTGTAGTGGTGGCGGTTGATGTCGCGGCCCACGCCGGTGCGCATCAGCAGATCCAGATCGTTATGCCCGGCCAGCAGACCCACGTAGTACACCTGTGGCACACCGGGCATGAAGAACTGGATGGCCCGGGCCACCAGGTAGGCGCGGTCGTCGCGGCCCAGGGCGTCATAGAAGGTGCAGTTGACCTGGTACAGATCCAGGTTGCTGGCGGCAGCACCCGTGGCGCGGCGGCTGGCACCCTGGCTCTTCTCGTGGATGATCTCGACCAGGCGGTCCAGCTCGGCCGGTGGCACCAGGCCGGGCCGGCCTTCGCGGTCGCCGGCGTCGGCGCCGATGTCGATCACGCCGATGCCATCATGGGTGTCCAGCACGGTCAGCGCGTTGGCCGGGCGCTGCGCGATCCAGCGCTTGAGCGGCTCGGCCGTGCCAAAGAACAGCGCATGCAAGGCCAGCGGCGGCAGGGCAAAGTCGTACACCCAATCCACCTGCTTCGCGATCTCGATCTGGCGCTGGTAGTACGAGTGGATCTCGACCAGCACCTCGATGTCACGCTCGCGGGCCTGGGCCGCAAACTGGCGGATGAAATCAAAGGTCTCGGGCATCATGAAGCAGCTGTCGCCTGCCTTCTTGATGGCGTAGCCCACCGCATCCAGGCGCACCATGCGGATGCCTGCATGCGCCAGCGTGTCGAGGATGGCCGTCAGGTAGGCCTGGCCTTGCGGGTGGGCCACGTTGATGTCGACCTGCTTGGACGTGAAGGTGGTCCACAGGATGCGGCGCTCACCATTGGCCAGCGTGACAAAGGTGAAGGGCATGCCCGGGCGGGGCCGGTAGATGGCCAGCAGATCGGCCTCGGTGGCCCCCTGCGGAAACACCGCGTCCATCGTCAGAAACAAGCCATCAAACACCGAGTCGCGGCCCTTGGCCGAGTAATCGGCAAACTGCGGCGAATCACTGGACATGTGGTTGACGATGACATCGGCCATCACGTCCACATGCTGGGTGAGTTGCTCGATGCTCGACCAGTTGCCCAGGCGGGGATCGACCTGCAGGTGATCGCTGGGGTCAAAGCCCGCATCGGCGCCGTCGATGGGCGTGTAGAAGGGCAGCAGGTGCACGCCGCCAAACAGGCCGGCCAGCGGCGCCTGCGGGCCTGCCAGCAGGCCCTGCAAGGTGGCCAGGCCCCCGCCTCCCAGGCGGTCGACGTAGGTGATGAGTTGAACCTTGTTCTTCATGTTGTCAGATCGCTGATGACGGTCTTCAGGCCTTGGCGGCAGCCGTGTCGTCGGCCGATGTCTTGACAAACAGCACGGCGACGGCGGCGCACACCAGCAGCACACCCGCGCAGCGGATGGCGTTCTCGGGCTGGTTGCCCAGCACGTGTTCGTAGATCCAGCCAAAGGTGAAGCTGTGGAAGATCATGGGCAACACGATGAACATGTTGAAGATACCCATGTACACGCCGGCCCGCTCGGGTGGGATGCTGCCGGCCAGCAGGATGTAGGGGTTGCCCATGATGCTGGCCCAGGCCAGGCCCACGCCGATCATGGGCACGAACAGCAGGGCGCGGTCTTGAATGCCGGGCAGGTACCACATGCCGATGCCTGCGGCCGTGAGGCAGAAGGCATGCACCACCTTGGCACCCAGCTTGCGGGTGAAAGGCACCATGGCAAAGGCCGCCACAAAGGCCACGGCGTTGTAGAAGCCGCCGATCTGGCCGTTGACCAGGCCCGCATCACGGAAGCCCGTCGACGCGGCATCGGTGGTGCCAAACAGGCTGTGCGCCAGCGATGGCACGATGTAGATCCAGTAGCACAGCATGCCGTACCACTGGAACAGCTTCATCCACCACAGGCGACGCATGGTTTGCGGCATCTCCTTGAAGGCCACCACGATGTCGCTGAAGGTGGCCACCACGCCGGTGGGCTTGGCCTTCATCTCGGCCAGCTCGGCCTCGGTCAGCGGCAGCTCGGGCGTGGTGCGCACGCTCCACCACACGGTGCTGATCGAGAACACCGCCCCGATCATGAAAGCGATGATGGTGATGATGGGGATGTTGTGTGAATTGACCGCGTCCTTGTTCATGCCGAACAAGACCAGTAACGTTGGCGTTAGGTAAGCCAGTGTCTGCGCCAAACCGGTGAAGGCGCTCTGGCACAGGAAGCCGATGGAATGCTGCTCGGGGTTCAGGCGGTCGCTGACGAAGGCGCGGTAGGGCTCCATCGTCACGTTGTTGGCGGCATCCAGGATCCACAGCAGGCTGGCGGCAAACCACAAGGCCGGGCTGAAGGGCATGGCCAGCAGGCCCAGGCTGCACAGCAGCGCGCCGATCATGAAGTACGGCGTGCGGCGGCCCCAGCGGCTGGTGGTGCGATCGCTCATGGCGCCGATGATGGGCTGCACCAGCAGGCCCGTCACCGGGCCGGCCAGCATCAGCAGCGGCAGCTCGGCCTCGTTGGCGCCCAGGTACTTGTAGATCGGGCTCATATTGCTTTGCTGCAACCCGAACGAAAACTGGATGCCGAAGAATCCGACATTCATGTTGACGATCTGCGAGAACGACAGGGTCGGTTTCATCGAGGCCTCTTGGGGGTTTGGAATCACTGCGGACATCTTGGGGGCACCCAAACGAAGACGGCCCGTGATGGGCCGCTGGGGTGCTTACTGCATGAACTGCTCGTTGCCGACCAGTCCGATCTTGGTGACGCCCAATCGTTGGGCGCTCGCCATCACCATGGCCACCACCTTGTAGCTCACCAGCTTGTTGGGGCGCAGGTGCACCTCAGGCTGATCGGGCATGGCGGCCAGTTGGCTCAGCCGGTTTTCAAGCTCGGTGCGGTTGGCCACCACGGCGCCGTTCCAGCCGATGGTGCCGTCGAAGTCGACGTCGATGCGCACCACCTCGGGCGGGCGCGGCGGCGGGCTGCTGGGGCCCACCGGCA
>Ga0228698_1001380_pt1 | contig 12040 bp, 10 predicted proteins | sample McNCre117_Aug_MG_FD_178015 | JGI IMG/M metagenome (GOLD analysis project Ga0228698, IMG submission 178015) | Freshwater microbial communities from McNutts Creek, Athens, Georgia, United States - 1-17_Aug_MG | ecosystem: Environmental > Aquatic > Freshwater > Creek | place: USA: Georgia...
GGGCATCGGCCCGGCCTACGAAGACAAGGTGGCGCGCCGTGCACTGCGTGTCCAGGACCTCAAGCACCCCGAGCGTTTTGCCAAGAAGCTGCGTGATCTGCTGGAGTTGCACAACTTCGCGCTGACCAGCTACCTCAAGTCCGAGGCGCTGGAATTCCAGCCGATCTTCGATCACGCCATGAAGCTGGCCGAACAGCTCAAGCCGATGATGGCCGACGTGGGTGTGCTGATCGACAAGGCCAACCGTGACGGTGGTTCGATTCTGTTCGAGGGCGCGCAGGGCACTTTGCTCGACGTCGATCACGGCACCTATCCGTTCGTGACGTCGAGCAACTGCGTGGCCGGCAACGCCGCGGCCGGTGCGGGCGTCGGTCCGGGCATGCTGAACTACATCCTCGGCATCACCAAGGCCTACACCACGCGCGTCGGCTCGGGTCCGTTCCCGACCGAACTCGACTGGGACACCCCGGGCACGGTCGGGCATCACCTCTCCACGGTCGGCCAGGAGCGCGGCACGGTCACCGGCCGCGCCCGCCGCTGTGGCTGGCTCGATGCTGCCGCGATGAAGCGTTCGATCCTGATCAACGGCATCTCGGGTCTGTGCATCACCAAGCTTGATGTGCTCGATGGCCTGGAGGAAATCCGCATGTGCACCGGCTACGAGCTGCACGGCAAGCCCATCGACATTCTGCCGCTTGATGCCGATGAGATCGTCAATTGCTTGCCCGTCTATGAGACCTTCCCCGGCTGGACCGAGACCACCTTCGGCGTGACCGAGTGGGACAAGCTGCCGCTGAACGCACGTCGCTATCTGGAGCGGGTGCAGGCATTCATCGGTGCGCCGATCGACATGGTCTCGACCGGGCCGGACCGCGATCACACCATCCTGCTGCGTCATCCATACAAGGGCTGAGGATCGCGACCATGCTGAGCGTCGATGGCAAGCATCTCCATGTGACATGGGACGAGTACCACCAGCTGATCGAACGCCTGGCGATCCGGGTGCATGAGTCGGGCTGGGCTTTCGATCAGATTCTGTGTCTGGCACGGGGTGGGGTGCGTCCCGGGGACGTACTGTCACGGGTCTTTGATCGCCCGCTGGCGATCATGTCGACCAGTTCCTACCGGGCCGAGGCCGGCACCCTCCAGGGTCGCCTCGACATGGCCAAGTACATCACCATGCCCAAGGGCGAACTGGCCGGTCGGGTGCTGCTGGTCGATGACTTGGCGGATTCCGGCGAGACGCTGCAGGCGGTGGTGGCGCGGCTTCGCAGTCAGCCGGCGATCCGTGAGCTGCGCTCGGCGGTGATCTGGGTCAAGGGCATCTCGCGCTACACCCCGGACTACTACGTCGATCACCTGCCGACCAATCCATGGATCCATCAGCCCTTTGAGGAGTACGACCGGATCGGGCCCGACGCGCTGAAGACCCGTCTTCAGGCCTGAAAGCTTGGGCCGCATCGACCGACAAGGCTGCACAATGCGTGCAGCCTTTTTTGTTGCCCATGAACCCGGAAATTTCGAGATGACAAAAACGAAAAGCCGCAGTCAACTTTTGCTGACTGCGGCTTGCGTCTTGGTGCCCAGGAGAGGACTCGAACCTCCACGGAGTTACCCGCTAGTACCTGAAACTAGTGCGTCTACCAATTCCGCCACCTGGGCTAAGCTCTCAGGCGACCTGCTTGAATTTTTATTCTTGCCTGTCGCGAATCGAGAATTGAATTGTAGAACGAAAATAGAAGCCTATGCAATACCCTTCTGAAAAAATTTCTCTGATGAACGAAGTCGAGGGCACGGTGCAGGGGCACCGGGATGGCCACGGCTTCGTCGTGCCCCTGGACGGCGGGGCTGGATCGAATATCTACCTGCCTCCCGAGGAGATGCGCACCGTGCTGCATCGCGATCGGGTGCGCGTGCGGGTCGTGCGTCAGGATCGCAAGGGGCGGCCGGAAGGCCGGGTGCTGGAGATTCTCGAGCGGCGGCGCACGCCGATCATCGGGCGGCTGCTGCAGGAGGGCGGGCAGTGGCTGCTGGCTCCGGAGGATCGTCGGACGGGCCAGGACATCCTGATCCCGCGACAAGGGATCGGTGCTGCGCAGGCCGGGCAGGTCGTCGCCGTCGAGCTGACCGAGGCACCCTCGCTGCATTCGCAGCCGGTCGGTCGGGTGGTCGAGGTGCTGGGAGCCATTGATGACCCCGGTATGGAAATCGAGATTGCGGTGCGCAAATTCGACGTACCGCACCGCTTCTCCGCCGAGACGCTGGCGCAGGCCGAGACCTTGCCCGATGCGCTTCGCCCGGTGGATCGTCGCCGCCGAGTCGATCTGACCGACGTCCCCCTGGTGACGATCGATGGCGAGGATGCGCGCGATTTCGACGATGCTGTCTACGCCCAGCCTTGCGACCCGGCAGACGGTTCGGGCTGGCGTCTGCTGGTGGCGATCGCCGATGTCAGCCACTACGTGCGGCCGGGGATGGCGCTGGACGATGACGCCTTCAGACGTTCTACCTCGGTGTACTTCCCGCGGCGTGTCATCCCGATGCTGCCCGAGAAGCTCTCCAATGGGCTGTGTTCGCTCAACCCGCAGCAGGACCGCCTCAGCATGGTGTGCGACATGGTGGTCACGCCAACGGGGGAGGTCGAAGCCTATCAGTTTTACCCGGCGTTGATCTGTTCGCATGCGCGCATGACTTACACGGAAGTCGCGGCCATTCTGGGCAACACGCGCGGCCCCGAGGCACGTCGGCGTGATCAGGATGTGCCGGGCCTGGTCGGGCATCTGGTTCATCTGCACGAGGTCTATCGGGCGTTGCTTCAGGCGCGGGCCCGTCGCGGTGCGGTCGATTTCGAGACCACCGAAACGCGGATCGTCTGCGATGCCCAGGGGCGCATCGAGAGCATCGAGCCACGCACCCGCACCGAGGCACATCGCCTGATCGAAGAAGCCATGCTGGCCGCCAATGTCTGCGCAGCCGACCTGATCGAGCGCTCGGGCCATCCGGCGTTGTTCCGGGTTCACGAGGGACCGACACCCGAGAAGCGCCAGACCTTGCTGAACTACCTGCGCAGCGTTGGCCTGCCCCCCCAGCTGTGCGCCCTGAGCGAATCGCCCAAGCCCTCCGAGCTGCAGGCGATCGCGCAGGCGACCCGCGAGCGGCCGGATGCGGCGCAGATCCATGCGATGCTGCTGCGCTCAATGCAGCAGGCGATCTACACCCCGTCCAACAGCGGGCACTTTGGGCTGGCCTATACGGCCTACACCCACTTCACCAGCCCGATCCGTCGTTACCCTGACCTGTTGGTGCATCGCGTCATCAAGGCGCTGTTGGCGGGCAAGCGATACCCGCTGGACATGGTGGCCGACGATGCGTCCGGGGGGGCGCTTGCGGGGGCGACAGGTCGCAAGCTCGACGAGCCCGATGCCTGGGCCGCTGCCGGGGCGCACACCAGTGCGGCCGAACGGCGCGCCGACGAGGCCTCGCGCGATGTCGAGGCCTGGCTGAAGTGCCAGTTCATGCGCGAACGGCTCGGTGACGACTTTGCCGGGACTGTCACGGCCGCCACACCGTTCGGGCTGTTCGTGCAGCTCGATGCCCTGTACGTCGAGGGCATGATCCATATCAGCGAGCTGGGCCGCGATTACTTCCGCTTCGACGAGGTGCGGCAGGAACTGCGCGGCGAGCACACCGGCATCCGCTACGCCATCGGAACCCGCGTGCGAGTCCAGGTCAGTCGGGTGAATCTGGACGCGCGGCGTATTGACTTCCGGCTGATCCAGCCGGAGATGCCGGCTCGTGAACGGCATACCCCGACCCCGCGGGCCGATCAGGTCGAACGCGACAGCGACAGCGCCGAGACCAGTCTGAAATCGGTTCGTGAAGCGGATCGGCAGGTGCGTCGGCAGTCGCGCAGTTCGCGGGATTCCGCAGCGCCCGCGAAACCGGGCCGGTCGACCAAGGCGCATCCGACCCGCAAGACGTCGAAAAAAGGCCGGGGCTGAACGGCCGCTTGGGTCAGGGCATTCCGGGTAGGTCGAGGGCGTCAGCCAGTTCGGCGGCACCCAGGACCTGCCCGGCCGGGCAGATCGCTTCGGCGCGCAGCCCGTGCCAGTGCACGGCGGTGTGAGCCGCCTGTCGGGCGGTGTCCGGGCTGCTCAGGGCCGCGCTGCTGAGCGCGAGCTGGCTCCACAGTCCGCCCAGGTAGCCGGCCAGCACATCGCCACTGCCAGGGGCCGCCAGGGCCACGTTGCCCACGGCGTGCATCATCGGCAGCTGATCGGGCGAGGCAACCACGGTGCCCGAGCCCTTCAGGGCGACCACGCAACCCAGCTCGCGTGCCAGCCGGGCGGCCGATTCGAGTCGGTGCGACTGCACCTCCTCGACCGGGTCATCGAGCAGTCGAGCCGCTTCGAGCGGGTGGGGCGTCAGGATGGTCGACAGTGCGTGGGCATGGCGAGCGCGCAGGACATCGCGCAGGGCGTGCTCGCGGGCCAGGGCGTTGAGGGCATCGGCATCCAGGATCAGACGGGGTGCCACTTCGCACAGCATCGGCAGAACCCGGGTGATGTCGGGGCCACCGCCACAGCCGGCCACGACCGTGGCACGGTGCAGAGGCGAGGGGTTGTCGAGCAGCTCTGGCAGCGAGGCCGTCATCAGCTCTGGTGAAGCCACGGGGTCGGACTCCGGGGCGAGCCGCACCAGTCGAACCCGTCCGGCTCCGCCGCGCAGAGCGGCCTTTCCTGCCAGACGGATCGCGCCGCCCATGCCGGCTGCGCCGCCGACCACCCAGACATCGCCAAAGGACCCCTTGTGCTGAACGTGCCGGCGAGCAGGCCACTGGCCGAGCAGCACCGAGGTGCTGGCCAGCCAGGCCGTGGGGGCGATGCGCTGTACGTCGATGCCGAGGTCATCCCACCAGATCTCGCCGGATACATCGCGACCGTGCACCGTGAATAGACCCGGGGCCAGTCCGAGCAGGGCCAGAGTCCAGCGGGCCTGCACGCACAGCCCCGATTCGGTCAGGGTGCCCGAGTCGGCCCGGAGTCCGGACGGAATGTCGACAGCCAGGATCGGTGCAGGGCTTTGCCGTAGCGTGGTGATGGCATGGGCCAGCTGACCGTCGGGCGAGCGATTCAGCCCGCGCCCCAGCAGGGCATCGATGACCAGGTCATCGCGGCTCAGTCGCTCGGGGATGCGGCAGTGGGGTTCGATGGACACACCGGCTTGACGCGCACGCTGTAGCGCATGGCGGGCATCGGCAGGCAGCCGTTCCTCGCTGCCGATCCAGCCGATCTGCGCTTTCAGTCCTGCGCGGCTGAGGGTCAGGGCAGCCTCGAATCCGTCGCCACCGTTGTTGCCCGGTCCGGCCAGGATCCACACCTGCCGGGCATGCGGGGCCACGGCGCGGGCCAGCCGGGCGACCGAGGCGCCGGCGCGCTGCATCAGACCGTGATCGCCGGGGTCGGATAGCGTCGAGTTGCCCAGCGACTCCAGGGCGCGATTGCCGGCCGTGTCGTGCATGGGCCAGTGCGTCATTCGGCGCGCATCGGGCCCCAGTACCAGCCGGGGGAAAGGGACAGGCAGCGGCACGGGCATGGATCAGGCCTGAGGCTGCGATTGCTGCAGCCATTGCTGCGGCGTGAGGATCTCGGCGCCCTGGGTGAGGGCGCGCCGGGCCAGCTTGAGCACCGCCAGATCCCGGCTGATCAGTTGCGCGTTGTATTGCAGGGCCAGGTCTATAAAGGGCTGATCGTCCGGGTCGCGGCAGCGCATGCGGACGGTCGCGGGAGCTTCGGTCGCTTTGGCGAGATCGGCAGGCTCGACCGTGCAGACATGGCGGTCGTGACGGGCCAGAACCTCGTCATAGCTCAGATGGCGACTCCAGCGGGCCTCGATGGCTGGGTAGCGCAGCACGCAGCCGAGTTCGTCGCGCATGGTGGCCGTGCCGATCCAGCGCAGTCGACCGCTGGTGATCTGCTCGCCGATACGGCAGCCCAGTGGGTCGTCGAAGACCAGCCAGTCCAGCACCACGTTGGTGTCGAGGACGACGGTTGGGCCGAGGGCAGGTCGGATCGGCTGGGTCGGGGTCGCACGGTCGCTCATGGGCGCATGGGGGCTGGGGCAGGGATGACGGCTCTTAGAGCCAGGGGCGAATGCTGAATGGGGCGGGATCCAGCGTGGGTTCGCGGCCGACGATCTGGTCGGCAATCAGCCGGGCGCTGCCACAGGCCAACGACCAGCCGTGGGCACCGTGGCCCAGGTTCAGCCACACCCCGCCGGCCGGAGCCGGGCCGATCACCGGAGGGCCGTGCGGCAGCATCGGGCGCGGGCCCTTCCAGATCTGCGGCTGGCTGCGGTCGGCGGCATAGGGGTACCAGCGGTGCAGGGCCCGGTACAGCGGGGCCAGGGCGCGCTCGCGGTCGAAGGGTCGCCGGTCGCTGCCGATCTCGAACCCGCCTGTCACCCGCACCCGGTCGCCCAGCCGGGTGATTGCCACACCGCTGCGGGCATCGACGATCGCTGATCGGGGGGCCTCGCTCTCGGGGCGAAGCCTGAACGTGACCGAGTAGCCGTAGACCGGGAGCAGCGGCAGCATCAGGCCGACGCTGCGCAGCAGCGGCATTGCACTGGCGCCGCCGCAGATCACCACGGCGTCGAAGGTCTCTTCCCGGGTGTCCTGGCCGGTTCGCTCGATCTGCAGCCTGGGGCGGCCCTGACGGGTGTCGATGCTGCGCACTTCGGTGTTCAACCGGAATTCGGTCCCGAAGCGGGCGGCCGTCAGATCCCGCAGCAACTGCGCGAACTGACGGCAGTTGCCCACGCCGTCGTCGGCCAGAAGCAGCCCTCCGGCCAGCCGGGCTCGTTCACCCAGGCCGGGTTCGACCTCGCGGCAGCGTTCCGGAGTGAGTTCCTGCGCGTCGACGCCGAGTTCGAGCAGCAGTTGCTGATGTCGGTGTGTGGCAGCGAACTCGCGGCTGCTGCGCAGCAGCAGCAGCACGCCTTCGCTGCGTTCGTAGTCCAGCCGTTCATGCTCGGTGATGCCGGCCAGCCGCTCGCGGCTGAGCATGGCCAGCCCGATCATGGCGCGCATGTCGTCGGTCTGGCCGCTTTCGCAGGCGCGCCACCACTTCATCAGCCAGCCCCACTGGTGACGATTGAGATTGGGGCGCCAGCGCAGGGCCGAGGCATGGGAGAAAAGACCGCGCATCAGCCAGCGACGCAGCCCCGGGGCGGCCGCGGGAGACACACATCCGGGCGAGATCACGCCGGCGCTGGCGAAACTGGATTCGGCCGCCACCACGGCATTGCGATCGAAGACGGTTACGCGATGGCCGTCGCTCGACAATTCGTAGGCGGTGGTGATCCCGGTGATGCCGGATCCGATGATGGCAATTTGCATCCTGAACCAATGTACAATCCGCGGGTTACTCCGGATCGTGCCCCAAAATGGCACATCCCCGCGGTTGCGGTACGAGAAAAAGAAGGTTGGATCGGCAATTCCGGTCAAATCTGACTCGGAACCTGATTCGAGACGGCTGTCGCCTGATCGAGAAGGGGACCGTCGCAACTAGTAGATCCGGGTAACTCAGACGCGAAGCCGGTCACCTGAAGGTGTTGCGTAGTGTAGGTAAAGTTACACTAACAAGCAATTTGTGCCGGCTTCAAGACCCAACCTTTGGAGCAGACATGCCCTATTCGATGCGCGAAATGCTGGAAGCCGGTGTTCATTTTGGACATCAGACCCGCTTCTGGAACCCCAAGATGGCCCCCTATATCTTCGGCCATCGCAACAAGATCCACATCATCAACCTCGAAAAGACGGTTCCGCTCTTCGAGGAAGCCACCAAGTTTGCGCGCCAGCTGGCAGCCCGTCGCGGCAACATCCTGTTCGTCGGCACCAAGCGCCAGGCCCGTGAAGTCGTGGCCGAGGAAGCAGCACGCGCCGGTATGCCCTTCGTCGACCAGCGCTGGCTCGGCGGCATGCTGACCAACTTCAAGACCGTCAAGGGTTCGCTCAAGAAGCTCAAGGACATGCAGGCCCAGGCCGAAGCCGGTCTGGAGCAGCTGAGCAAGAAGGAAGGCCTGATGTTCCAGCGTGAGCTGGCCAAGCTGGAAAAGGACATCGGCGGTATCCAGGATATGGGTGCCCTGCCGGATGCGCTGTTCGTCATCGACGTTGGCTTCCACAAGATCGCTATCGCCGAAGCCCAGAAGCTGGGTATCCCGGTGATCGGGGTGGTCGACACCAACCACAGCCCCGAGGGCATCGACTACGTCATCCCGGGCAACGACGACTCGGCCAAGGCTGTGGCGCTGTACGCCCGTGCCATGGCTGATGCCGTTCTCGAAGGCAAGGCCAACGCCGTCGCCGACGTGGTCGAGGCGGTGGCTGCCGCTTCGGAAGACTTCGTCGAAGTCAACGAGGCTGCCTGACCGACAGCGATATCGGAACGCCGCTGAAGTCGCCGCTGCGGCGCGGCGTTCGATATCCACAGGGGCTGCAAAGCCCCTTTTTTTCAGTTTCTCCAGAAATTTCCTGATATCCCAAGGAGTCAAGACATGGCTGCAATTACCGCCAAGATGGTTGCCGATCTGCGCGCCAAGACCGATGCCCCGATGATGGAGTGCAAGAAGGCCCTGACTGAAGCCGACGGCGACATGGTCCGTGCCGAAGAGATCCTGCGCGTCAAGCTGGGCAACAAGGCCAGCAAGGCGGCGGCTCGCGTCACGGCCGAAGGCGTCATCGCTGCAGCCGTGTCGGGTTCGACCGGCGCACTGATCGAAGTCAACTGCGAAACCGACTTCGTCTCCAAGAACGACCTGTTCCTGGCCTTCGTGCAGTCTTGCGCCAAGCTGGTGGCTGAGCACAACCCGGCTGATGTCGAGGCACTGTCGGCTCTGCCGCTGGCCCTGGAAGACTTCGGCCCGACCGTCGAAGACGTGCGCAAGGGCCTGATCGGCAAGATCGGCGAGAACATGTCGATCCGCCGCTTCAAGCGGTATGACGGCGGCGGCCAGCTGGCCCACTACCTGCACGGTGTGCGCATCGGCGTGCTCGTCGAGTTCGAAGGCAATGCCGTCGCTGCCAAGGACGCCGCCATGCACATCGCCGCCATGAAGCCGGCCGCACTGTCGTCGGCCGAAGTGCCGGCCGAGCTGGTCGAGAAGGAGCGCAAGATCGCCGCCGAGAAGGCTGCCGAATCGGGCAAGCCGGCCGAAATCGTCGCCAAGATGGTCGACGGTTCGGTGCAAAAGTTCCTGAAGGAAGTCTCGCTGCTCGACCAGGTCTTTGTGAAGGCTGCCGACGGCAAGCAGACCGTGGCCGCCTACCTCAAGGGTGCCGGCACCACGCTGAAGTCGTTCACGATGTTCGTGGTCGGCGAAGGCATCGAGAAGAAGCAGGACGACTTTGCTGCTGAAGTCGCTGCGCAGGTCGCGGCTGCCAAGGGTCAGTAAACCTGCCGGCCCGGGCTCTCCCCTAAACTCCGTCTCCGCTGTATCGACACGAGGAACACCGCATGCCGGCCTACAAACGCATCCTGCTCAAGCTCTCTGGTGAAGCCCTGATGGGTGATGATGCCTACGGCATCAACCGTGCCACCATCGTGCGGATGGTGCGCGAGATCCAGGAAGTGACCCAGCTTGGATGCGAGGTCGCGGTGGTGATCGGTGGCGGCAACATCTTCCGGGGTGTGGCGGGTGGAGCGGTGGGCATGGATCGGGCCACGGCCGACTACATGGGCATGCTGGCGACGGTGATGAATTCGCTGGCTCTGGCCGACACGATGCGCCAGGAGGGCCTGACCGCCCGTGTGATGTCGGCCATCAACATCGAGCAGGTGGTCGAGCCCTACGTGCGCCCCAAGGCGCTCCAGTATCTGGAAGAGGGCAAGGTGGTGGTCTTTGCGGCCGGCACCGGCAACCCGTTCTTCACCACCGACACCGCTGCGGCGCTGCGCGGTGCCGAGATTGGTGCCGAGGTGGTGCTCAAGGCCACCAAGGTCGACGGGGTCTATACGGCCGATCCGAAGAAGGATCCGGGGGCGACGCGCTACTCGTCGCTGACCTTCGACGAGGCGATCCAGCGCAACCTGCAGGTGCTCGACGCCACGGCCTTCGCGCTGTGTCGTGACCAGAGTCTGCCGATCCGTGTCTTTTCGATCTTCAAGGCCGGTGCCCTTAAGCGGGTCGTGCTCGGTGAGGACGAGGGCACGCTGGTCCATCTGTGATTTCCGGGTCCCGCGCCCGGATCCCCGAGACGTCCATCCGCATTTCCGGAGTTCCCGCATGAGCATCGCCGACATCAAGAAGAGTGCCGAAGCCAAGATGGCCAAGTCCATCGAGGCCTACAAGAACGAACTGCACAAGATCCGTACCGGGCGTGCCCACCCGGGCATCCTCGACCAGGTGCAGGTCGAGTATTACGGCTCGATGGTGCCGATCAGCCAAGTGGCCAACGTGTCGCTGATCGATGCCCGCACCATCAGCGTGCAGCCCTGGGAAAAGGGTCTGGGTGCCAAGATCGAGAAGGCGATCCGCGAATCCGATCTGGGTCTGAACCCGTCGTCGATGGGCGACCTGATCCGCGTGCCGATGCCGCCGCTGACCGAGGAACGCCGCAAGGAGCTGACCAAGGTCGTGCGCCACGCCGGTGAAGACGCCAAGGTGGCCGTGCGCAATCTGCGCCGCGATGCCAACGAACAGGCCAAGAAGCTGCTCAAGGACAAGCAGATCGGCGAGGACGACGAGCGCCGCAGCCTCGACGAAGTGCAGAAGCTCACCGATCGCGTTATCGCCGACATCGATCGTCTGACCGCCGACAAGGAAAAGGACATCCTCGCGGTCTGATCCGACGAGGCCTGTCCGAGTATTTCGCAGTTCCCGCCATGTCGACGAGCCCTGCCAGGATCCAGACCCCCCGCCATGTGGCCATCGTGATGGATGGCAACGGCCGCTGGGCGCGGCGTCGGCTGATGCCGCGCATGGTCGGGCACAAGTATGGTGTGGATGCGCTGGTGCGCTGCATCGATGCCTGTATCGAGCGCGGCATCGAGTACCTCACCGTCTTTGCCTTTTCTTCCGAGAACTGGAAACGTCCCGAGGAAGAGGTCTCTGGCCTGATGGGGCTGGTGTCGGTGGTGGTGTCGAAGTACCTCGTCAAGATGATCGGCGACGGGGTGCGCATCCGCATCATCGGCGACCGGGTCGGGGTGCCTGAATCGGTGCTGCGGGCCTGGGACGATGCCGAGGCCCGCACGCGCAATAACACACGCATCACGGTCTCGGTCGCCTTCAACTACGGTGGCCGCTGGGATGTGGTGCAGGCCGCGCGCCGGGCGATGCTTGACGGCGTGGGTCCCGAAGCCCTCGACGAGGAGAGCCTCTCGCGCTACATGTCGCTGGCCTACGCACCCGATCCCGATCTGTTCATCCGCACCGGTGGCGAAGTGCGGATCTCGAATTTCCTGCTGTGGCAGCTGGCCTACGCCGAGATGGTCTTCACCGATTGTCTGTGGCCGGATTTCGATCCGGCCGCGCTGGACGTCGCGCTGGCCGACTACGCACGACGCGATCGTCGCTACGGGCGGATCAAGCCCGAAGCGGTGTGACGATGTCCCGGCTGCCCGTGTCTCTGCACGGCCTGCCGGGTCTGCCCCCTCTGACTTCACCTCCCGTGTGACCGCATGCTGAAACAGCGCATCCTGACGGCCATCGCCCTGCTGCTGGTCCTGATTCCGGCTCTGCTGGCCGATAACCCTGTGCCTTTTGCCCTGCTGACCGTGGTGATGGTGTCCGCCGCGGGCTGGGAATGGGCCCGCCTCAACGGCCTGCAAGGTGGGCCGGCGGTTGGCATGGGGCTACTGGTGGCCGCGCTGTGCCTGCTGCTCAACGGCATGCACCTGATCGGCTCGACCGCCCTGATCTGGCTGGGGGCCGCCCTATGGCTGATCGGGGGACCGTTGGCACTGCGCGCCGGGGTGCCGGGCTGGCCCGGTGTGCCGCGGGGGGTGCGATGGCTGCTCGGCGTGCTGATTCTGGT
>Ga0228698_1001381_pt1 | contig 12032 bp, 5 predicted proteins | sample McNCre117_Aug_MG_FD_178015 | JGI IMG/M metagenome (GOLD analysis project Ga0228698, IMG submission 178015) | Freshwater microbial communities from McNutts Creek, Athens, Georgia, United States - 1-17_Aug_MG | ecosystem: Environmental > Aquatic > Freshwater > Creek | place: USA: Georgia...
TCCCTCGGTGATTTCAAACTTTGCTTTTACGGTATGTGCGCCATCGCCTGCACGCGCGCCTGTGAGAACATAGGTGTAGCGTCCACCAGCATCTGCGGTGGTGTTGTCGACTATCTTTGTATTATCGACAGCGATATCAACGCGCGCGCCAGGAATCGTTTGACCGGTGATAGTAATTTGCCCACTCTTTGGTATTGAAATCGCATCCAGCTTCACAGTAGGAGGCAAATAGATACCATTTACTGTTGTGACAGCACCCTGCGTGACGTCAAAGGTTGTATTGAAGATAGTAGAGCGTGTGCCGGCACTATCGTTCGCCCAGAAACCGAGCGTTGCCGTACCAGGACTTGCTTTCGTTGTAAATTGAAAGTCAGCGTTTTGATTTGCACGTACCGTACCGATCACCTCACCGTCTTCAAGAATATTTACCGTAGCGTTTGGGTACGCCTTACCGTTAATGCTTACATTGGTATCACCAAGTGGTGCCGAGCTACCGCCACCGCCACCGCCCGAAGAGCCCGACGTGTTGCCGCCACCACCTGCAATCGGCTCCACCTTGCATGTTGCAGAGCAAAAATCGCCAGAGGCGTTGTTGCCATCGTCGCAAGTCTCTCCATAAATGGTTTGCAGAATGCCGTCACCGCAGTATGCATCAAACTTGCACTGCGCAGTGCATTGTCTTCCGAGAATAGTTGTGGAGTAACCGCCCGTTTGTCCAGGTACGTCACATTGTTCACTAGAATCCACTAGACCATCGCCGCAAATTGAAAGTGAAATAGTTGTTGTAGCGATTACTGAGTTGTCATCAGCAAACACATACCTTCGATGGAAATCAAAGGTATACAGCGAGACGAATACTAGTGCAAAAATGAAGACGGAAAGGATCGTCGTTTTCATACGGTTGTAGCAACTCTCGCGCGACGACGAACAACTTTTTGTTTTTTTGTTCGTGTGCTACGAATAAGAATTGCAATAACAACAGTAAGAATAACAAATATTGGAACAAGCACTGAAAGCTTATGCGCAAGTGAAAGACCCATAAAACCATACCCCGCAGTCTGAAGGGTGCCGTATGGCAAAATGTTCACGTTGATTTCACCTTCTTGTTTAATATCGGCATCATTAAAAATGGTATATCGCGCAATATATGGACCTCTTGGCAGATGTGTGGGCAGCTCAGCAAAAACCGTGTCGTGCTCAAAAGGATTTACTTTTTTAATTGAGTTTGTGTGAGAAGTTTCTTCAAGAAGAATTTGTCCTGACGGATCGTACATGCGGAATTGTACTTTTGATGGTGCAATTTTTACGTTACCAATATTTTCGACAAGCATTTCAAACTGAATCTTTCCGGGGAAATAAAGCCACGCAAACTTATGACCTTCGTTAAGATCTGAAATCCCAATTTTTCGAATACGAAAATCTTTAATTTGCTTGTCGATGACGGTGATTTCAACATCTACCTGTGCGCCAAGTGAAATAGAAACTGCGCCACCGCCACCGCCAACCTGACCGTCCACAGAACCCGTCTTGATGCGGATGTTGCCAGTAAACGTCTTATAGGGTGCATTATCTGGAACCTTTACAGAGACAGTCATAGGGACTTTATCCTGCCCTGCTGGCATGATAAACGAATTACCTTCCTTTATAGTAAACCAATCATTAATACCAGGAACATCAATGGTAATATCTGCTTTTAGTGGAACAGTAGGGTCACTTCGAACAAGAAGAATTTGTTGTTCGTAAGTAGCACTGCGTATCAAACTTGCATTGCGAACATACGGAGGCGTAATACCAAAACCAGCGTGCGCTTCATGAGCAAAGAGCACAAAGAAAAAAATTGCATGCAATACTCCAAATAATTTTTTCATGCAATAGAACGCGTTTTGCGTCTATCAATCAATTATCGAAGAGGAATGGATTAAATGCAAGAAAAAACACTGCATAAGCAGTGTTTTTTCTTTGCAAGAATTTTTCTTACCAGAATGTTGAGGTGCTCACCACAGCAATGAAAGTATTTTCACCCTTGTAGTTACCAGACAATGTAATCGATGCTGGTACGTTGATACCCCAGAACGTGTTACCTGAAGATTGCGTAAGCGTCGACGTAGACTTCTTGATGTTTACTTGTAGGAGGTTTGCAGTGGTTGAAGAAAGTGCTGTCGAAAGTGCGTATGTTTGTGTGGTGGTTGCGTACACTTGGTTATCCTCAGAAATAGTGGAAGTAGCTGAGTTGGGACAGTGGACTGCACTCGTGTATGGAATACACATAGACTGACCGCTCAGCTTTTGGTTGACGCCTACGTTGCCGGTCGCAGACATGGTTGTTGTCGCAACGATAGGGTCAGTTTTTTGACCAGGTTGCAACGAGCCGTACGGAATTGAAAGTGTATTGAGTGCAAACGCAAGGAATGAAACAACCTCGACACCTGTTTGAGCTTCAGTGAGAGAACTTGTTGCACCGTTGTCATCGACAGCTGCGACAGATGCAAGCCAATTTTGCGGAGAATACTGTGTTGATGTCGCGTTTCCGTCGGTTGGATCTGCAACATACCAAAGTGGGAATGAACAGTTATAAATAACAGTGGTATCAGTAGCCCCGGTGCATGAAGTCGACGACGCAGTACATACAAGGTTCCATGTAGTTGTGGCAGCTGCGTGGGTATAGCAGTTGTTAGGATTGTATGCAGCAGATGATGTTGCACTACAGGTTGTAGAACCAACACCTGAGCGGTAGAGCGCAAGCTGATAATTTGTAATTTCACTTGTCGAAGCTGCATTGAGACAGCTGTTGTTGTCTGACACAGTGAACTGAAGTGAAAAACCTGGTGTTTGAGTTGCAGACTGTGTCAGTATCATATCTGAACCGCCGTTAAGGGTAACAGTTGCAGCCGAAATTGTCGGTGTAGCGTTTTGAACAATAAGCGGCGCGTTCGTACCTTCAGCACCGCCCGAAGCAGCGAAGCCGTGCTGGTCAGTGACAAAGCCAAAGGCTGAATAAGTCTGGTCTTGTGTTGGAATGGTGATGGTATAAGTCGTAGATGCATTTGAAGCAGCGAAGGTAGAGGACGCGATCATACCGCCAGCGCCGCATGCGCGCGTAGTAGTACTGAAGTCGTTGAGGTTACATACAATGAGTGTGACGGTATCTGCGGTTCCAGAAACGTCTGAGTCGGAAGATGTGGTAGTGAAGCTGACTTGCGCTCCTGGTAACTTTGGACCGTTGTTTGCAAATGCGGTAAACACTGGACGATGGTTTACTTCAAATGGCGATGACGTCGTGCCCGTACCCTGCTTGAACGTTGCGTTACATGCTGGGTTCGATATGTTTGCGTCGCAAATCCATGCAAACCATGCGTTTACTTCAGCCATTGATGCAGTGGTCGTGGTAGCAGCAATTGCTTGCACACCACTTGTAGTCGAAGCGGACACTGCCCACTGATGAGGTGCCGTATCGCAATTTGGAGCAGCGTTGGTATTTGGCGTTGGTGTTGCAGAGGTACTGCAAATAAGGAGGAAGTATGGGTCGCTGTTTGAGTCAGTACCGAGAGCTGTCCATGACATAACATCACCAGCATTTGTTGGTGTAGTGGTCGATGAGCCTCCGTACTCTTGTGCGTCAACAGTCCACTGCGGCGGCGTGTTAAGCACCGTCACGGTTGTAGTCGCAATGCTTTGAGCATTGACGGTGTTGAGGGACTTACTGCCGATGTTGATAGTGAAGAGTAACGCAAACGACAGGAGTCCAAGGATACACGAGAATACGGTAACCTTCCCGGCTGTCGAAACGTTATTTATGTTATACGCCATACACAATAACGAACTAATAGTACTTACCTAGTATACGTCACGCAATTGCTCGTGTGGCAAGTTATACACAGTACCCCGAAGGGTGCAGAGGCCTATTCAAAGCGCATTGCATCGAGCGGATTGAGGAGTGAAGCACGGCGCGCCGGGAAAATACCCGTGAGGTAGCCAACTGCTGCTGAGAACCCTGCGATAAAAAGAATGAACCATAACGGAAATGCAAAAAGCGACACGGCTTTCCCTCCAAACTGCGTTGCAACTGCGTTTAGCGTCACATTGATAATAAAACCAATACCGACACCAATTACAATACCCGACACTCCCCCGAGGAAACCTACGATGATAGACTCTGAAACGAAAAGAAACTTGATGTCAGTCGGCGACGCACCGATGGTGCGCATAATACCAATCTCCTTGGTGCGCTCAAGCAGCGTCACCGTCATGGTGTTGAACATACCAATCGCAGATACGAGCAGCGCAATGCTTCCGAATGCAGCGAGTACTGCCTGAATGCCTTGGAATATTTTTGACGCTTGTTCAACGGTCTTTGAAAGTGCCGTCACGCGAAACCCTTTTTGAATGAGCGCCTTTTCTACCAGCGGAAGAAATTCGCTTGACGCTACACGCACCTGGGCACGTTCGTACTCTTTAATGCCCACGTGCGTGCGGAGTTCAGGAAGCATCATGAGTGCATTAAGCACTCCCTCCTCTTTGGTAATACCTTTTACACGATACTGTTTGTCAATGACGATTTCGTCAGTAACGTCAGGCTTGTCTGGTGAGGGAATGAGGAGGCGAAACGCTACCGTCTTGCCAATCATTTGCTCGGGCTTATCGATGGCGAAAAGCTTGAGAACCGCCGGTGAAAGCATGACCTCCCCGTCGTTACCTCCGTCTTGATTGCCGAACGCTTCTCCGGCGCTTGCAACAGTACCGCTATAACGAATATATGGTGGCTCTACTCCTTGCAGCGTGACGTTACCGGTAAGTCCTTTATAGGTGATGAGTGCAGAAAAGCTTGCAAGCGGTGCCACGTCCTGCACATGCGGAATTTTTTTCATCTCGGTGACCGTTTCATCGTTCAGCTGTATACCGTGGGTGCCAACTGATGCTACACCAAGCGAGAGCAGGGTCTCTCCAAAGACGATTTGTTCGAGAATAATCTGCTGGAGACCAAAACCAAGACCCACCAGCATCACCACAGCGCCCGTACCCACACCCATGCCCAAAATGGTAAGCCACGTACGAAGTGGGTTCGTTTTGAACATACGAGTGGAGAGCTGTGCTAGATCAGTGACACGCATATTATTTCTTGTAGCTTACGTCGACGCCCTGCGCTATGAGCTTTTCTAGATAGCGGGTTACATCGTCAGAAATGTCTTCTTGTAACCCCAAACCGTGACGTTTATCTTTCGACTCAAGAAGCGTGTGAAAATCAGTTTCATTTGAAACACCGGTCACACGATCAGCAATGAGGTCTGAAACACGTGCCTGTTGTTTTTCGTCTAAGTGTATATTGTGCGAGTGAACGAGGTACTCTTTGAGACGTTCAGCAAACTTATGCTGTTCAAAAAAAGCAGCATCGGCCTTTGTATGGTTGCGAAAACGCCTGATATCATCTGCCTGCGCGATGATGCGCGTTGCTTCCTTCCCCATTTTTTCCGCAGTAGCACGGTCAAGATTGACACCACCATCTTCATACTTTTTTCCAAGTACCGAGATAAAATCTTTTTCGCTGATTTTTCCCTTCATCAGAAGGAGCACGGAGTGCTCAAGACGGACGAGCTGGTTGAATGTCAGCGACTGCGTAAGAAAATTCACCATACTTTTTACACGGAGCATATCGACAGAGTCATAGGGAAACAGGCGCGCAAGCTGCTCGAGCTCGGTGACAATCGTCTCGCCTTCTTTCACGCTCTTGATTTGCTTTCGTTGTGGGTTTACCACTTCACGTACCACGAGACCGTCTTTGAGATAGTACACACGATGTGCGTACTGCAAGTGCGCAGCGTTGTGTGACACCATGATAATGGTGCGTTTGTCGAACGTGTTAATCTCGTCGATTTTATCCATTACTTGCTGCGTCGAAATACTGTCGAGGTTTCCCGTCGGCTCGTCGGCAAGGAGAATCTTTGGATCGTTCACCATCGAACGCGCTACTGACACGCGCTGCTGCTGACCTCCTGAAAGCATCGACGGAAGCTTGTGCGAGACGTGCCCCACACCAAAGCGATCGAGAAGCATTTGAGCACGGCGCTCACGTGATGCACGGTCCATATTTGCAAAAATCTGCGGCAACGCGACGTTGTCGAGCACCGAAAGCGAACCAATAAGATTGAACGACTGGAAAATAATACCCATCACGAAGCGCTGGAAGTACACGCGCTCTCCAGGCGGATACGAGTAGATGTCGTCACCACCGATGAGCATCGTACCACCCGACGGCGGAAGCGACCCCTGCATCGCATACATGAGCGTCGACTTCCCCGAGCCTGACGCACCGAAGAGAATAATGTACTCGCCTTCGTAAATATCCGTATTCACGTTGGCAAGTGCCTTGAATTCATTCGACTTACCACGGTTATACGTGATATCGAGGTTTCGACAAGTAATAAGAGGTTTCGCCATAGATACTTCAATTAGAACATGTTGTGCGAAGGAACATTTGTTTTCGTATCCACATATATGATTAGTGTTTACCGATGTTCTTAACCCAACCAAAGGTACCCTGGAAGTTTTCGATAATGATGTCGATAATATTTTTCTCTTTTGCAGGAGTAAACAATACAAAATCTTCAGACTGAATAGAGTTGCCTACTTGGTCGGCGCAGATGAGTGCAAACTTGTATACCGTTGCTGGTGCAAAGTCGGTGATTACTTCTACGTGATGCTCAGTAAAACTTTTATCCTGCGGCTCGATAACGATGGCATCTTTTGCTGCCGTCACACCTTCGCGATACGCAAGCTTACAGTATGCTTGCTCGTCGGTCAGCCAGCTGATGATGGTCTGGATACGCGCCTCACTTCCCGGGAAGATGGTCGATTCGTTGGTGACGTTTGAGATGATCGGCGGCGCAGTATCCTTTACCGTGATAAATGTAATGGGACTCGACTTCACGCGATCGCCGCCGGCATTTTCTGCCGTTACGAAAGCAACGTAGCGCGAGCCAAGTGTCAAACCATCGATTTTCATCTGCTGTGTCGATGCAAGTGTTGGACGACCTTTCGAATTTTGTTCACCAGTCGTGAGGTTTTGGTACTCAATAAGTGCTTTTGCCGGCACACTTGTGTCCCATGCAAGTGTTGCTGATGTTTCTTCTACTTTCACCACGCGTAGATTTTTAATCTGTGGGAGTGCCGCTTTTGTGGTAAAGGTATAGTCATTACTTTCGCCGGTGACACCAACACCGTCGGTTGAGCGAACTTTAAAGTGATACTCAGTAAATGCTTCAAGGCCGATGATACGGACCTCATGCACACGCGTCGGCGCTCCGAGACCCGATTGAGAAAAAGTATAGGTTGTGCCTGAAAAGCCAGAGGACGGAGCGAAAAGCACTTCTGAGCTCGACTCACGGTCGGTGGTCCACTGCACGAGTGCTGTGGTTGTTTCTGGTATCACTGTCGGTGGGCCGACAATGGCGAGCAAGTCGGTCACGCCTTTTACCGCCTTGGTAACTTCTTCTTGGATTTTTTTAAGCTCTGCAATAGTCGTGACGGTTTTCAGTGCGTCGACGATCGTCTGTACCGGTGTTGCCGCAGCAGACTGTGATGCCGCCTGCCCTTTTGTTTCCACCTGATAATCAGCTGAAATACCTTGGTTGCCGGTAAGGTCTGATGATACGACGCGAAAGTGGTACTTTCGTCCCGGCTCAAGACCTTCAAGCAAAATTTCATGATCAGTTTTGTCAGCAACTGGCTTGCGAACAATGCCGTAGTCTTCACGAAGACCGTAGTTGACAAGCGAATCGGATTTTTCGTCGGTCTTCCAGTGTACTTTCATCGTTGTTTCGGTAACATCAGATACCTCGACTGCCGTAATGACTGGCGGCACAGTATCTGCTGCAGCAAGTACTAGCGTTGCATTACTGTACGACAACACAATACTAAACAAGATATACGCGATTCCCTTTTGTCGGAAGATCATATTGCAATTACTATACCATCATTATATTTATGGCACCGCATAGAATGTTGTTTGACCTTGGTGTGATCGTGCTGCAACTCCAAACGGTACCGCAATACCCCAGAACACAGTAGTGGTCGGCGCAGTCGTCGTCGCCGTTGGGCGCGAAAGGTTTACATTGAGTACCGTCGTTGACGTCGAGAGGTTGTTACAGGTCGCGCAACCACTATACGTAAAGGTAGAGGTCGCAAACTTTTCACCAGTGACAGGGATCGTCGATGAACCACTGGTAAGGTCGGTGCCCGCAAGTGAAATATTTATTTTTTCGTTACCAATATTTTGAATAGTCGTTGTCGGGTTAAACGCACCAGTGTCGGTCTGTACTGAGAGCGAGCCGTAGTTGATCGACTGTGACGAGCTGAGCGCACGGAGTGTGAAGAGCTCCTTTGGTATTGCAGCCGTGGCAGTACCGTAGCCGAGCGATGTGTCGTTGACAGAAATATACGCATTCCAGGTATCACTTGCGAAGGTTCCAATATCGGTCGGTTCTGCATAGTACTGAAGGTTTGCCGTACAAGAGAGTGTACAGCTATAGCCCGAACAATTGAAGAAAGTGCACGATGTTGATGCAACCTGATAGCAGTTATTATTATTTGCACTACAACTCGAACCAACACCCGAGCGGAAGATGGTCGCCGTGGCCTGACCAGGTGCTGTTGTCATATCGGTATAACCGTTGAGGTCCGTCACTGTCGCGGTCGCTGACACTGCAGTCGTAGTGCCCGGTACGAGTGAAATATCATTACCACCATTAAAGACAACGTTGGTGACAACTGGATTATACTTCAAGCGCATTTCTGCCACACGGGTGTAGCCATCGAGTGCAGTACCATTGTCGGTGACACGGAGACAATACGAACCTGCAGTTGCATTTAGTGTTGGAACAATAGCGTATTCTGTTTCGGTAAAGCTGTTTGCGTTTAAGTTCAAAGCAGCGGTTTTGTTTGATGCATTTTTTACTATTTGACCATAGGTGAAGAGTCCTGCGCCACCAAGCTGATCAGTCGTTGACGAGAGGTCAGTAAAGAAAGAGGAGTTTGCTATACAGATTGGCGATGAACCACAGCTTGCTACGACCGGAACAGGAGCATACGTCGCACCCGACACCGACTCACACGAAGGTGCGACACCCTTCACGGCGTACTCGAGTCGGAATTGTTTGTTGGTTACCGCAAGGCCTGTATTTTCAATACCAAAACGTATGCGTACCGTGGTTGAGGAGGTGAAACTTGAACCAAAGGTATCAAGCGCTGCAAGCCACGACGCACCACCTGATACTTGTTCGGCACCGAAGCGCACACTTGGATCCGTCGTCATGTACGGACGGCTCGAGATAATATCCCAACCACCATGCTGGAACCAATAGCTGAAACCAATGCCGCCCGTCGTATATGTACTGTCGGTCACGCTGGTGGTAGCAACGAGCGTGCCGCCGCGGTACACCGACACAAAGATATTGTTGTTTGTCTTCCAGTCCACACGAACCTCGTGCCATCCGGTTGCATACGTGATGGTCGTCGATGCGAGGACGGTGCCTGATGTTTCGTTTGAGGATACGTTCTTTGCAATGGTCACACGGTCCACGCCAAAGAGCGGCAAACAGACTGCGTAGTTTTGATGAAGCGTGCCTGGCGATTGCACACCAAAGAGCGTACATGGTTCGTCTGAGGCACCTGCCACCGTATCGACGTACTGGAAGTAGCGGATCGTCTGACCTTGCGACACGGTGAGACCTGTGCGGTAGATGCCATTTGTCGTTTGTGTATTTTCGGTACCAAGCGCACTCAGGCCGTTGCTTCGTTCGTAGTTGAATGTGCCGCCAACGCTAAACTGTCCGGTGTCACCGCTGTAATTACTCGTGTTGCCAATTTCCATATCGTCGAATGCACTAAAGGTCGACGTGCCCGCAGATGCGTCGGACGCAAGGCCATTGCCGTAGTACATAAAGATGGATGTATCACCACTTGCCGCAAGTGTTGGTACCTTTACCCACACCACAGCGTCGCTGCTTGCGTTGTATGTCTCACGCCAGAATGACAGCGGTGTGACGCCGTCTGCGGCAGTGAAACGAAGGTCAGCGAAGTTTGTCTGCATCGCGCTTGCGTAGGTCACGGGAACCTTCACCGCGACGTTGGTGTAGGTAGACGCATCGCTATTGGTAATGGCAACACGCTTGCGTTTGCTCCACGAGACGTTGTACCACTCGCTATTTGGAGCACCTTCTCCGCCATCGTCGTTACGCCAGCGATAATGCGCTTCTTGAAGCAAGAGACACGAGCTGTCTCCCCAACGGATAGAACCGCAGGCGTCGATGCCGTCGATATCGTACGCTTCACCGGAAAGGTTGCCGTACGCACTTGAGAACGTCCACGCAGCAGAAGTAGTGCCTGACAGTGCAACGTTGGTACCAGTGATGAGCGTCGTCGTTGCAAAACGAACACTCGAGAATACCGCCGACGCATTTGCATTGACCGTGGTCGACGACACATTAATGAGCGTACCGCCAGAAACTGCAAGCTCGAAGTCGCCGTTTGAAAGCGTGGTCACGGTGGTCGTGCCAGAAAGTGAGAGACCAGATGCGCCGAGATTGCGGAAGCTGTAGTACTGCGCATTTAGGGTGCCTCCAGTGACGACAATGCCGTAGTTGCCGGCACCCTGGTTATTAATGGTGGTCGATGCAGTGGGGTCGCCCACAATGTTGAGCGCACCAGTACCAGAGAGTGTTGTCGTTGCGTTTGATGCAAACTTGACGTTGACCGCACGACGCGACCCTCCCGTAAGCACAGTGCCATCGAAGTCGATTGCGTAGTTCCAATAGTCGTTTCCTGCCGCGCGCTGGTAGTTGCCGTAAATGTAGAGGTCGCCGTTTACGCCGGCGTTGTTTTGCGAGTAGAGCGAACCACTCGTCGCCACACTGGTTGTAGTGGCGCTTGAATTCCATGATGAAAGGTTTGTCGATGAGCCAACGGAGAGAATATTGTAGCGATCACCGCCTGCGCTCTTAGTGTTGATTGCATAGCTTGTCGAGGTAGCGATGATGAGTGTCGAACCGTCCCATGTTGTTGGACTTCCACCGACTGCGTTGGTGAATACGCCATTTACCGCAAGCGTGGTAGATGATGCTTGCGTAAACGAGACTGCACTCGTGAGTGAGAAGTTGTTTGTCGCTGTTGCATTTGTGCTAATGGTCCAACCGCCTGCGGCATTAGCAAACGAGACGTTCCAGAATGAGGATGTGCCGAGGTTTACGGTTTTGCCTGTGCTGCCAGCATTGAAGAGTACCGTGCCACTGGCGTTGAGGAAGTTACCGGGCGTTGCCGTAAGCGATCCACCGATTGCTAGTGTGTTTGTCGCAAAGGTTGTCGTGCCTGCGAGGAGCGAGAGGTTGCCTGCAAGCTGAATGCTACCGTCTTGGAACGTGTAGTTTCCGGCACCGGCAATAGTGACATTTGCAAGATCACTGCCGCTTGTCTTGATGGCGGTCGTTGTCGTGCTCGTCAGGCGCACCGTGCCGCTATTGTGCACAAGCGCACCACTTGTCGCGGTGGTGAAGTCACTACCGATAGCGAGCGTGCCGGAAGGAAGTGTAACGGCACCCGCGGTGACAGTGAACGACGAGGTTGTGGTTGCATTCGTGTCAGTCATACTCCATGCACCACCCGAGCCATTGAAGACGGCTTTGTAGAGCGACGAGCCGCCGAGCTTGAGGGTCTTGCCGGAAGCAGTTGCGTTCATAAGGAGCGTGCCCGATGCATGTGCAAACGAACCGCCGTTGTTTTGGAACGAACCAGAGACCGTCGTGGTGCCTGTCGGTAGCGTGAGCGTACCGGTGGTGATGGTGAGGTTGTTTCCAACTGAAAGCGTCGCATCAGTGTCAGTCCAGCTACCAGAGCCATTGAAGATTGCATTGTAGAGACTGTACTGATTGAGTTTGATCGTACGCGCTGCTCCTGTCGTCGTAAAGGTCAGTGTCGACTGGGCTGCAGTGAATGTTGCACCTGCGTCGAGGATGAGACTGCCCCCGATACTATGCGACTCAGTGCCC
>Ga0228698_1001382_pt1 | contig 12026 bp, 12 predicted proteins | sample McNCre117_Aug_MG_FD_178015 | JGI IMG/M metagenome (GOLD analysis project Ga0228698, IMG submission 178015) | Freshwater microbial communities from McNutts Creek, Athens, Georgia, United States - 1-17_Aug_MG | ecosystem: Environmental > Aquatic > Freshwater > Creek | place: USA: Georgia...
TGGCCATATGCAATCGATTGTGTAAATTCGAAAAAGTGGCGGGAGCGTATCGCATAGCTGCTACGCAGGCAAGCAACAAACGGGTTACTGCCTCTCCGTAGTTACCCCATGTAGGCGTCGCTTCTGCCCCCCCATTTGCCAACAGGGGAGCGCTAGCGCGCGCATACGCACTCCATAATCGCTCCCTGCATGACCGCCCTTTGTATCCATGACTAAAGCCTCCCAACACTGGCTTGCCTTGCTGCTGCTAAGTGCTGCCATGGGCAGCTTCTTGCACGCCATTCACATGCCGGCCAGTGTGCTGCTGGGCTGCATGCTGGCGGGTATCTGGATGGGCTACCGGGGTTACGGGCTGGTGCTGCCCAAAAGCGGCTTCACTTTTGCGCAGTCGGCAGTGGGTTGCTTGATTGCGGGCAGCTTGCAGTTGCCCATGTTGCAGCGGTTGGCGGGGGATTGGCCCTTCTTTCTGGGCGTCACGCTCTCGGTGCTGGCTGCCAGTGCCGCGCTGGGGTGGCTTCTGATGCGCATGCGCATTCTTCCTGGCACCACGGCCGTGTGGGGGCTGGCACCTGGGGCTGCGTCGGCCATGGTGGCCATGTCGGAAGACTTTGGCGCTGACGTGCGGCTGGTGGCTTTTATGCAATACCTGCGCGTGGTGATGGTGACGGCCATGGCCTCGCTGGTGGCGCACATTGGCAACCACCATGCTTCAGCGCCGCTGCCAGATACGCCGTGGCTGCAGATGAACAGTGCACGCGATGTAGCGTGCACCGTGGCGGTGGTGCTGGTCAGCGCGGTGGTGGCGCGGCGCTGGCATGTACCGGGGGGATCGATGCTGTTGCCTTTGGTGCTGGGCATTGGCCTGCAATATGCCGGGCTGTTCCGCGTAGAGCTGCCGCCTTTGCTGCTAGGGCTGGCCTACGCGCTGCTGGGTTGGAGCATTGGGCTGCGCTTCAACCAGGCCAGCCTGTTGTATGCGTGGAAGGTGCTTCCCGCGGTGACCGGTGCCATCGCGGCGCTGATTGCGGTGGGCATGCTGCACGCGCTGGTGCTGCACTACTTGGTGGGCTTTGATGCCTTGACTGCGTACCTTGCCACCAGTCCGGGCGGTGCCGATTCGGTGGCCGTGATTGCGGCCACCAGCGCGGTGGATGCGGGCTTTGTCATGGCCATGCAGATGGCCCGCTTTGTGATGGTGCTGGTCTTGGGGCCACCGCTGTCGCGCTTTGTGGCCAGCCGTGATTAGGCGTCCAAAGCGCTTTACAAATCCAGCACCAGCATGGCGCTTTTGGCGCGCGAGCAGCAGGGCGTGAACTGGTCGTTGGCGGCCTGCTCTTCGGGTAGCAAGTAGCTGTCCTTGTGGTCGGGCGTGCCTTCCAGCACGCGGGTCAGGCAGGTGCCGCACACGCCTTGCTCACACGACACCATGATGTCCACCCCCGCATCGCTCAGGGCTTGCACCACGGTCTTGTCTTTGGGCACCACGATGATTTTCCCGGTGCTGGCAATCTTCACGTCAAAGCTGGCGTCGGTTTCTGCGTGTACCACCTCGCCGCTGAAAAATTCGTAGTGCAACTGCGCCTCGGGCCAGCCCTGCGCGCGGGCGGTGGACAGCACTGCGTCCATAAAACCCTTGGGGCCGCACACATACAGGTGCGTGCCGTCTTGCGGTTGGGCCAAGAGCGCAGGCAGATCCAGCTTTTGCGCGGCATCGCCATCGTCAAAGTGGTGCTGCACGCGCGGCGCAAAGGCAGACGCTGCAATGCGGGCTCGGAATGCGGTGCGCTCTGCAGAGCGTGTGCAGTAGTGCATCGCAAATGCCGCGCCGTTGGCGCTCAGATGCTCGGCCATGCTGAGAATGGGCGTGACGCCAATGCCACCGGCCAGCAGCAGGCTGCGCTGGGCAGCAGGGGCCAGCGCAAAGTGGTTCTTGGGGGCGCTGATGTGCAGCAGTTGGCCCTCCGTAACAGCGTCGTGCATCTCGCGCGAGCCCCCGCGTGAGGCAGCATCGCGCAGCACGGCAATCACATAGCGCTGGGTTTCCTGTGGGTCGTTGCACAGCGAATACTGGCGCACCAGGCCGCCGGGCAGGTGCACATCCAGGTGCGACCCGGCCGTGAAGGCGGGCAGGGCGCCACCGTCTGCGGCCACCAGCTCAAAGCTGCAAATGTCTTGTGCTTCCAGCTGCTTGCGCGCCACGCGCACCACCAGGGTTGTGGAACTGCTCATGTGCGTGTCCTCAAGCGGTTGCGCCCGCAGAGGCCGCACGCTCCGCGGCCATCAAACGGTCCAGAATCTTGCGCGACTGCACGCCGCCGGAGTCGATGTTGAGCATCAGCAAAGCGCGGTCGGGGTGGGCCAACAGGTTCTTTTGCTGCAGCTCCAGCATCTCCAGGTCTTCGCCAAAAATCTTGCCCTGGCCTTCGCGGATGGCGGCGGTGAGTGCCTTGTCGGTGGGATTGAACTTGCGCGCCATGCCCCAGAAATAGTGGATGGAGGTTTCGGTCTCGGGTGTGATGAAGTCCACCACCACGCTGTACACCTTGTGCTCTGCGGGCGCGTCGTAGCCGCCGTGGCCTGCATGGGCCACGCCCACTTCGATCATCACGTTGCTGGGCGGCGTGAAGCGGCAGATCTGCCAGCGGTCCACCGGCACATCGTCGGCCAGGTTGTTGTTGCGCAGCGCCATGCGCCAGAAGGGCGGCGGCATGATGCCTTCCATGTAGCGGCTGGTGACGACCATGTCACCTTCCACCGTGGTCTTGCTGGGGGTCTCGTCAATTTCCTTCTGGCCAATGCTGTTGGAGTGCACATAGGTCTCGTGCGTCAGGTCCATCAGGTTGTCGATCATCAGGCGGTAATCGCAGGCAATGTGGTACAGCCCGCCGCCAAAGGCCCACTCGGGGTTGTCGTACCAGTGCTGGTGCGGAATGGTGGCCTTGTCGGCCAGCGCCGGGTCGCCGGGCCAGACCCAGACAAAGCCGTAACGCTCTTCCACGGGGTAGCTCTTGATGGCCGGAAAGCCGCGCACGCGCTGTCCGGGCATGGACACGGTTTTGCCATCGCAGCCCATGTGCAGGCCGTGGTAGCCGCAGACCAGCTTGCCTTCGCTCACATAACCCAAGGAGAGCGGGGCGCCCCGGTGCGGGCAGAAGTTTTCTACCGCAGCCACCACGCCACCTTCGCCCCGGTAAAACGCAATGGCCTCGCCACAAATCTTGCGGCCCAGGGGCTTCTCGTCAATCTCGTTGGGGGTGGCGGCTACGTACCAGGCGTTTTTGGGAAACATGGGCGATCTCCTAGAGTCAATCCGTATACTGAATGACTGCGATTGTAGGAAGCGCAGGGCGATTTGCCTAGCGGAATTTGATCCGTGTTAACCCTTGGGGCAGGGCGTTTATGGCTCAAGCTTTCAGATAGGTGGCCGATAAAGAGACAGCTACACAAGGATTTCGCCATGGACCTCTCTCCCACCTCACTCGTGAATGCATCCACACAAGTTCAGCAAAACCAGGTTGCCCAAACGGCACAAGTGCTGGTCCTGAAAAAAGCCAACGAGGTGCAAGCCTCAGGTGCGATGGCACTGATCGCCGCGCTGCCCTTGGCTACCAGCGGCAACCTGGGCACGCAGGTCAACACGCTGGCCTAACAGCCCGCTTGCGGCGTTACAGCTGCACCAGTTTGCGTAGCAAGCGCATGAACTCGTCCTGTTCGGCAGGCTCCAGGTTCTTCAGCACCGCCTGGTACACCAGCTCGATGCCCGGCTGCAACTCCAGCAGCACTTCTTCCCCTTCCGCCGTCAGGCTCAGGCTGCGTTGCCTGCGCGGCATTACTTTGCGCTCAATCCAGCCCTTGGTTTCCAGGCGGGTGGCAATGTCGGCGGTGGTGGATGTGTCCAACGCAATCTTCTGCGCCAGCGTGACCTGGTCAATGCCGGGCGACTCCTGCAGCGTGCGCAGGATGGCGTACTGAATGGGCGTGGCATTGCGCCCATGCACCTCATGGAAGCGGGCAACGGCGAGCTGCTGCGCGCGGCGGATCAGGTGGCCAGGCTCGTCGTGCACGGGCATCACGGCCGGGTTTGCGGCGAGCTTGAGAGGGGCGGGGCTTTTGCGGGGGGCGCTGGCTTTGCTCATGCGCGCATTGTGCTGCACCGGCACCGCAAGTCAGCAGCGTATGGAGACCGGTTGGTACCATGTGGCATCGCCCGCAAACCTCAAGGGCACACCATGACCGACAGCCCCCCTTCCATTGTTCGACACGACGAGCGCCACGGCCACGTCATCATCGGCTTGCGCCTTCGTTGGCAAGGCGAGTGGGAGCCACTGGAGGCACGGGGCTGGAACGATGTGGGCTTCAACTTCTTCCACAGCCGCGAACTCGCCAACCCCTTGCTGGAACTCCGGCGCCAGTTGTCGCCCTTTGAGGGGCATATCGTCTGGACCGCCGCCCACGCCAGCGACGAGGTCCTGACATCCATGATGCTGAACGCGCTGATTTACCACCAGGCCCGCAAGATGCAAGCCGACGCAACGCTGCAGCAGCGCCTGCTCAGGCTGATTCGGGTGTCCGGCATGCTGCCGCAAAAGAAGGCGGTGTTGGCTTCATTGGGGCGCCCCATCAGCGATGCCGACATAGCCGACCGCATCCACCGCCGCAAGGAGCGCCCCATGTACCACTACGGTGTGCATGTGGACTCCGACGTCTGGCGCGCTACCGTGCAAAAAGCCATGGCGCTGTCCTCCGCAGTGGAGTCGCTGGAGAAGTGGGCGGATTCGTTGGCGGGCAACTAGGGCGACTCGTTCAGCGTAACCCTAGGGACGCAACATAGGCGCACAGCCCCTGCTGCGCTACAGTGCCCCCTTGTTCAAGCACCCACGCGGCCGAGGAAAAAATGGCGAAGCACCCCGAACCCGATCAGACCTTGATCAAGATGCCCTCCTTGCGGGCGATCCGGTCTTTTGTGGCGGCGGCCAAGTACCAGAGCTTTACCCGCGCGGCAGAGGCCTTGTGTGTGACGCAGGCTGCCATCAGCCGCCAGATCCGGGAGCTGGAGGAGTCCCTGGGCACCGAGCTGTTTATCCGCTCGGGCCGCACCGTCACGCTCAGCCCCGATGGCGCGCTGTTTTTTGATGCGGCGCAGCTCTCGTTCATCAACATCTCGCAGGCTGCAGAACGCATCCGCGTGAAGAACCCGGCGCGTCAGCCGCTTACCATTTGCTGTTCCCCGGCCTTTGCGTCGTTGTGGATGCAGCACCGCTTGCCGGACTTTCTGGAGTCCAATCCCGACATCGAACTCACGCTCATTGCCACGCAGGATTTTGTGGGGATGGAGGCGGGCTTTCAGCCCGATGTGCTCATTACCAAAATGACCAAGGTGCGCGAGGGCTACACGGCCACGCGCCTGTTCCATGACGTGATCTACCCGGTGTGCACGCCCAAGTTCCTGAAGCGCAACGGCAAGCTGACCGGGCCCGAAGATTTGCGCGATGCCTTGCTGCTGGACCTCAGCCCCTATGGCCGCTCGCAGCTGGCCGAGCATGTGGACTGGAAGGTGTGGCTGGCGCTGCACGATGTGGACATCACGCCCCGCGCCAACCCGGTGCTGCAGCACTTCAGCTCCAACGACTACAACACGCTCATTCAGCTGGCCGTGGCCGACCAGGGCATAGCGCTGGGCTGGCACCACCTGGTGGGCCACTTGGTGGCCAAGGGCACGCTGGTGCGGCCCATCCCCGATGAGATCGTGCACACCGAGCGCTGCCATTACCTCAACATCCGCGAAGACCGTGCCGAGAGCGAGGCCTGCAACCGCTTCCGGGACTGGGTGCTGGGCATGCTGTGAGCCGCAAGCGCTTAACCAGACGCCCCCGCCATGCGGCTTGAAGCACCCGTGCGGCTGGCCCAGTCAGTCATCTGGCTGATTCCGTTGCTGTGGGCTGTGAACTACTTTGTGGCCCGGCGCGCACCCGGTGTGATTGAGCCGTACACGCTGGCCCTTATCCGCTGGGGTGTTGCTGGTGCCTTGCTCACCGTGCATGCGCGCGCGGAGTTGTTGCGCGAGTGGCGGCACATCGCCTCCGTCTGGTACCAGTATCTGGTGCTGGGCTTTTGCGGCATGGTGGTGTGCGGTGCCTGGGTGTATGTGGGCGCCCGGTCCACGGGGGCGGTCAACATCGCTTTGATCTATGCGGCCTCGCCCGTGCTGATTGCGGTGGGCTCGGTGGTCTGGTTGCAGGAGCACATGCGGCGCACCCAGGTGCTGGGCGTGATGCTGGCGCTCACGGGCGTGCTGCATGTGATCGTCAAAGGCCAGTGGGGTGCGCTGGGCGATGTGCGCTTTGTGGCGGGCGACCTCTGGATCGTGGCCGCCATGGTGGCATGGGCGGTGTATGCCTTGCTGCAAAAAATGTGGCCCAGTCCCTTGGGCTCTACCGCGCGCCTGGCCGCCATGTGCTGGGGTGCCATGCCCGTTTTGATGGCCGGCGCGGCATGGGAAATGGCCCAAGCCCACACACCGCCACTGACGGCCCATGCCTGGACGCTGGGTATTTCCGCGGCGCTGTTTCCTGGCGTGTTGGCCTACTGGATTTATGGCTGGGCACAAAAGGTGTTGGGTGCCAGCAAGGTGGCAGTCACCCTGTACCTGGGGCCGCTGTACGGCGCCCTGTTGGCGTGGCTGGTGCTGGGCGAAAGCCTGGGCTGGCACCACCTGGTTGCGGCCGGATTGATCCTGCCGGGTGTGTACCTGGTGTCGCGCACGGGAAGCCCGCAGCGCACGGGTTGATACGCCCCCAGAAAGTCACGCCCGCAGGGCAGATTAGCTACTGGGCCGCGTATTGCCCGGTGGCGTACAGCGGTGTGAACGCGTTCAGCTGCAGGTTGTGGCTCAGGTGGTGGATGTGGGCCATGTCAGGCAGCATGGGTGTGCTGCGGTGGTGACTTGGTTCCTTTACCGGCAGGGCGCCCTCACTGTTGCCTGGCGTCGCATGGCGGCTGCGTTCCGCACTGGGGGTGAGGCCAAAAGCATCGCGGTAGCACCGGGAAAAGTAGGCGCCGTTGGAGAACCCGCAAGCGACCGCAATTTCTCCCATGCCCATGGTGGTTTGCAGCACCAGGTCGCGTGCGTGGCGCAGGCGCAAGCCGCTGTAGTACCGGGTCGGAATTTCGCCCACATAGCGCTTGAACAGGCGCTCCAACTGGCGCCTCGAAATACCCACCAGCCCGGCAATGTCGTTGAGGCTCAAGGGCTCTTCGATATTGGCTTCCATCAGTTCGGCAATCTCGATCAGATGGGCCTGGAAGTGGCCCACCCGCGTTTGCATGGGGGCGTACTGCCGTTCTTGCTCGTCGCGTATGCGGTCCACGCTCAGGTGTTCGGACACTGTCACGGCCAGGGCTGCGCCCAAATGGTCTTTCACGAGCCGGAGCATCAAATGCAGCGACGCCGTACCGCCCGCGCAGGTGTAGCGGTCGCGGTCCACGGCAAACAGCTTGTCGGTAAACAACACGTGGGCAAACAACTCCTGCGCCGCGTATTTGTTTTCCCAGTGGATGGCGGCCTTGTACTGGTTGAGCAAACCCGCCTTGGCCAGCGCGAAAGCACCGGTGCACAAGCCACCCATGGCGCGGTGGCGCAGCGCCAGGCGGCGCAGCAGACTGGTCACCTCGGCGTTGGCTGCCTCTTGGATGTGGGTGCCGCCGCACACGAAAACAATGTCGGCGCGCTCCAGCGTGTGGATGTCCACCGTGGGGTGGATGCACAGGCCATTGCTGGCGCGTGCGGGTTGGCCGTCCATGCTGGCGGTGGTCCAGGCATAGGCCGCGCGCCCGTGCACCGCGTTGGCGGTTTGCAGCACCTCGACGGCAGACGACAGCGCCACAAAGGAATAGCCCGGTAGCGTCAAAAATACAAAGTGTTGCTGCGCGGGGCTGTGCTTCATGGTGCTGCGTTCTCTGGCGCGGGCGTGCGTGGGGTTCAAAACTCTTCGTTCAGGCCCAGGTGGCCGGGAATCTCGCGCTCGCGCCGGGCAATGAAGTCCAGCAGCGCGTCGTTGATGCCCGCATCCAGCGTGGGTTCCACGTATTCGTCCAGCACCTTGCGGGCGTACTTCAGTGAGCGCTCGGTGATCTCTTGTGAGCCTTCGGCCACCCATTGCTCGATGGAGCTGTTGTCAAACAGCTTGGGCATGAAGAAGGCGCGCTGGAAGTTGGCCAGCGTGTGGGCATGGCCCAGGTAGTGGCCGCCAGGGCCTACGTCGCGCACGGCGGCCAGGGCTTCGTCAAAGTCGTCCCACTGGATGCCCGACACCATGCGGTGCGCCATGGCGCATTGCTCCGCGTCCACCATGAACTTGGCCACCGAGCAGTGCATGCCCGCCTCGTTCCATCCGGCCGAGTGCCAGATGTAGTTGGCACCAGCCATCTGCACCGCCATGGAGGTGGTGGCGCTCTCGTAGCCGGCTTGCGCGTCAAAGGTCTTGGCGCCACCGAGCTGGTTGGAGGTGCGCCAGGGGATGTTGTAGTGGCGTGCCATCTGGCCGATCATGAAATTCATCAGCGAGATTTCGGGCGTGCCCGCCATGGGCGCGCCCGAACGCATGGACACGGTAGAGAGGTAGTGGCCATAGATGGCCGGTGCGCCCTTGTTGACGATCTGCGTGTAGGCCAGTGCGGCCAATGCCTCGGCATTGAGCTGCGCCACGGCGGGTGCGGTCGATGCGGGTGTGTTGGCACCGCCCAGCACAAAGGGCGAACACAGCACCGGCTGGCGGCGCTTCACAAAGGCGCGCAGGGCGCCCAGCATGGTTTCGTCCCACACCAGAGGCGAGTTGCCGTTGACGTTGCCGGTGGTCACGGCGTGGTCTTTCAAATAGTCCGCGCCAAACAGGATTTCGCACATGCGCATCACGTCTTCGGCGTTCTTGCCGGAGGTGGTCATGCCCATGAACATCTTGTCGGAATACTTCATGGACGAATAGGTGATGTGCAGGTGGCGGTGCGGCACCGCCAGGTCCATGGGCTCCACGATGTGGTGGGCCGTGGAGTGCAGCGCGGGCGACATGTGGGCCAGCTTGTGGAACATGTTCAGGTCTGCAATGGTGGGCAGGCGGCGCACGTCGTCCAGGTCGCGCAGAAAGGGCGCGCCGGTCATGGGCACAAACACCGAATTGCCGCCGCCAATCTCCACGTTGTTGGCCGGGTTGCGCGCGTGGTACTTGATCTCGCTGGGCAGCGACGAGATCAGCTCACGGATGTGGGCGCGGTCGGGGTAGACGCGCTCGCCCTCTACCTTGGCACCCGCGTTTTTCCAGTCCTGCAGCGCGATGGGGTCACGAAACACAATGCCCACCTCTTCCAGAATGGCCATGGAGGCGTTGTCAATCTTGAGCACCTGCTCCGGTGTCATCGCATCCACCACGGGCAGCTTGCGCTTCAGGGTGGGGAGCATGGGCTGCACGTTGGTGTTGCGCAGCGCCTGGCGCGCGCCGCGCGCGCCACGGCGGGGATGGGCAGTGACGGTTTCGGCGGCGGGGGCAGGGGTGTTGAAATCGGTCATGGGCTTTCTCGTTCGTCTGTGGGATCCGCAACGGCTTGTTGCCTGGGTTGCGGAGGGGTGGACGTAGTATCGAAATGGGCCCTGCGAGCGTCAACGCGCTAAATTTTCCCTTTCGCATTACTTTGGTTTATGCGAATGGAGGGAGGCGAAGTGGCCTCAGTCCTGCAAGTCGTTTTGCAGCCAGGTGATGAGCTGGTCAACTGTGTGCGTGGTGCCACGGCTGTGGGGCACCACGGCGTAGTAGGCGTTGCGCGGGTTGACCGACATGGTGGTCAGCCGCACCAACTCCCCATCGCGCACCAGCTCGTGCAGCATGCGCGACCAACCCAAGGTGATGCCCTGACCCAGCAGCGTGGCGTGGATGGCATCGGTGTAGAGGCTGCATTGCAGGCTGAAGTCCAGCTTCTGCTTGGGCGCACCTGCCAGCTGGAACCATTCGTCCCAGCCCATCCAGCCTTCGGAATTGGTGAGGGATTCGATGAGCGGCGCGTGGGCCAGATCGGCCAGGGTCTGGGGGGCTTGGTTGGCCCGTAGCCATGCGGGGGAGCAGACCGGGAACACCTCTTCGTCGTACAGCAGGATGGAGGTTCCATCACCCCATTTGCCATTGCCGTAGCGCACCGACAGGTCTACTTCGTTGTGGCGCAGATCGGCGGTGAACATCTGCGTGGTCAGGCGCAGTTTGAGCTGGGGTTGCACACGCTTGAGGTCGGCCAGCCGGGGCATGAGGCGAAAGCGCGAGAAAGCCGCCGTGGTGACCAGCACCACCTCTTGCATGTGCTGGCCGCCCGCAATGCGGTCAAACGCACCGGCAATGCGCTGCATGGATTCGGCCACCACCGCGTACAGCGCCTCGCCCTCGCTGGTGAGCGCAATAGCGCGGTGGTGCCGGTAAAACAGGGGCACACCCAGCATCTCTTCCAGCGTGCGCACCTGGCGGCTCACGGCGGGCTGGGTCACACCCAATTCATCGGCGGCTTTGGTAAAGCTGTGCAGGCGCGCGGCCGCTTCAAATTCCACCAGCGCGGTGAGGGACGGCAGAAGCCGCCGGTAGCCTTTCTTGTCTTCGGAGCTTGCTTTCATGGGTGTGGCGCTGCGCAAGGAGGGGGATGGCCTCCCCATGGTAACTGGCCCTTTTAGTCAAAGATCACGGTCTTGGACTCGTTGAGCAACACCCTGCGCTCTATGTGCAAGCGCACGGCAGTTGCCAATGCGCGGCATTCCGAATCGCGCCCGGTAGCGGCCAGTTTGTCGGGCGTGTAGCTGTGGCCCACGCGCAGCACAACCTGTTCGATGATGGGGCCTTCGTCCAGGTCGGCCGTCACATAGTGCGCAGTGGCACCCGTGAGCTTCACACCGCGCGCATAGGCCTGGTGGTAGGGCTTGGCGCCCTTGAAGCCGGGCAAAAAGCTGTGGTGGATGTTGATGGCCTGGCCGCGCAGACGGCGGCACAGGTCGTCTGACAGCACCTGCATGTAACGCGCCAGCACCACCAGCTCGCTCTGCGTTTCGTGCACCAGTTCCATCAGCGTGTGCTCTTGCGCTTCCTTGGTTTGCGACGTGACCGGCAGGTGCACAAAACGGATGCCCTGGGCTTCCACCAAGGCTTGCAGATCGGGGTGGTTGGACACCACGGCGGTGATGTCCATCTTGAGTTCACCGGTGCGCTGGCGGTAGAACAAGTCCACCAGGCAGTGGTCGAACTTGGACACCATGATCAGCACGCGCGGTTTGAGCGATGCATCCACGATGGCCCATTCCATCTCCTCGGCCTGGGCCACATCATGTAAGCCCGCACGCAATGCCTCCAGCGTAGGCGTGCGTCCGGGTTCGCCATACAAGCTGATGCGGATAAAAAAGCGCCCGGTGATTACATCGTCGAACTGGTGCATGTCGTTGATGTAGCACGCGTGCGTGGCCAGAAAGCCCGACACGCGGGCCACGGTGCCGGTGCGGCTGGCGCAGCTGGCGGTCAGGATGTAGTGGGGTTTGTCTGCAAGGGAAGAGATCATGCGCGGGTGTTGTTTAGTTCAGTTGAAAACCGTGTGCCAGCGGATCGCTGTCGTCCACAAAAATCGTGTTGTGCCCAATCACTTGGGCCCAGCCGCGCACGCTGGGCACGATGCCGGTGTGGCTGCCAATGGTGGTGGTGCTTTCCACGCCGCCCACAAAGATGGTGCCGATCAGGCTCTCGTTGCGGTAGCGGTCACCCACCTGGAGCAGCCCCTTGCCATGCAACTGCGCCAGCCGCGCCGAGGTGCCGGTGCCTCCCGGGGAGCGGTCTATGGCCTTATCGCCATAAAACACGGCGGAGCGCCCGTCGGACTGCGCGCCGCCTTTGTCGCACCACAGCACATGGTGCACGCCCTGGATGCGCGCGTCTTCCGGGTGCACCGGGTTGACCAAGGGGGCTAGCGCAGCGCGCAGGGCTTGGCTGTGCACGATGAGGTCATTGGCCGTCATGCTG
>Ga0228698_1001383_pt1 | contig 12025 bp, 14 predicted proteins | sample McNCre117_Aug_MG_FD_178015 | JGI IMG/M metagenome (GOLD analysis project Ga0228698, IMG submission 178015) | Freshwater microbial communities from McNutts Creek, Athens, Georgia, United States - 1-17_Aug_MG | ecosystem: Environmental > Aquatic > Freshwater > Creek | place: USA: Georgia...
CTTTTCGCAGAGGATGTGCTTGCCGGCCTGCGCCGCCCGGACGCACAGCTCCGCATGGGAATCGTGGGGCGTGCCGATGTAGACCACCCGGACCGCCGGATCGGCCAGCAGCGCCTCGTAGCTGCCATGCGCCGTGATGCCGCCGAAGTCCGCGGCAAATTTTTCCGCGGCCGCCGGGGTGCGGCTGCCGACCGCCACCAGCCGTCCGGTGCGGGAGGCCGCCAGCGCCGTGGCGAACATCCGGGCGATGCGCCCGGTGCCCAGGATGCCCCAGTTGAGCTTGCCACTCATCAGCGTGACCACTCGTTGCGGGCATCATCCACCATCTGCTGCAGCACCGGGAAGCGGACTTCGCCGTAGTTGAACGCGACACGCAGCTTGCCCTCGCGGTAGACCCACGTCGTCGGCACCCAGGTGACGGGCAGGCCCAGGAAGGAATTCAGCCGGTCGGCGGCGAGGCGCGAGGGATTGGGATGGGTCAGCAGCAGCAGGTTGGGCTGGGCGCCAAGGCCGGCCGCGGCGAGACGGGGCGCCGGGTCCTGGCCCTTGTGCCAGACATTGAGGAAGACGAACTTCACGCCGGGGTTGTCCGCGATGAATTTCGCCCAGCCGGTGGCCGGGTCGAGTTCGGCCCGGCAGTTCGGGCACCACGGCGCCCACAGATGCACGACCGTCACCTGCGGGCCGGCCACGAGCTCGGCCACCTGCAGCTCGAGCGGATCGGCCGCGGGGGCCGCCGCCCGGAGCAGGCCGGCCATTGCCGGCAGGAGGAGCCAAACCAGTCGCTTCATGGCGGACAAGATGCCCAGCCCGGCCTTTTATTCCAATGCTTTCCGTGTCACTTCAGGGCCGGCCCTCGTGCAGGGCGACCGGGGCGGATTTCCGGCGCAGCTTCAGGTTCAGCAGCTCGACGGCGAAGGAAAACGCCATGGCGAAGTAAATGTAGCCCTTGTTGACATGCTGGTGCGTGCCCTCGGCCACCAGCGTCACGCCGATGAGCAGCAGGAAGGACAGTGCCAGCATCTTGAGCGTCGGATGCCGGTGCACGAAGTCGCTGACCACGCCGGCATACTTCAGCATGACGCCGAGCGCGATCACCACGGCGGCGATCATCACCCCGAGCCGGTTCGCCATGCCCACGGCGGTGATGACCGAGTCGAGCGAGAACACGATGTCGAGCAGCAGGATCTGCACGATGATGGCGCGGAACCGCGGCGCGGCCCGGGCCGGGCCCGCCGGCTCCTCCCCGCCCTCGAGCTTCTCGTGGATCTCGTGCGTGCTCTTCCAGATCAGGAACAGGCCGCCGCCGAGCAGGATGAGGTCGCGGCCGGACAGCGCGAAGCCGGCGACGGTGAGGAACGGCGCGGTGAGCTTCACCATCCACGCCAGGCTGCACAGGAGCAGGATGCGGGTGAAGAGTGCGAGCATCAGGCCGGTCTGCCGGGCGCGGGCCTGCTGCTCCGGCGGCAGCTTGCCGGCGAGGATCGAGATGAAGATGATGTTGTCGATGCCGAGCACGATCTCGAGCGCCGTCAGCGTCACGAGGCTGAGCCAAACTTGCGGGTCGGTAATCCAGTCCATGCCGGCAGCAAGCCGGCCCGGCCGGCGGAGGTCAACGCCCCGCGGGGTGGAAAAACGGGCGGAGTTTCAAGCCCGCCGGGTCAGGGCGCCAGCCCCGCAAACGACAGCCCGAACCGGATCCAGAAGGGGATGGTGAACAGCGCCAGCGCCGTCGTGCCGAGGATGATCTGCACGGCGACCAGCGGCTGCCCGCCGTAGACCCGCGCCACGATGATGGAGACCACCGCCGAGGGCATCGCCGCCTGGACCACGAGCACGCGCTTGAGCTCCACCGGGCACGGCAGATACCGCGCCGCCAGCAGGAACACCCACGGCAGCACGGCCAGCCGCAGCAGCCAGGCCGTGAGCGTCACCCGCGGGTTCACCAGCTGCTTCGGGTCGTCCAGGTGCGGCTGGATGCTCACGCCGGTCATGATCAGCCCGAGCGGAATGGCGCACACGGCGAGCGCGTGCACAAAGTTCATCCCGAGGGCTGGCACCCGGGCCGCCACGCCGGTGAGATTGGCCGCCACCGCCAGCAACAAGGCCACCACCGGCGCGTTGACCAGCTTCCGCCAGCCTTCCCGCGGGGACAGGCCGGTCACCACGAGGATGCCGCCGGTCCAGATGGCCGCCTCCACGCCGACATTGTGCACGAGCAGCACCGCCCGGCTCTCGGGACCAAACATGGCGTCCATGAGCGGCAGCGGCAGGTAGCCGTAATTGGTCAGGCCCACGGCCAGCGCGAAGGTCCGCAGCCCGTGGCCGATCGTCAGCCCCAGCGACCGCGCCGCATGCCAGCCGAGCGCCATCGACAGCAGCGTCAGCCCGAAGCCCAGCAGCGGCGGCAGCAGCAGGTTGCCCGGTTCGCGCAAGGCCGGGTTGGTCGCCACGGACTCGAAGATGAGGCAGGGCGTGGCGACCTTTATCACCAGGTTGAACAGGCTGGCCTCCGCCGCCTCGGTGATCAGCTTCGTGCCGCGCAGGACGGCGCCGAGCGCGATCATCGCAAACACCGGCAGGACCACCAGGAAGAGCTGGCCGTAGGACATCATGCCGCCGGCCTCCCGGCCATCGCCCGCCCGGCCAGCCAGCCCCCGGTCCAGGCTGCCTGGAAATTGAACCCGCCCGTGATGCCGTCCACGTCGATCACCTCGCCGGCGAAGTGCAACCCCGGCACCAGCCGGCTTTCCATGGTCTTGAAGTCGATCTCGCTGAGGCGCACGCCGCCGCAGGTCACGAACTCCTCCTTGAACATGCTCTTGCCGGTCACCGCGAACTCCCCCGCACTTACCTGCGCGGCGAGCGCCCGCATCGCCGCGCCGGGCACCGTCGCCCAGGTCGACTCCGGTTTCAGTCCGGCGGCCGGCAGGAGTTTTTCCCAGAGCCGCAGCGGCAGCCCGACCGGGCACCAGGTGGCGAGCTGCTTCCGGGGGTTGGCCGCCCGCGCCTCTTCCAGCCCGGCCCGCAGGGTCTCGGGATTGAAGGCCGGCGCCCAGTTCACGCGCAGGGTGAACCGGTAGCCGCAATCGTGCAGCTCCCGCGCCCCCCAGGCCGACAGTTTCAACACCGCCGGTCCGCTCAGCCCCCAGTGCGTGATGAGGAGCGGCCCGCGTTCCTTCAACGCCGTGCCGCGCACCGCCGCGGCCGCGGCCTCAACCGAGACGCCCGACAGTTCCTTCAGCCGCGGATCGTCGATGTGAAACGTGAAGAGCGACGGCACCGGCGGCTCGATCGCGTGCCCCAGCTGGCGGGCGATCTCGAAGCCCGCGTTGGATTGCGTCCCGCCGGTCGCGAGCAGCAGCCGGTCGCAAACGGCCGTTTCGCCCGTCGTGAGTGTCACCCGGAAGCCCGCCGCGGTTTGGGCGGCCGCCTTCAGGCCGGTCTGCCGCACGAGCCGCACCCCGGCCTTGGCCGCGGCCTCCTGCAGGCAGTCGACGATGGTCTGGGAGCTGTCCGTGACGGGAAACATGCGGCCGTCCTCCTCGGTCTTCAGGGGAACGCCGCGCGCCGCGAACCACTCCACGGTGTCGCGCGGCTGCCAGCGGTGAAAGGCGCCGAGCAGTTCGCGCCCGCCGCGCGGATAGCGCTTCACCAGCTCGCGCGGCTCGAAGCAGGCGTGGGTGACGTTGCAGCGGCCGCCCCCCGAGACCCGGACCTTGGCGAGGGGATGGGCCGTGGCCTCATACAGCGTGACCGTGCACCCGGGATCGGCCTCCGCGCAGGCGATGGCCGCGAAGAATCCCGCCGCCCCGCCGCCCGCAATGATGATGTGCCGCCCCATGTTGCTGCGGGCGAGCGTGCGGCGGCGCCGGCGGCTTGTCCAAAAAGAAAAGCGCCGTGGCCCCACGCCACGGCGCTTCTTTTGCACACACTGCTGCTTGAGCAGTAAGGTTTACTTGTCGCCCTGCTTTTCGCCCTTCGCCGGACGGTCGCCGCCGTCCCGGGGACCGCGCTCCCGCATTTTGGCGCGCATCTCGTCGAACTTGGCCGCCTGGTCGGCGGTCAGCAGCGCGCGGCGCTGGTCCGCGAAGCCCTTGTTGATTTCACGCATTTTGCCCCGCTTGGCCTCCTTGGCGACCGAGGTGTCGTCGCGCAGGGCGTCGAGCGCGGCTTTTTCCTGCTGGCCGATGGCCTTCCATTTGGCCTCCTGGTCGGCGTTCAGGCCGAGCTCCTTGACTGCCCGCTCCATCCTGGCCCCGGGGCCGCGCTCGTGTTTTTGTTCGGGTTTGCCGGCCGGCGCGTCTTCGGCCCGCAGGGCTGGCACGATGGCAATGGTGAGGGCGAGGAATAGGGGGATGTAGTTGTATCGGTTTTTCATGGAATCGTTTTTGGGTTCGAGGGGTAGACGCCGCCGCGCTCGCGGCGTTGCATCAATTTGCCGGGAAATTTTTCGCCGGCGGTGTAACCTCCCGGTTGGTCCGCCGTCCATCCGCCGCTTTACACCTTGGCCGGGGATGCCAATGGTGTGGGCGGTTCCCGCATGAATTTCCCGCAACTCACCGCCCTGGCCGAAACCGTGGTGGCCGCCGCCCGGCGCCGCCTGCCCGCCGCGGTGCGCACCGCGGCCGAGGGAGTCCCCGTATGCTATGAACCGTACCCCGGCGCTGCCATCATCGCCGAGGGTTGGGAACCCGACATCCTCGGGTTGTTTGTCGGCCATGAGCACCGGGGCGAGCTGGCCGAGGACTCGCCGCTGCCACCCCAGATCCTCCTTTTCCTCGAAAACCTCTGGGACTACGCCGAGGGCGACGAGGCCGCCTATCGCGACGAAGTGCGCCTGACCTATCTCCACGAACTGGGTCATTACCTCGGCTGGGATGAGGACGAGATCGCGCAACGGGGCCTCGAATAGGCGGCAACCTTCTCCCCGCCAAGCAGTCCCGGCCCAGGGCCCGCCCGGCCCGCGGGTTAAGTAGGGCTTTCATTCCCCCCCTGAATCTGCATATACCCGTCTTGGAAAACAGCTTTGCGCTCCTCCCGCGCAGCCCCATTCTCCGCTCCATTCAAATCATGAAGAAGTTTCTCACCGCCCTTTTCTGCGTGTCCGCCCTGGCGGCCATGCTGCCTGCCGCCACCGGCCTGACCCGCGAGGCCGTGGTCACGCACCTCGATAGCTGCGAAGCCATCCTGCAGGAGATGCAAGGCAACGTGAAGACCGCCATCCCGGCCGACAAGCTGCGGGCGGCCAAGGGCATCGTCATCGTCAACCAGTTCCAGGCCGGTTTCGTGGTCGGCATCAAGGACGGCTATGCCGTCGCCCTGGTCCGCCGCCCCAACGGCAAGTGGTCGGTGCCCGCCTTCTTCCGCACCGGCGAGCTCAGCTTCGGCTTTCAGGCCGGCGGCAAGGCCATCAACGCCGTCTATGTGCTGATGGACGACGGCGCCGCGCGCCTGCTGCTCAAGAACCGCTTCAACATCGGCGCCGAGGCCAAGGCCGTCGCCGGCATCCGCGCCGCCGAGCGCGAGGCCGTGACCAAGTCCCTCCCGGGCGACGCCAACGTGCTGGTCTACTCCACCACCGAGGGCTTCTACCTCGGCGCCGCGGTCAAGACCGGCTACATGTCGCCGCACGACGAATCCAACCGGCTCTTCTACAACACCACCAGCCGCATGCCGGAATTGCTTTACAGCGACTGGGTCACGCCGCCGGCCGAGGCCCGCTTCCTCATGGACTACGTGACGCGCCTCACGCAGTAACCGGCGCCTTTTCCCCGCCCCGCCACCCGCCGCACTCCGGCGGGTTTTTTATTCGGCCCGCTCGCGCAGGTAGGCCGCGAGTCTTTCCAGGACCTCCGCCGCCACCCGCTCCTGCGCCTGCACCCGCGTCGCACCGGGCATCTCCAGCAGGCCGGAAACCATCATCGTGCGCCCGCCGCGCCCGCGGTGGCAAAGCGCCCACCACGCCATCGGCACCTTCACCGCCAAGGCCGGGCTGGGCTCCGCGTAGCCCGTGGTCGCCACCGCCACGTCCGCGCCGAACAATGCCGCCGCGCCCGTGGCCATCTCGACCGCCACCCGCTGCGAAACGCAATTCACCCGCTTCGCGTGGGTGCGGTTCACGCCCAGCAGCTTCACCTTCTGCTCCAGGGTGTAGGCGGTCACGCCGCCCAGAAAATATTCGGACGCGCCCGGCACCGCCGCGATCCGCGCCTGCACGTGCCCGGCCGTCAGGCTCTCCGCCGCCGCCAGCGTCAGCCGCGGCGCGCGCAGCAGCAGTTTCTTCAGTTCGGCCGCGTGTGACATCATTTCAGCTCCAGCCCGACGGGACAATGGTCGCTGCCCATCACCTCGGGCGAGATCCACGCGCGTTTCAGCGCCGGTTTCAGTTTTTCCGAAACCACGAAATAATCGACGCGCCACCCGATGTTCCGGGCGCGGCAGTTCATCATCTGGCTCCACCAGGTGTAATGTCCCGGGCCCGGCTCGAATTCCCGGAAGGTGTCCACGAAGCCTTTCGCGAGCAGCATGGAGAAGTTCGCCCGCTCCTCGTCGGTGAAGCCCGCGTTGCGGCGGTTCGTCTTCGGGTTGGTGAGGTCGATCTCCGTGTGCGCCACGTTCAGGTCGCCGCAGAAGACCACCGGCTTGCCCTTCTTCTCGAGCTTCTTGAGGAAGGCCAGGAACGCCGGGTCCCATTCCTCCGTGCGGTACTTCAGCCGCGTGAGTCCGCGCTGCGAGTTGGGCTGGTAGACGTTCACCAGGAAGAAGTCCTTGAACTCCGCCGTGATCACGCGCCCCTCGTCGTCATGGCCGGCCAGGCCGATGCCGTTGGTCACCTTGAGCGGCGGCACGCGCGTGAAGATGACCGTGCCCGAGTAGCCCTTCTTGACCGCCGAATACCAGTGCGGCGTGTAGCCGGCCACCCACGCGACGTGCTGGACGTCGCCGGGATGCGCCTTGGTTTCCTGCAGGCAGATGACGTCGGCCCCCGCCTGGGCCATGTAGTCGAGAAACCCCTTCTTGAGCACGGCGCGCACGCCGTTGACGTTCCAGGAAACCAGTTTCATGATTCCTCCTAGTTCGCCGTTTCACCTGCCGGCTGCAACTTGTTTTGCCGGCCCACCGGGCTGTATCGGTCACAAATGGCGCAAAATGCCCGAAGAATGAACGCGCCCTTTTCCGCCTTCTGTGCTTTTTGTGGCCGATCGCCGCCGCCCAAACCGATTCCGTGAACTGCTGCACCCTTGAGCTGAAGACCATCCCCAACGCCCCGCGCGACGAGATCGCCGGGTGGCTGGGGACGGCGCTCAAGGTCAAGGTCCACGCCCCCGCGCTCGAGGGCCGCGCCAACGACGCCTTGCTGGAATTCCTTGCCGGCAAGCTCGGCCTGCCCCGGCGGGCGGTCACCCTCGTCCGGGGCGACAAGTCGCGCCACAAGGTCGTCCGCATCACCGGCCTGGCGCTGGCCGAGGTCCGCTCCCGGTTGGTCCCCACGGCTGTCACATGACACAACCGGCCGTTGCGTCGCCCGCTTCCGGCCGGTGAGCTGGTCCCTCGTCTTCCCCATGTCCGTCTTTTCGCCCATCCCGCTCGGCCAGCGCATCCCCGGCAGCCCGCACTCCGTCGCGTGCAGCCTGCCGACCATGCGCGATGTCATCGGATATGAGGAGGGCCGCCCCGAGACCATCCGCCACATCGCCTCCGGCTACCCGCGCTTTGTCGTCCACACCCATGCCAAGCGGCTGTGCGAGCATCTCGGCTGCCGGCCGGAACTCGCCGGCCGGTCGCTGTGGCTGGTTACATCCCCGCAAATGGCCGCGGCCCTCGCCGACCACCTCGGCCGCGCCGGCCCGGCCAACGCCACGCCTTTCTCGGCCGATGGCATCGACGGCGTCGCGCACGCCGACACGCCGGAGCTGAACGCCCGCGGCAAGGTCTACCTGCAGAACATCGGCGGCTTCCTTTCCTCCCGCGCCGCCGAGGATCACCTTGTGCGCCTCGGCCGGCTGCCGGCCGCCGCGCCGGAAGCCCTCTTCCCCGGCGACGCCGCCGGGGAGATCCGGCGCGTGCTGCGCGGCCCGTTCCCGGTTGCCGGCACCGACCTGCTGCTTGCGCCGAGTGGCATGAACGCCCTCTACGCCGCCTTCCGCGCCATCAGCACCGTGCAGGCGCGGTCCGGCCGCACCGCCTGGGTCCAGCTGGGCTGGCTCTACCTCGACAGCATCGCGCTGCTGAAAAAATTCACCCCCGACCCGGCCCGCGACTACCTCCGTCATGGCGACGTTACCGATCTGGCGGGATTGGAGGAACTCTTCGCCGCGCACGGCCCGCGCATCGCCGGCCTGATCATTGAGGCGCCGACCAACCCGCTCATCCAGACGGCCGATATCGTCGCGGTGACCGCCCTCGCTCGCCGGCATGGCGCCAAGGTTATCCTCGATCCCGCCGTCAGCTCGCCGTTCAACGTCGACCTGCTGCCTCACGCCGACCTCGTCGCCACCAGCCTCACCAAATACACCGCCCACGAGGGCGATGTCATCGCCGGGGCGGTCGTCGTGAATGCATCGCGACCCGATGCCGCCGAACTCCGCCAGCTTGTCGCGGCCCGGCTCGAGCCCGTGCATGGCCGCGATCTCGCCCGCCTCGCCGCCCAGATCGGCGCCACCCCCGGGGTTGTCGCCCGCATCAACGCCAGCGCCTGCCAGGTGGCCGCCTTCCTCGAGTCACATCCGGCGGTGGCCCGGGTCTGGTGGGCGCTGCAGCCGGCCACCCAGGCGAGCTACCTCCGGATCGCCCGCACGCCCGGATCGGTCGGCGGCATGATCTCTTTCACGCTCAAGGGACCGCTCGCGAAGTTCTACGACGCCGTGCGCCTGCCCAAGGGCCCGAGCTTTGGCATGACGACGACGCTCATCTCGCCTTTCATCTACCTGGCGCACTATGACCTGGTCGCCAGCGAGGCTGGCTGCGCCGAACTCGCCGCCCACGGCCTGTCCCCCGACCTGCTCCGCCTTTCCGTCGGCACGGAACCGGTTGAAGACATCATCGCCGCGCTCGCCGCGGCCCTCGCTTGATGTCAACTAATAGTATACTTAAGCCCGTCCGGACGAGGTGAGCCGGTGGAAGCGCCACCCGAGTGACAGCGCGGCGCAGCTGAGGCCGGCGGCGAGGCCGGTCCAGACGCCGATCGGGCCGAGTGCCGTGTGGAAAGCCAGCCCGTAGCCGAACGGCAACGAGATGACCCAGTAGGCGATGAAGGTGATCACGGTCGGCACGCGCACATCGTGCAGGCCGCGCAGGGCGCCGACGCTGATCACCTGGCCGCCGTCGAAGAATTGGAACAGCGCCGCGACCGCGAGCAGGCGCGCGGCCAGCGCCGCCACGTCCAGCGCCGGCGTGAACAGCCCCGTGATCACCGGTCCCGCCAGCGCAAAAAGCAGCGCGCAACCCGTCATGAAGGCCAGTCCGGCCCCCAGCGCGCCAAAGCCGATCGGCCGCAACACGGCCTGCCGGCCCTCCCCGAGCGCCTTGCTGATGCGCAGGCTGACCGCAATCGACAGGCCGAGCGGCACCATGAAGGTCAGCGACGCACAACCGAGGGCGATCTGGTGCGCCGCGAGCGGCACCGTGCCGAGCCAGCCCATCATCAGCGCCGACGCCGCAAACGCCCCGGCTTCGAACAGCAGCATGCCCCCCGCCGGGCCGCCGAGCTTCAGCAGCCGGACAAACCGCGCCCGTTCCCAGCCGGTCCACGGCGCCGCGCGCACGGTCGCAAACTCCGGCGACCACCGGAGCCAGAGCGCGATGGCCGCCACGGCCGCCAGCCGCGCCAGCAGCGTGGCCGCGCCCGAGCCGGCCAGACCCAGCGCCGGGCAGCCGAGGTGGCCGAACACGAACACCCAGTTGAGGAAAATATTCAGCCCCACGTCGGCGAGGATGATGCCCATCGGCACCCACGGCCGGCCGAGCGATTCCGCAAACTGCCGCTGCACCTGGAAAACCAGCGCGGGCACCACGGACATCGCGATCAGCAGAAAGAAGGGCCGCACGACCGCCACCACCTCCGCCGGCTGGCCGAAATGGTGCAGCTGCGTCGAGAGCAGCAGCATCAGGCCGAGTCCGCCAAGCCCCACGGCCAGGGCCAGCGCCCGGCCGTGCCGCAGCCACGCGGCGCAGCCGGCCTCGTCCCCCGCGCCGTGGTCGCGCGCCGCAAAGACGCCCGCGCCGAGCAGCAGGCCGATGCCCACGACGTAGAAGAGCCCGAACACGCCGTGCGTGAACGCCGCCGCCGCCAGCTCCACCTTGCCCACCCGCCCGATGAACGCGCTGTCCGTGAGCCCGATCAGCATCTGGCTGACCTGCCCGACGATGATCGGGAAGGCCAGCGCCAGCGTCGGGCGCAGCTCGCGGCGGAGATCATTGAATTTAACCACAGGGGCACAGAGGACACGGAGTCGGATTAGGCTTCAAACGAAAACCAAACTCTGTGACCTCTGTGTCTCCGTGGTTAATCCAAAACCCGCATGACCCCGCTGGCCCTCGGCATCATCCTGGTCGCCGCGTTCACCCATGCGACCTGGAACTTCGCCGCCAAGCGCTCGGGCGGCGGCCTGCCCTTCGTGTGGCTGACCGGGCTGGTGTCGCTTTGCTTTTACGTGCCGCTGTCCATCGCCTACGTGCTGTGGAAATCGCCGGCCATCCCGCCCGGCGCCGGGCTCGTCGTGCTGGGCAGCGGCCTGATCAAGACGGCCTATGCGCTCCTGTTGCAGCGCGGCTACCGGCACGGGGACTTCTCCCTCGTGTACCCGCTGGCCCGCGGCACCGGGCCGTTGTTTTCCACCCTCACCGCCATCGCCCTCTTCGGCGAACGCCCCACCGCGCTCGCCCTCACCGGCGGGGCCATCATCATCGCGAGCATCTTTTCCCTCACGGGCGGCACCCGGCTGCTGCATGCCGACCGCGCCCATTTGCGGCAGGGACTGCTCTACGGCTTCGCCTGTGGCTGCTGCATCGCCGCGCTGACGGTCTGGGACAAGCATGCCGTCGCGCACCTGCACCTGCCGCCCCTCGTCTACGACTGCAGCACGCAGGTCGTGATGTGCATCGTGCTCGCGCCCTTCGCCGGGCCGCGCCGTGCCGAGGCCGCCGCGGCGTGGCGCGACCACCGCTGGAAAGTGTTCGCTGTCGCCCTGCTGGCACCGCTCGGCTACATTCTCATCCTAACGGCGATGACGTTCACCCCGGTCAGCTACATCGCCCCGGCCCGCGAGATCAGCATCCTCCTCGGGACTTTCTTCGGCGCCAGACTGCTCAAGGAGGCGGACGCCCGGCGCCGGCTCCTCGCCGCGGGCGGCATGGTGGCCGGCGTGATCGCGCTGGCGCTGGGGTGAACCCCGCGCCGCCGCGGGCCTAGGTGACGACCGGGCTGATCTCGCGCACGACGAAGACCTGCACCGCGCCTCGCTCGGGATACTGGCGGGTCTCGAACCGGCCCTTCACGACCACCACCCGGCCATCGCGAATCCAAGCGAAGGCATCGATGGGCAGCAGCAGGTCAACCCGCTGGTCCTTGTCGTAGCGCAGGATCCAGCCGGTGGTCTCACCGCCGATGGCGACCCGCTGCTGCAATGTGCCCATGAGCGAGCGCTCGCCGGCGGGAGCGGGGTCGGCTGGCGCCAGCGGCGTTTGCCGCCCGCCGGGCGCGGCGCCGGCGGGGAGCGCCAGAACAAGCCCGAGGAGACAAATAAATATTTTCATGGAACCGAGCGTGACGGCTTCAACCGCGGACCGCAACGTCCCCGCTGAGGCCACCGCGGTTACAAGCCATTGGCGCCGTCCGGGCCAGGCATGATTGCACTGGCGCCGGGTCGGGACCGGGCTAGGTTTCCGTCGTGCGTCTGCCCAAGGAAATCCTCGTGCTGCTCGTCCTGCTGCTGGTGATGATCGCCGGAGTCTCCTGGTACGTGATCGACCGGCGCGCGAAAAACCGCGCGGCCCCGCCTGTTTCCACGCAATCCACCCCGCC
>Ga0228698_1001384_pt1 | contig 12022 bp, 16 predicted proteins | sample McNCre117_Aug_MG_FD_178015 | JGI IMG/M metagenome (GOLD analysis project Ga0228698, IMG submission 178015) | Freshwater microbial communities from McNutts Creek, Athens, Georgia, United States - 1-17_Aug_MG | ecosystem: Environmental > Aquatic > Freshwater > Creek | place: USA: Georgia...
ACGCGTAGCAGCCCGGCCAGTCCGGGCAGCCCAGGCCCGAATCGGTCAGCCGCGTGAACGCGCCGAAGACGATGAGGTCGAACGTGAGGAACAGGGTCAGCAGCGTCAGCGCGCGCAGCCGGCCGGCCGGCGTGCTGGCACGCGAGCGCTGGCGCCACCACAGCAGCGGGCCGATGGCCACGGCGCCGCCGATGGCGGCCACCTGGCCCAGGGGAAGCAGCAACTCGTTCATCGGTTGAGCGTCGCCCCTCTTGCGGGGCGAGATTGGGCGAGGGGCATCGTCATCGTCCCGCCTGGTCCCAGCCGGCGCTCGCCTTGAGCAGCTTGTCGAGGTCGCCCTTGAGCTTCCTGGGATCGGGGTCGGCCGGCGCACGCAGCATCCAGCGCCCCATCGGGTCCACGACGTAGAAGTGATCGGCCAGCGCCTTGCCCGGCGCTGGCTGGAGCCAGGCCGCCAGGCGGTCTTTCGGCACGCGCAACAACTGCACCTCGACGCCCTTCTGGTTCACGGCCGCCACCAACTCGGCGCGCGGCGCGCTGGTGTCATCAGGGATCAGCCAGAGCTTGTCGACCCGGCCGCGCTCCTTGCCCAGCATCTCGCGCAGCTGACGCTGCACGTAGAGCTGGCGCTCGCAGGCCGCGCCACAGGCCGCCGGCTGCACCACGACCAGCAGCCATTGGCCGTGCAGCGACGCCGCCGCGACGGGGCGCCCCTGCAGGTCGGTCAGCGGCAGGTCATCGGGCATGGGCACCACGGGCGTGATGAGTTCGCCATAGGCCGAGCCACGCGGCTTGACGACGTAGAACGTGAAGTACGAGGCCACGACAGGCGCCGCGCACAACGCCAGCAACAAGAACATCTTCCAGCGCCCGGCCCGCTGCTGCTCGCTGCCCGCGGCCGCGCGCGGGTCGGGCAGGCTGTGCACTGCAAAGCTCAGCGGCTCAGGGCTGCTGTGGGCGACGGAGCCGGGGGCGGAGGAGTTGGAACCAGACATAGAGACCGACGATCAGCGCGCTGAGCGCGAACCATTGAAGGGCGTAGCCATAGTGCTTTGACAGGCCAAGATCGGGGGGCGGCCAATGACGCAGCAGGCCGTCTTCAGCGCCGTCGCTCGCGGTCTGCACGACGGTCAGCGGCAACAGCGCCAGGCCCGACTCGGCGGCAAACGCCGCAGCATCGAGATTCTGCCGGATCACGCCGCCCGCGCCGGTGCCGAGCTCATATAGCCTCGACGGCGCTGCGGCCAGCCGGCCCTGCACCTCGCTCTCGCCGGCCGGTGTGTCCAGCGCCGGCAGCCGCGTTCGATCGGCGGCATTGCGAGGCGCCCAGCCGCGCTGCACGAGGATGGCTTCGCTGCGCCCGACGAGCCGCAACGGCGTGACGACATAAAAGCCCGCGCGGCCGTCCATCGGCCGGTTGTCCAGCCAGATGGTGTGCTCGCGCACCCAATGGCCGCGCAAGGCCACACGCCGGTGCAAAGACGCTGGCGTCAGCGCCCCGCCCCCCACAGGCGGCAACGCGCCCTGCGCATCGACGGCAGCCTGCAGCGCGATCTTCTGCGCCGCGCGATCCAGCTGCCAGACGCCGAGCCGCGCCGTCAGCGCCGCACCGACCAGCGCGGCGGCCAGCAGCACCCACGGTCGCATCGTCACGCCCGGCCTCCGCGCAGATAATTCAACGCCATGAAATTCGTGATCCTGGCCGCCTTCATCGGCATCCTCGGCGCGCTCGCGGCAGCCGGCTTCTTCATGCTTCGCAAGGGCCGCAACAGCGACCGCCGCAGCCCCAGCATGGCGCGTGCGCTGGCCGTGCGGGTGGGGTTATCGGTGGCACTGTTCCTGGTCATCCTGATCAGCTGGAAACTCGGCTGGATCCAGCCGACCGGGTTGCCGGTGAAGTCGTGAGGCACAACAAAAAAGCGCCGCTTTCGCGGCGCTTTGTCTTTGCGGGCCGGGTCTAGATCCAGTAGACGATGACGTACAGGCCCAGCCAGACGACGTCGACGAAGTGCCAGTACCAGGCCGCTCCTTCGAAGCCGAAATGGCGCTCCGGCGTGAAGTGGCCCTTCATCAGCCGTAGCGTGATGAACAGCAGCATCAGCGCGCCGACGCAGACGTGAAAGCCGTGGAAGCCCGTCAGCATGAAGAACGTCGAGCCGTAGATGCCGGAGCTGAGCTTGAGGTTGAGTTCCGCGTAGGCGTGGTGGTATTCGTAGGCCTGGAAGCCGAGGAACGTCGCCCCCAGCAGCACGGTCACCCACATCCACGCGATGGTCTTGGCGCGGTGGCCGGCGATCAGCGCATGGTGCGCAATCGTCAGCGTGACGCCCGAGGTCAGCAGCAGCGCCGTGTTGATCGTGGGAATCGGCCACGGCCCCATGGTCGTGAACGCCTCGACGGTGCCGGCCGGCGACGCCGTGAAGCCCGGCGCCGTGCTGGGCCAGATGGCCTTGAAATCGGGCCACAGCAAGCTGTTCTCCAGGCTGCCCAGGCTGGGCACCGAGAACACGCGGGCCCAGTACAGCGCGCCGAAGAAGGCCGCGAAGAACATCACCTCCGAGAAGATGAACCAGCCCATGCTCCAGCGGTAGGACGCGTCGATGCGGTCGCTGTAGAGGCCGCCCTCGCTTTCGCCGATGGCATCGCCGAACCACTGCTTCAGCACCAAGGCCCAGAAGGCCAGCCCGCCGAACAGCGAATACATGCCCCAGCCATGCCCGTTGACCCACTGGCCCGCGCCCAGGATGACAAAGAACAGGCCGATGGCGGCCATCACCGGGTGCCGTGACGGCGCCGGCACGAAGTAGTACGGGGTCTTGCCCGGGGTAGTCGCTACCGACATGTCGCTCTCCTCGTTCTAAGTCGTTTCGCCGCCGCTCAGGCGCCGGCCACGCCACTGCTGACGACCCAACGGACCAGCAGCACCAGCATCAGGACGAACACGGCCGCGCCGAGCACGCCCGCAATGATCACGTGCACCGGGTTCAGCCGCGCCATGTCCTGCTCATGGTCGCGCCCGCGGCGCACGCCAAAAAAACTCCAGGCCACCGCCGCGATCGTGCGACCCAGCGACGCCTTGCGGCGCACCACATCCTTCAACTCATCGCCCGCGTCGCTCACAGCCTAGACCCCGTCGCCTTCGGCGCCTCGCCGAGCTTCACGCCGCCCTTGCCCGCCACCTCGAAGAAGGTGTAGGACAGGGTGATCGTCTTCACATCCTTGGGCAGCTTCGGGTCGATGACGAACACCACCGGCCACTGGCGGCTTTCGCCGGGCTTGAGCGTGTACTCGCTGAAGCAGAAGCACTCCAGCTTGTTGAAATGCGCGCTGGCCTGCATGGGCGCGTAGCTCGGGATGGCCTGTGCGGCCATCGTGCGGTCCTGCTTGTTGCGGAACTCGTACATGACCTGGCTCAGCTCGCCCGGGTGCACGGTCATGTGGCGAACGGCCGGCTTGAAGTCCCACGGCCCGCGCGCGTTCGTGTCGAACTCGACCGTGATCTCGCGGCCATAGTCGATCTGCCCATTGCCGTTGGCCAGCCCCCGGTCCGCCAGCAGCGTCTGCCGCTCGGACAAGGACAGCACGTTGATGCCCAGCGCCTTGCAGATCGCGTCGTAGAAATACACGAGCGAGTAGCTGAAGCCAAACATCAGCACCACCACGACCGTCAGCTTCAGCAGCAACTGGCGGTTGTCGGGATGCAGCGCGGCGAGCAGGCGCATGTCAGTGGCCGAACAGTGCCATCTTGGCCATGAACCCGGCGCCGAAGGCCAGCGCCACCGTCAGCAGGATCAACGCCAGACGGCGATTGGCCTTGCGCTGTTCGGGTGTCATGGCCATCAGCGCCGCCCGGCCGCCCGAAGGCGCTGAACGCCCCCGCAGGGGGCAGCGAACAAAGTGAGCGTGGGGGCTGTCATCACTTCAGCCGATGACCTTGGTGGCCGTGGCGTCGAGCTTGGGTGGCTCCTCGAAGGTGTGGAACGGCGCCGGCGACGGCACTTCCCACTCCAGGCCCTCCGCAGCCTCCCACGGCTTCTGCGGCGCCTTCGCACCCTTGCCGCGCATCATCGGGATGACGACGAACAGGAAGAAGTAGACCTGGGCGAAGCCGAAGAAGAACGCGCCAATCGAAGCCAGCTGGTTGAAGTCGGTGAACTGCATCGGGTAGTCGGCATAACGACGCGGCATGCCGGCCAGGCCCAGGAAGTGCATCGGGAAGAAGGTCACGTTGAACGCGATCAGCGACCACCAGAAGTGGATCTTGCCGCGCGTCTCGGAGTACATGACACCCGTCCACTTCGGCCCCCAGTAGTAGACGCCGGCAAACAGCGCATACAGCGAGCCGGCCACCAGCACGTAGTGGAAGTGGGCCACGACGTAGTAGGTGTCCTGGATCTGGATGTCGATGGGCGCCATCGCGCAGATGAGGCCGGTGAAGCCGCCCATCGTGAACACGAAGATGAAGCCGACCGCCCACAGCATGGGCGTCTCGAACGTCATGGAGCCGCGCCACATCGTGGCCAGCCAGTTGAAGATCTTCACGCCGGTGGGCACGGCGATCAGCATGGTCGCGTACATGAAGAACAGCTGGCCCGTCACCGGCATGCCGGTGGCGAACATGTGGTGCGCCCACACGATGAACGACAGGATGGCGATGGACGCCGTGGCGTACACCATCGACGCATAGCCGAACAGGCGCTTGCGGGCGAAGGCCGGCACGATCTGGCTGATGATGCCGAAGGCCGGCAGGATCATGATGTAGACCTCGGGGTGACCGAAGAACCAGAAGATGTGCTGGTACATGACCGGGTCGCCGCCGCCCGCGGGGTTGAAGAAGGCGGTGCCGAAGTGGCGGTCCGTCAGCGTCATCGTGATGGCGCCGGCCAGCACCGGCATCACGGCGATCAGCAGGTAGGCGGTGATCAGCCAGGTCCACGCGAACATCGGCATCTTCATCAGCGTCATGCCGGGCGCGCGCATGTTGAGGATGGTCACGATGATGTTGATGGAGCCCATGATGGAGCTCGCGCCCAGGATGTGCATCGCGAAGATGCCGGCATCCATCGACGGGCCCATCTGCAGCGTCAGCGGCGCGTAGAGCGTCCAGCCGGCAGCGGGTGCGCCACCCGGCATGAAGAAGCTCGCCACCAGCATGAGGGCTGCAGGGATCATCAGCCAGAAGCTGAAGTTGTTCATCCGCGCGAAGGCCATGTCGCTGGCGCCGATCTGCAGCGGAATCATCCAGTTCGCGAAGCCGACGAAGGCCGGCATGATGGCGCCGAACACCATGATCAGACCGTGCATGGTCGTGAACTGGTTGAACAGCTCGGGGTTGAAGAACTGCAGGCCCGGCTGGAACAGCTCCGCGCGGATGCACAGCGCCAGCACGCCGCCGATCATCAGCATCGTGAACGCGAACAGCAGGTACAGCGTGCCGATGTCCTTGTGGTTGGTCGCGAAGACCCAGCGACGCCAGCCGGTGGGCGCGTGGTGGTCGTGATGGTCGTCGTGCGCGTGGCCATCATGGCCGCCATGAACGCCGTGGGGGGGGAGAACTGCACTCATGTGATTTCCTCTGCTTCGGCGTCCAGGGTTACTTTCGCGCTGCGACCACTTCGGACGGCTGCACGGTCTGCCCGGTCTTGTTGGACCAGCTGTTCTTCGTGTACGTGATGACCGCAGCGATCTCGGTGTCGCTCAGCTGCTTCCACGACGGCATGCCTTTGTCCATGCGGCCGTTCAGCAGCACGGCGATCTGCTGCTGCTTGTCCTCGTCGAGCACGACGGGCGAATGGTCCAGCGGCTTGATCGGGCCGGCACCGGACCCATCCGCCTTGTGGCAGGACGCACAGTTGGCCGCATAGACCTTCTCGCCGCGGGCGATCAGCGCCGCCTGCTCCCAGACCTTGCTCGGATCATCGGCCTTGGCGGCGGCTTCCTTCAGCTTGGCCGTGGTCCACGCGGTGTAGTCCTCGGCGGACACGACCTTCACGTGGATGGGCATGTAGGCGTGTTCCTTGCCGCACAGCTCGGCGCACTGGCCGTAGTAGTCACCGATCTTCTCGGCGCGGAACCAGGTGTCGCGCACGAAGCCGGGGATGGCATCCTGCTTCACGCCGAAGGCCGGGATCATCCAGGCGTGGATGACGTCGTTGGCGGTGGTGATGATGCGGATCTTCTTGTCGACCGGCACCACCAGCGGGTTGTCGACCTTCAGCAGGTAGTCGTCCACCGGCGCGGGGTGGCCGGAGTTGGACTGCTCGCGCTGCGCGACGTCCAGCGTGGCCAGGAAGCCGATGCCCTCGCCTTCACCCTTCAGGTAGTCATAACCCCACTTCCACTGGTAGCCGGTGGCCTTGATGGTGACGTCGGCGTTGGTCGTGTCCTTCATCGCCACGACCACCTTGGTGGCCGGCAGCGCCATGCCGATGACGATCAGGAAGGGCACGACGGTCCAGGCGATCTCGACGGCCACGCTCTCGTGGAAGTTGGCCGACACCGCGCCCTTGGATTTGCGGTGCTTGAAGATCGAATAGAACATCACGCCGAACACCGCCACGAAGATGACGAGGCAGACGATCAACATGAAGTTGTGCAACCACATCTGGTCACGCGCGATGTTGGTCACCGGCTCGTGCAGATTCAGCTGATTGACGCCGGGGCCGCCCTTGAGGTCGTTCACCGCGAAGGCCGACCCCGTGGCCAGGGCCGCCGCCGCGCCAGCCCATCGGGACCAGCCTCGTGAGACGCTATGCACTCGTGCGTTCATCATCGTCATGGTTGTCACTTGGTTCTTTGAAGAGCAGGACGGGCCAGGCCTTGCGCTGGCTGGCCGGACGTGGCGACACCGGCTCCGTGGACCGGGCGGCGTCGCCGTGCACCCTTTTGGCGAAGGAAAGTTTAGCCCAGGGGCCCTTCGCAACCGGGGGCAGGGAGCCCCCGGGAATCACCTAGGAAGCCCCGCCGGAGCGGCCTTTGCGCAGGCTGGCACGCAGGGTTTCAACGGAGAACTGCGTCTGCTCGGCGACCTGGATGCGCGGCGCGGCCTTGAACGCATGGCCGAACACCAGCTCCACCGTCAACGCCAGACGGCCGTCTGCGCCTCGCAAGGACTCGAGCTGCTCCGCCAGCGCGGCGCGCCAGCGACGCCCGCGCAAGCCGGCAAAACGATCAGGCGCGACGTTGCCCCCCAGCGCACGCAGATCGGCGATCAACCGGTCCGCGTCACCCCAGGTGAGGCGCAGGCGCTCCTGGTCCATCACCGGGTCGGCAAAGCCGGCCTTCAACACCAGATCACCAACGTCGTGCATATCCCACCAGTCTGGTGCCGGCCGGCCCCAGCCTTCCCGGGCATACAGCGGGCGCAGTTCGACGAAGCTGTCAGGCCCGAGTGCAGAGAACATGACGAAGCCGCCCACCGCCAGGCTTGCCTGCCAGGCGCCCAGCAAGCCGGGGAGATCGGCACAGCCATGCAGCGCCATGCTCGACCACAGCAGCTCCACCTCGGGGCGCACCGGCAGCGCATCGACGCGCCCGCCCGTGCCGCCGCGCAGCTTCTGCCACCAGCCCGGCAGACGCGCTGCCGCAGCGCGTTCCGCCAGCACGGGGTCGGCCTCGTGCCACAGCAGTTCGGCACGCGGATAGGCCTGGCGCAGCGCGTCGCCGCTGGCACCCAGCGCGGGCGATGCATCCAGCACGCGGGAAGGCTGCAGCTTGATCAGCGGCAGCCGCTCGGCCATGCGGCGTGCGACCTCGCCATGAAGCCAGGGGGCCTCGCCCGCACGGGCCAGGCGCCGCGACTGATGCCGCAACGCGGCAACATCGAGGTCCTGAGGCCGGGGCCCCTTGTTTGAAATAGGGGCAGTTGCCGGCTCGCTCATGGGCCGGTCAGTATATTGAGCCGATGCCTGATCGCCCGCTGGCTGCCCCAAAGCCCGCACTCGTGCAACGTGTGCTGTTGCGTTGTGCTGGCCAGTGCGCGGTGTGCCACGCATGGAGCCACCAGCCCCTCTGCGAGGCTTGCCTGCAGCGCTATGCCCAGCCGCAGCCGCGCTGCTGGACCTGCGCCGCACGGCTGCCACTGGCGCTGGTGGGCCACCCGCGCGCGCAGTGCGGCCGCTGCCTGGTCGATCCGCCACCGCTGGACCGCACGATCGCCGCGCTGGACTACGGCTTCCCCTGGGACGGTCTGCTGCAGCACTTCAAGTACCACCAGGCGCTGGAGTTGCGCGACAGCCTGCTGGATCGGCTGAGCTCGGCCCTGACGGCGGCCGAAGTCGATGCACCCGACTGGCTGCTGCCGGTGCCGCTGTCGGCCGAGCGGCTGCGCGAACGGGGCTACAACCAGGCGCACGAAATGGCCCGCGCGCTGGCCCGCCGGCACGGCCTGCGCTGCGACTCCGACGTGCTGCTGCGCGTGCGGCACAACGCGCAGCAGGCCAGCCTGCGGCTGGAAGCGCGCGCGGCCAACGTGCGCGGTGTGTTCGCCATCGAGCCCCTGAAGGCGCCGCAGTTGCGCGGCGCGAACGTGGCGCTGCTGGACGATGTGATGACCAGCGGCGCCACGCTGTTCGAGCTCGCGCGCCTGCTGCGGCAGGCGGGTGTGATGTCGGTGCAGGCCTGGGTGGTCGCGCGCACGCCCGAGCCCGGCGAGGCGTAGCCACGCAGCCGTGCGCGACGCGGCGCGGGATACTCCCGCCCCATGTTCAACATCGTCCTCGTCCACCCGGAGATCCCGCCCAACACCGGCAACGTCATCCGGCTTGCCGCGAACACGGGCTGCGCGCTGCACCTCATCGAGCCCCTGGGCTTTTCGATGGAAGACCGGCTGCTGCAGCGCGCCGGGCTCGACTATCACGAGTACGCCCGCGTGCAGCGGCACCAGGACTGGGCCAGCTTCCTGGCCGCCGAGGCGCCCGACCCGGCGCGCCTGTTCGCCTTCACGACGCGCGGCAGCCGGCCATTCGGTGAGGTGGCCTGGCAGCCGGGCGACTGGCTCGTCTTCGGCAGCGAGACCGCCGGCCTGCCGCCCGCGCTGCGCGATGGCTTTGCGACGCCCCAGCGCGTGCGCCTGCCGATGCGCGAGGGGCAGCGCAGCCTGAACCTGAGCAACAGCGTGGCTGTGGCCGTCTTCGAGGCCTGGCGGCAGAACGGCTACGCGGGCGGCGGCTGACCGCGCCCTCGAGCGCCCTTGAGCACCCGCGTGCTACTCCGCCCGGGCGTCGCGGCTCATCAGCCGCTCGATCGCCTCGGCCACCTGCAGCCGCCCTTCCAGCAGCGCCACCATGCTCTCGGTGATGGGCATCTCCACGCCGGCGGCGCGCGCGCGGGCCAGCACCGTCGGCGCGCTGTAGACGCCCTCGGCCACATGGCCCAGTTGCTGCAGGATCTGCGGCAGGGCCAGCCCTTGCGCCAGCAGCAGGCCCACACGGCGGTTGCGCGACAGGTCGCCCGTCGCGGTCAGTACCAGGTCGCCCAGGCCCGACAGCCCCATGAACGTCTCGACGCGCGCGCCCAGCGCCATGCCCAGCCGCAACATCTCCGCCAGGCCCCGCGTGATGAGCGCGGCGCGCGCGTTCAACCCGGGCGCATCCGGCGACGAGCCCGACAGGCCATCGCAGATGCCCACCGCGATCGCCATCACGTTCTTCACCGCGCCGCCTACCTCGACACCCACGGGGTCTGTGGACGTGTAGACCCGCAGCCGCTCGCCGTGGAAAGCGTCGACGGCCGCCTGCGCGAGCGCGGCGTCCTCACTCGCCGCCACCAGCGCGGTCGGCCGGCCTGCCGCCACTTCCTGCGCGAAGCTCGGGCCCGACAGCACGCCGACCTTCATCGCCGGCTGAAGTTCGCGTGCGATCTCATGGCCCAGCCGACCCGTGCCGGCCTCGAAGCCCTTGCACAGCCACAGCACGCGCTGTGTCGGCGGCAGCGCGGCAAGCGTCTCGCGCAGGCCGGACATCGGCGTCGCCACGATCGTCAGCCCTTGCGCCGCATGGGCGATGGCCTGCCCCCGGTCCGCCGTCAGTGCCAGCGACACGGGCAACTCGCTGTCCGGCAGGTAGTCGTTGCGGCGGCTCGTGCGCATCTGCGCCACGGCGGCGGCGTCTCGTGCCCACAGGTTCACATCGTGGCCGGCCCGCGCGGCCTGGATGGCCAGGGCCGTCCCCCAGGCGCCGGCGCCGAGAACGCTGATCTTCATCGTCGTCATGCGCGGAAGTGTCTCCGAAGAAAATGCGCCGCCCGGCGCGAGATGGCGGCCACCAATGAAAACGCCCCGCACTCGGCGGGGCGTCGTCAGCGAGAGCGCCAGGATCAGTTGACCGCAGAGCCGCCCTGGGCGGCGCGCTGGGCCTGCTGGGCCTCGAACATGGCCTGGAAGTTCACCTCGGTCAGCAGCACCGGCGGGAAGCCGGCACGGGTGCAGACGTCCGACACGATGGCGCGCAGGTACGGGTACACCATCTGCGGGCAGACGATGCCCAGGATGCCTTCGAGCTGATCCTGCGGCACGTTGCGGATCTCGAAGATGCCGGCCTGCTTGGCCTCGACCAGGAACAGGGTCTTGTCGGAGACCTTGGTGTTGACGGTGGCCGTCACGCAGACCTCGAAGATGCCGTCGGTGACGTTCTCGGCCGACAGCGTCAGGTTGATGTCGACCTGCGGCTGCTGCTGTTCCAGCAGGATGTGCGGCGCATTGGGCTGTTCCAGCGACAGATCCTTCAGGTACAAGCGCTGGATCTGGAACACGGGGGCCGCGCCTTCGGCGGCAGCTTGGATCTCGTCGGCCATGGGACTCTTTCTAGCGAAGCGTCAAACAAAAGCCCGCAGGCGGCGTGCTGCGGGCGGTAGAAGAATTATCCGCGACGCCTCATGACACGCCGCCCGGGGGCTTGCCCGGACTTGAAATCAGGCGTGACAGCCCAGGAGAGCGTCAGGCGGCCTGCAGCAGCGGCATCAGCCCGCCCTGCTGATCCAGCGCGATCAGGTCGTCGCAGCCGCCGACGTGGGTGTCGCCGATAAAGATCTGCGGCACCGTGCGGCGGCCCGTCTTGTCCATCATGACCTGGCGCTCTTGCGGATCGAGGTCGACGCGAACCTCCTCGATCTGCTCGACACCGCGCTGCTTCAGCAGGTTCTTGGCCCGGATGCAAAACGGGCAGACCTGGGTCGTGTACATCTTCACATGGGCCATCGTCGGTGTCCTCGAGCGGTTTCAGCGCAGACGGCTCAGGCCGCCTTCTCGACCGGCAGGTTGGCTTCACGCCAGGCCTTCAGGCCGCCCGCCAGCACCTGGGCTTTTTCATAGCCCAGCTTGCGCAGCATGCCCGCCGCACGGCCGGCGCGTGCGCCGGTCGGACACACCACCACGAGCGGCAGGGCCTTGTTGGTGGGCAGTTGCTTGTGGCCCTCGAGCTGGCCCAAGGGAATGTTGCGCGAACCGACCGCATGGCCCTTGGCGAATTCCTCCGGCTCGCTGACGTCGATCAGCACGCCCTTCTCGCGGTTGATCAGTTGCACGGCGGCCGCCGTGCTGACCGCTGCACCCTGCGCCCCGGACACGAGGACGGGCCAAAGCAGCATGCCGCCGGACACGAGGGCGGCGACGATCAGATACCAGTTCTGGAGCAGGAAGTTCAAGCAAGCATCCCGTGTAATTCAACGAAGCCGATGATTATCGCCGCAGCTGATAATCCGCCGCCTTCCACCCTCTGTGCGTTGCAAGCCCATGTACAAGCTCGTCCTCATCCGCCACGGCGAATCGACCTGGAACCTGGAAAACCGCTTCACCGGCTGGACCGATGTGGACCTGACGCCCACCGGCGTCGAGCAGGCCAAGAGCGCCGGCCGGCTGCTGAAGGAGGCGGGCTATGACTTCGACATCGCCTACACCTCGGTGCTCAAGCGCGCCGTCTGGACGCTGTGGCATGCCCTGGACCAGATGGACCGCACCTGGCTGCCGGTGCGCCACGCCTGGCGTCTGAACGAGCGCCATTACGGCGGCCTGCAGGGCCTGAACAAG
>Ga0228698_1001385_pt1 | contig 12015 bp, 13 predicted proteins | sample McNCre117_Aug_MG_FD_178015 | JGI IMG/M metagenome (GOLD analysis project Ga0228698, IMG submission 178015) | Freshwater microbial communities from McNutts Creek, Athens, Georgia, United States - 1-17_Aug_MG | ecosystem: Environmental > Aquatic > Freshwater > Creek | place: USA: Georgia...
AGGCTATCCACGGGCTGTTCACAGAATGAAGCGATGCGTCCGCCCAGAGTGAAACCCGCGCCGCGACTGACAAGTTATTCACAGCCCTTTTGGCCGCTCACAAGGACATGTTGTCGGTCAGCCGCACCTCATCCACCCAGTAGGAGATGGCCATGAGGCACTGGCCGGGCACGACCTCGCGCAACTGCTCCATCGTCTGCCGGTCCACGACCGAAATGTAGATGACCCGCAGCCGCCGCTTGGCTGCGATCAGGTGGGTGACCTCCGCGACGAGCCGGTCGGCGCTCTTCACGCCCGACTCCACCATCTCCTTCGCCTTGCGCAGCGAGGCGTAGACCGCCAGCGCCTCCTCGCGCTGCGTTGGCGACAGGTAGCTGTTGCGGGCGCTCACCGCCAGGCCGTCGGCATCCCGCACGGTCGGGACCGTCTGGATTTCCACCGGCAGCAACAGGTCGGCCGCGGCCTTGCGCACCACGGCGATCTGCTGGACGTCCTTCTCGCCCATCACGACCACCTCGGGCCGCACGATGTTGATGAGCTTCAGCCAGCATGTCAGCATGCCGCGAAAAAGCGCCGGGCGCGACACGCCGCAGAGGTGCCGGCTGACGCCCTCCTCCAGCACATGGGTGGAAAATCCGCGCGGAAACATCTCCTCGGCCGGCGGCGTGAACAACACCTCCACGTTTTCCCGCTCGCACAGCAGCGCGTCGCCGGAGGGGTTGCGGGGATATTTGGCGTAATCCTCGCTGGGGCCGAATTGCAGCGGGTTGACAAAGGCCGTCACCACGACCGCCGCCCCGCCTTCCTTCGCCTTCCGGATAAGGCTGGCGTGGCCGGCATGCAGGGCGCCCATCGTCGGCACCAGGGCCACGCGCCGCCCGGCCTGGCGCAACTCGGCGGCGGCGGACTGCATCGCGTTGATCTTGTCGGCTTTCTGCATGACCCGGAACGGGCTTGAACTATCCAGAAGCGGTTACCTTTATCAAGCTTCCTCGCCGCAATGATCCGCCTCAACGAACACTTCAACAAGCTCAAGGCGTCCTACCTTTTCGCCGACATCGCCAAGCGCGTGAACGCCTACGTCGCGGCCAACCCGGGCAAGCCGGTCATCCGCCTCGGCATCGGCGATGTCACCGAGCCGCTCCCACCCGTGTGCATCGCGGCGCTCCACGCCGCCACCGACGAGATGGCCAACCGCGCCACGTTCAAGGGCTACGGCCCCGAGCAGGGCTACGCCTTCCTCCGCGAGGCCGTCGCCCAGCACGACTTCAAGGCCCTGGGCGCCCACGTCGAGCCCGACGAGGTGTTTGTCAGCGACGGCTCGAAGTGCGACGTCGCCAATATCCAGGAAATCTTCGCCGCCGACACCCGGCTGGCCATCCCCGACCCCGTCTACCCGGTCTACGTCGACACCAACGTCATGGCCGGACGCACCGGCGCCAGCGTGGACGGCCGCTACAGCGGCATCACCTACCTTGATTCCACCGCGGCCAACGGCTACGTGCCCGCCCCGCCGCCGACCGGCGCCGACCTCATCTATCTGTGTTTCCCCAACAACCCGACCGGCGCCGTCGCCACCAAGGCGCAGCTCGCCGCGTGGGTCGCCTACGCGAAGCAGCACCACGCGATCATCCTCTACGACGCCGCCTACGAGTCCTACATCCGCACACCGGGCATTCCCCGCTCCATCTATGAGATCGACGGCGCGCGCGACGTCGCCATCGAGTTCCGCAGCTACTCGAAGCTCGCCGGTTTCACCGGCCTGCGCTGCGCGTACACGATTGTCCCGAAGACCCTCAAGGCCCGCGATGCCGCCGGGAACGAGCAGGCCGTCCATGCGCTCTGGAACCGCCGCCACACGACGAAGTTCAACGGCGTCTCCTACCCGGTGCAGAAGGCCGCCGCCGCGGTCTACACGCCCGAGGGCCGGCAGCAGACGCGCGAGCTGACCGACTTCTACCTCGGCAACGCCAAGCTCATCCGCGAGGCGGTGACGAAGCTTGGCATGAGCTGCATCGGCGGCGACAACGCCCCCTACATCTGGGTCAACACCGGCCGCGACTCGTGGGAATTCTTCGACCTGTTGCTGAACCGGGCCCAGGTGGTCACGACGCCCGGCGCCGGCTTCGGCAAGTGCGGCGAGGGCCATGTGCGCATCAGCGCCTTCAACTCCCGCGAGAACGTCACCACCGCCCTCGCCCGCATCGCCGCCGCACTGAAGTAACCCGGCCGCCCCCGGCCCTTCCGGGTTGCTGGCTGCAAATATAGTTGACTTAGTCAAGTATCTGCCTTGCCCTGCCGTCATGCGCCGCCCCGACCCGACCGATGCCATCCGGCATTTCAACCGTTTCTATACCCGGAAGATCGGCGTGCTCCAGCAAGGCCTGCTCGACAGCGAGTTCTCCCTGACCGAGGTCCGCGTGCTCTATGAGCTCGCCTCCCGGCCCGGCCTGACCGCCTCGATCCTCATCGGGGAACTGGGGTTGGACGCAGGCTACTTCAGCCGGATGCTCGCCCGGTTCGCCAAGTTGCGCCTGGTAACCCGGAAGCGTTCCAAAACAGACGGCCGCCAGGTCTTCCTCGCACTTACTCCCCGCGGGAAAAGCATCTTCGCCGGGCTGAATGCCCGCTCCGCCGCCAGCGTCCGCGACCTCATCGGCCACCTGCCCGCCGCCGAGCAGCAGCGGCTCTCGGACCTGATGCATACGGTCCGGCACCTCCTGACCCGCCCCGGCGAGCCGCGCCCGGCGGTCGTGCTGCGCGGCCCCCGCCCCGGTGACCTGGGCTGGGTGGTGCAGCGGCATGGCGCCCTCTATGCGCAGGAATACGGCTGGGATGCGTCCTTTGAAGCCCTGGTGGCGCGCATCGTCGCCGACTACGCCGACCATCTGGAGCCGAGGAAGGAGCGCTGCTGGATCGCCGAAATGGACGGTGCGCCCGTGGGCTGCATCTTCCTTGTTCGCTCGTCGGCCTCGGTCGCCAAGCTTCGCCTTCTGCTGGTCGAGCCCAGTGCCCGGGGTGCCGGCGTCGGTCGCCAGCTCGTGGCTGAGTGTCTGCGTTTTGCCCGGGCGGCCGGGTATGCGAAAGTCACGCTTTGGACCAACAGCGTGCTGACGGCGGCCCGGCACATCTACGAAAAGGCCGGCTTCCGTCTGGTGAAATCCGAGCGGCATCGCAGTTTTGGCCGCGCCCTCGTCGGCCAATATTGGGAACTGCCGCTCCGCTGAAAAACCCGGCCGCCGGGGCGGCCCGCCTAGCGGTTGAGCATCGCCGTCACGCGCGAGCGGTTGGCCACGCCGAGCTTCCGGAAGATGCCGGCCAGCTGGGTCTTGATGGTCAGCTTGCTGCGGCGGAGCTCCTTGGCGATCTCCTCCGTGGTGAGGCCGTCGCGGATGCGCAGGGCCACCTCGCGCTCGCGGAAGGTCAGGCGGGACAGCAGGCTCAGCGCCCCGGGGGAAATTGGACGGTCGCGGTCGCCGCGGGGCCGGCGGTAGTCGAGCTGGAGGAAACAGGCGGGCGGCCCGGTGCGGCCGGGGCGGCGCTGGAGACGGATGACGGCATGCAGGCCGCGGTCGGGTTCGCTGAGGATGCGGGGCTCGGGCGCCGCGCCGCCGGGATTGTCCGCCGCCAGCAGGGCCGCGCACTCCTGCCAGAGCCTCTCGGGCACGGTGAAGTCGGCGCGCTTGAGCGGCAGGGCGTCCTTGCGCAACGGCGTGCGGTTCCAGACGGCGCACACCACCTCCGCCTCCCGGTTGAACCACAGCGGCTTGCCGTGGGCGGAGAGCACCAGCAGGCCGATGGGCAGGTCGTCGAGGACCACCTGCGCGAGTTCCAGCAGGTCACGAAGCTTGGATTCAACGGAAGCCATGCGGTGATGCGACGGTCGCCTACTTGCCGGCCGCGGCGGCCGCCAGCGCGTCGCCAAGCTCGTTGACCGCGTCGCGGATCTGACCGACGAGCCCGCCGTAATCCTTGCCGTCCCAGGTGCGCGGGCTGGCGGTGAAGCTGCCGCGCCGCAGGCCCACCGCCGCGTCGCCGCCGGGGCTCGTGATCGTCCAGGTCGCCGCCAGCTGCACGCTGTTGCCCTCGGCGCGGACCAGTTCGCAGCGCTGGATCTGCACGGTGATGACACTGCCGGCGCCGGCGGAACCGACGCGGGCACGGAGGAGCTGGGTGATGGCGTCGTCAAGCGCCTCCGCCCAGCGCACGTCCTCGAGGTAGACGACCTCGTGGGCGGCGATCCGCACGGCCATCGCCCGGCCCCGCAGGTGGCCGGCGAGCTGCACCGGGCGCATGATGGCGCCATCGGCCGCCGCCGCGGCCGGGCCGCTGAGCGTGAAGTGCCGCGCGGTGTCGGCCTGCGGCGCGGGGAGGTTGCAGGCGGCCAGCAGCCAGAGGACAGAGGACAGGAGACCGAGAGCCGAAAGGCGGGAGAAATTCTTCATGGCTGGCCGGGTTTCTTTTTGCCGACGATGAGGGCGCTGGGGTTGCGCGTGAGGGAGTCGGACAGCCGCTCGAGGGCCGCGGCCGCATCCGAAAGCTGGCGGAGCGAGGTGGTGACCTCGTCGCCCAGGCTGCCCTGAGAGGCCACGAAGCGCTGCGTGGCGGCGGCGGCGGCCTCCAGCGACTTCAGCGCGACCTGCGCGTCGGCCATGGTTTTCTTCAGCTCGTCGCTGACCGGCCCGACGTTGCCGTCGATGCGGGCCAGCACGACGCGGAGATCGGTGAGCGCGGCGTTGAGATTGAGGAAGGTCTGCCGCGCCTCGGGTGAGTTGACGAAGGCCGTGATGGCATCGGCGGCGCCGCCGACCTTCTCGCCGAGGGCCTTCACGTCCAGCGCGGACACCTTCTCGTTGGTGTTGGCGAGGAGGGTCTTCACCTGCTTGGAGAGACCGGCAAAGTCGACCTGCTTGAGATTGGCCACGATGTCGACGATGCTCTGCTGCACCTCGGAGATGGGGGACGTGATGGCCGGCACGGCCGGCAGCGGCTCGGCCATGAAGCGGGGATTGGGCGGATATTTGCGCACATCCTCGAAATCGAGCTCCACGAACAGCAGGCCGGTGATGCCCGTGAGGTTGAGGCGCGCGCGCAGCCCGCGGTCGATCAGCTGCTGCAGCTGGGTCGGGCTGGTCAGGTCGACCTGCGTGCCGGTGTTGTCGGTCAGGATGTTGCGGTTCAGCTCGCAGGTCACCTGGACCAGCGCCTCCTTGCTGGCGGCATCATAGCGGACATTGATGGCCGCCACGCGGCCCACCCGCACGCCGTTGAGCTTGACCGGGGCGCCGGGGTCGAGGCCGCTGACCGACTCGCTGAAATAGATCAGGAACCGCGAGGGCTTGACGAAGATGTTGGACCCACCGAAGGAGAGGAATCCCACCACGAAGAGCGCCAGGGCCCCCAGGATGAACATGCCGACGGTGGCGGGACTCAGTTTGGTTTTCACAGGGCAGCCCCCTCTTGTTGCCGAACCGTCTCCCCGCGTCTATTCAAAAACTCCCTCACCCGGTGGTCGCCGCTGCCATCCCGCAGCTGGCGCGGGTCGCCGGTGGCAATGATCCCCCTGGCGTCGCGATCGAGCATCACCACCCGGTCGGCAAGGTCGAAGATGCTGGCCAGCTCGTGCGACACGATGACGATGGTGGTGCCGAGCGTGTCGCGGATCTGCCGCACCAGCTCGTCGAGCTTGAGCGACGTGATGGGGTCGAGGCCGGCCGAGGGTTCGTCGAAGAAAACGATGGCGGGATCGAGGGCGAGGGCCCGCGCCAGACCGGCGCGTTTCCGCATGCCGTCGCTGATCTCGGCGGGAAAATAGTCCGCGTAGCCCGCGAGGCCGACCTGCGCCAGCTTGAGGGCGACGATCTCCTCCCGCTCGCGGCGCCGGAGGTCGGTCAGCAGCTCGAGCGGCAGGGCGACATTCTCACCGAGGGTCATGGAGCTCCAGAGGGCGCCGCCCTGGTAAAGCACGCCGAAGGTGCGGAGCAATTCCTTGCGCTCCGCGGCGGTGGCCGCGGTGAAGTCGCGCCCGGAATACCTCACGCGGCCCGCCACCGGCGTGTGCAGCCCGACCATGTGGCGGAGGAGCGTGCTCTTGCCGCAGCCGCTGCCGCCGATGATGAAGAAAATCTCCGCGCGCTTCACGGCGAACGACACGTTCTCCAGCACGACGCGGTCGCCATAGGCGCACACCACGTCGGTGAGCTCGATGGCCGGGAGGTCGGGGGCGGGATTCATGCGGGGTTCACCAGCCGAGGATGTTGAAGGCCACGGCAAAGATGGAGTCGGACACGATGATCAGCAGGATGGCCGTCACGACGGCGGCGGTGGCCGCCTGGCCCACGCCCGCTGCGCTGCGGTCCGCCTGCAGGCCGCGCCAGCAGCCGGCCAGGCCGATGAGCAGGCCGAACGCCGCGGCCTTGATCACGCCGGTGTTGATGTCCGAGAGGTCCACGATCGTCTGCATCTCCGCGAAGTAAAGGTTCGCGGGGATGTTCAGCGGCTTGGCCCCGGCAATCGCCATGCCGCCGAGGATGCCGACGCAATCGGAGTAGAGGGCGAGAAACGGCATCATGCAGAACAGGGCCACGATCCGCGGCATGACGAGGAAGTCGATCGGCGAGACCCCGAGCGTGGCGAGGGCGTCGATCTCCTCGTTGGCCTTCATGTTGCCCAGCGTGGCCGCGTAGGCCGCACCGGTGCGGCCGGCGAGCACGATGGCGGCCATCATGGGGCCCATCTCGCGCACGACCGCCAGTCCCACCATGTCGGCGATCCAGATGTCGCCGCCGTATTGCCGCACCACCAGCGAACCGGTGTAGGCCAGCGTCACGCCGACCAGGAAGCTGATCAGGCCCACGATGGGCAGCGCCATGGCGCCGCACTGCTGCATCTCCACCAGGCAGTCGCGCCAGCGGAAGTGCGCGTGCCCGCGGAAAAACCGCCCCATGCTGAACACGCACTCGCCGACCAGCTGGGACAGGTCCTTGGCTTCCCGCCACAACCGGACCGTCTCCGTCCCGATGGCGGTGGGCAGGTCGGGCAGGCCGCGCGGCTGCCCCGCGGGTGCGGGAGGTTTCTCGGCCAGCAGGGCGGCCAGCCGGAGGACCCCGGCAGGCAGGTGCTCCGGCACGAGAGCGATGGCATTGGTTTCGCTCCAGCGCCGGGCGGCCTGGATGAAAAGCGCCAGCGAGCTGTCCCACGAACCCAAGTCCGCCCCGGACAGCACCACGCGCTGCGGCCGCCGTTCGCCGAGCAGGTCGGTCCAGTCGGGGTGCGGGGCCGCGATGCGCCAGTCACCGCCCACCCGGACCGTCAGGGTGTCGCCGGCCAGGGAGGCGTCGGCATGGGCGGCGGTCGGGGCGGAGTCGGGCGGCATGGACGAGGGCAGTGTGAAGGGCGCGGGCGGGTGCGCCAGACTGATTTTCCGTTCGTGGATGGGTTTGCCCCGGCGGGACTCCGGGCGCCGGTGGGAGCCCATCCTGCGGCGGGAATTTTTTCCGTGCCAATGAGTGCGCGAACGCGGCACATTGTTCCCCGCATGCGCTTCCGCACCGTCCTCTTCGACCTCGATGGCACGCTCATCGACCATTTCGCCGCCATCCACCGCTGCCACGCCTACGCCATGCGCCGGCTCGGGCTGCGCGAACCGACGCTCGCCGAGGTGCGCGCCGCGGTGGGCGGCGGACTCGACGAGGCCATCGCGCGTCTCGCCGGCGCGGAGAATGTCGCCGCGGTGCTGCCGCTCTTCCTCGCGCATTGGAATGCCACCAATCTCGACGACGTCACGCTGCTGCCGGGGGCGCGGGAATTGCTGGCCGACCTGAACGCCGCCGGCGCGCGCTGCGCCGTGCTGACCAACAAGCGCGGCCCGGCCGCCCGCCAGGCCTGCACGCACCTCGGCCTGGACCCGCTGCTCGCCGGGGTGTTCGGCGCCAACGACACGCCCTGGATCAAGCCGGACGCACGGTTCGCGGCCCACGTGCTGGCCGCCGTGGGCGGCGCGGCCGCCACGACCGCCCTCGTCGGCGACTCGCCCTACGACCTGGCCGCCGCCCAGAGCGCCGGCCTCGCCTTTTACGGCGTCACCACCGGCACGCACTCCGCGGCCGAGTTGCGCGCGGCCGGCGCGGCGGATGTCTTCGCCGATCTCGCCGGCGTGGGGCGGTCACTGGCTGCCGCAGACTAGGGCCAGCGCGAGCGCCCCGGGCACGGCCTGCACCCACAGGATCTTGCGGCTCGCCGTCACCGCGCCAAACACGCCTGCGATGATCACGCACGACAGGAAGAAGACCTTCACGGTGTGCCCGTCCGCGCCCGCCAGCAGGCCCCACCCCAGCCCGGCGGCCAGAAAGCCGTTATACAACCCCTGGTTCATCGCCAGCGACTTGGTCAACTCGGCCTTCTCGGGCGACATCCCGAAAACCCGGCGGCCATAGGGCTTCGTCCACAAGAACATCTCGAGCACGAGGAACCAGAGATGCAGCAGCGCGACGAGCGCAGTCAGGATGTTGGCAGCGGGAGTCATGCCCTGCTTCTATCCGCCCCCGGCGCCGCAACAAGGGCAAAGCCCGCGCAATGGCATTGCCTCCCACACCCCGGGGCGCGAGGCTGCCGGTCTGTCCTTCACCCCCATGAAAACCATCCGACTCCTCCCCCTGCTGCTCGCCCTGGCGACCGGCTCTTTTGCCCAGGAAGACCCCGCCAAGCTCGCCCTCGCCCGCGAGGTCATCACCGCCATGCAGGCCGACAAGATGTTCGAGGCCATCACGGCCCAGATGAAGCAGATGGCCAGCCAGTCCGCCGCCATCCCGGCGGACGCCACCCCCGAGCAAAAACAAAAGTTCGAGCAGTTCCGGGGCAAGGTCATGGACCTGTCGATGGAGTCCGCCAAGGGGCTGATCACCCAGATGGACCACATCTACGCCGATGTTTACAGCGAGGCCGAGCTGCGGGCCATCAGGAATTTTTTCACCTCCCCGGAGGGCCAGTCCATGCTCGCCAAGCAGCCGCAGGTCATGGCGCACATGATGCCGCTCGTGCAGCAATTGCAGCGCGCCCTGCTGCCGAAGCTGAAGGTCCTGGCGGAGGAATTTCGCGCCGAGCTCAAGCCCGCCCCGGCCAAGCCGGCGGTGGCCCCCGCCGCCGAGGCCAAGAAACCCTGAGCTCCCGGCCCGGCTGGATCCAGCCCGCCCATCCGGCGGGCTTTTTTATTCCGGCCGGCCCGGCGCAGCCTTGGGGGAGATGGGCCGGCGCGCCACCAGCAGGGTGGCCGTCATGTCCTGCACCACCTTGCCGTCCTGGTTGCACGTGCGGCAGCGCAGCTTGACCAGTCCGCGGTCGGGCCGGGCCGGCGCCGCGCGCAGCTCGACGATCTCCGTCACCACGCGCAGCCGGTCGCCCGGCAGCACCGGGCGCGGCCAGCGGAGCGACTCCATCCCCTGCCCGATGACGCCGCCATCAAGGTCCATCTCGCCGAGCACCATCAGCCGCATGCTCACCGCCGCCGTGTGCCAACCGCTGGCCACCAGCCGGCCGAACAGCGTGTTGCCCGCCGCCGCCGGGTCGGTGTGAAACGGCTGCGGATCGAACTTCCGGCCGAAGGCGATGATCTCCTCCGCCGTCATCTCGTGGTCGGCGGTGTTGAATTTGTCACCGGCCTTCAGGTCCTCAAAGTAGCGCATGTCCCCCGGATAACGGTTTTTGCCGCGAAGTCCAACGCGCCTGTGGTTGCCACCGTCCGCATCTGTGTGCATCTGTTGGCCTCCGTGGCTGCCCCCGCCCCCATCTCCCTGACCGGCGTCCTCGAGCGCATCATCTTCTTCAACGAGGAGAACCACTACACCATCGCCGAACTGCGCCCGGAGACGGCGAAATCCGCCGAGGACCGGGTGACCATCGTCGGCGCGCTGCCGGGCGTGCAGTGCGGCGAGACGCTCCAGCTCACCGGCGAGTGGACACGCCACGCCCAGCACGGCGCCCAGTTCAAGATCGCCACGCACAAGTCCGAGCTGCCTTCCTCGGTCTACGGCATCCGCAAATACCTCGGCAGCGGCCTGGTGCCGGGCATCGGCAAGGTCTACGCCAACAAGATCGTCGACAAGTTCGGCACCGACACCTTCCGCGTGCTGAGCGAGGAATCGGGCAAGCTCCGCCGGGTCGAGGGCATCGGCAAGGTCCGCGCCACCGCCATCAAGACCGCCTGGGAGGAACAGAAGACCCTGCGCGAGGTGCACATCTTCCTCCAGACCTATGGTGTCACCACGTCGCAGTGCGTGAAGCTGGTCAACAAATACGGCCCCGAGGCGCGCCGGGTCATCACCGACGAGCCCTACCGTGTCGCCCGCGAGATCGAGGGTATCGGCTTCAAGACCGCCGACCGCATCGCCATCAACCTCGGCTACGCCAACGACGCCCCGCCCCGCCTCGACGCCGGCCTCATCTACGCGCTCGAGACGCTGCAGGAGGAGGGCCACACCGCCTACCCCGAGCCCGAGCTTCGCGACTTTACCGCGCAGCTGCTCGAAACCTCCGCCGAGCTGGTCACCGGCCGAATCGCCGCCCTGTTGCAGGAGAAGAGCGTCGTCCGGCAGGACCACGGCTTCATCCAGCTGCCGCAAAACGACCGCGCCGAGCGCAAGATCGCCGAGGTCGTCCAACGCCTCAACGCCGTGCCCTCCGGCCTGCCGGCCATCAAGGTCGCGGCGGCCATCACCTGGGCGCAGGAGAAGGCCGGCTTCGAGTTCCACGCGCTGCAGCGCGCCGCGCTGGACCACGCACTCTCGCACAAGTTCAGCATCCTCACCGGCGGCCCGGGCACGGGCAAGACCACCATCCTTCGCGCGCTCGTCGAGATCCTGAAGGCCAAGAAGGCCCGCGTGCATCTCGCCGCCCCGACCGGCCGCGCCGCCCAGCGGCTCGCCGAGACGACCGGCGGCTATGCCTCCACCATCCACCGCCTGCTCAAGTTCGAGGGCGCCAAGATGGGCTTCACCGTCAACGAGTCGGCACCGCTCGCCACGGATTTCCTCATCGTCGACGAGGCCTCGATGCTCGACTCCCGCCTCGCCGCCGCGCTGCTGTCGGCCGTGCCGGTCCGCGCCCACCTCGTGCTGGTCGGCGACACCGACCAGCTGCCGAGTGTCGGGGCGGGCAACGTGCTCAAGGACCTCATCGCCACCGAACAGATCCCGGTCACGCGCCTCGCTGTCGTCTACCGCCAGAAGGAGCAGAGCCTCATCGTCAGCGTCGCCCACGCCATCAATGGCGGCGACAACTCCCCGCCGCCGGTCGTCAGCGAGGTCGCCAAGGCCCAGGCGTGGAGCGACCTCAACTTCATCGCCGCCTCGTCGCCCGAGGACTGCCTCGCGAAGGTCACCGAGCTCTGCACGAGGTTCATCCCGCAACACTTCAAGTGGTTTCACCCGGTCAACGACGTGCAGGTCCTCGCCCCGATGCACAAGGGCGTCGCCGGAGTCGGCAACCTCAACGCCGCGCTCCAGGCCGCGCTCAACGGCCGCACCCAGGGCATCAAGACGGTGAGCGGCGAGTTTCGCCCGGGCGACAAGCTCATCCAGCTCCGCAACAACTACGACAAGGACCTCTTCAACGGCGACATCGGCCAGGTGCTCTCGATTGACGGCGTGAAGGGCACGCTCACCGCCGACTTCGACGGGGCGAAACACACCTTCGAGCGCGGCGAGTTCGGCGACCTCGCCCTCGCCTACGCCATCAGCATCCACAAGTCGCAGGGCAGCGAGTATCCCGTCGTCATCGTGCCGCTGCTCAAGGCCCACTTCGTCATGCTGCAGCGCAATCTGATCTACACCGCGATCACCCGCGGCCGGAAGAAGGTGTTCATCGTCGGCGAGCCCGCCGCCTACGGCATGGCCGTGCGCAACGCCGAGTCAAAATTACGCTGCACCCACCTGCGGGAGAAGATCCTGGCGGGCGCCAGCTAGAACAGCGGCGCGTTGTTCGCCGGGTCGTTCACCAGCGCCTCGAAACGCGGGTCGCCAT
>Ga0228698_1001386_pt1 | contig 12005 bp, 11 predicted proteins | sample McNCre117_Aug_MG_FD_178015 | JGI IMG/M metagenome (GOLD analysis project Ga0228698, IMG submission 178015) | Freshwater microbial communities from McNutts Creek, Athens, Georgia, United States - 1-17_Aug_MG | ecosystem: Environmental > Aquatic > Freshwater > Creek | place: USA: Georgia...
GCAGGCCCTCGTGCGGGTGGATGAAGGCGGCGCCCGGCACATGCAGGCCCATCGCCTCCAGCAGCATCTGGTTGGAGTTGGCGGTGCCGTAGAAGGTGCAGGTGCCGGCGCCGTGGTAGGCGGCGGATTCCGCCTCGAGCAGCTTGTCGCGCCCGACCAGGCCTTGCGCGAACTGCTCGCGCACCTTGGACTTCTCGCTGTTGGACAGGCCGGTCGACATCGGCCCGGCCGGCACGAACACGCAGGGCAGGTGGCCGAAGTGCAGCGCGCCGATCAGCAGGCCCGGCACGATCTTGTCGCACACGCCCAGCAGCAGCGCCGCGTCGAACACGTCGTGCGTCAGCCCCACCGCGGTGGCCATCGCGATGCTGTCGCGCGAGAACAGGCTCAGCTCCATGCCGGGCAGGCCCTGGGTGACACCGTCGCACATCGCCGGCACGCCACCGGCAACCTGCACCGTGGCGCCGAGGCGGCGCGCCTCGTCACGGATCAGCGCCGGGTAGCCCTCGTAGGGCTGGTGCGCCGACAGCATGTCGTTGTAGGCGGTGATGACGCCGAGGTTGGGCGCCCGCTCGGCCACGACGCGGAACTTGTCCGAACCCGGCAGCGCCGCGAAGGCGTGGGCCACGTTGGCGCAGCCCATCCGGTCGGCCCCGCGGGGACGGACGGCGGTGGCGCGCAGGCGCCGCAGGTAGTCCTGCCGCAGCGCAGCGCTGCGCTCACGGATGCGCTGGGTGATCTCGGCGATCTGGGTTTTCATGGTGGGCAAGGGCGGCGGCTCGACGATGAAACTTTACCCACCATTTGACCGTAACTTGGTTACAGCGTCAAAACAAACGCCGCGGCCCACCCTGCTTGCGCCAGGGTGGGCCGCGGTGGGCCGGGCAGCGCGCCGCGCCCCGGCCGATTCAGTGTCAGAAGCTCAGTGCGCGTCGATCACACGGATCTCGACGCGGCGGGCCTCCTGCTCGCTGCCGCCCCCGACGGTGACTTCGGGTTTGCGCAGCAGCACCTGAGCCGCCGGCACGCCCTTGGCGACCAGCGCAGCGCGCACGGACTTGGCGCGCTGCTTGGCCAGCTCGGCGTTGTGGGCCGGATCGCCCGTGGTGTCGTGGTAGCCGGAGAGCAGCACCTTCTTGGTCGGGCTGCTGGCCAGTTCGGCCACCGCCTTGGCCAGCGCGGCGTCGGCCTCGGCGTTCACCTCGGCGGCGCCGGAGCCGAAGTACACCGTGGCCAGCGCGGCCTCGGTGGGCGACAGATCGACCAGCTGCTCCACCTCGGCACCCGAGGCGGCAGCGGCCGGCGCGGTCACCGCCGAAGCCGCCGCGGCAGCGGGTGCAGCCGCCGGCTTGCCCGAGTGCCGCACCGCCATGCTCAGCGCGACGACCACCGCCAGCGCCACCGCACCAAACGCCACCACCAGGCCCGCATTGCTGCCCTGATCCTGATCACTGCTCATTCACCAGCTCCGAAACATGAAAAGATGCACAACTGTACGCGGGCTGGCTGACAGCTGGACGACAAGGGCAGGCGTCGCGGGCCACAGGGTGGCGCAGAGGCCACGGCGGCCTCGACAGAATCAGACGGCTCGGCCGACGGCCAGCTCCTGATCGGACGCTTCACCGGCCAGCGCGCGGCGGGCGAGTTGCAGGTCGGCGTCGGTATCGACGTCGATGAGCACGCCGGCGTCGTCCACGTCCAGGGGTTGCGAGGGGTAGCGGGCCAGCAGACGGCGTGCGCCCTCGTCGCCCTTGAGCTTGACCAACTCGTCGTAAAGCTCGGCCGAAAACCCCACCGGGTGACCACGCCGGCCACGGTACTGCGGGTAGACCACCGGATAGTGGCTGAGCGCACGGGCCACCGCCTGCAGGCTGCGCGGCTGCACCAGCGGCATGTCCCCGGGCTGAACCAGCCAGCCCGCGGCGTTCGCGCGCGCACGCACACCGGTAGCAATGGTGTAGCCCATGCCCAGCGGCTCGGGCGAGGCCGAACCCACGGGCGGCAGCAGCACGATGTCGCGTGCAGCGACCACCTCGCGCGCGATCGGCACCAGCTCGGCGGTGGTGACCACCACCAGCGGCAGACCGCTGGCGATCACGCGCTCCAGCGTGGTGGCCAGCACCGCGGCGTCGGCCAGCGGCTGGCTGAGCTTGTGCCCGTCGCCCCGAAAGCGCGAGCCGCGGCCGGCCGCCGGCACGATGACCACCGGGCCGCTGGAGCGCCCGAGCAGACTCACGTCCCGCCCCCGCACACCAGGCCGCCAGACGCTGCTGCGCCCGAAAGTGCTCCATCCACCGCCATCTCGCTGCCCATTGTTCTTGCTTGTTCCGGTTGATTGCTGCAGTGCAGCATCGTAGATCCGCGATCCTGCGGTCGGTGACTGGCGTGAACCTGACCGCGGGCCCCACCTGCCCCGCCGCCGCCGCTCATCGATGCGCCACCACAGCCCGTATCGGAGCGCACATCGCCGCCCCCCGGAACTGGTGCCTTCACTTACGGGAGACCCCCTGGGCGTCGCAGGGGCATCGGCAATGACCCGCAGTGGCCGCGCCCATGCCGCGAGCTGCGCCACCGCTCTTCCAGAATTCGGCGGATTTCGCCAGATTCCTATACTTACTGGATGACCTCACTGTCCCACATGCGCAAGAGCTACGAGGCGGGCGAACTCGACGAGGCCCAGGCGGCCAACGAACCGCTGCGCCAATTCGACGCCTGGATGCAGGAAGCACTGCGCGCCGGCGTGCCCGAGCCGAACGCGATGACGCTGGCCACCGTCGACGCCGAGGGCCTGCCCTCCACCCGCATCGTGCTGATCAAGGACTACGACGCGCGCGGCCTCGTCTGGTACACGAACTACGAAAGCCGCAAGGGCCGCGCGTTGGCGCAGCGCCCCGTCGCGGCGCTGCAGTTCCATTGGGTCGAGCTGGAGCGCGTGGTGCGCATCGAGGGCACGGTGGCGCGCACCGACGCCGCCGAATCCGACGCCTACTACGCCAGCCGCCCGCTCGACTCACGCCTGGGGGCCTGGGCTTCGCCGCAAAGCGAGGTGATCAGCTCGCGCGCGGTGCTGGTGGCCAACGCCGCGAAGGCCGCCGCCGAGCACGGCCTGCACCCGCCGCGCCCACCGCACTGGGGCGGCTACCGCCTGGCGCCTCAGCGCTGGGAGTTCTGGCAGGGCCGCAAGTCGCGCCTGCACGACCGGCTGAGCTACCGCCTGGTCGACGGCCGTTGGCTGCGCGAGCGGCTGGCCCCGTGATCGACGGGGGCGGAGCGGGCCTCGAACTCGCTGCCCTGAAGCCCATCGTCGGCGCCCTGCTGCTGCCGCCGGGCGTCGGCCTGCTGCTGGTCGCCGCCAGCTGGCGGCTGCGCCTGCGCCCGGGCGGCCGCGGCTTGATGGTCGCCGCCCTGGCGCTGTGCTGGCTGTCGCTGTGCAGCGGCAGCGCCCGCTGGCTGCAGGACCACCTGCTGCGCCCGCCGCCGCCACTGAATGAGATCCAGATCCAGGAGCTGGCAGATTCGCTGCGCAACCCGCGCCTGCCGCGCAGCGCCCTCGTGGTGCTCGGCGCCGGGCGTGAAGCGCTGGCACCGGAGTACGGCCGCGGCATGCTCTCGCCGGTGGGTCTGCAGCGTCTGACCTACGGCCTGTGGCTGGCGCAGCGCAGCGGCCTGCCCCTGGCCTACGCCGGCGGGGTCGGCTGGGCCGAGCGCGGCGACACCAGCGAGGCGGAGATCGCCCAAGCGATCGCGCGCGAGATGCACCACCGGCCGCTGCGATGGGTCGACGACCGCTCGCGGGACACGCGCGAGAACGCCCAGCGCATCGTGCCGCTGCTGGCGGCCGACGGCGTGCGGCGCATCGTGCTGGTCACCTCCGCCACCCACATGCCCCGTGCGCTGCGCCTTTTCCGGGCCACTCTGGCCGAGCGGGGACTGAGCGCCGAGATCGAGCTGCTGCCGGCGCCCACGGGATTCATCGGCAGCGACGCCGCGGGGCCCCTGGCCTGGCTGCCCACCGGCCAGGGCGCCGAAAAGATGCACGCGGTCTGCCACGAGCTGGCAGGCCTGGGTCAGGCCGCCTTGTGGCGAGCCAACCCGTTGTCGGTCGGTCGGCCGCCGAGCGATCGGACAGAACAAGCCGAACCGGCCAGCGAACTCGGCACCGAGCGCAGCGATCGCTGAACCAAGGCCCAAGGCGCAACCGGTGACGCGGCTCACCAGGGCGCGACCCTCAAAAAGGAGCCCCAGAAAGCAGAAACCCGCCCGGAACCGGAGTTCACGGGCGGGGGCGGACACCTTCCTCGGTGGCCATTCGGGGTGACGGAGGTTTCAGGTCCGACGCCCCTTCCCCTCAGCGACTGAGGGGAGTTAAAAACCTGCACTCGCTGGCAGGCAAACGAAGAGTACGCCTGCCGCCCGAACCCCGCAAGGGGGGCCGTGCTATGACGCCCACAGGCGTGATCGACCCCCTTGCCTTGACGCTCGGCGCGCCCAGTGCTTGCCCACTGTCGGCAGGGGAATCCGTCACACCACACCGGCCCATCAGTCGGCCGCCGGCTTGGCCGAAGCCGTCAACCGATCCCACAGCGCATCCATGCGCTGGGTGACCTCACGCTCCATCGTGATGGTCCGACCCCATTCGCGGTCGGTCTCGCCCGGCCACTTGTGGGTCGCGTCCAACCCCATCTTCCCGCCCAGCCCGGAGACGGGCGAGGCGAAGTCGAGGTAGTCGATCGGGGTGTGCTCGACCAGCGTGGTGTCGCGCACCGGGTCCATGCGGGTGGTGATGGCCCAGATCACTTCCTGCCAGCTGCGGATGTCCACGTCGTCGTCCACCACGACGATGAATTTCGTGTACATGAACTGGCGCAGAAAGCTCCACAGCCCAAACATCAGCCGCTTGGCGTGGCCCGGGTAGGCCTTCTTGATGCTGATGACCGCCATGCGGTAGCTGCAACCCTCAGGCGGCAGGTAGAAGTCGACGATCTCGGGAAACTGGCGGCGCAGGATCGGAACGAACACCTCGTTGAGCGCCACGCCCAGCACGGCCGGCTCGTCCGGCGGCTTGCCGGTGTAGGTGGAGTGGTAGATCGGGTCGCGCCGGTGCGTCAACCGATCGATCTGGAAGACCGGGAACCAATCCTGTTCGTTGTAGTACCCCGTGTGGTCGCCGTACGGACCCTCGAGCGCATGCAGGTAGCCGCCCTTTTCTTTCAGCGGCACGCCGTGCTCGCTCACGCCTTCGTAGCCGGGCTCCGCGACGGGAATGTGGCCTTCGAGCACCACCTCGGCGCTGGCGGGCACTTGAAGTGCTCGGCCGCCCTCCCCCACACCGCTGTCGGCCAATTCAGTGCGGCCACCGCGCAGCAGGCCTGCAAACTGGTACTCGGAGAGGCTGTCGGGCACCGGCGTCACCGCGCCCAGGATCGTCGCCGGGTCGGCCCCCAGCGCCGTCACCACCGGAAAGGGCTGGCCTGGGTTGGCCAATGCGAACTCGCGGAAGTCCAGCGCCCCGCCCCGGTGGGCGAGCCAACGCATGATGGTCTGACGCGGTCCGATCACCTGCTGCCGGTAGATGCCCAGGTTCTGGCGCAGGCGGGGACGCGGCACCGACTGGGGGCCGCGCGTCACCACGAGTCCCCAGGTGATCAGCGGGGCGGCATCGTCTGGCCAACAGTGCTGGACCGGCCAGCGCGCGAGGTCGATGTCCGAGCCCGCCAGCACCACCTCCTGGCAGGCCGGGCGCTTGACCAGGGCCGGTTTCATGTCCCAGAGCGTGCGGGCCATCTGCAGCAGCCGGCCCGCATCCTTCAGGCCGCGAGGCGGCTCGGGCTCCTTCAGGCTGGCGAGCAGCTCACCCACTTCACGCAGCGCCTCCAGGCTGTCAACCCCCATTCCAAGCGCCACCCGTTGAGGGGTTCCAAACAAGTTGGTCAGCACCGGAATGCCGTGAAAGTGCTTGTTACGGTCGCAAGTGCGCTGAAACAGCAGGGCAGGCCCTCCAGCGCGCAGCGCACGGTCGGACAGAGCGGTCATCTCCAAGTACGTAGAGACCGGTTCCTGGATGCGAATCAGTTCACGGCGGGCCTCAAGTGAGGCTACAAAGTCACGCAGATCGCGGTATTTCATCACTGGAAGACATAAGAGGCAATGAACACATCATTGACCGGTTATTTTGACGACTCATAGAATCCGCCCGAAACTGAATCAGCAGGGGTCTTGTTGCGGTGCAGCATAATCTGCCCCGCGCATCTCGCACCGTCGTCCACACAGCCGCAACAAGACGGCACGTACGGCGGATTATCGAGGCTGGCTTCCGACCCACCGGGACGGACTTCTCCCGCCTCCCTTGACCTAGAAAGGAGTGTCATGCCTGCATTCCGAGCCTGGGCACGAGCGAAGTCGGCGATCGTCACTTCCCTGCGTGTCTTCGTCGCGGACCTTGGCCATGGCCTGCTGGCGGTCGGCCACAACTCACTGGCCGTCCTCGGACTGGCCGTGCTCAGCGCAGCGATCCTGCTGGGTGGCCGCGCCGACATGCGTGCGTTGCTGGAAGAGCGCACACTCGGCTGGCTGCTCGAACGCCAGGATGAGCGCCTGGCCGTCAACGACGGCGATGACTTGCTGGACCCGGGCGACGTCTCGGCGGGCGACCGTGCAACCGCCGCCGATCCGAGCGAATTGAGCCGCCAGCAGTCCACCGTGGCCCTGTGGCTGGCGCGCCGCTACCACGTCGCGCCAGAGCCGATGGCGCGCCTGGTGCAAGAGGCCTGGTCGCTGGGTCACCGCGTCGGCCTGGAGCCCACGCTGATCCTCGCGATCGTCGCGATCGAGTCCAGCTTCAACCCCTTCGCCCAAAGCGCCGTCGGCGCCCAGGGCCTGATGCAGGTGATGACCAAGGTCCACGACGACAAGTACGAGGCCTTCGGCGGCAACTACGCCGCCTTCGATCCGCTGACCAACCTGCGCGTGGGCGTGCAGGTGCTCAAGGACTGCATCGGCAAGGCCGGCTCGCTCGAGGGCGGCCTGCGCCATTACGTGGGCGCGGCCAACCTGAACGACGACGGTGGCTACGCCTTCAAGGTGCTGGCCGAGCAGGGCTTCATGCAGCAGCTGCTCAAGGGCCGCTCGGTGCCCACCACCGCTCGTCTGCCGGTGCCGCCGGTGGGCAATGCCACCGCCGACTCGACGACGCCGGAATCGGCTGCGACGGCCCAGCCGGCCGCTCAACCCGCCAATGCGCGACCCAGCCGCCCGGCCACGCCGCCGGCCGCTGCACCGAACGGCTCGCGCAAGAACGAGCGCATGGCACTGCTCCAGCGCTGAAGCTCTAGGCTGGCCCGAGCGACCCGGGCCAGCCTTCCCCGGTTCCCATTCCCGGGAAAAGCGGGAGCGGGTAAACTCTGTCCCGCTGCGCAACTGGCGTTCAAGGGCGGCCGCAACGGCTGCCTGAGGTGGGGGACCACCGTGGAGCGCAGCCGCCGGGCTTATGTCCGGTGACTCGTCGCCGTGCGCCTGGGCCGCCCTGGTTCGTTCTCCGTCATCGAACGTCCTGCGAGAAGCAGGAGGTCGGTGCCGCCTGCGCGCCCCCGGGTCCAGCTAACCCCGACAGGAATCCCGTCCATGTTTGACCGCGCCACCCAGACCCTGGCTGCCATCGATCCCGAAATCACCGCAGCGATCGACGCCGAGAACCGCCGTCAAGAAGAGCACATCGAGCTGATCGCCAGCGAGAACTACACCTCGCCGGCCGTCATGGCCGCCCAGGGCAGCCAGCTGACCAATAAGTACGCCGAAGGCTACCCCGGCAAGCGCTACTACGGCGGCTGCGAGCACGTCGACGTGGTCGAGCAGCTGGCCATCGACCGCGCCAAGGAACTGTTCGGCGCCCAGTTCGCCAACGTGCAGCCCAACTCCGGCTCGCAGGCCAACCAGGCCGTCTACTTCGGCCTGCTGCAGCCCGGCGACACCATCATGGGCATGAGCCTGGCCGAAGGCGGCCACCTGACCCATGGCATGCCGCTGAACATGTCCGGCAAGTGGTTCAAGGTCGTGTCCTACGGCCTGAACGCCCAGGAAGACATCGACTACGACGCGATGGAGCGTCTGGCGCACGAGCACAAGCCCAAGCTGATCATCGCGGGCGCCTCGGCCTTCGCGCTGCGCATCGACTTTGAGCGCTTCGCCAAGGTCGCTAAGGCCGTGGGCGCGTACTTCTGGGTCGACATGGCGCACTACGCCGGCCTGATCGCCGCGGGCGTCTACCCCAACCCCGTGCCGCACGCCGACGTGGTGACCACCACCACGCACAAGACCCTGCGCGGCCCGCGTGGCGGCCTGATCCTGATGAACGACGAGGCGATCGCCAAGAAAATCAACTCGGCGATCTTCCCCGGCATCCAGGGTGGCCCGCTGATGCACGTCATCGCCGGCAAGGCCGTGGCACTCAAGGAAGCCCTGAGCCCCGAGTTCAAGGCCTACCAGGCCCAGGTGGTGAAGAACGCCGCCGCCATGGCCGAAACGCTGATCGCGCGCGGCCTGCGCATCGTCAGCGGCCGCACCGAGAGCCACGTCATGCTGGTGGACCTGCGTCCCAAGGGCCTGACCGGCAAGGAAGCCGAGGCGCTGCTGGGCCGTGCCCACATCACCTGCAACAAGAACGGCATCCCCAACGACCCGCAAAAGCCGATGGTCACCAGCGGCATCCGCCTGGGCTCGCCGGCCATGACCACGCGCGGTTTCAAGGAAGAGCAGTCGCGCCAGGTCGCCAACCTGATCGCCGACGTGCTGGACGCGCCGAACGACGACGCCGTGATCGAGCGCGTCAAGGCCCAGGTCGCCGCGCTGACCCGCGACTTCCCGGTCTACCGCGGTTGATGCCAAGCTGACCGGCCGGCGCCCGCGCGGATCCCGCGGGTGCGTTGGCCGGTCGCTGCCGCCATGCGCTGCCCCTACTGCGGTCACCAGGAGACCACCGTCGTCGAGACCCGCGCGTCCGACGAGGGCGACGCCATGCGCCGGCGCCGGCGCTGCAGCGGCTGCGACAAGCGCTTCACCACCTACGAGCGCGCCGAGCTGGCGATGCCTGCGGTGGTCAAAAAGAACGGCGCGCGCAGCGAGTTCGACCGCGCCAAGCTGCGCGCCTCGATGATGCTGGCGCTGCGCAAACGCAACGTCAGCGTCGACCTGCTCGACGCGGCCATCGCCCGCATCGAGAACACCCTCTTCACCAGCGGCGAGAGCGAGATCGGCACTTCGCAGATCGGCGAGCTGGTGATGCGCGAGCTCAAGCGCCTGGACAAGGTGGCCTACGTGCGCTTCGCCTCGGTCTACCGTGAGTTCGAGGACGTGGACGCCTTCAGCCGGCTGATCCAGGAAATCTGAGTGCAGGGCCCTTCGGGCCCGCTGCGCCATCCCCCTTCGGTGGGTACTTCATCACGAATCGCCGCCTCTAGACTGGGTCGACTGCGACCCCGCTGGACGTTGCGATGCCCCCGCGCCGCCTTCGGCCCCCTGGCCTTCCTGCTGCTGGCTTCACGCTGACCGAGCTGCTGCTCGTGGCCGCGCTGGCGGCCGTGCTGCTGACGACCGCGCTGCCCTCGTTCCAATCCTTCCTGCTGCGCCGGCACCTGAACGGCCAATCGGCCCAGTGGCTGGCCGACCTGCAGTTCCTGCGCGCCAGCGCCGCCGGCCGCCAGAGCGCGCTGCGGCTGACCTGGCTGCACAACGACGCCGGCTCCGGCTGGGCGATCCACGACGGTGCGGCCGACGCCTGCCAGCCCGCGACCACCAGCGGCAGCAGCGGCATCAGCGGCAGCAGCGACCCGATCACCTGCGCCACCGGCACCCTGCTGCTGCGCAGCGTCTGGCTGCCCGCCAACGGGCGCGTCGGCGTGCAGGCCAACGTCGCCTCGATGCGCATCGACCCGCGCCAGGGCACGCTGTCGCCCACCGGCAGCTGGGAACTGGTCGCCGCCGACGGCACACGGCTGCGCCACGTCGTGAACCTGCTGGGTCGGGTGCGTGTCTGCGCGCCCGCCGGCCCGGTCAACGGGGTGCCGGCGTGCTGAGGCCGCGCCCGGCGGCGCGCCGCGGCTTCACCACCGTCGAGATGCTGCTGGCGCTGGCGATCCTGGTGATTTCGCTGACCCTCGCCCTGCCCGCCTACCAGGCCCAGCTGCGGCGGGTGCGCCGCGCCGAGGCGATCACCGCGCTGACGCTGCTGCAGCAGGCCCAGGAACGGCGCCGCGCCGAGCAGCCCAGCTACACCGGCGTGATCGGCACCGGTGGGCTCGAAATGGCCGAGCAGACGCCCAGTGGCCTTTACCGTTTGGCCACCAGCGTGGCCTCCGGCAGCGAGGCCAGCGCCTACAGCGTGATGGCCAGCGCCCGCGAGCAGCAGGTCGAGGACCGGCCCTGCAACGAGCTGCGCATCGACGTGGCGGGCGGGGCGATCACGCTGCGCTCGGGCATCAGCGACCTCTACGCCAACGACGACGCGGCCAACCGCCGCTGCTGGGCCCAGTGAGCCGCGCCACCGCCCCGGCCCAACGCCGAATCCGCCGGGCGCTGCGGGGCTTCGGCCTGATCGAGATCCTGCTGACGCTCACCTTCGGCCTGCTGCTGGTGGCGGCCATCACCAGCTGGAGCGTCGCGCACATCGGCGAACAGCGCCGGCTGCTCGCACAAGCGCGGCTGAGCCAGGACCTGCGCGCGGTGATCGACCTGGTCGGCCGCGACCTGCGCCGCGCCGGCCACTGGGGCCACGCCGAGCGAGGCGTCTGGACCGGCGGCGAGGGGGCCCCGACGCCCAACCCCTACGTCGGCCTGCACCCCGGCGTGGGCACGCCCTCGACCAGCCTGGGCCACGCCTACAGCCGCGAGGCGGACGACAACGGCCTCGTCGATGCCAACGAGCGCTACGGCCTGCGCCTGAACACCAGCAGCGGCGCGCTGGAGTGGCGCGTCTCGGGCGCCGCGCTCCCCCCAGGCACCGGCGACCAGTGGCAGGCGCTCACCGACCCCGCCGCGCTGCAGGTCACGCAGCTGCAGATCCGCCACGAGGTGGACAGCGTCGACCTGCTGGCCCACTGCGCCCGCAGCACCTGCCCCAGCCCGACCGATCCCGCGGCGCCCACCTGCCCGCCGCGGCTGCTGCTGCACCGCGTGACGATCACGCTCGAAGGCCGGGACGCCCGCGATGCCACGCTGCGCCGCAGCCTGCGCGAGACCCTGCGCCTGCGCAACGAGGAGGTGCAAGGTGCCTGCCCGGCCGGCTGAGGCGCGTGGCAGCGCCCTGCCGGTCGTGCTGATCCTGCTGGTCGGGCTGTGGGTGGCGGCCTTCTTCAGCCACCGCGCGCTGCTGCTCGAACTGCGTGCCGCCGCGACGCAGGTGCGTGCGACCCAGGCGCTGCACGCGGCCGAGGCAGGGCGGGACTGGGCCATCGCCTGGCTCAACCACCCCGCAGCGATCGACGAGGCCTGCCAGCCCCAGGCGCCAGCGCCGGGCGCGGCCCCCGGCGACAGCTGGCGGGCCCGCTACGTCGGCCTGGACCCCACCAGCGGCCTGCTCGGTCCGGCCACCCTGGCCCGGCCGGGCTGCGTGTTCACCGGTGGGTCCGGCAGCGCGGCCTGGACCTGCCACTGCCCAAGCAGCGGCGAGGCCACCCTGCCACGCGCCGACCCCGCCACCCGCCCGGGCGATCGCCCCGCGTTTGCGCTCGGCATCGCCAGCGGCCCGCAGCCCGGCAGCCTGCGCCTGAGCGTCACCGGCTGCAGCGGCGTCGCCCCGGGCTGCGGCGGCCCGGGCGGCGAAGCGGCCGAGGCCAGCGTCGAGCTGCGCCTGCTGCTGCAGACGCTGGGCGGCCTGCTGCGGCTGCCGGTGGCCGCGCTGGAGAGCGCCGGCCCGGTGACCCTCGGCCCCAGCGCCACGCTGGTCAACACCGACGCCAGCAGCGGCGGGCTGACGGTGCAGGGCGGCGCCACCGTGGCGGTGGATCCGCTGGCGC
>Ga0228698_1001387_pt1 | contig 12001 bp, 10 predicted proteins | sample McNCre117_Aug_MG_FD_178015 | JGI IMG/M metagenome (GOLD analysis project Ga0228698, IMG submission 178015) | Freshwater microbial communities from McNutts Creek, Athens, Georgia, United States - 1-17_Aug_MG | ecosystem: Environmental > Aquatic > Freshwater > Creek | place: USA: Georgia...
GCGCACAGCTGCGGAAAGCCCGGCTCCAGATCGGCCCGCACGAAGGCGCACAGGTTTTCCAGCGTCGCGGGGCCGAGCCCCTCGACCTCGTCGAGGAAGCGGTGGTCGAGCCGATCCCGCAGGCGCTAGATCTCGCGCCGCAGATAGGCCAGATCGACCAGCATGCCGCTGGCCGGATCGGGGTTGCCCAGCAACGTGACCTCGGCATGGTAGGTATGGCCGTGGATGCGGCGGCTGCCTTCGGCGTCGATGGTGCGCTCCAGCGTGTGGGCGGCTTCGAAGTAGAAGCGCTGCGACAGTTCGCAGCGCGCCGGTCGCTGCGCGTGGTCGGTGCTCATCATCAGCGTATCTCCAGAATCTTGTGCGTCTGCAGCGACAGACGCCATTGCGGCTGGGCCTGGCAATAGGCGACACAGGCGCGGGTGTTGGCGGCGCGCGCCGGGTTGTCCATCGGCTGCAGCAGGAAATGCTCGAAATCGAGCCGACCCAGCTCGGCCGGGTCGAGCCCGTCCTGCGGCCAGACCAGCTTGAGTTCCTGGCCCGAGCGCTGCAGCAGCGGCGCGCCGGCCTTGGGGCTGACGCAGATCCAGTCGATGCCGGGCGGCGCGGCCAGCGAGCCGTTGGTTTCCAGCGCGATCTCGAAGCCCTGCGCATGCAGCGCGTCGAGCAAGGCCGCATCGACCTGCAGCAGCGGCTCGCCGCCGGTCAGCACGACGTAGCGGTGTCCCTGGCCCTCGGGCCAGAGCGCGGCAATGCGATCGGCCAGCGCCTCGGCATCGGCGAACTTGCCGCCGAGCGTGCCGTCGGTGCCGACGAAATCGGTGTCGCAGAAGCGGCAGACCGCGCTCGCGCGGTCTTCCTCGCGCCCGCTCCAGAGGTTGCAGCCGGCAAAGCGGCAGAACACGGCCGGTCGGCCGGCGCGCAGTCCCTCGCCCTGCAGGCTGTAGAACATCTCCTTGACCGAATACGTCATGAGGCGGCCCCGGCGGGCTGCACGGCGACGGCGCCCGGGCGCCGCGACGAGGTTTTGAACATGGTGTCCCTCTACATGGCCCCGGCGACAGAAAAACACAAAAGCCCGCCGGGGCAGCGGGCTTTTGCAACAATCTTGGCCGATTTTATCCGCAAAGCGCGGGCGGTGCTCAGTAGTCGTACTCGTGCAGGCGCTCGAAGAAGGCCTTGAGTTCGTGCTCCCAGGCCTTCTTGGTCGCGGCATCGGCGAAGCTGGCCTCGAAGCTGTTAAACGCGAGCTGGTAGGCGTGCTTCGGGCTCAGGTCGAGCGCCTCGAACAGGCGCAGGTAGTTGTCGTTGACGTAGCCGCCGAAGTAGGCCGGATCGTCCGAGTTGACCGTCACGCACAGGCCGGCGTCGAGCAGGGCCTTGAGGTTGTGCTTGTCGAGCGACGGGAACACGCAGAGCTTGATGTTGGACAGCGGGCAGACCGTCAGCGGCACGCGCTCGTGCGCCAAGCGCCGCATCAGTTCGGGGTCGTGCACCGCCTGCACGCCGTGGTCGATGCGCTCGGCACCGAGCAAGTCGAGCGCGTCGCGGATGTACTCGGGCGGCCCCTCTTCCCCCGCGTGCGCAACCACGTGCAGGCCCAGCTCGCGGCAGCGCGCGAACACGCGCTCGAACTTGGCCGGCGGATGGCCCAGCTCGCTCGAATCGAGCCCGACGCCGATGAAGTGATGGCGGTACGGCAAGGCGGCTTCGAGGGTCGCGAACGCATCCTCCTCGCTCAGGTGGCGCAGGAAGCACAGGATCAGCTTGGCGCTCAGGCCAAACTCCTGGTGCGCGCGCTGGCAGGCGTGGTGCAGGCCCCGGATCACGGTCTCGAACGGCACACCGCGCGCGGTGTGGGTCTGCGGATCGAAGAAGATCTCGGCATGGACCACGTTGTCGGCCGCCGCGCGCTCCAGGTAGGCCCAGGCCATGTCGAAGAAGTCTTCTTCCTTCAGCAGCACGCTGGCGCCGGCGTAGTAGATGTCGAGAAAGCTCTGCAGGTCCTTGAAGGCGTAGGCCGCGCGCAGCGCCTCGACGTCGGCATAGGGCAGCTCGACCTGGTTGCGCTGGGCGAGCTTGAAGATCAGCTCGGGTTCGAGCGAGCCCTCGATGTGGATGTGCAGCTCGGCCTTGGGCATGCGACGCAGCACGCTCGGCAGGCGATCGGGGGTGATGTGCGGGACCTTGAACATGTCGGAACTCCTCCTACCAGCGGCCCGGGGCCGCTTTCCTGGCGGTCAGCGTAACAGAAAGCCGCGCACTTGCAGCCGCCGCCATGCACCAAAATCATGCTCCAAAACCGGTTAGGATGGTCCCGGCCATTGCTGATGGTCATTGATCACAACCACACGCATCAAGGAAGTTTCCTCATGGGTCTGTTCGACATGTTCAAAAGCGACAGCGGCGAGAAGATGAGCCCGCACCTCGCCTTCGCCACGGCACTGCTCTACATGATGGCCGCCGACGGCGAGATGGACAACGAGGAAATCGGCCATCTGCTCAGCGTGCTCGGCGGCCAGGACGATGGCAGCGGCGCGATCGGCGTCGGCGCCCAGAGCAAGGCGCTGCTGGACTCGGCGCTCAAGTACCGGCGCAAGAACTCGGTCGAGACCTTCCTGCAGGAAGCGACTCCGCTGCTGACCGATGCGCAGAAGATGTGCATCCTGGTCAACCTGATCGATTCCTCGCTGGCCGACGGCCAGCCCGAGCCGGAAGAACAGGTGCTGTTCGGCAAGTTCCTGACCGCCTTCGGCATCTCGGAAGAACGCTTCCGCCCCTTCTTCGAGGTGATCGTGCTCAAGAGCGACCGACAGGTCTTCACCAACCCGAATCACCCGAAGAACGACATCAACTACCGCGTCAAGTTATCGAGCTGACCGCCCACGCCGTCAGGGAGCAGCGCAGGCCGAACTTTCGCGGCCAGCAGCAGCCCCCCCTGATCAGCGCGCCGATCCGGCAACTTGCTTGGAGAGGCGCTCCCAGTCCTTGAACGTCTGCTGCAGGCGGTTCTTGGACCCGGGATGACCGTCGGCAAAGGTGCGCGTCAGCAGCTGCCTGAGCGCCGCGTCGGGCAAGGGCGCCGCCTCGGCTTTGAGCCGGTCGATCAGCAGCATGACGCTCTGGAAACTGCCCGACTGCGCGGCGAGTTCGAGCAGGTCGTGGCCGTCGTCGGTCCGGTCCTGGACCCGCGCGCCATGCTCGATCATGTACTTGAGCAGGCCGGCCTTGCCCTGGCGACAGGCCCAGTGCAGCGGCACCAGCCCGCCTTCGAGCCGGGCATTGAAGTCGGCGTCGGTGTGGAGCGCCTCCTGGGCCAGCGGCCAGCCCGAGGCCTTGATCATCTGCAGGTGTTTCCAATCGGTCATGGGCCGGGGCTTTCTCGTGTATTGAAGGAGCCCGATGGTAAGCCCTGTCCGCCAGCAAAAAGGGCGGCCCAAGGCCGCCCTGCTCCCGAACGCCTCAGACTCAGTTCGGCAGCTTGCCCTCGACGCCCTTGACGTAGAACTTGATGCCGCCGAGGAAGGCGTCGTCGGCCACGGCGTCCTGCGCCAGCACGTCCTTGCCGGACTGGTCCTTGATCGGGCCCTTCCAGATCGCGAAGCTGCCGTCCTTCAGGCCAGACTTGACCTTCTCAACCTTGTCCTTGACCTCGGCCGGCACGTCGGGAGCGATCGAGACCAGATCGATCGCGCCTTCCTTGACACCCCACCAGGCCCGGCCGGTGGTCCAGGTGCCGGCCAGCGCGTCGCCGACCGCCTTCTTGTAATACGGGCCCCAGTTGATGACCGACGAGGCCAGGTGCGCCTTCGGGCCGTAGGCGGTCATGTCCGAATCCCAGCCGAAGCCGCGCTTGCCGAGCTTCTCGGCCGTCTGCAGCACGGCCGACGAGTCGGTGTTCTGCATCAGGATGTCGGCGCCGCCGTTGATCAGCGAGGTCGCGGCCTCGGTCTCCTTCGGCGGATCGAACCAGGCGTTGACCCAGACCACGCGGGTCTTGATCTTCGGGTTGACCGACTGCGCGCCGAGCGTGAAGCTGTTGATGTTGCGGATCACCTCGGGGATCGGGATCGACGCCACCACGCCGAGGGTGTTGCTCTTGGTCATGGCGCCGGCCACGATGCCGGCCAGGTAGGCGCCCTCGTAGGTGCGGCTGTCGTAGGTGCGCAGGTTGTCGGCGGTCTTGTAGCCGGTGGCGTGCTCGAACTTGACGTCCTTGAAGTCGGCCGCGACTTTCAGCATCGACTCCATGTAGCCGAAGGTGGTGCCGAAGATGACCTTGTTGCCCTGGCTGGCCAGGTCGCGGATCACGCGCTCGGCGTCAGCGCTCTCCGGCACGCTCTCGACGAAGCTGGTCTGCACCTTGTCGCCGAACTCGGCCTCGATCGCCTTGCGCGCGTTGTCGTGCGCGAAGGTCCAGCCGCCGTCGCCGACCGGGCCGACATAGGCAAAAGCCACCTTGAGCGGCTCGGGCTTGGCCGCAGCAGGCGCTGCTGCCGGAGCAGGCGCGGCAGCCTGCTCCTTCTTGCCGCAGGCCGTCAGGGCGGCCGCCGCCAGCGCGGACAGCGCGACGTACTTGAGCCAGGAACGCTTGTGGATGTCTGTCATCTCGACTCCTTGGAAACGGTGGTGGGAAAAAGATCGCGCCGGGCGACTCAGGACCCGGGATGGAAGGGCTGGCCAAGCGAGGCCGGCATGTTCAGGCGTATCCACTGCGGCCGGCGCGAAATCAGCACCAGCACCACGATGGTCGCCAGATACGGCAGCATGGTCAGGAACTGCGCCGGCACATGCACGCCGACGCCCTGCAGATGGAACTGCAGCATCGTGACCGCGCCAAACAGGTAGGCCCCGAGCAGCACGCGCGCCGGGCGCCAGGTCGCGAAGGTGGTCAGCGCCAGCGCGATCCAGCCCTTGCCGGCGATCATGCCCTCGACCCACAGCGGCGTGTAGACGGTCGAGACATAGGCGCCGGCCAGGCCGCACAGCGCACCGCCGGCCAACACCGCGAGCAGGCGGATGCGCCGCACCGGGTAGCCGAGCGCATGCGCCGATTCGGGACTCTCGCCAACGCTGCGCAGCACCAGGCCGGCGCGGCTGCGGTAGAGCCACCAGGCCAGCGCCAGCGTCAGCGCCGCCGCGAGGTAGACCACGGGATGCTGGCGGAACAGCGCCGGGCCGATCAGCGGCAGATCCGCCAGACCGGGAATGGCGAACTGGCCCTGCTCGGGCAGCTTGGCCTGGACGTAGGCGGTACCGGCGAAGGCCGAGAAGCCTGAGCCGAACAGGCTCAGCGCCAGGCCGGTGGCGTACTGGTTGGTGTTGAGCCAGATCGCCAGCCAGCCGAACAGCGCCGCCAGCGCCGCGCCGGCCAGCATGCCGGCAAGCAGGCCCAGCGGCGTGCTGCCGGTGGCGACCACGGTCGCGAAACCGGCCAGCGCCGCGCACAGCATCATGCCCTCGGCCCCGAGGTTGACGACGCCGGCGCGCTCGTTGATCAGCAGGCCCAGCGCCGCGATCGCGAGCACGGTGCCCGAGTTCAGCGCGGAGGCCAGCAACAGCGCGATTTCCTCCATCTCATTTCCTCCACTGGATGCGGTAGGCGACCAGGGTGTCGCAGGCCAGCAGCGAGAACAGCAGCAGGCCCTGGAACACGCCGGTGATCGATTTCGGCAGCCCCAGGCGCGACTGCGCGAGCTCGCCGCCGATATAGAACATGCTCATCAACACCGCCGACAGCGTCATGCCGACCGGGTGCAAACGGCCGACGAAGGCGACGATGATGGCCGCGAAGCCGTAGCCCGCCGGCACATGCGGCGTGAGCTGGCCGAGCGGCCCGGCCACTTCGAGCGCGCCAGCCAGCCCGGCCAGCCCGCCCGACAGCAGTAGCGCGACCCAAAGCGCGCGCCGCGACGAGAAGCCCGCGTAGCGCGCCGCCGCCGGCGCCAGCCCGCCGACTTGTTGCGCGAAGCCCGCCAGCGTGCGGAACAGATAGACCCAGACCCCGGCCACGGCCAGCAGCGCCAGCGGCAAGCCCAGGTGCACGCGCATGCCGTCGAACAGGCGCGGCACGCGCGCGGCCGCCTCGAAGGTGCGGGTCTGCGGGAAGTTGTAGCCCAGCGGGTCCTTCCACGGGCCGAACACCAGGTACGCCAGCAGCTGGACCGCGACATAGACCAGCATCAGGCTGACCAGGATCTCGTTGGCGTGGTAGCGGTCGCGCAGCCAGGCCGTGATAGCAGCCCAGGCCATGCCGCCGCCGATGCCCGCGAGCAGCACCGCCCCCACCATCCAGCGGCCGCTGTCGGGCCCGGCCAGCAGCGCCACGCCGCCAGCGGTGATGGCGCCGAGCACGAACTGGCCCTCGGCGCCGATGTTCCAGATGTTGGAGCGGAAGCAGACCGCGAGCCCGAGCGCGATCAGCAGCAGCGGCGTGGCCTTGACCATCAGCTCGCCGAGCGCATACGGCGTGCGCAGCGGCTCCCAGAAAAACACCTGCAGCCCGCGCAGCGGGTCCTTGCCGAGCAGCACGAACAGGGTCAGGCCGACGAGCACCGTCAGGCCCAGCGCCAGCAGCGGCGAGGCATAGCGCCACCAGACCGATGGCTGGGGGCGCGCTTCAAGCCTGAACATGACCAGACTCCTTCTTATCTTGGTCCTGCCACAGGCCGGACATCCAGGCCCCGATCAGCTCGACCGTGGCCTGCGCGCGCGGCACCGACGGCGACAGCCGCCCGCCCGCGATCACCTGCAGCCGGTCGGACAGCTCGAACAACTCGTCGAGATCCTCGCTGACGACCAGCACCGCGCAGCCGGCGTCGCGCAGCGCGAGGATGGCCGAGCGGATGTGCGCGGCCGCGCCAACATCCACGCCCCAGGTCGGCTGGCTCACGACCAGCACCTTGGGCGTGCCGTCGATCTCGCGCCCGACGATGAACTTCTGCAGGTTGCCGCCCGACAGCGACTTGGCCGCCGCGTCGGGCCCGGCGGCCTTGACCTGGTAGCGCGCGATGATGGCTTCGGCCTGGGCGCGCAGCGCGCCCAGGCGCAGCCAGCCCAGCGGGCCGACCGCGTCGTCGCGCGTCAGCAGCAGGTTCTGCGCCAGGCCGAGCGCCGGCACCGCGCCGCGTCCGAGCCGCTCCTCGGGCACGAAATGCAAGCCGAGCGCGCGCCGCTGGCGCGGGCCCGCGCGCGACAGGTCGGCGCCGCCGAGCCTGACGCTGCCGGACGGCGCACGCCGGTCCTCGCCCGACAGCGCCGCGAGCAGCTCGGCCTGGCCATTGCCCGAGACGCCCGCGATCCCGAGCACCTCGCCGGAGCGCACCTGCAGCGCGACCTCGCGCAGCGCGGTGCCGAAAGGTTCCTCGCTGTCTAGGCTCAGGCGCTGGAGTTCCAGCACCACCGCGCCCGGCGCGCGCGCCGGCGGCGGCAGCACGGCCGGCTCGGCGCCCATCATCAGGCGACTCAGCGAGGCGTCGCTCTCCAGCGTCGGGTCGCAATGCGCGACCACGCGCCCGGCGCGCATCACGGTGCATTCGTGGCACAGCGCGCGGATCTCGTGCAGCTTGTGGCTGATGTAGAGGATGGCGCAACCCTCGGCCGCGAGCTGGCGCAGCACGACGAACAGCTTGTCCACCGCCTGCGGCGTCAGCACCGAGGTCGGCTCGTCGAGGATCAGCAGCTGCGGCTGCGTCAGCAGCGCGCGCACGATCTCGACGCGCTGGCGCTCGCCGACCGACAGCGTGTGCACCGGCTGGCGCGGATCGACTTCGAGGCCGTATTCGCTCGCCTTGGCGCGGATGCGCTCGGTCACTTCGCGCAGGCTGAAGTGCCGGTCCAGCCCGAGCCAGACGTTCTCGGCCACGGTCAGGGTGTCGAACAGGCTGAAGTGCTGGAACACCATGCTGATGCCGAGCGCGCGTGCCTCGTGCGGGCTGCGCACCGTGACCGGCTGGCCGTTGAAGCGCATCTGGCCGCCATCGGCCTGCACCACGCCATAGACGATCTTCATCAGCGTCGATTTGCCGGCGCCGTTCTCGCCCAGCAACGCATGGATGCTGCCGGGCGCAACGGTCAGCGCAATGCCGTCATTGGCGACCACGCCGGGATAGCGCTTGGTGATGTCGGTCAGTTCGAGGCGAGCAATGCTGTTCATCAAAAACTGACTCCGATTTGAAACCACCCCCTTTTGGGAGGAATAGAATTTGTTCGGGAGAGGGGTAACCTCTTCCAAATTCGCCCCTTTCAGGGGCGTGGGTTGAAACATGCCGAGTCGAAAACTGGGTCGGGTGCCAGTGCCGGCAAGGACCGTGCCGGGCGATCGCGGCCCCGCATTTTAAATGATGCGGCCGGCGTTCCCCGCCGGCTGCAAGCCGGCTACGATGGCATGCATGTTGCATCCGGGCCACGAACACCAGGCTTACCCGACATGGAATCAGACTCCTCCCCTCTGCCCGTGCTGCGCTTCGTGCGGCGCGGCGCCATCGTCAACGCCGGTCGCGTCGCGCCCGACCGCACCCTGCTGTCGCTGCTGCGCGAGGACCTGGGACTGAATTCGGTCAAGGAAGGCTGCAACGAGGGCGACTGCGGCGCCTGCACCGTCGTGCTGGCCGAGGCCCAGGACGGGCAGCTGCGCTGGCGCGCGGTCAACGCCTGCATCCGGCTCGCGCATTCGGTCCATGGCCTGGCGCTGTGGAGCGCCGAGGATCTCGCGCGCGACCCGCTGCTCGACCGTGGCGGCGCCGCGCTGCACCCGGCCCAGCAGGCCATGGTCGATGCGCACGGCTCGCAGTGCGGCTTCTGCACCCCAGGCTTCGTGATGAGCTTGTTCGCGCTCTACCAGAACCGCGTCGCCAGCGGCGAGACCGTGACACGCGATACGGCCCAGACCACCCTGTCGGGCAACCTGTGCCGCTGCACCGGCTACCGTACTATCCTGGACGCCGCGCAGGCCATGGCCGGGCTGCCACCGGCACGCATCGATGCAGACGCCCTGCTCGCGCTGCTGCACCAGATTCCAGCAACTGCCGAGCCACCGAGCGACCGCGCCGATGCAAGCGCTGCGACGGGCACGGCCGCACCGGCCTACTGGGCACCGTCCACGCTGGAAGCGCTGCTGCGCGCCCGCGCGCGCTGTCCCGGCGCGCGCGTCGTCGCCGGCGCCACCGACCTCGCGCTGGCGCTCACCAAGGGGCTGGAGACCATGGTCCAGTTGCTCGACCTGACGCGCGCGGCCGAACTGCGCCAGATCGAATGCCACGACGGCCGGCTGCGCCTGGGTGCGGCGGTCACGCTCGAAGACGGGTTTGCCGCACTCGCACGCCACTGGCCGCCGGTGGCGGACTTCGCGCAGCGCTTCGCCGGCCTGCCGGTGCGCAACTCGGGCACGCTCGGCGGCAACATCGTCAACGGCTCGCCGATCGGCGACTCGATGCCGCTGCTGATCGCGCTCGGCGCGACACTGGTGCTGGCGCGCTGGGATGGCGCGCGCGCGGAGGTCGCCGAGCGCCGGCTCGCGATCGAGGACTTCTACACCGGCTACCGCCGCCACCAGCTCGGCTCCGACGCGCTGCTGACCGCGATCGAACTGCCGCTGCCCCCGCTGGCGGCATCCGGCGCGCCGGCACAGGGCGAGTGGCTGTGCGCCTACAAGGTCTCCAAGCGCTTCGACGACGACATCTCGGCCGTCTGCCTGGCGCTGGCGCTGCGGATTGAGGACGGACGGGTGGCATCGGTCCGTATCGGTGCCGGCGGCGTGGCCGCGACACCGGCGCGCGCGCGCCGCACCGAGGTCGCGCTGCAGGATCAGCCCTGGAACGCCGCGACCGTGCGCGCCGCGATGGGCACGCTGAACGACGAGTTCGCGCCGCTGTCGGACCTGCGCGCCAGCGCCGCCTACCGGCGCGCGGTGCTGGCGAATCTGCTGTGGCGCGCCTGGCTCGAAAGCCAGGGCGACGCCCTGCCCCACCCTGTCAGCCTGGCCGGACTCGAACCGCCGCCGCCCGCCACGGAGGCCCGCCGATGAAGCCCGCTGCCCCGAACGCCGATACTGGTGCCGCCTGCGGCCGCCCGCTGCCGCACGAAAGCGCGCGCGCCCATGTCACGGGCGACGCAGCCTATGTCGATGATCTGCCGCTGCTGCACGGCACGCTGCACGCGGCTCCAATCCTGTCGCCGGTCGCGCATGGCCGGCTGCTCGGTCTCGATGGCGCGGCTGCGCTGGACCTGCCCGGCGTGCACGGGCTGGTGCTGGCCGCCGACATCCCCGGCGACCCGATCCTGGCCGCCTTCGGCCACGACGAGCCGGTCTTCGCGCACGACGAGCTGTGCCACGCGGGCCAGGTGATCGGGCTCGCCGTGGCCGATGACCCGCTGACCGCGCGCCGCGCCGCGCAGCGGGTGCAGCTGCAGGTCGAGGCGCTGCCGGCGCTGCTCGACGCGCGCGCCGCGCACGCGGCTGGCAGCTATGTGGTGCCGCCGGTCCATGTGGTGCGCGGCAACGTCGCGGCGGCGCTGACCGGCGCGCCGCACCGGCTGCAGGGCTCGTTTTCCTGCGGCGGGCAGGAGCATTTCTACCTTGAGGGCCAGGTCGCCTGCGCGCTGCCGCAGGAGCAGCAGCAGTGGCTGGTGCATTCGAGCACCCAGCACCCGGCCGAGGTCCAGCACTGGGTCGCGCACGCGCTCGGGCTGCCCAGCCACGCGGTGCAGGTGGTGTGCCGGCGCATGGGCGGCGGCTTCGGTGGCAAGGAGACCCAGGCCGGCCAGATCGCGGTCTGGGCCGCGCTGGCCGCGCACAAGTTCGGCCGCCCGGTCAAGCTGCGGCTGGACCGCGACGACGACTTCTGCATCACCGGCAAGCGCCACGGCTTCGACTTCGACTGGGACGCGGGCTTCGATGCCAGCGGCCGCCTGCTCGCGCTCGACATCACGCAGCTGGCCGACTGCGGCTTCTCAGCCGACCTGTCGGGGCCGGTCTGCGACCGCGCGGTGTTCCACACCGACAACGCCTATTTCCTGCAGGATGTGGCCATCCACAGCTGGCGCTGCCGCACGCACAAGCAGAGCAGCACGGCGTTCCGGGGCTTCGGCGGGCCGCAGGGCGTGCTCGCGATCGAGACCCTCCTGGGCGAGATCGCGCGCCACCTCGGGCTCGACCCGCTCGACGTGCGGCTGGCCAATCTCTACGGCACCGAGGATCGCAACCTGACCCACTACGGCATGCGGGTTGAGGACAACATCCTGGCGCCGCTGCTGAACCGGCTGGCCAGCAACTCGCGCTACCGCGAGCGGCGCGCCGCGATCGCGGCCTGGAACGCGACCAGTCCGGTGATCCGGCGCGGGCTGGCACTGACGCCGGTCAAGTTCGGCATCAGCTTCACCGCGACGCTGTTCAACCAGGCCGGCGCTCTGGTCCATGTCTACACCGACGGCAGCGTGCTGATCAACCACGGCGGCACCGAGATGGGCCAGGGCCTGCACACCAAGGTGGCGCAGATCGTGGCCGACGAGCTTGGTGTGCCATTCGAGCGCGTGCGCGTCAGCGCCAGCGACAGCGCGCGCGTGCCGAACGCCTCGGCCACGGCCGCGTCGAGCGGCACCGACCTCAACGGACGCGCCGCGCAATTCGCCGCGCGCCAGATCCGCGACCAGCTCGCGGCCTTCGTCTGCGGCCTGGACGGCTGCGGCGCTGGTGAGGTGGTGTTCGCGGCCGGCCGGATCATCACCCCCAAAGGCGCGCGCGACTGGGCCGAGGTCGTTGCCGCCGCCTACGCCAACCGCATCCAGCTCTGGAGCGACGGCTTCTACCGCACGCCCAAGATCCACTACGACAAGGCCACGCTGACCGGGCGGCCGTTCTACTATTTCGCCTATGGCGCCGCCTGCGCCGAGGTCGCGCTCGACACGCTGACCGGCGAGAGCCGGGTGCTGGCGGTCGACATCCTGCACGACGTCGGACGCAGCATCAATCCGGCCATCGACATCGGCCAGATCGAGGGCGGCT
>Ga0228698_1001388_pt1 | contig 11994 bp, 11 predicted proteins | sample McNCre117_Aug_MG_FD_178015 | JGI IMG/M metagenome (GOLD analysis project Ga0228698, IMG submission 178015) | Freshwater microbial communities from McNutts Creek, Athens, Georgia, United States - 1-17_Aug_MG | ecosystem: Environmental > Aquatic > Freshwater > Creek | place: USA: Georgia...
ATCGACCAGCGCAGGGCGAACCAACTGACGATGATGGCCGCCGCCGGGATCACGCCGACGCCGCCAGAGGTCGTGTTGGCAATCCGCAGCGCACCGGCCACGACGACCGCGACAGCCCTGGCGGCGCAGTACGGGATCGCTGTGCAGACGGCCAGCCGGATCAGGCGCGGGCAGTCACACAAGCGGGTGGTGGAGGCGGCATGCTCCTGATCGGCATCGACCCCGGCGCCACAACCGGCTACGCGACCTGGGACGCGACCGAGAAGCGTTTGGCGGTCGTGACCTCGATGAAGATCCACCACGCCATGCAGCACGTTCAACGCGCATGGCTGGACGGCAAGCTGCACACGCTGGTCATCGAAGACGCCAGGCTGCGCGTTTGGTTCGGATCGAAAGGCGCCGAAGCGCTTCAGGGCGCCGGCTCGATCAAGCGGGACTGCACCATCTGGGCGGACTTCCTCGCGGACCTCGGATGCCCAGTGCTGTCGCTTAAGCCGCAGGCAGGCGCGACGAAGTGGACGGCCGAGCGGTTCCGCCAGGCGACAGGCTGGGCCGAGCGCACGAATGAGCATGCGCGAGATGCGGCCATGCTGGTGTATCAGAGGGCGGTGATTGGAACAGGGAGACGATGATGGCTGACAGCAAAGAATTGGCCCCTGTTGCCAAGCGCAAGCCGCCAGCGGCTGGAATGGGGCGCAAGAAGGGCTCGGTCAACAAGGTGACCGGCGAACTCAAGTCGATGATCCTTGGCGCGCTGGATCAAGTCGGAGGCCAGGACTACCTCGCCTCGAAGGCGGAAGACCCGCGCACAGCGGCAGCATTCCTCACGCTGGTGGGCAAAGTGCTCCCGCTAACGATCAAAGGCCCAGGCCCGAATGGCGAGCACGTTTTCGACCGAATCGTCCGCGAAGTGGTGGACCCGAAACCGTGAGCGAACTGCGCATCCAGACGGCGCGGGTGTTTAAGCCGCTGCTGGCCACTGCCCGCTACAAGGCGGCATTTGGCGGGCGCGGGTCTGGAAAATCGCGGTTCTTCGCCGGCCTACTGGTCGAAGAGCAGATTGCAGAGCCAGTCGACGCTGTCTGCTTGCGCGAGGTGCAAAAGTCGCTGGAATTCAGCGTCAAGCGCGAGATCGAGGCGGCCATCAGCAGCATGAACGCCGGGGCCTATTTCGAGGTGCAGGACCGACGCATCCTCGGGCGCAATGGCTGCGTCACGATCTTCGAGGGCCTGCAGCAGCACACGGCCGACTCGATCCAGTCGCTGGCCCGATTCCGCCGCGCATGGGTTGAAGAGGCGCAAGCGGTTAGCCAAGAATCGTGGGACAAACTGCGGCCGACGATCCGCGAGCCTGGGTCGCAAATCTGGGCAAGCTGGAACCCACAGAACGCGACCGATGCGGTTGATCAGTTCTTCCGCGGCGGTCACCCGCCAAAGGACTCCATCGTTGTTGAGGCGAACTTCGCCGACAACCCGTGGTTCCCCGACGTGCTGCGCGCCGAGATGGAGCACGACAAGCGCAGCCGCGATCCGGCCAAGTACGCGCACATCTGGCTCGGCAAATATCGGGAGGCCGGCGACTCGTTGGTCTTCCGCAACTGGCGCGTCGAGGAGTTCGACACCGATGAGGGCGCCCTGTTCCGCTACGGGGCGGACTGGGGATTCAGCATTGACCCGTCTGTTCTGGTGCGCTGCTACCTGCAGGGCCGGCGGTTGTTCATCGACTACGAGGCGTATCAGGTCGGCTGCGAGATCGACCGGCTGCCAGAGTTGTTCATGACGGTGCCGCAGGCAGAGCGGTGGCCGATCACCGCAGACAGCGCCAGGCCGGAGACGATCAGCTACATGAAGCGCAACGGGTTCCCGCGCATCGCCTCGGCCGTGAAGGGCGCCAAGAGCCTGGAAGAGGGCGTCGCATTCCTGCAGGGCCTTGAGGTCATCGTGCATCCGCGTTGCGTGCACACCATCGACGAACTGTCGACCTACGCCTACAAGCGCGACAAGGACACGGGCAAGCCGATCCCGATCCTCGAAGACAAGAACAACCATGTCATCGACGCGCTGCGATACGCCTGCGAAGGGGCGCGCAGGGCTGGCGCTGTGCGGCAGGCATACGACTACACCCAGAGCGCCGCCCAGGGCGCGCCCATGTAAGGCTTGCAATTCCGCGATTCGTGTGCTACCGTGCGCCCCGACATCGCACACCCCGCAGATTGCGAGGTGTACCCGCATCTAACGCCGTGAGGCGCCGATCAAATGAGCGACATCCTGCAGGAGGCTCAGCGCCTTTACACCGAGGCTCTCGATGCCCAGCGGGATCAGCGTCAGCAGATCACCGAGGACTTGGAGTTCTCGGACCCGTCGAACCCGCAGCAGTGGGATTCAGTCGTCCGCATCTCGCGTGAGACGGACCCGGGCGGCAAGCGGCCTTGCCTCGTCATGGATCAGACGGGGCAGTACGTCGCCAACGTGGCCGGCCAGATCGAGCAGCAGACGCCGAGCATCCACGCGATCCCGGTGGGTGGCGGGGCTGACAAGAAGGCCGCCGAGCAGATCGACGGCCGGTTCAGGCACATCGAGCATGCCAGCAGGGCCAGCCAGCACTACACGCGGGCGCTGACCAGCGCGGCCAGGGCGGGCGTGGGCTATCTGGTGGTGCGGCCCGAGTACGTCGACCGCGCTCTCGGCTGGCAGGAGCCGCGCATCAGCAGCGAGCCCGACCCGCTGCGCGTGGTGTTCGATCCGTGGAGCATCGAGACGGACGGCGCAGACGCGAACTTCGGCTTCATCCTGACGCCGGTCAGCGTGCGCGAGTTCGAGCGCCGCTGGAAGGGCAAAGCCCCGAAGGACTTCGGCGAACCCGAGGCGACCCGGCGAGACGACAACCGCAAGTCGGTGCTGGTGGCCGAGCAGTGGTTCAAAGAGCCGATCAGCCGCAACATGATCTGCTACGTCGGCGCAGACGGCAACGAGATTGCCACGACCGAAGACCAGTTCTGGGAGCAGCACCAGCAGGGCCTGATCCCGCCGCAGCCCGAAGAGCCGCGCACCTACGTCGACAAGTCCATGTCGGTGCGCTGGCGCCGCATGTCCGGCGTCGATGTGCTGGAGGAGATCACGAACCCGGATGGCACGCCTGGCGAGTACCAGGCAGACAGCATCGGCATCATCCCGGTGTACGGCTACGTCGGGTTCTCCGATGGCCGCATGCGCTACTGCGGCATTCCGCGCAGGGCGCGCAACCCGCAGCAGGCCTACAACTACCACATCAGCGAGCAGCTGGCCTACATCGCCACCGCACCGAAGGCGCCTTGGCTGCTGAGCAAACGGGCCGCAGCCGGCGCCGAACAACTGTGGGACCGGGCATCGACGCAATCGCGGGCATGGCTGCCCTACAACGACATTGACGAGGATGGTCCGATCGCAGCCCCGACGCGGGTCAATGCGGCATCGAACCTGACGAACCATGAGGCCGGCGCCGAGCGGGCGCTGCGCGACATCCAGGCCGCAGTGGGCATGTATCAGGCCAACCTGGGGGCGCCGAGCAACGAGACGTCAGGCGTGGCCATCGAGGGCCGCAAGCAGCAGGGCGAGGCGTCGAACGCGCACTTCCCGTCGCATTTGGCCGCCAGTCTTGGCCAGGTCGGCAACATCGTGATGCAGATGGATGCGCGACTGGCCGACACGAAGCGCAAGGCGGCGATCCTTGGTGTGGATGGTTCGGCCGGCCATGTGACGTTTGACCCCGACCAGAAGGAGGCGTTTGTCCGCGGGCCGGATGGCGTCTCGATCAACCCGAGCGTCGGAACCTACGGCGTGCGCGTGGTGGTCGGTGCCAGCTACTCGACGCAGCGCACGCAGACGAATGCAGCGTTTGCCGAGATCATGCGCGGCAATCCGACGCTTGCGCCAGTGGTTGCGCCGTTCTGGGCGCAGACGCTGGATTTCCCAGGCGCCGACAAGTTCGCCCAGGCGATGTCCGCGATGGCGCCCGAGCCGGTCAAAGCGATCCTGCAGCCCGAGGGCCATGACCAGGGGCCCGACCCGGCGCAGTTGGCTCACCAAGTGCAGCAGGCGCAACAAGCCCTGCAGCAGTGCCAGCAGGCCCTACAGGAGGCCATCCAGCACGCGCACGACGCGCAGGAAGATGCCGACAGGGCCATCCAGGCCACGGCGGACGCCAAGCGGCTGGCCGAAGTGCGCGAGCGTGAGCTGGACATCGAGGCCTACAACGCCGAGACGGCGCGGCTGAAGGTGACCGGGGCCAACGTCGACCAGATCGAGGCAGTGACCCGCGACTTGATCAACCAGATGTTGTCAAGCCCCAGTCCGTTGCCGGGCGACGACGACCCGCAGCCGGGGCCTGGAGCTTGGCAGCCGCAAGCGCTGCCGATGGACGGGACGGGGCCTGATGGCTCAGTGCAGCATGAGGCGGCCGAAATGCCGCAAATTGAACAAATGGAAGCCGCGGGCGAGCCCGGGGAAACAACCGAAGGAGCGCCGCAATGACGCAACTGGCCGCAGGGCAAAGCACCACTGTCACGGTGGGTGATGAGGGGTACATCGAGATCGCCACAAATGGCGGGTTTGCGTCCATCGCAATCACGCCCACCGTCGATCCGCAGATCAACGACAACATCGGCCCGCTCCCGTTGCGCAGGCGATACGGGCCATTCAAAGAGGGGGCCACGGCAACAATCAACAACCAAACCGCCGTACTGGACTACGACACGGCGCCCAACGGCATCGGCCTGTCAACCACGCAGGTTGCCGCGGTGGTGGCAAATCAGACGAGGCTGACGGCTGCTGCGTTCAACGCACTGGTGACTGCCGGGGCGCTGATTCCCGGGGCCACCTACAACGTCGCGGGAGGCCAGCGCTATGCGCTGACCACCACAACCTACGAATCTTTTAGCGGTGCCTCCGCGGCCGGTGTGGCTGAGGCGCTGACGACCACCACCGGCACATTCAACTTCACGGGATCGGCCTACCGGTTCGTGGTGGACTACCAATCCACCTGGTATCCCCTGCTGGCGAACATGCCAGGCTTCCAGGGGTCGCGGGCCATCGTCAACTGGGCGGTCAACAGCGACACGCCGAGCTCGCCCACGCCGTGGGTGCGGTTCGACGACACGAACGGCACGCAATCGACCGTCCTCGACACCTACAACGACGGCACGCCGGTCTACGCGCTGCAGAACGTCAACCCAGGCGTCACGAACTACGGCACCTACGTCTACGGCTACTCGGGCTACTGGCAGGGCGCGCTGGTCACCAACCAGCCCATTCGGGGGAACATCCCGTCCGGCACGACCTACACGGTCCGCATCGGCGTCAAGTACGTCAGCGGATCGACGAACGTCAACATGTACACCCGGCCGTTGGACAACAACTTTGCGCCGAGCGAGTCCAACAATGGCACCGCTGCCGGGTACGTGCTGACGGCTGACGCCAAATACCACGTCCTGTCCAGCACGTTCCTCATGGATTCGGACCTGCAGGCCTTTGGCATCCGCATCCACCCGGCGCCGGCCGCAATCCAGACATTCAACGAATGTTTGGTCCAGCTTGAGGACGTCAGCGGCGAGAAGAATGCGCTGATCCCGAGCGAGTACATCCCGTGCGGGCCGACGCCGACCTGGGCGTGGAAGGACACGACGCGGGGCACCAGCCGGTCAAACCCGACAGGCGTGGCGACGTTCTCGGCCCTCGGCACACTGAAGGCAACGATCAACGCCAGCCTGTACATCGGCGAACTGACGGACGCCTCTGGGACCACGCTGACCGGCATGTCGGGCCTGTTCATGGAGCCGGCCGCGACCAATCTGCACCAGGGCGTCAACACGCCGATTTCGACCTCCTCGAGTACCGCCATTGGGGGCATCGGGCAGGGCAAGATCAGCGGCGCGTGCAACGACCCGACGACCGGTGCGGCGCTCGGCGTGGCCGGCGTCAGGTCGGGCAATACCACGGCCTACATCGAGGGCGCCAGCCACATGATGGTGGCCGCCAGCGACATCGCGCTCACCGTCACCACCAACGTCGTCAGCAGTTCGACGACGAGCTTCACGGCCGCTGGCATCAACAGCCAGGACACGTACTGGATCTGGACCACGGCGGCAACCTACGGTCCGCTGACGTTCTCCAGCATCACCGCCAACAGCATGACCTCCTCGGTTGCGCTGGCGACGTTCGCGTCTGGCACGGTGGTGCGCATCATGCGCGTGCCGGCCAGCGGCGACCAGATCCTGATCGAGCTCAACGACGGCACCTGGCACGCCACGACGACGAGCGGCGCGGTCAGCATCCCGAGCAGCGGCGGCACGTACAACAGCGCCGAGGGCAAACGCGCCGTGACGATCCCGCTGACGGCCGCTCCTTCGGCGGATGCCAGCTACGCCGGGTCCGACAATGGCCGGCGGCTGTACTGGTACAAGGGCACGGGCGCTGATTTCGGGTTCACCGTGACCGGCGGATCGGCGACCTTCCGCGTGGTCAGCGACCGCCAGCAACTGGTGACCGATGGCCTGGGCTACATCAGCCCGAGCGGCCTGGTGTTCCAACTGGACGCCGGGGGCGCCTCGGCATCGTTCGACTTCGGGGCCAACGTCTCGAACGGAGCCGGCGCCAGGTTGACCAATGTGTCGGTGTTTGCTCGGCGTCCGGCCGGGGCCAGCGCGCCGACGATGGTGCTGAAAGCTCATGGCAGTCCGGCCAGCATCACCGGCACAACGTCCTACGTCCGCTCTGTCTGGTCCGGCACCTCGGCCAACAACGACAGCCGGGTCACGTTCGCCCTGTCGTCCGGCGTCAAGATTTACGTCGTGCTGATGCAGATGGAGCAGGCCGGTTTGCAGGGGACGGACGACACGACCAACGGCGCAACCGCCACGGCCAGCCTGTCGTCGCCGATCCTCACCAGAGGCAACGCCGCCAACACCACGCGCACGGCCAGCCGGTCGCAGCGGCCGTGGGGCGGCACACTGCAGAACAACATCACTCGCCGCTTCACCTGGACCCCGAGCCAGGGCGTGATGCAGCAGCGGCAGGTGCTGTGGGGCCTGTATCAGGACGCCAGCAACTACCTTGAGCTGTCCATCGCCAACACCACCGTGCGGTGGCGAAAGCGCAGGGCCGGGACCAACTACGACTGCACAGCGACCTACACGCCCGTCGCTGGCACGGCAGTCGAATTCCTGATCGGCATCAGCAGCACCACGGGCATCACGATGTCCATCGGCGGCGTGGCCGCCACGCCCAACACCAGCGATTACGCGGGCATCACCGCGCTGACGCCTGCGGCCGTCGAGGACATCGGCGGGATCAACGGCGGCTCGAATGGGGCTTTCGGGTCGTTTGCGAGTTTGGCGTTGGCCTGATCAACAGCCGCAGGACAGCCGGCCCAATAGCTGCCCGCAATGCCCAGCGCAGTGATGCGTCGGCGAAGGATGTAGATGCTCGAAGAAACCACCGCATTGCCAGCGGAGACCGCAGAGGTCACAGAGGCAAGCGGCGCAGCCACTGAGGCCACGCCGACCGACCAGGCCAAGGCCGATGGCGCAGAGACTGCCGAGACCACCGAGGAGGCCGAGAAGAAGGTCGAACTGACGCCAGAGGAACGCGAACGGCGGCGCATGCAGCGCGGCATTGACCGGCGCACCAAGCAACTTGCGGAGGCCCGCGCCGAGGCCGCGCAACTGGCGGCCGAACTGTCGCGCTTGCGCGATCCGCAAAACTCTGGTACAACCCGCGTACCAGCAGACGATAGCGAACCCCTATCGCTCACGCGGGCGCAGATCGCGCAGATGGTCAAGGCTGAAGCTGAGAAGCTCGCACCGACCCTGCGCGAACAAGCCGCCGAGACGGAGCGCCGCCAGGGTGTGATCCAGTCGCTTGCCAAGACCTGGGGCCAAGAGAAGTTCGACGAACTCTCGTCCGAGTTGGACGACGCGTTCGGTGGACTCGCGGACCGTAGCGGCAGGCCCAAGCCTGCCACCGAGGCGATCTTCGAGGCCGACGACCCGCGCAGGGTGATCGAGTTTTTGGCAGACCCCGACAACCTCGACGAAGCCGAGCGCATCGCCAAGATGGGCGCCGTGCAAGCGGGCAAGGCCATTGCCAAGCTCGAAGCCCGACTCGCATCCGAGCCTGCCAAGGACAAGCCGAAGGCATCCAAGGCCCCGGCTCCGCTGGAGACCATCCGCGGGCGGGGAGCAGTTTCAGGGGCGCCAGACCCCAGCGACACGAAGGCCTGGATTCGCTGGCGCAACGAGCAAGAACGCAAGGGGCTGTAGCCACCGAGCCGGCCCCAAGCAACCGACTAACGCCGAGAGGCGCTGAAGGAAGCAATCATGGCAAACGCACTTGTTACCGCAAACGTCGTCACGAACGAGGTGCTGCGGATCGCCCACAACGCCAGCGCGTTCCTGGGCAACATGAATACCGACTACGACGACAAGTGGCAGGGGCAGTACAAGCCCGGCCAGACCGTCAACGCACGCCGGCCGGTCATGTTCACCCATCGCACCGGCTCGACGGCCAACGTGCAGGACATCACCGAATCGAGCGTGCCCGTCACGGTGCAGCCCGAACTCGGCGTCGACTTTGCTGTGTCGTCCAACGACCTGGCCTTGTCCGTCGGCAGCAACGGCAACGTCTCCAAGGAGTTCAAGCAGCGCTACCTGATGCCGGCAGGCCTGAAGATCGCCGCGATCCTGGACTACAGCATCGCCACGATCATCAAGAACGGCTGCCATCAGCTGGTGGGCACCCCGGGCACTCCGCCCGCGTCGGTGGCCGACATCCTGAACGCGCAGGTGCCGTTGGATCGCATGAGCGTGCCGCGTGACGGGCAACGCTTGGCGGCTATCGAGCCGGGGGCGAATGCGACGGTGGTGGCCGGCCTGGCGACTCTGTTCAACAACCAAGCGCTGTTGGGCGATCAGTACAAGACCGGCATCCTGAAGACGTCGCTGGGCCTGGACTTCATCATGAGCCAGAACGTGCCATCGCACACCGTGGGGCCGTTGGGCGGCACTCCGGTGGTCAACGGCGCGAACCAGGGCCTGGTGAATGCCGGCGCGACGGACAACCCGTTCGCGCTGACGACCTCGCTGATCACCAACGGCTGGACGGCGGCTGCGGCGGTTCGCCTGAACCAGGGCGACACGTTCACCATCGCTGGCGTCTACTCGGTCAACCCCGAGACGAAGGCCAGCACCGGTGTTCTGCAGTCGTTCGTGGTGGTCGGCCCGACCGCTGCGGCCCCGGGCCCGGTGTCGTCGGACGGTTCCGGCAACCTGACGATGGCGATCAGCCCGGCCATCATCGCCGGTGGCGCGTTCCAGAACGTGACGGCTCGCCCGGCCACTTCGGCGGCGATCACCATCACCAGCGGCTCGGCCAACACGACCTACACGAACAACATCATCTGGCACCGCGATGCCGTGACGTTCGTGTCGCCCAAGCAGGAGCTGCCGGGCGGGATGGACATGGCCTATCAGGCCTCGCTGGCCGACGAGGGTTCGATCAGCCTGCGGTTCGTGCGCGGCTTCGACATCACCAACAACCGGTTCATCAGCCGGTTCGACGTGCTGTGGGGCGCGGCCGTGACGCTGCCGAACTTCGCCGTTCGTCGCACCAACTGATCAACGACTGAACACCAAGGAGCCTCATCATGGCAGCCATTCCCACCATCCCCCGCCTGCAACCAGGCGGCCCCGTGGCCGCGCTCGGCCAATTCCGCCAGGTCATCGACGGCGTTGGCGCAACCCGCACGTTGGCCCCGGAGGAATCCGGCGCCCTGTGCCTGTTCGACTCGGCGACCGGCGTGGTCTACACGCTGCCCACCGCGTCGGCGCAAACGGTCGGCCTGACCTACGAGTTCTTGGTCAAGACGACCATTGCCTCGGGTGCGGCCAAGATCATCACCGCCGACACCTCGACGTTCCTCGTGGGCGCGGTGGTCTCTGCCAACAGCGGCGCGACGACTGCCACGGCCTACCCGGCCAACGGCACGACGATCCGCGCCCTGTCGAGTAACGGCACCACGACCGGCGGCACCATCGGCGACCGCTATCGCGTGACCTGCATTTCGTCCACGCTGTGGGCCATCGACGGTCAGGTGGTGGCCACCGGCACGACCGCGACTCCGTTCGCCACGTCCTGATCCCGGCCTGGGCTTGACCAGAAGGGCCGGCCGCGTGCTGGCCCTTCTTCCAAGGAGTGCACATGGCACAAGAGAGCACGAACGTCCCGCCGGCCAAAGCGTCATTCATGGCGGCCATCAGCGGCGCAACGCCTGCTGCGTCGGCGACGGACATCTTCACCATTGTTGGCAAGCCTGGGCGGGCCATCACGATCAACCAGATCCAGATCAGCGGCATCGCCACGGCGGCGGCTGCGATCCCGATCAGCATCGTCAAGCGGTCTACGGCCAACTCCGGTGGCACCTCGGCAAACGTCACCGCGGTGCCGATGGATTCGCTGAACCTGTCGTCAGCCGCGGCCGTCGTCTCTGCCTACTCGGTCAACCCGGCGAGCCTGGGCACCGCGGTGGGCACCGTCTCGACGGCCCGCATGATCCTCTCGACGGCTTCGGCATCGGTGGGCACATCGCCCATCGTGTTCGCCTTCGAGCGGATGTACATGAAGGCGCCGACGCTGCGTGATTCGACCGAATCGCTGTGCATCAACTACGGCGGCGCGACGGCGGCTGGCAACAGCCTGGACATCGCCATCTCGTGGACCGAGGAGCAGGTATGAGCTACCCACTGAACATGCAGTTGCCTGACCCGCTGGTCGGGTTCGCCGTCGCCAACACCGAAGACGAGCACATCGCCCTGACGGCGTTTGGCTACGGGCCGGCCTACGTCGAGCCGACGCATGCCGACGACCCGCAGACGCCCGAAGAGCAGACCCAGCGCGAGTCGCTGCTGGCCCAGGCCGCGGCGGTCGGCCTCACGGTTGATGGCCGCTGGTCTGACAAGCGCCTGGCCGCCGAGATCGCCAAACTGGGCTGATCCGTGATCTTCACCGCCACCGACATCATCACCGGGGCGTTTCGGCGGCTGAACCGCTTGAGCCCCGGCGAAGCGCTGAACGCTGATGATGCGTCGTTCGGCCTTGCGATGCTGAACGAGCTGGTCGACGAACTCAACGCGCAGAACGACTTCCTGTACCAGAACATCCTGACCAGCGGCACGGCGTCAAGTTCGACGATCACGCTGGGCTCGGGCTCCTGGGCCAGCATCAACCCGGGCGATCAGATCGTCAGCGCGACGGCCGACAACCTTGAGATGTCGCCCATCTCAATGGCGCAGTACAACACGATCTACCAGCCGAGCGTGACCGGCCGGCCTACCGTGTGGTCGTCGGACGGCCTCAACACGGTATACCTGTGGCCTGTGCCCACGGGGAACACGATCAAGATCCAGACGCGCTCGGCCATGTCGGCATTTGCTGACCTGACGACAAGCTACACCACGCCGGACGGCTGGAAGGCCGCACTTGCGGCTGGTCTGGCCGTGCGCATGGCCCCGACCATGATCGGCGGCGCCACGCCTGACCTGATCCGCGCAGAGAAGCAGACGATGGGCGCGGTGGCCCGCTACGAGCCGGCAATCCTAAACTCCGAGACCTACAACAAGCCGCGGCAGTATTTCCCGCCGCGCCTGTTCTGACATGGCCGACGCGCAAGTCAAGCCAACGCCGCGAAACCCGCTGGCGGCGCTTGTGGCCGACTGGCTTAGCAAGGCCAATGACTACGCGACAAGGCGCGACCCGTCAATGCCTGGAGGATACGCTAACCCGCCGCTGAACATGCTGGCGCAGTTGGCTGGCCTGCCAAGCATTGCCACCACGGCGGATCGCATCAGCTACGGCGAGCCGTTGACCAACATCGGAAAGGCCAATGTGCCGTTCGTCAAGCCCGAGACGGCAGATGCTGCGCTGGCTCTTGCGCCTGTGGCGGCGGCGTTTCCGAAGGCTGCGCTG
>Ga0228698_1001389_pt1 | contig 11984 bp, 11 predicted proteins | sample McNCre117_Aug_MG_FD_178015 | JGI IMG/M metagenome (GOLD analysis project Ga0228698, IMG submission 178015) | Freshwater microbial communities from McNutts Creek, Athens, Georgia, United States - 1-17_Aug_MG | ecosystem: Environmental > Aquatic > Freshwater > Creek | place: USA: Georgia...
CGTGAGAAAGTCATCGGCGGCGACCGCGTAGATCGTCGATGTGAATGACGAACCCGCTCCGGTGTAGACGTACTTGAGCCGAGCGTCGGTGAAGGTGACGCTTTGCACCGGCGGAGCGAATACGTAGACGCCTGACGATTCGTGGTTGCCCTCGTAGCGCGCGAAGTTCATTCCCTCGCCGCCCGGGATTCTGCGAAGCGTTCCAATGCCGGGTTCACGAAAACCGAAGTCGGCGAACTGAACCACCCCGGTTGGATCGTATTGCACGCCATCACCAGGGCGCGTCGAATGCGACGTGAGCCCGTATCGATTGACGAGCTCTTCCGTCCACTCGAACGCGAGATCTGCGCGCTCCTCGTAGAACGTCGAGTAAGCGTCAATCGCCAGGGTCGCCATGGTTGGCTTAGTTGATCGAGATCGCTTGCGTCGTCAGGGTGTATTTTCCATTCCCTGTGAACGTCTCAGCCGCGTCAAGCTGGTCGACCGCGTAGCAATTGCCATTGCTCGAGGCGTCGAAGTACGCGACCCACGCGATTGTTTGCCCAGCGAGAACGTCGAACTCGTAGGTGCCAGCGCTCGGAACCTTTTGCCCGCCAGAAGCCGCGGCGAAAGGTACCGCGACGCGAGCCACGCCAGTGAGTTTGGCGACGGTGCCCGCGTCGGTGGGGTCTGCACTGTGCGCCTCAACGTACAGTGTTGCGGGGAGTCCGCTCTGCAGAACAGCGTTTCGCCCGAAGGCCGTGAGATTTCCCATGGTACAAACTACGTACCAGAATCGGGAATCTGTGCCAAGCGTCTGAACCAGGTGGAGCGAGAGACCCCGAACGCCTCGAGAGCCGTTTCAGTCGCCTGTACTCGGGGCATGCCGCTCCGCTCGAACGCAGTGATTGACCTCTGCACCTTTCGCACGTCAAAGACCTTTTGGGGCCTTCCAACCGCCAGGGGCCCCCGAATCGCACGGAGCCGGCGGAGTCGGGTGGAGTTTGACTTCCCGTCACGCGTCTTCACTTGAGCCCCCTGAGGTCAAGGGTTCGCCAGTGGTCGGCTCGAAGATTCATCACCCCGCGGTAGCGCTTCCACTGGTTCAGCTCGGCGGGTTGCCCCACTCGAATGAGACACCCCCAAAGCATGGCGAGCGCGATGCCAGTCACAGCCCACAGGCCACACAGCATCACAGCACCCCGAGCCACGGGTTGCGCCACACTGCGTTCCCCTCGACCTTGGGGGGAGTGAGCCAAAGGCCTCGAGGCTGGGAGCCGTTGTGCCGCAACCAGGTGTGCCCGCGGGGGGTCACGAGCTCGCGCCGGCATTCCGCGGCGGTTCCGTTGGTTCCGAGTTCGAGGCCAAACAATCGATCGCCCTCGAGGTCAACGGGGCGAACGGTGCGGGTGGTTGTGTCAATCATCACGTTCATGCGTGCTGCTCCTTGGGTTTAAGAATCGGGAATCTGTCAAGCACGACCAGTGCCATAATGTTCAACCAGTATTGCCAGGTGTTTGCGCTCGCGGTGTCGTGGTGCAGGTGACCGAAACGTGCGCAGTTGTCTGATAATCTGACGCCATGGATCTACAGATCAAATGGGATTCCGAGGTGCTGCGCCGAACGATTGGCTCGCCACGCACTGAACGCGCCCTGGTGAAAGCCCTCTCGAAAGCGGGCGGCGATGCGATTCGCGCAACGAAGGTCGAGAGCTCGAGGGTGGTTCGCGCGCGAAAGCGGCTCAAGGTGCGCCGGGTGTCAACGGCCATGCCGCTGGTCTTTCCGAAAGCCCCGCGCACCCTAGAGGCTCTCGTGTGGCGCATGCCCGTGAGCGGCGAGGTGGTGCCCGTCGCTGAATTTCCGTTCCGCCAGACTCGGCAGGGTGTGTCAGTGGAGATCAACCGGGGGCGCCGCACCTTGATCAAGTCTGCGTTCGCGGCGCTGATGAAGTCTGGTCACCGTGGGGTGTACCGCCGGCGGGGCGACAAGCGGCTCCCGATTGACGAGCTTTTCACCACGAAGGTGTCAGACGTGTTTCTTGACTCGGGAATGATCCCCCAGGTCGAGGCGCGAGCGCAGGCAGTGTTCAGCGCCACGCTCGCCCGGGTTCTGCCGATGGAGCTCGCGAAGGTCACGAAATGACTTCGACGTGGTAGCGGGTGCAGTCGGGTGACACCACCTTTCGAATCCGACAGCCTTTGCGGGGCCGGTCGATCCATCGGCTGATGTACCGTCGCAGGTTGAAGGTTGTCAGGGTCTCTTTCAAGCCGATGACCTTCTGAGCCTCTTGCTGGTTCGCCGTTGCAACGATTGACGCTGGTGAGCCATCGGTTGCGTTCACCACGGAGATCCAAAAGTCGTGCGTCTCGTTGTCGGCCTCACCCAACGTTGCCGCAACACGCCGTTGCGTCAGGAATGGGTCTGCCGCTCCCGCCCACACCAACGCGCCACGCACCAGAGCTGACCAGGTGGTGAAGGAGCCCCAAGCCGGGAGCGCTTGCACGGGCCGGCCTGCTACGTGGAACGCGCGGAGAATCGTCAGGGCTGCGCTCAAGAGCTCCCCGCGGTGTTCAAGCGCGTACTCGAAGATCTCGGCCTGCTGAAACCCCGTGCGCTCTTGCGGCCGCTCTTCGTTGACCTCGAGGCGGACCATCAGCACGCGGCGAACGGTGTCACCAGTGGGTTCGATGTTGTTCCCCGTGGCCCACCAGGTGGTGACAATCGGAATCGGAGGGGCCTCGCTGGCGCCCAACACTCGGTCAGACCAGGTCGATGACGTCAGGAGCCGGTCAAGCGTCTCGTCATTGCCGAACGTGCCATTGACGTTGTCGAACACCGAGATGGGTGACGCGGCTCGAACGTACGCTGTGACGCGTTTCGTCCACTCCCCGGGGTCTCGAGGAGAATAGGTGCGCTGCTCGGCCTTGCCGCCCATCACGATTGCGCTCGCGAGGTCAGTCAAGAGAGACTTTCCGGCGCCCGGTGAAGCCGCGGACACGCACACCAGCGGGGCGGGGGCGTTGCCCGTGGCTGACTTCACCAACGGGGAGAGCACGCCAGCAACCCACGCGCTGAAGTCTGCCTTCTCCGTGAAACGGAAATCGGAGAGGAGCCCAGCGAGGAGCCCGACCGCCGACCTGGCGTCGTCTCGGGTTGGCTCCGCGGGAACGTCAACGCACACTGAGGGCTCGAGGTAGACGCGCGATTGGGCGTTGTATCCACGATCCTGCAGAATCGAGCCATCGGCCAGAAAGACTGGGGCCGTGGTGACCGCCTCGAGCACCCGCACGGGCTTGTGAATGCGCCTGGCCGTGAGCACCTGAGCAATCGGCATCGGCGGAGCACACTTCACCGAGATGCCCTGGTCATCTCTCCGGACCCACTTCGCTGAACGTGACATGAGATCTTGCACCCTGGCGGCTTCGAGGTCTGAAACGAAAGTTCGTTCAGCGGCGGGAATCACTTCGCAAAGCACCCCGCATCGCTGAAACACGTGGTGCGCCATGGCCGCGATGGCCTTGTCTGCAACGTCGTGAATCTCAGGGCGAAGCTCGATCTCCCCGCTCTTCACCGGCGCCGCGTCGTAGTTGAGGACAACGGGGGGGAGCGCGACCTGTTTCACGCCGAGCCCGGTGGCCCCACAAATCTCCCGCTGAATCGCCCCGTGCTTCGCGGGGTCTCCGCAATTCGCCGCCAGAACTCGCACCCGGGCGATGACACCCCACATCGCCTGTTCATCTCTCGAGCCGAGGAGCCATGCGTTGATGATCTCCCGAGCCACCACCACGGCATCAGCCGAGCGCTTGCACCCGTAGGGTCGCGTTGCGTACTTGGCGCCGTAGCGAAGTTTTGCCTCAAGGTCTTCGAGAGCCCAGGGAGGTTGACAGGTTTCAGAATTCCAACTTGTGGCCAGGGGGAGCGCTTCGTCGAACGTCAAGGCGAAGTCATTGACGAGTAGCGCGGCGGCCTTGAACGTGTGCTCATCACCCCCTTGCCCTTCGATGGCGGGGCCATGGGCCTCGAGCGCTGCCCTGGCCTCTTCCAACACCTCGGGGGAAGCCGGGGGGAAGGCCTCGCGGGTGTCACGTGCTTCAACTCGCGGTGCCGATGCACGGGGCCGGAGGAGCTCAAGCAGCCACGCTGGGGCGGGGGCGATCTCGCTGTTCCATGGGGCGTGAACCCAGAAGTAGGCGCCCTTCGCACTCCTCGAGGGGGCCACGACAATTTGACCGCCATCGCCGCGGACGTCGAGCCCCGGGGCAATGCGGCTCGCGGAGTTCGCGACTGGGAAGTCAGGCATGGTGAAAAGGAAGTGAGTGCCACCACTCCCCGTCGTTGCTTGCACAGTGTGGGGCAAGGGCCCGTTCTTCGCTGTGAGCTCCTCGAGCGACTTCGCGCCGCGCTCCCCGTCAATGTCGAGCACGAAGAAGCCGGAGGCCTTGCCCGTGGCCACTCCGAGGTTCGCCGCCGGCCATTGCCCCGCCCACTTGAGCACCGTGTCAGTGTTGGCCGTGGCCTGTTCCACCCAGTCATTCAACCGCGGGTGTTTCCCCCCGTTGGGGCACGCTTCACCCTTCGAGCACGAGCAATGCCCCGCTGAGACGTCGTGAAGGGGGAGCATCGCCCAACGAAACCGAGTCGCGTAGACGGTGGCGGCCTTCATCGGGTGAGCCCCTCAGCCGCGAACGCTTTGTCTGCATCGGCGAGGGAACGAGCCACGAAGTACAGGCCACCGAAAGCTTGAACAACTCGCTGCATTGTCACTTGCGCCTCACGTTGTTTGCCCGTCGCTGTTTTCACTTCGATCATGACCAGTCGCCCAGTGGGGGCGATGATCCCGCAAATATCCGCGGTGCCAGGCACACCGAACCTCACGAGCCGACCGCGAATCGTTGCGGCTCCGGTGTTCACTCGAGCCAGCCTCAGGGCAGGGTGTGCACCCCACGCGTTGAGGATCTCGAACTGCGTTTGAACTTCACTCACGGAGCCCCCGCGGCGTTCTGTTCTGCTTTCAGGCGGGCCCGGTAGCGTTCGCGCTCCACCTCGGGGTGTTCCGCCCTCCACTTGCGGTTGAGTTCGCGCACCAGCTCGGGGTTTTTCTCACGGTATTTGTAGTTGCTTTTCTGGCTACTGCTGCGCACCGACTCGGGGTGTTCTTTTTTCCACTTGTGCACGCGTGCTCGTTTGAGTTCGAGGCTGCACTCCTGCGAACAAGTCTTCGCTCGTGGGGCCCTCCGTTTGAACGTCTTGCCACACTCCGGGTTCGCGCACACAGGGTCCGGTTCGTCGACTTCAACCTTGAACTCTTTGCGGTGGCGACCACCAGGGAGCGCGGTCTCCCCCTCGAAGGTCACGCGAATCGAATCGGGAATCTGCACCCGAGACATGAGCCGGTCGAGTTGTGTGGTGCCGGGCAAGTCGTAGGTGCGCTTGGCGCCTTCAACTCGGTACAGCTTGCGCGGGCCGAAGGGTGTCGGCTCCTCAGTGGTGCCCCGGTAGATCCCCTCGACAACTCTCCCGGGTTTCGACCAGGTCACCTGAACTGGTGGCAGGTCTGGCCGTTGCTCGGTTGCCGTGTCGGCGCTGGTGAACTCGAACAACTCCGCGAACTCAACTTCCTGAAGTTCGCGCTCTTCGCGGGCTTTCGCTTCATTCTCGTGGCCGCACGCGGGGCACGAATCGCCGTGGTACACCGCGAGGCACACGGAGCATGTTGTTAGCGCCGGCGGGGCCTCAGGCTTTGAGCTCAGCGCGTAATCGCGTTGCGCGTCAGGCAGGCCATGTTGACCGATGACGAACGCGTGATCGTGAATGCGTGCAACCTGGCCTTCGAATGGCCTCCTGACGCGCCCCATCATTTGAATTGCCCTGGCCAGCGACATCGTGGGGCGCGCCAGAACGCAACACTTCAGCCGCGGGATATCGAGCCCCTCAACAGCCACGCCAACGTTGCACAGCACCCGAGTTCGACCGCTCTCGACTCGAGCGAGAATCGCGCGCCGTTGCTCGATCGACGTCGACCCGTCGAGGTGCTCTGATACCACTCCGGCGGCGAGGAACTCCGCGTTCAGCGCTTGGGAGTGCTCTACTGTGACGGCGAACACTACCGTTGAGAGGTGTGAGGCGTGGGCCTTCCACTGCTCAACCACGTTGGGCACGATCCCGCGCATCGCCGCGCCGGCTTGCGCCTGGTTGTAGTCGTCGCCCACCTTCTGAACCTGTGAAAGGTCGGGCGCCTTGTAGCTGAACCCGAGGTAGTCACAGAGGTGGCCTTGCTGGCGGAGCTCGTGCGGGTGGGCCACCACGATGCACGCGTCATAGGTGCCCGCGAGGGGCTTTCCCCCGAGGCGCCATGGCGTGGCAGTGACACCGAGAATCCTCGCGTGAGGGTACCAATCAAGGATCGTCTGCCACGTTGCCGCGGTCGATAGGTGCGCTTCATCAGCGATCACCAGCGCCGCGGGTGGGGCCTTGCGTCGCACCAGCGTTTGAACACTGGCGATTTGAACTCGAGCGTAGGGGCGCGTTGGCTCCCCTGACATCACCAGCCCGAAATCAACCCCGAACTCACGGAGTCGATTCGCGGCTTGCGTCGCCAGTTCTCGGCGGTGCACCAGAATCACGACGTTGCCGGGCTCCTCTGAGACCAGGTGACTGAACAGAGTCGTCTTGCCTGAACCGGTGGGGGAGACCGCCAACACCCGCCGAGCCCCGCCGCTGAACGCGGCGAGAATCTCGGAGAGCCCTCGTTGCTGGTAGTCGCGGAGAATCTGGCGCATGCGCTCGGTCTCCGGTCAGAAGGGGATATCTTCTGCGCCGGCGGGGGCCTTCGGAGCGGCGGCGGGAGCGGGAGCCGGAGCCGCGGGGGGAGCAATGCTCTCCTCGAAAAGAACCTTGAAGTGCTTCATCGGCTTCTCTTTGCCAACGTCAATGTCCTGATCGTAGGTGATGAGCACCTTCCACCCTGGCTTCAGGCCAATCTTCTCGAGCTTCTTTGCGGCATCAGTTGGGGGCGTCAACGCCACCTGGCCATCTTTCGTGCGGAACAGGTATTCGCGCTGTTCGCCGAACTTCCCGCTGGCCATTCGTGAACTGACGAAAACGCCAGCAAGGCGGTCACCGATCGCGTTGAACTTGAAAAACTTCTGAGACATCGCCGCGCGCTCTTCTTCTGAGAGTTCGACTTCACGAAACGCCATTTGGTTTTCTCCGTGGGTGGGTTGTGCTGCGCGGCGACAGGTACCACGTGACGGAATCGCGAATCAACAGATTTCAGATTCTTGACTAACTATTAATCTTCGTGGTACCTGCTGCGCACCCACGCAACAAAGGAGCACCACGCAATGGCTTTCGAAACGTTGGCTACTCGCAAGAATGCAAAGCTTCGCCTCGCGTTGACGGGCACGGCAGGTGAGGGGAAGACACACGGAGCGCTTCTGTTCGCGGGAGCGTTCGGAACAAAGATCGGGGTGATGGATTCGGAACGTGGATCGTCAAAGAAGGTTGTCGGTCTCTCAGGGATCCCGCCCTTCTTTCTGGAGTGCCTCGAGGAGAAGAACGTTCAGGAATATCTTGAGAAGATTGGCGAGGCGGCCGCCGCCGGTGTCGACGTGTTGGTGATCGACTCCTACTCCCACTCTTGGATCGGTGCGCTCGAGACCGTCGACAAAATGGGCGGGTCGAAATTCTCGAACGGGTGGAAGGTCGTCTCCCCAATGGTCACGAAGCTGGTCGACTCGATCTTGAACTACCCGGGGCACGTGATCGCAACGATGCGCTCAAAGGGTGAGTACGTGACCGAGCAGATCAACGGGAAGTCTGTGCCTCGCAAGGTTGGAATGGGCGTCGTTGCGCGCGATGGAACTGAATTTGAGTTCGACGTGATTCTTGACCTTTCAGGCGCGAGCATCTCAGCGCCAATCCTCACGGTTTCAAAGACGCGTTGCCAGGCGCTCGATGGCAAGGTGTTCGAGCGTGCCGATATCCCGAAGATTGCGAACACACTCAAGACGTGGCTCGGCGAGGGAGCGCCTGAGTTGGCGGTTGACGTTCTCACTCGCCAGGTGAAGTTCGCCTCCAGTCAAGACGAGCTCGCGGCGCTGATTCCCGCGCTGAAAGAGCTCGCCCCGGAGGACCTCGTTGTGATGCGCGCGGTCTACTTGGCGCGAAAGAATGAACTCGCCGACGCAACGGGTGGCGAGTGAACTGCAGAGAATGCGAACGCCGTCGAGCTGAGCCGCCTTCCGCGGCGCTTCAATTCGTCGCTGATGAGTTGCTCACCACGAAGCGGGAGCTCGAGCTGACGAAAGAGCGGCTCCGAAAGGCTCAGTGGGCTTGGGGTCAGGCGCTCAACGTGCTGCGCGAACTCTCCGTTGCTTGCGCCACTGCTGAGATCAGCTTCACGGAGCCCGTATGATCGTCGAGAACGGAGTTCTGACACAGCTTTCCGTGAGCCAGGTCGAGAGCTTCGACCATAAGCAACGCGGGGGCTGTGAACGCCGCTGGTGGTTCGAGCGCGCGAAAGACCTCAGGCCGGAACAGAACGGCTCACAGACTGAAGGTGAAGCTGGCCACGCGTTGCTCGCCCACTACTTCGAGACGGGGGAGGCGCCAAAGGGTCGGGTCAAGATGGGCAAGGCCGTGACCGGAGCGCTGGTGAAAGGCGAGCTCCCGACACCCGGCCGTGACATGTACGTCGAGCAGCGTTTCTCATGGCAACGCAAGCTTGACGTCAACGGCGATTGGATTCCCCTCGACCTCGAGAAGACGCTTTGGCTCGGCGATCTCCCGTGGGAGGGCTTCATTGACCTGACGTTCCGTCGAGATGAGACCCCGGAGATCTGGGATCACAAGTTCTCTTCAGACATTCATCAGTATGCGAAGAAGCCGAGCGAGCTGATCACCACGGTGCAGATGCCGATCTACGTGATGGCCATGCTACGCCGGTGGCCTGACGCGAAATCGTGGTGCATCGTTCACCACTACGTGTCGCGCTCGGGTGTTGACAGCTTCACCCGCTCTGCCGTGGTCGACGTTGACCAGGTGCAGGCCCGGGCCGCCGACATCGAAAAAGTCGTTGCCAGGATGAAGACAGTCGCAAGAATCGACCAACAAACTGAAGTGCCTTTCAACCGAAAAGCCTGTTCCGCGTGGAACGGGTGTCCGCATCAATCAATCTGTCAAGCGTTCAAGGAGAAGCACGTGGCCCAACTGACTGCAGAAGAACAAGCCCTGATGGACATGATCCCCTCACCAGCACCGAAGAAGAAGCTTTTGATCGGCGATGCTCCAATCGCGAGCCAGATTCCCGATTCTATTCCGGCGGCGATGCCCGTCGAGCCACCAACGACGCCAACGCCAGCGGTTGAGCCCGTTCCCGCGCCGGTACCAACACCCGAGCAAGAGAAGCCGGAGCCGGGGCCCCTGTGCAAGTGCGGAGCGGAGATCAACCGGGGCAATGGCTCGAAGCTTCAGAGCGGGGTGTGGCAGCACGTAGGGTGCCCGTTGACGGCGCCGCCCCCGGAACCCGTCAAGGCAAAGAAGGCGAAGAAGACTGAACCAGAGCTCCCACTCGAGGCCCCCAAGCCGAAGGTCGAGCCCGTCGCTCCCGTGGGCCCTGAACCGGAGCTCGCTCCGCTGCCCTCGTTGCTGGCGATGCCTTCAGTGCCTTCAGTGCTCGAGGAGAAACCGAAGTTCCTCGCCAGCACCGCGCCCGCGGCGGTCTCAGTCTCCTACGCCGTGCCCTCAGGTGGGCGTGAGGCCCTCGCGGTGCTGCTCGAGTCGCTCGCAACGCTGGTACGGGTGACCCCGTGAGCCCGTTCGAAACCATCGCCAAAGAAGAGCCCATCATGAAGTTCTTCACGTGGGGTCACCTACCGATGAAGTTGCAGCATGTCTCAGGACCGTTCGGCGACTTGGCTCTACGTGTTTGTGACTTGCCTCGGAGCGCTGAACGTTCTGTTGCACTCCGAAAGCTGCTCGAGGCCAAAGATGCGGCTGTGAGGGCTGCACTGTGAGCACCGCGCTCCCGATTTGGACCCCGCCCCCCGGGTTGGTGCTCGTTGGGCTCGACTTCGAGACCCACTACAGCACCGACTACCAAATCAAGAAGATGACCACGGAGAGCTACGTTCGCGATCCGAGATTCGAGGTCATCGGGGTGGGTGTCAAAGTCGGGAGCGCAGAAACGGTGTGGCTCGAGGAGTGGGAATTTCGCGCGTGGGCCCAGCGTGTTGACTGGTCCCGCGTTGCGTTGATCGCCCACCACACCCAGTTTGACGCGTTCATTCTGTCAGAGCGCTACGACGTGCACCCCGCGTTTCTGATTTGCACGATGTCAATGGGTCGCGCCATCTGTGACGAAGGTGCGCTCGAGACCCTCGCCGAACGCTTCAAGGTGGGCGTGAAGGGCGGGGAACTCGCGAACACGAAGGGGAAGCGGCGGAGAGACTTCACACAGATTCAGTGGGGGGCCTTCGGAGTCTACTGCCGCAACGACGTTGAACTATCGGTTCGGCTCTTTGAGCTCTGGCGCTCGACGTTCCCGGCGGCCGAGCTCTCAGTGATTGACGCCACAGTGCGTTGCTTCACTGAGCCCGTTTTTCTCGGCGATCGAGCGGTGCTCGACCAGGCGCTTGCGGCTGAGAAGGCCAGCAAGGCGGAGCTACTCAAACGGGTCGAGGAGCTCACGGGGCTGAACGGTAAGGAGGTGCTCAGCTCGAGTGACAAGTTCGCCGCGCTGTTGCGCACGCTCGAAGTCGAGCCCCCCACGAAGCTGGACGACAAGGGGGTGAAAATCTACGCGTTCGCGAAAACAGACCCCGGCATGACCGATCTCCTCGAGCACTGGCGAGATGACGTGCGCCAGCTTGCTGAAGCACGGCTGTCGGTGAAGAGCACTATCGTCGAGTCCCGAGTTGAGCGGCTGATCGGCATCGCGAACCGGGGGCGGGTCCCGTTCTATCTAAAGTACGCCGGCGCCCACACGCACCGATGGTCGGGCGGCGACAAAATGAACCCGCAGAACTTCAACCGCGGCGGGGCCCTTCGAGCGGCGATTCTCGCGCCCCCTGGTCACACGCTGGTGGTGTGTGACTCCTCGCAGATTGAAGCCCGGGTTCTGCCGTGGCTCGCTGGCGAATCAACGCTGGTCGACCTGTTCAGAGCCAACGACGCAGAGTCAACCGAGGGTGAGATGAAGGCGGCCGCGCAAGGCGTGTCGCTCAAGAAATACTGGGAGCAGAACGGCGGGGAACCAGACTTCTACAGCGCGGTTGGTTCCACGTTCTTCCTGAAACGGATCTCCAAAGCAGAGACCCCGGTTGAACGTCAGCTCTCGAAAAATATGATCTTGGGGCTCGGGTTCGGAATGGGGTGGACGAAGTTTGCGGGCGAGCTCCTGAAGGGCATGTTGGGTTCGAAGCCGGTGCAGTTCGGGAGCGCCGAGGTTTCAAAGTTCAACGTCGACGTCCAAGAGTTCGCAGGGCGCCGGCGGGGTGATGGCACCAACGCTGACGTCGTGCGCGAGATGAAGACTCGGCTCGAGTTCGATCCGTTGCTCATTCACTGCGCGGTGGCCGATCACTTCGTCCGGCTCTACCGTGGCACGAATTCCCGAATCTCGGGGCTGTGGCGCACCTGCGAGTCACTGATCAAACAGATGACTCAGTTCGAGGAAACGCAGTTCGGGTGCCTCAGGGTGATTCGACACGGCATCGTGAAGCCCAACGGCCTCGTGCTGCGCTACCCGGGCCTGAGAAGTCAGAAGGGCCGATGGGTCTACCAGGACGGGCACGAGGTCAAGGACATCTATGGGGGGCTGCTCACGGAGAACCTGGTTCAGTCGTTGGCTCGCGATATCGTGGCCGAGCAGCTCCTACGGGTGCGAGGGTGCGGGTACCACGTGGCCACCACAACGCACGATGAAATCGTGGCCGTGGTTCCCGAAGCCGAGGGCCCGACCGCCTACCAGAGAATGCGCGCCTGCATGCGCATTGCCCCGGCCT
>Ga0228698_1001390_pt1 | contig 11977 bp, 8 predicted proteins | sample McNCre117_Aug_MG_FD_178015 | JGI IMG/M metagenome (GOLD analysis project Ga0228698, IMG submission 178015) | Freshwater microbial communities from McNutts Creek, Athens, Georgia, United States - 1-17_Aug_MG | ecosystem: Environmental > Aquatic > Freshwater > Creek | place: USA: Georgia...
GCCGGAGGGGCCAGACGGGCGTAGCCGCGGCAGACTTTGAACGGCTGTACCTTGACGGTTTTTCCGCTCGAGAGCTTGACGTCAAAGGGCTTGCCGCGGTCCCGGCGATCAGCCAGCTCCAGCATCATCTTTTCACTGTTTTCTTTGGAGAATCCGGCAATCTCCTGAATCTTGTCGCCGACCTGTAGCGGGCCCGCCAACGCGGCACCAACCACGGTCAAACGCTCGTCCACCCCCAGGGCCCGCACCCATGCCACCCGCACGTCGGGTTTGAGGTCGTAGCTCGATTCAACGGAGAAGGGAAGTTCCCACTGCGTGTCGCACTGGGGGTCGTGCAGTTGGGCTGCGCGCGCAATGGCCGGTCGAATAGCACGCTCGCCGGCGCCGTATGACTTGATATTGGCCAGCAGGGTTTCATCCACTTTGCGACCATCGTCTACGGTGTATTTCGGCCCTGCACAGGCCGCCAGCAGACTGATCAAAAAGAGCGCGAAAAGCCGGCGCATAAGGGGTCCCTTGCCAAAGATGTATCTTGTTAGAAGCAGTCGGATATTACAGCCAGTCTTTGCTGCGGCTCGGGTAGGTCCGGCCGGGCTGCGCCAGGAACGCATAGCGTTGGATCGCCTGGCCGTAAGGCATTGTTGGCACAAATCGTTTACAGTTGACGTTTACGTAAACGTCAACTGCGCAATCACGCACCGAATTGACGAAACCCGAGGAAGACCATGACCGATTTATCCGCTGAATTCAAGGCGTTGGCGAACTATCGCCCAACCAACAAAGTGCGTTTTGTCACGGCTGCAAGCCTGTTTGACGGGCACGATGCCGCCATCAACATCATGCGCCGCATCCTGCAAAGCATGGGCGCAGAAGTGATCCACCTCGGGCACAACCGCAGCGTCGAAGAAGTAGTGACCGCTGCGCTGCAGGAAGACGCACAGGGGATTGCCATCAGCTCTTACCAGGGCGGGCATGTGGAGTACTTCAAGTACATGGTGGATTTGCTCAAAAGCCGGGGTGGCGCCCATATCCAGGTGTTTGGCGGCGGTGGTGGCGTGATTGTTCCGCCTGAAATCCGCGAGTTGCATGCCTACGGCGTGAGCCGCATTTACAGCCCCGAAGATGGCCAGAAGATGGGCCTTCAAGGCATGATCGGTGAGATGGTCATGCGCTGCGACAAGGACCTGAGCCCGCTGGCCCCCACCGAGGTGAGCGCCATTCAGGGCCACAGCGAAGCCAACTGGCGTGCGCTGGCCCAATTGCTGACCGCCGTGGAAGCCGGCAAGGTCGAAGGCAGTTTGATGGACGCCCTGCGCGCGCAGGCCGCCGGAACCACGATTCCTGTGATCGGCATCACCGGCACCGGTGGTGCAGGCAAGTCTTCACTGACCGACGAACTGATTCGCCGCCTGCGCCTGGACCAGAACGACAGCCTGCGCGTGGCGGTGGTGTCGATTGATCCATCGCGACGCAAGAGCGGTGGCGCGCTTTTGGGCGACCGCATCCGCATGAACGCCATCTCGCCCTGGAAAAATGGCCCGCGCATTTTCATGCGCAGCCTGGCCACACGCGACTTCGGCTCTGAAATCAGCGCCGCCCTGCCCGACGTGATCACCGCCTGCAAGGCGGCTGGGTTTGATCTGATCGTGGTGGAAACCTCCGGCATCGGCCAGGGTGATGCGGCCATCGTGCCCTTGGTGGACGTACCCATGTACGTCATGACGCCCGAGTTTGGTGCCGCCAGCCAGCTCGAAAAAATCGACATGCTCGACTTTGCCGATTTTGTGGCGATCAACAAATTTGACCGCAAAGGCGCCAGCGACGCCCTGCGCGATGTGGCCAAGCAAGTGCAGCGCAACAAGGAAGCCTGGACCACACCGGCCGAGCAGATGCCTGTGTTCGGCACCATGGCCGCGCGCTTCAACGACGATGGCGTAACCGCCCTGTACCAGGCGCTGCTGCCCCGCCTGCAAAGCCTGGGCCTGGCCACACAAGACGGCTTGCTGCCCCGCGTGGACGTGCGCCACAGCTCCAACCAGACGCCGGTGGTGCCCGCAGCACGCGTGCGTTACCTGGCCGACATCAGCGATACGGTGCGCGGCTATAAAACCAAGGCCCGCGCCCAGGCCCGCCTGGCCCGTGAAATCCAGCAACTGCGCGCCGCCGCCGCCATGCTCGAAGTTGGCAAGCCCGGCAAAGCCAAAGCCGCTGAGGCCGCGATCGATCTGGCCGAACAACGCGAAGCCACCCAGGACCCCGCGGCCAAAAAGCTGCTGGCCCAATGGCCCGAAATGCAGAAGGCCTATGCAGGTGACGAATACGTGGTGAAGATCCGCGACAAGGAAATCCGCACCGCGCTCACCACCAAGTCGCTCAGTGGCACCACCATCCGTAAAGTGGCGCTGCCGCAATACGAAGACCACGGCGAAATTCTCAAGTGGTTGATGCTGGACAACGTGCCCGGCAGCTACCCCTATACCGCCGGCACCTTTGCCTTCAAGCGCGAAGGCGAAGACCCCACCCGCATGTTCGCAGGCGAGGGCGATGCCTTTCGCACCAACAAACGCTTCAAGCTGCTCAGCGAAGGGATGGCCGCCAAGCGCCTGTCCACTGCGTTTGACTCGGTAACCCTGTACGGCAACGACCCTGATCGCCGTCCCGACATTTACGGCAAGGTGGGCAACAGCGGCGTGTCCATCGCCACGCTGGACGATTTGAAGGTGCTGTACGGCGGCTTTGATTTGTGCAACCCGGCTACCTCGGTCAGCATGACCATCAATGGCCCGGCGCCCAGCATTCTGGCCATGTTCATGAATGCGGCAATTGACCAGAACATCGAGAAGTTCAAGGCCGACAACGGCCGCGAACCTACCGATACCGAAATCGCCAAGATCAAGGAATGGGTGCTGGCCAATGTGCGCGGCACCGTACAGGCCGACATCCTGAAGGAAGACCAGGGCCAGAACACCTGCATCTTCTCCACCGAGTTCAGCCTGAAAGTGATGGGCGACATCGCCGAGTATTTTGTGCACCACGATGTGCGCAACTTCTACTCGGTAAGCATCTCGGGCTACCACATTGCCGAGGCCGGCGCCAACCCCATCAGCCAGCTCGCGTTCACCTTGTCCAACGGCTTCACCTTTGTGGAAGCCTACCTGGCGCGCGGCATGCATATTGACGACTTCGCCCCCAACCTCTCCTTCTTCTTCAGCAACGGGATGGACCCGGAGTACACCGTGATGGGCCGCGTGGCGCGCCGCATCTGGGCCGTGGCCATGAAGGAACGCTATGGTGCCAACGAGCGCAGCCAGAAGCTCAAGTACCACATCCAGACCAGCGGCCGCAGCCTGCACGCGCAAGAAATTCAGTTCAACGACATCCGCACCACGCTGCAGGCGCTGATTGCCATTTACGACAACTGCAACAGCCTGCACACCAATGCATTCGATGAAGCGATCACCACGCCAACCGAAGACAGCGTGCGCCGCGCCATGGCCATCCAGCTCATCATCAACCGCGAATGGGGACTGGCCAAGAACGAGAATCCCAATCAGGGCGCTTTCATCATCGAAGAGCTGACCGAGTTGGTGGAAGAGGCCGTGCTATCCGAATTCGAGAAGATCGCTGAACGCGGCGGCGTGCTGGGCGCGATGGAAACCGGCTACCAGCGCAGCAAGATTCAAGACGAGTCGATGCATTACGAAATGCTCAAGCACACCGGTGAATTGCCCATCATCGGCGTGAACACCTTCCGCAACCCGCATGGCGATCAGGTCATGGACAAGCTGGAATTGGCCCGCAGCACCGACGACGAGAAACAAAGCCAGTTGCAGCGTCTGGAAGCCTTCCACGCGCGCAACGCCGACAAGGCACCGGCCATGCTCAAAGCTTTGCAGCAAGCCGTCATTGACAACAAGAACGTGTTTGAGGTGTTGATGGACGCGGTGCGCGTCTGCTCGCTCGGTCAGATCACCAGTGCACTCTTTGAAGTGGGTGGACAGTACCGGCGCAGTATGTGAGGCAGCTCGATAGCGCGGGGCCGGTGAGTGCTCCGCGCAGGTAACGGAGGAGCCCGCAAAGCGGGCGGGGGACACGGAGCGGAGTGCTCACCGGCCCCGCGCCATCAGGACTTGGTAATCACAACCTTCTGGTACAGCCCCGCAAAGTAGGTCTGCTTTTCCAGCTTGGCAACCGGTGCACCTTCGGGCAGCCAGCTTTCAATTTCGTGGTTCCACACGTCCATGGCAAAGGGTTCCAGGATCGTGAGTACGGGCACCATCAGGTAGCGCCAGGGGCTGTAAGCCCTGGGCTTGTGATAGTCCACAAATACCAGTTTGCCGCCCGGTTTGGTGACGCGCAGGGCCTCGGCAATCGTTTTGCGACGCACTTCTGCGGGCTGCTCGTGCAGCAGGAAAAACACCACCGTGGCGTCGTGCGTGCCATCGGCATATTGCAGGGCGGTGGAATCCTGCAACTGGGCATTCACGCGGCGCATGTCGGAGAGCTTGGTGTGCAGGTTTTTGATCTGAATCGGTGCCACATCAATCACGTCCACGCTGCCCTGCGGGCCAAGCCTGCGAACCAGATGTTCGGTGAAGTCGCCGTACACGCAGGCGACTTGCAGTACGCGACCGTTGATGGACTCGCCAAGCTCTTTGAGCGCGGCATCGCGCAAGCGCGCAAAGTTGCCCCAAAGAATCAAGTTGACCAGCCACTGGCGTTCAAAAATATGCACCGCCCGCGGGTGGAGATAGGCCCACCAATAGGTGTTTTGCAGGTAGGTGGGAATGCTTGTCTGATGCAGGGCAGGCAATGCACCGGGTTCCACTGTATTGGCGGAAGGAGTTGGACTCACTAGGTAACCTTAAGGATTGATCCCGGAGCGCCAGCGCTCCGGGGGGATTTGAATAGCCAAGAGTATCGCGTCTGCGCGTTACAGGCTGGTGAAGAAGCCGATGCCCACCAGCGTCAGCAGCGTCAGGCCGAATGCAATCAATGTGAAGCCCAGAATTCTGGAAGCCTTCATCCGACCGGGCGACGGTGCATCCACCAGGCGGCTTTCGAGCTCACCGCTGTCCACCAGGCGCTGGTATTCCAGCGGGTGTTCGTGCTTGAACTCTTCGAGCGAGAAGGTGCCGGTAAACATCACCACTTCCAGCGGGAACTTGTCGGGGCGGAAGTGGTTGTTGAAGAAGTGCACGGTGAACAGGAACACCACCGCCAGGAACGCTTCTTCGCCGTGGAAGATGGCTGCCACGTTGAAGACCCAGCCCGGCAGGAAGCTGCCGAAGAAGCCGGGCAGCCACATCACCAGCCCGCTCACGCCAATGATGGTGACCCCCCAGAACGGAGCCCAGTAGTCAAACTTCTCCCAGTACGTCCAGCGGTCGAACTTCGGACGCGGACCCTTGCCGAAGAACCACTTGAACATGCCCAGCATGTCGGCAGCATCCTTCAGGTTCGGAACCATCGAATCGGGGCCGAAGAACCGGAAGTTCTTCCAGTTGCGGCCGATGCGGTAGGCCATGTAAGCCAAGTGCCAGAAGAACACACCCGCAAAGATCACGGCGTTTACGCGGTGGATTTTGCCGGCGATGTGGGGCCCACCCAGAGCGTTCATCAGGTGCGAGGCCCATGGGGCGTCGGGGTAGAACAGCGGCATGCCGGTGAGCGTGAGAATCATCAGGCTCAGGGCAAACGTGATGTGTCCCAGACGCCAGATCGGGCTGAAGCGCTGAATGTGCTTGCCGGCCATGTGGGCGGGAATGTCCGCCTGGATGTGCGGCTGTTTGGAGCGTTCCTTGCGTTCTTTGTATTCACGGAAGAACCACAGCAACGTGTGCAACCAGAAGAAGCCGAAGGTACCCACCAGCAGCTGCACCATGATCTGGAATGCAATCCAGATTTGTGGGTACTTGTTGAAATCGTGGTGGTTGCCGTGTGGCTGGAACGTTGCAAAGCCGTCCGGTGCCAGTGGAATTTCTTTCTTGCCGCTGTGGCAGCTCTTGCACATCTTCATGCGGTTGTCGGGGTGGACTTTGCTGTCCGGGTCGTCCGCACGCAGGATGTCGTGGCTGCCGTGGCAGTTGTAGCACTTGGCGGTATAGGAGTAACCCAGCGTGCTGATCTGTCCGTGGTAGGTGGCTTTGTAGGAAGCAAAGTTGGCTTCGTGGCAGCTGCCGCACTGCGAGGAAATGGACAGTTTGAATGCGTTGCTGGAGGTGCTGCCTACTGCGTGGGCGGTATGGCAATCACTGCAGACGGCCGCCTTCGGGTTGTGCTTCTCCAGGCTTTCCTTGCCATGCACCGAATCGGTGTAGGCCTCCAACTGGTCGGTGTGGCAGCTCTCGCCGCACTTCTTGGAAATGCCCAGGCGCCAGGCGGCACGCTCGGGGGAGTCTTTGGGCAAATTGGCCGGCGGCACATTGAAGCTGTGGGTGTCGTGGCAGTTGTCGCACGACGCATTGGGTTTGGTGTCGTCGTCTTCACTGGCTTTGGCGTGGAATGACTTTTTGTATTGCTCAATGTTTTGCACCACGGTGCCCAGACGGGGGCGGTCCGCTGCCTTGCCGTCTTTTTGCACCTGCTCCCACAACGCCTGGTGGCAGCCTGCACAGTCCACCTTTTTCAGTGGCTCCGCGGTGTTTTTCTGGTGGGCATTGCCGGTACCCGCGTTGTCTTTGATGTCGGTGTGGCAAGCCACGCATTCCATCTTGCCGTGCACGCCTTTGGACAGCGCATCGGCGGCGACCGCGTGCAAGGTAACGGCCTTGCCCTGCGCGTCGGTGGACTTGAGCTTGCCTTTGCTGCCGTCGTGACAGGTCAGGCAGGTGGCGTTGTCCAAACCGGGGGCAGAACTGGTTGTTGCCTGGGCTGTTGCGCCGAAGAACAGGCCGATGGCGAATAGCCAGGGCAGCAGGTGCCGCAATGAAATAAGTGTTTTAGCTTGCATGGTGTATTTCTATTCTGGAGTGGACACTTCGCGGTACCGATTATCAGTGTGCGGCAAACACGGCGACAACCGACTTATTCACAATGTTTGACTTAGCGCATTTTCTTGGCACTTCAAGCGCAAGTGCTGCAATGGCACCTGCGGCGGCAAGGCTGCGGGCAAGCACCTAAGCGCCCAAGGCCAGGCATGCCAAAATGCGCTCCCCCTTGACGCCTCCCATTCCCATGCTCGACCTCTCCAACTTCCCCGTAACCCGCAAATGGCCAGCGCAGCGGCCCCAGGATTTGCAGCTGTATTCGCTCCCAACGCCCAACGGCGTCAAAGTGTCGATCATGCTGGAGGAGGTGGGCCTGCCCTACGAAGCGCATCTGGTGAGTTTTCAGACCAATGACCAGCTGTCACCCGAGTTTCTGTCGCTCAATCCGAACAACAAGATTCCGGCCATCCTGGACCCGAATGGTCCGGGCGGCAAGCCGCTGGCGCTGTTTGAGTCGGGCGCGATTTTGATTTACCTGGCTGAAAAGACGGGCCAGCTGTTGTCCGCCGACCCCGCCACGCGCTATGAAACCATCCAGTGGCTGATGTTCCAGATGGGTGGCGTGGGGCCGATGTTCGGGCAATTGGGCTTCTTCCATAAGTTCGCCGGCAAAGACTATGAAGACAAGCGCCCGCGTGACCGCTATGTGGCCGAAAGCAGCCGTTTGCTGGGCGTGTTGGACCAGCGTCTGGCCGAACGGCAGTGGATCATGGGCGAGGCCTACAGCATCGCCGACATCGCCATTTTCCCGTGGGTACGCAATTTGCTGGGCTTCTATGACGCAGGCGCGTTGGTGGGAATCAACCGGTTCGCCCATGTCAGCCGAGCGCTGGAGGCCTTTGTGGCCCGGCCCGCCGTGACAAAGGGCCTGCTGGTTCCGGAAGCCGCCGCTTGAGCGGGCGCACCCCCGCCCGCCGGGCATCGGTCTGGGGCAGCCTGCTGCTGTTGGTGTCGGCACTGGCGAGTTTTGCGGTTTTGGACACCACCACCAAGCGCGTGACCGAAACCGTGCCCCCGCTGATGGCGGTATGGGTGCTTTTTCTGGTGCAGGCACTGGCATGCACCACGTATGTCGGCGTTCGCCGCGGCTTTGCCAGTTTGAAGACGGAACATTGGCGCCTGCAACTGGTTCGTGGGGCGCTGTTGCTGGCGGTTCAGTTGCTGGCGTTTTTCAGTCTGATGGTATTGCCGGTCGGTGAGTTCACTGCCATGGCCATGACCACACCGTTGTTTGTGACCTTGCTGGCCGCGCGCTTTCTGGGCGAGCACGTATCGGTGTTTCGCGTTCTGCTGGTCGTGGGCGGTTTGCTGGGCACCTTGGTCATCGTGCGCCCGGGCAGCGGCGCATTCGGGTGGGTGGTGCTCTGGCCCATGGCACTGGTAGCTTTCAACACGGTCTACCAGCTACTTACCAGCCGGATGGCCCGCACCGAAGACGCCGTGTCCACCTTGGTGTACACCAGCCTCACGGCGCTGACGGTGGCAACGTTGTCTTTGCCGTGGGTCTGGACCCCGGTGGCTGACCCCGCGCTGTGGGGGGGGATGTTATTGATGGGTGCGGCGGCGTTCAGCGGTAACCTGCTATTCATCCTGGCGTTTGAGCGTGCCCCCGCAGCGACGCTGATGCCCTATATGTACCTGCAGATCGGCTTTGGCATTCTGGGGGGCTGGCTGGCGTTTGGCCATGTGCCGGACGCGTGGGCGCTGACCGGCATGGCGATGGTGGCGGTGTGTGGCGTCGCAGGTGGTCTGCTTACGGTGCACGAACGCCGGGCAATGCGCTAAGGCACACGCCCTATACGTGCATTGCGGTTTCGGCGATGTGCTGGGTGTACCAGCCGATGTATTCGGTGCGCTCCTTGGAAGACTCGTAACCAAAACCCTGCGCAATGAAGATGCCCTGTTGAACGTGCGTCGGGTCCAGTTGAAGCAGCTCTTCATCCATGGCCTGACTGAACAGAAACAGGTGGTGCATGGGGGTTTGCGCGCGCTTGCCGCAGCGGTCATACGTGGCCTGACAAAGGCTCTGCCATGTGTTGGCGTTGAATGCGATGGAAGCCATTTCCTCTCCTGACAATTTATATATATGGGCCCAGTCTAGAGAGGCGGGTAAAAAATGGAATCCCCCAAATGGGTGATTTCAGCGGGCGCGTTTTGTTTCGCTTCGGTAACTTCTGGCGTTGCGCCGCGGCTAGGATTCAGCGCAATCAAAACGGTCGAAGGGTTTGTGCATGTTGCGTCTGCGAGACAAGTGGGTTTGGGATTTCTGGCTCCACCCGGGAAGTGACCGTTGGCACCTATGGTTCCTGCAGGCCGACAGGGCGCTCAAGGACGAAGGATTGCGGCACTGGAACGTGAGCCACGGGCACGCCACCAGCGTTGACTTGGTGCACTGGACGCAGGAGGGCACCTGCTTTGCACCCGCTGAATCTCCGGCCTGGGATGACAAGACGGTATGGACCGGGTCTGTCATTCGCGCAGGCGTCGGCGGCACGGACGGCCGGGGCCTGTGGCATCTTTTCTATACCGGCACCTGCACCGCAGAAGACGGACGCCGGCAACGCATAGGCCACGCCACCAGCGTGGACGGCCATGCCTGGCAGCGTGTGGGCAATGGTCTGGTGCTCGACCTGCGGGTCGAAGACCCTGTCAGCACCCACTACGAGGAGCACCTGGATGGCCCGTGGGATGGCCGTGCCATGCGCGACCCTTGGGTTATGCCGGACCCGAGCGGAGCCGGTTGGTTGATGTATTTCACCGCGCGAACCAACCAGGGAGATGCGCTCAATGCACGGGGCGCCATTGGCATGGCGCGCTCAGACGATCTGCACCACTGGACCTTGTTGCCGCCGGTTTATGCGGGAGGCGATTTCGGCCAGCTGGAGGTGCCGCAGGTATTTGCCCATGGTGGGCGCTGGTACTGCATTTTTTGTACTGCAGCAGAGCATTGGTCTGCCACTTACCGAGAGCGCGCCGAACAGGGCGGCTTCGGTACACCGGTTACTGGCACGCATTACCTGATGGCCGAATCGCCCCTTGGGCCCTGGCATGTGGCAGAAGGACCGTTTTTGGATGGCGCGTTTCCGTGTAGGCGCTATGCCGGCAAAGTCGTTCAAACCGGCAGTGGGCTGGCGCTGATGGCGTTTGACTATTGGGGCACGGACCAACAATTTCTGGGCACGATTGGCGCGCCGATACCGGTGCAGTGCGACGCGCTCACCGGGCTGCTTCGCTTGCAGCCTTAGCGCCCATAGTCGCCGCCCGCATCAGCGCATCACGCACTGCCAGCCAGATGGCTTGCAAGCCAGTTGCACACCGCGCTGTTCGGTTCTTCAAACCCGCCGATCACCGTGAAGTGGTTGGCGCTGGGAATTTCGCGCAATTCTGACTGGTTGCCCGCGGCCTGCCAGGCGTCGTGGTAGGTGCGCGACTGGCGTGCGAACTCGGTGCTTTCGGCGCCGCCCCAAGTGATCCACAGCGGGGTCTTGCAGGGCCGCACCGTGAAGGCCGGAGAGTTGCGGCGGATGATGCCGTCGTCGAGCTGAATGGCGGGTTGCAAGTAGCTGAAACGCAGCGGCTCGATATCAAAAAGACCGCTGAAGGGAATGGCCGCCACAAACGGGTCTTGTGGCAAGCCGTAATCGTCGGCCCATGCGGTTTGCAGGGCCATGGCGGTGAGGTGTCCGCCCGCCGAGTGGCCGCCTATGGCCACCCGCTCGGGGTCACCACCATGGTGCTGGATGTTGCGCAGTGTCCAGGCCAGCGCAGCCCGGTTCTGGCGCACGATTTCGTCAATCGTCACCCTTGGGCACAAGGCGTAGTTGATGACCACGGTGGTGATGCCGCGCGCCTGCAAGCCGAGCGCTACGCCGCTGAAGGTTTTGCTGGAAAGTGCGCGCCAGTAGCCGCCGTGAATGAACACGAACACCGGGGCGTTCGGCACGTCGGCCGGGAAGATGTCCAGCGTCTCTTCCAGCGTCGGGCCATACGGCACATCCAGTACGCAGCGCAGTTGCGCGCGCGCCTTCTGGGCCATCGCGACGTAGTGCAGGCCGGGCGCATTGGGGTCGGCTAGGGCAGCCGAGGGGTTGTATTGCGCGTCGAATTCGGCCTGGGTAACAAACTCTCGGTACAACGGGCGGGGTGTGGGGCTCATAGGGAATAACCTGTTTGACAGGTAAATAGTTTAGAACTAAAGTAAATCCGGTTCAAGCACTTCCTAACCATTCAAACCGGGGTATGCGATGAAGATTGTGTGTATTGGTGGCGGCCCCGCCGGACTTTATTTCGCATTGTTGATGAAGATGCGCAACCCGGCCCACGACATCACCGTGGTAGAGCGCAACAAGCCCTACGACACCTTTGGCTGGGGCGTGGTGTTCTCGGATGCGACCATGGACAACATGCGCGTGCACGACCCCGTGACCGCCGCCGAAATTCAACAGGCCTTTAACCACTGGGATGACATTGAGCTCGAATTCAAGGGCCAGCGCATCCGCTCCGGCGGGCATGGCTTTGTGGGCATCGGGCGCAAGAAGCTGCTCAATATCCTGCAGGCCCGCTGCGAACAACTGGACGTGAAGCTGGTGTTCGAGACAGAGGTCGAGTCGGACCTGCAGTACCCTGATGCCGATCTCATCATTGCCAGCGACGGCATCAGCTCGCGCATCCGCACCGCTTACGAAGACGTGTTCAAGCCCGACATCGCCGTGCGCCCCAACCGCTACATCTGGCTGGGCACCCACAAGCTGTTTGACGCCTTCACCTTCGCCTTCGAAAAGACCGAACACGGCTGGTTTCAGGCGCACATATACAAGTTTGACGAAAACACCACGACCTTCATCGTGGAATGTCCGGAAGCCGTTTGGCAGGCGCACCGCCTGGACCTGGCCGATCAGCAGGCCTCCATCGACTTCTGCGAAAACCTGTTTGCCGACACCTTGGGCGGTGCCAAGCTCATGACCAACGCGCGGCATTTGCGCGGGTCG
>Ga0228698_1001391_pt1 | contig 11976 bp, 7 predicted proteins | sample McNCre117_Aug_MG_FD_178015 | JGI IMG/M metagenome (GOLD analysis project Ga0228698, IMG submission 178015) | Freshwater microbial communities from McNutts Creek, Athens, Georgia, United States - 1-17_Aug_MG | ecosystem: Environmental > Aquatic > Freshwater > Creek | place: USA: Georgia...
TGAAGGGCGTGCTGAAGGAAGTGGCCCAGGACGAGGGCCAGACCATCCTGTTCATCGACGAGATCCACACGATGGTGGGCGCCGGCAAGGCCGAGGGCGCCATCGACGCCGGCAACATGCTCAAGCCGGCGCTGGCGCGCGGCGAGTTGCACTGCATCGGCGCCACCACCTTGGACGAATACCGCAAGTACGTCGAGAAGGATGCCGCGCTGGAGCGCCGCTTCCAGAAGGTGCTGGTGGACGAGCCGAGCGTGGAGGCCACCATCGCCATCCTGCGCGGCCTGCAGGAGAAGTACGAGGTGCACCACGGCGTGGAGATCACCGACCCGGCTATCGTCGCCGCGGCCGAGCTGAGCCACCGCTACATCACTGACCGCTTCCTGCCCGACAAGGCCATCGATCTCATCGACGAGGCCGCGGCCAAGATCAAGATCGAGATCGACTCCAAGCCCGAGGCGATGGACCGGCTCGACCGCCGCATGATCCAGCTGAAGATCGAGCGCGAGGCCGTGCGCAAGGAAAAGGACGAGGGCTCGCAGAAGCGCTTCGGCCTCATCGAGGAAGAGCTGCTGAAGCTGCAGCGCGAGTACAACGACCTGGAAGAGATCTGGACCGCCGAGAAGGCGCAGGCGCAAGGCTCGGCGCACGTGAAGGAAGAGATCGACCGCATCCGCGTGCAGATCGAGGAACTCAAGCGCAAGGGCGACTTCAACAAGCTTGCCGAGCTGCAGTACGACCGCCTGCCCAAGCTGGAAAAGCAGCTGAAGGAAGCGCAGGACAAGGAGGCCAACAAGGCCGGCGGCGGCAAGCCGCAGCTGCTGCGCACGCTGGTCGGGGCCGAGGAGATCGCCGAGGTCGTGGCCCGCGCCACCGGCATTCCGGTGTCCAAGCTCATGCAGGGCGAGCGCGAGAAGCTGCTGCAGATGGAAGGCAAGCTGCATGAGCGCGTCGTCGGCCAGAACGAGGCCATCCAGGCTGTGTCCGACGCCATCCGCCGCTCGCGCGCCGGGCTGTCCGACCCGAACCGGCCGCTGGGCTCCTTCCTGTTCCTGGGCCCCACGGGCGTGGGCAAGACCGAGCTGTGCAAGGCGCTGGCCGGCTTCCTGTTCGACAGCGAAGACCACATGGTGCGCATCGACATGAGCGAGTTCATGGAGAAGCACTCGGTGAGCCGCCTGATCGGCGCGCCCCCCGGCTACGTGGGCTACGAGGAGGGCGGCACGCTGACGGAAGCCGTGCGGCGCAAGCCCTACTCGGTGCTACTGCTGGACGAGGTGGAAAAGGCGCACCCGGACGTGTTCAACGTGCTGCTGCAGGTGCTGGACGATGGCCGCCTGACCGATGGCCAGGGCCGCACGGTGGACTTCAAGAACACCGTCATCGTGATGACCAGCAACCTCGGCTCGCAGCACATCATGGCGCTGGCGGGGCAGGGCGAAGACGTCATCCGTGACGCGGTGTGGGGCGAGGTCAAGGGCCACTTCCGGCCCGAGTTCCTGAACCGCATCGACGAGACGGTCATCTTCCACGCGCTGGGCGCCGAGCACATCAAGTCCATCGCCAGGATCCAGCTGCGCCAGCTCGAGGCGCGCCTGGAGAAGCTGGAGATGAAGCTGGATGTCTCCGACGCGGCGCTGGACGAACTGGCCAAGGTGGGGTTCGACCCCGTGTTCGGCGCACGGCCGCTGAAGCGCGCGATCCAGCAACGCGTCGAGAACCCGCTGTCCAGGCTCATCCTGGAAGGCAAGTTCGGCCCCAAGGACCTGATCCCGGTGGACGTGGACGGCGGCGAGTTTTCGTTCGGCCGCGTGGTCCACTGACGGTTACGGCTGCGCTCCGTAGGTGACGGTGTTGGACTGCAGCGCGAAGACGCCGGAGTAGGTTCGCAGCCAGACCGTGGTGCCGGATTGCTCGATGAGCGATCCGGCCGTTTCCAAGTCGAAGCGCGGGCTCACGAAGGTGGATCTGAAGATGATCTTCTGCTCACCGGCGCTGGATTCGGGCTTGTCGCGGTTGTAGAAGGCCAGCAGCTTGCGGTAACCCGCACGGAGGTCGTCGCGCAGCGTGGCCGTCTGGTTGTCGCTCAGGGCGGCCAGGCTCTCCAGCGAATAGCTGCCGGGAAGCTGCAGCACGTATTTCGTGGACCAGGGTTTGCCGTTTGCGCCAGTGGCTTCGATGAACAGCGCCGCACCGGTGTTCAGCGTTGTTTCGTTGACCTTGATGACCAGCAAATAAGGCGTCAGCCGCACGGTGGCCGTCGTGCCTTCGGACTGCAGCGCCAGGCGCTGCGTTGCAGCGGCCTCCTGGAACAGCGCCACGGGATCAACCTTGACCTTGCCGGTCAGCTTGGTGGCGTCGGCCTTGGTTGCCGACTCGATCATCGAGACATTGGCCGCCACGCCGAGCGGCCCCAGCAGGCCCAGAGCCGCGCCGGCGCCGCCGAAGTTCTGCGAGTAGATGATGGATTTCTCGCTGTTCAGATGCTGCGCGGTGTGGTCAGTGCGCTTGATGGCGTCGGCGATCGCGATGCCATGGGTGTCGTCGGGTGAGCGGACCCTGGCGGTGGGCAGAGCGGGCGCTGCCGCGCAGCCGGCAAGCGTGGCGGCCGTGAGGGCGAGCAGGAACAGGCGCATCGGGCGCATGGTGAAACCTTCTTGAAATGGAAACTGACCTGGGAGGGCGCGCGGGCGAGGCGCGCGCACGGCCCGAAGTATGGTGCCATCACGTAACAACCCTGTGAGGCGGCAAGGCCCCTGGCCTGGCGGCTCAATCACACGGTGGTCGGGGCGCCGCTCTGCAGGGTCTGGTCGATCTCGACGCGATTGCGGCCGGACCGCTTGGCGCGGTAGAGCGCCTCGTCGGCCCGCTTGAGCGCGCCGGCCACGGGCGCGCCGGGCGGCGCCAGGGCGACGCCGAAGCTCGCCGTCACGGGAATGCGGCGGTTGTCGCCATGCATGATCTGCGCCTGCTGCACGTTTTCGCGCAGCTTCTCGGCCAGCCGGCCCGCGTCGCCCAGGCGCAGCCCCTGGCAGGCGATGAGAAATTCCTCGCCGCCCCAGCGGCCGAAGACGTCGCTGGCGCGCAGGTTGGCGGCGATGACGGCGGTGACCCGCTGCAACACCTCGTCGCCACAGTCGTGGCCATGATCGTCGTTGACGCGCTTGAAGTGGTCGATGTCCAGCAGCACCAGCGTCACGCCCTGGGCGGCTTCCTCGAAGTCGTCCAGCGCCTGCTCCATGCCGCGGCGGTTCAGCACGCCGGTCAGTTCGTCGATGGTGGCCAGGCGGCGCAGCCGGTCCTGCTCGATGCGCAATTGCCGCGTGCGGCTGGTCAGCGCGTCGATTTCCCGGCGCTGGCGGTTGTGGCGCCGTGTGAGCTGGTTCCAGCGGCGCAGGGCCAGCAGCGTGGCCACCACCAGCCAGCCGCACAGGATGGCCAGGTAGATGCGGTCGCGGCTGACCCAGGCGCCGGTGAGCGTCAATCGGCGCACCTGCAGGTCATGCTGCTGCCCGGTCAGCTCGGAGGGCAGGTCGATGGCCAGTGCTGTGGCGTTCTCCAGGCCGGGCCGGTTGTATTCGCGTGGCAGGTCGAACTGCTGCACCCACCATTCCGGCACGGTCAGCTCGTTGAGTTGCAGCGTCAGCGGGCGGTCGAGGTCGCGGGGGCGCAGGTTGATGGACTGGATGCGCGCGCTGTTGGCGTCATCCACACGGGAAAAGCGCGGGTCGAAGTTGCGGACGGCCACACGTACGGCGGGCGAAGAGCCCCGGTAGGCGAGGTCCAGTTCCAGCGTGTCGAAGCGGCTGAGATCCACGCCCCGGGTGGGTTCGTCGGCGGCGCCCAGCACGAACGTCAGGCCGCAGGGCTGGTAGGAGGCGGGCGCGGTGTAGTGGCAGTGCCAGTGCAAGGCGTCGGCGTCCACCCACTGGACGGGGTTGCCCTCGGCGGCGTCGTTGGGCCTGAGCAGATACAGGTTGGACGCCACGTCCGGCGCCGCCAGGTCCAGCGTGCGAGGCGGCACCAGCTCGACGGCCAGCAGCGCCAGCACCGTCAACGCGATGCCAGCCAGCAGTACAGGGGGGTTGCTCGGGGTGTATCGCACGCGGCCGGTTGAACGCTGGGGTCGGGGAGATCGGGGTCTGCGGAGCTGCAAGTCTCGCTCAACGGGGTAGTGCGCTGCGCGAAAAACGGGCGATTGCGTGTCATCGTGGGCGCTGACCTGCGGGTTTCGCCGACGGCCCGGGCGCCGCATCGGGATCAAGATGCCGCCATGGACCTGCTGCTGGACCTCTATCATCGCCATGTCGACTGGCGCGACCTGACGCTGGTGTTGCTGTCGCCGGTGTTCGGCGTCTTCATCGCCCTGGAGGCGTGGCGTTTTCGCCGCACGGGCGTGTTCGACTTCCGCGACACGCTCGACAGCCTGAACAGCGGTGGCAGCTACCTGGTGGCGGACCTGGTGCTGCTGGCCGTGCTGGTGTTGCCGGCGATGGGCTGGGTCTACGACCACCGGCTCTGGACTATCGACATCACGCCGTGGAACTCCCCCTGGCGCTTCGCCGGCCTCTTCCTGCTCGTGGAGCTGCTGTATTACGGCTTTCACCGCGCCAGCCACCGGGTGCGCTGGTTCTGGTGCGCGCATGTCGTGCACCACGGCTCCGAGAAGATGAACTTCGGCACGGCACTGCGTCAGAGCTGGTTCTACGCGCTCGCCGGCAACTGGCTGTTCTACGTGCCAGCGGTCTGGATCGGCTTTGAGCCGCGCTGGGTGCTGCTCGCGCTGTCACTGAACCTGGCCTACCAGTTCTTCGTGCACACGACCTGGGTCGACCGGCTGCCGCGCTGGTTCGAGTTCGTGTTCAACACACCGTCCCACCACCGGGCGCACCATGGTCGCAACCCGCAGTACATCGACCGCAACTTCGGCGGCACGCTGATCATCTTTGACCGCCTGTTCGGCAGCTTCGAGCCCGAACGCGCGGCGGTGGACTACGGCCTGGAGCATCCCTTTCGCACGCACAACCTGTTCTGGCTCAATGCGCACGAGTGGCGGGCCATGTTTCGTGACATGCGCTGCGAGCAGACCTGGGCGTTGCGGCTGGCGCACCTGTGGCGGCCGCCGTCGTGGCGGCGCCACGGCAGCGGCTTCAGGGAGTGAGCGGCTTCAGGGTTTGAGGTGTCTGGCCAGAAAGGCTGCCATCCGGTCTGCGAAGTCGACGCGGTTCCCGGTGATGCTGAAGCCATGGCCTTCGCCGGGATAGCTCACCCATTCGGGTTCGTTGCCCGCCTCGCGTAATGCGTCGCGCATGCGCTTGCCGTGGGCCAGCGGCACGCGCAGGTCGTTCTCGCCGAAGGCCAGCAGCACCGGCCGCTTCAGGCGCGCCGCCTGCTTGACCGGCGAGTTCGCGACGATCATGTCGGCGTCCTTCACTGCATCGCCGACCATGTCGGGCAGCCGGTATTGGCGGCCCGCTTCGGGGATGTCGTCGCGTACCCACCACGAGCCGCTCACGTAGAGGTCCAGGTCGGTCACTGCCACCCAGGCAACGCCGCATTGGTAGAGGTCGGGGTCCTTGATCAGCCCCATCAGCGTGCTGTAACCACCGTAGCTGCCACCGGCGATGCAGGCCTTGTCGCTGGCGATGCCCTGTTTTTGCGCCCAGCGCAGCGCGTCAGCCACATCGTCTTGCATGGCCTGGCCCCATTGCTTGAAACCGGCTCTGTAGTGCGCATGGCCGTAGCCGGTGCTGCCGCGGAACTCGGGCTCGATGACGACGAAGCCGCGCGACGCGAGGAACTGGCCATAGCGCCGCCAGCCCCACACGTTGCCGCGCACCCAGGGGCCGCCGTGCACCAGCACGACGGCCGGCAGCGGGCCCTGGTCGTCGCGCTTGCGCGTCACCCACACCGGCAGGTCGCGTCCGTCGCGGGCCTGCGTTCGGTGGAACTCCATCTGCGCCATCTCCGCTGGCTTCACGTCGTCGCGCACCCGGCCCACCGCACGCCAGGGCTTCTCGCCGGCGGGCGGCTGCGCCTGGTAGACCCAAACTTGGCCCGGGTCGCGGTCGCTGTAGCTGCGCACCAGCGCAGTCATGTCGGGTTGGCCGCAACGGCGGCAGTCGATACGGTTGATGCGGCCCGGCATGCGCTCATCGACGTCGGCCTGCAAGGCTTTCATCGCAGGGTGGAACCACACCGTGGACTCGCCATCAGTGGTCAGCCTCACACCCAGGGCAGCGCCACCGCCCTCGTTGAGCAGCCGACCCCAGAAGTCGAAGCCTGGCGTCGTGACGACGGGGTGAGGGGCGGGCGCGCCACGCTCGACGTCGTAGCGGCTCAACACCAGTTGCTGGTCCTTGCTCGGTGTGTGCAGCACATAGAGCTGGCCGGCGTCGTCCACCGAATGAGGGCTGAAAGGTGTTTCGAACAGCGGCGTGTCGTAGAGCTGGCGCCAAGCCTGGTCACCGGGGCCGCGCCAGTGGGCGCCTTTGCGGCCCTGGTGTTCAGTGATGGCCACGCGCAGTTCGCCGTGGCTGTCGGTCAACCAGCCGATGGTGTGGGGCGGGGCCTTGGCCTCCAGGCTGCGCGTGCGGCCCGTGCGGGTGTTCAGCCACATCGGTGTCGCGATGTGGTCGGCGTCATTGCTCACATGTGCGATGAGCACCTCGTCGCCGGTCTTGTCGGACTGAGGCGCCGGCACACGCAGCAGGCGGTGGTTCCAGTCCAGCAGGCGCTCGTTGCGGTTGGAGCCGTCGGTGATGACCGGCTTGCCCATGCGCCGCACCAACTGGCGCATGTCGCTGCCATCGGGGTTCACGGCGAACAGGCCCGGTTGCCCGTTGGGGCGGCCGCTGCCGTCGGATTCGTCCACGACGCCGAAAAGCAGTCGGTTGTCGTTGACCCAATTCACCTGGGTGATGTCACCGTCCGAGAACTGCGCCGTTCGGGAGATCTTGCCGCTGCCCAGGTCGAACACGGCCAGCCCCACGCGCTTGAGGCCCTTGGCTGACGTGACGGCCAGCAGCCGTCCGGACGGCGACAGTTGCACATCCTCGATGTCAGCGTCCCTGAAGAACAACTCGGTGGGCGGCGGTGCCGCGTGGGCACAGGTCAGCGTCAGCCAGAGGCCTGCGATGACGCCGGCCCAGTGCTTGATGGTTTTCAAGGTCTCCTCCAGTACCGCTCCGGTGGCGGCGGCGCAGCATAAACGCCTGGTTCAGCGGGTACGGGTGCAGTGCGGGTGCAAATTCCCCGGGGCGCGATCGCCAGCCCGTGGCAAGCCAGGGTGCCCGGGATACGAAAGCCTTGCCATGGGATGCACGCCGGCTGCGTGAGAATGTGACGCCATGATTTCAGCCTCCCCCGACGACGCCCCGGTCGTCATCATCGGCGCCGGTCTGGCCGGCCTCACCGTCGCCCTGCACCTGGCCGATACCGTGCCCGTCGTCGTGCTGGCCAAGCGCGAACTCACGGAAGCCGCCACCGCCTGGGCCCAGGGCGGCATCGTCGGCGTGCTCGGCAACGATGACTCCATCGACAGCCATGTGCGCGACACGCGGGAGGCCGGCGCGGGGCTGGTGGACGAAGCCACCGCGCGCTTCATCGCCGAGCGCAGCGCGGCGGCGGTGGGCTGGCTGGTGGAGCAGGGCGTGCCGTTCACGACGGACGACACCGGCCCCATGGGCCTGCACCTGACCCGCGAGGGCGGCCATGCGGTGCGCCGCATCGCGCACGCCGCCGACGCGACCGGCAAGGCCATCCACGACCAGTTGCTGGCCGTGGCGCGCAGGCACCCCAACATCCGCCTGTGCGAGCGCTCCATGGCGCTGGACCTGATCACGTCGCGCCATGTGCAGCGCGACGAGCCACCGCGCGTCTACGGCGTGTATGCGCTGGACATCGACGCGCAGCGCGTCGAGACGCTGGCGGCGCGCGCCGTCGTGCTGGCCACGGGCGGCGCCGGCAAGGTGTACCGCTACACGACCAACCCCGACACGTCGACGGGCGACGGCATCGCGATGGCCTGGCGCGCCGGCTGCCGCGTGGCGAACATGGAGTTCATCCAGTTCCACCCCACCTGCCTGTACGTGCCCAATGCGCACCCGCAGGACCGCGGCTTCCTCATCACCGAGGCGCTGCGCGGCGAGGGCGGCCACCTCAAGTTGCCTGACGGCACGCGCTTCATGGCAGCGCACGACGAGCGCATGGAACTGGCGCCGCGCGACATCGTGGCCCGCGCCATCGACTTCGAGATGAAGAAGCACGGCCTGGACCATGTGTGGCTGGATGCCACGCACCTCGGCGAGGCGTTTCTCATCGAGCACTTCCCCACCATCCATGCGCGCTGCCTGAAGCTCGGCATCGACATCGCACGGCAGCCGATTCCCGTCGTGCCGGCGGTGCATTTCACCTGCGGTGGCGTGGTGACCGACCTCGCGGGCCGCTGCGACCTGCCCGGCCTGTACGCGGTGGGTGAGACCGGCTACACCGGCCTGCACGGCGCGAACCGGCTGGCCAGCAATTCACTGCTGGAATGCGTGGTGCTAGGCCAGACCTGCGCCGCCGACATCCTCGCGCAGGCGTTGCAGGAGCCGGCCCCGCTGCCGGCCTGGGACGAGAGCCAGGTGGAGAACGCCGACGAGCAGGTCGTCATCGCCCACAACTGGGACGAACTGCGCCTCTTGATGTGGAACTACGTGGGCATCGTGCGCACGACCAAGCGGCTGGAGCGCGCGCTGCACCGCATCGCGCTGCTGAAGAGCGAGATCGACGACTACTACGCCAACTTCCGCGTCACGCGGGACCTGCTGGAGCTGCGCAACCTCGTCGACTGCGCCGAGCTCATCGTGAGGTCGGCCCTGATGCGGCACGAAAGCCGCGGCCTGCACTTCAGCCGCGACTACCCGCAGACCTTGCCGGTGAGTTTCCCCACGGTGCTGATCAGCGAGCGGCGACGGCGTTAGGAGCTATCCCTTTGATGTTGGCTCGTTCAGTGGGCCGCCTCGCCCTCAAAGCCGCTGCGTGAGCGTGAGCTTGATGTTGCGGCCGGGGGCGTACACCGCTTCGGCCAGGTAGGGCTGCACGCTGCGGTTGAACAGGTTGTCCACGCTGAGGTTGAGCTTGGTGTCGGCCAGGCGGCCGCTGCCCTGCCACTGGGCGAACAGGCCGTGCAGCGCATAGCCCTTGGACGGGGGCAGGGCATAGGGCACCACCTCGTCGTCCGGCACCTTGTTCTGTGCGGCCACGAACTTGCCCTGCCAGCCGGCCGCCAGCCCGGCGCGCGGCCATTTGCCGCCCACCACCAGCACGGCCTTGGGCGCGCCGATGTCGATCAGCGGCTGGTTCTTGGTGGCCCAGGGGTTGCGGATGGAGCCCTGGTGCTCGCCCTCCATCCAGGACAGCGACGCGCTGGCGAAGTAATGCCGTGCGTCGTAGTGCGTTTCGGCTTCCACGCCCTGGCTCTTGTAGCCCGGCAGGTTGCGGTAGAAGGGCAGGTTGGGCGGGCGCTCGGTGCCGGGCTCCACGAAGACGCCGAAGCGCTTGTGGATGTTGTCGTGCACGCGGTTGTGGAACAGCGTCAGCGTGGCCGCCAGCGCGTCACCGGCCGACAGCCAGTTGTTGCGCTCGTACTTCAGCCCGCCGCGCAGCGCGGTGAGGCGCTCCTTGCGCAGGCCGCGGCTGGTGGCGGGGGCACTGCTGGCGGCGGACTGCACCTCGAACGTTTCGTCGATCACGGGCGCGCGCCAGCTGCGGCCGGCGTCGGCAAACAGCGTGGTGCGGGCGGTGGCCTTCCAGGCCAGGGCGAGGTGGTGCGACCAGCCGTCGTGGTCGATCGCGCGGTAGTCATGCCCGGCGGACGGGTCGTTGTAGCGCGGCGCGAGGTTGGGCTTGCCCTCGGTGGTCACGTGGTCGTAGCGCAGGCCGGGCGTGAGGCTGAAGTCGCCCCATTGCAGCCGGTCTTCCAGCCAGCCGGCCAGCGTGCGCTGCGTGCCCGAGGGCATGTAGTAGGGCTGCAGCCAGCCGTAGTTGTAGCTGGCGTCCGACGTGCGGGTGTGCAGGAACATCAGCGTGTCGCGCTTGTGGTGCTGGGCTTGCACGCCCAGGGCCAACTGGTGCTGCACGCCGGCCGTGGCGAAGCTGGCGGTGTTGCTTAGCTCGAACTGGCGGTCGCGGTAGCTGGCGTGGCTTTCCTTGCCCAGGCTGGCGGCAAAGTCGCTGGTGATGCTGTCGGGGCGCGAGTCGTCTTGCTGGCTCAGCGACTGGCTGAGCTTGAGCTGCACATCCAGCAGCGGCTGGGCTGACGGTGCATAGCGCCATTGCAGCGACTGCGTGCGATCGGTCTGGTCGCGCCACAGCACCTTGCGCAGCCAGGCTTCACGTTCGCCATAGCGGGCGATCTCGGCCGGGGTGGGCGCCGGCACTTCATCGCGCTTGGCGGCAAAGGGTGACCAGGCCTTGCTGCGGCCTTCGATGTGCGACAGCGTGAGCTGGCTTTCGCCCAGGGGCAGCGTCAGCTTGAGCAGGCCCGAGCGGCTGTGGCTGGCCGAGAACTCGTATTCGCTGCCATCGGCGCGGGTCTGGTTGTCGGAGTCGCGAGCCGTGAGCGCGGCCAGAAACTCCCAGGCCACGGCCGAGCCCGGTGCCGCACGCGTGAACACGCTGCCCGAGCTGATGCGCTGACTGTCGTTGCTGGCGTAGCCCAGCTTGACCAACCCGCCCACTTGTTCGCCGGGGCGCAGCAGGTCGGAGGCGTCCTTGCTCTCCACGAGGATGGTGCCGCCGAAGCCGCCGTTGCCGTAGCGCACCGAGTGCGCGCCCTTGTCCACCGTGATGCGCTTGATGAGCTCGGGCTCGATGAAGATGGAGCCCTGGCGGTACTTCTCGAAGCCTTTGTTGGCGCCGTCGAGCTGCACGCGCACGTCTTCCACGTCGCCAAAGCCCCACATGTTCAGGCTCTGCCCACCGGGGCGCCAGCTGCCGTTGAGGTCCACGCCGGGCAGGTTGTCGAGCAACTGCTGCACCGTCAGCGCCTGCTGGCGCTCGATTTCGTCGGGCGTGATGCTGGTCTTGCCGGGGGCCACGCTGCGAATGCCGTACACCTTGACGATGGGCAGCTCGGCCGTGGCTGTGGGGGTGTCGGTGGGGGCGGGTTCGGCCAGTGCGGTCAGGGCGGGCAGCGCAGCGAGCAGCGGGAGGAGGCGAAGCGGCAGTCGACGGGGCACTTGTTTATGCAAATGAGAATTATTTGCAACAAGTTTACCCCCGCTTTACGCTTCACCTCACTCAAGCCGCACAGGGCGGCGGCTGCCCTGCCGATCAGGCCGTGCGCGCCCGCAGCGCCGTGCGCGCCTGCACGAAGTTGAAGGCGTAGCCCACGGCTTCGACGATGGCACTGTCGATTTCGTGGCGCTCGTGCTCGGTCAGGTAGAAGCTGAAGTCCACCTCGTGGCGGATGTAGCGCGGGGGCAGGCGGTTCAGGGCGACACAGGCCACGTCGCACAGCAGGTCGTTGCTCGCCGCAATCTCCGGGAAGTCCTTGGAGGCATCCAGCACCGCCGCGAAGACTTCGCGCTCGTGATGGTTGTAGAGGGAGGTGAAGTCTGCGTTCATGACGGGCCTTGTCTCGCTGTTGTGGGCGGATCGGTTCCTGTTTATAGCGCCATCAGGCCGCACCGATGCCCGGCGTCATGCTGCTGGCGGCGCGTTGGCGCGCGGCGGTGAAGTCCAGCATGCGGTTGATGCAGCGCTGCGCCTGCACGCGCACGGGCTCGTCGACGTGGATCTCCGGCTGGCCGGCCTGCAGGCAGTCGACCAGGTTGGCCAGGCCGTTCATCGCCATCCAGGGGCAGTGCGCGCAGCTCTTGCAGGTCGCGCTGTTGCCGGCCGTGGGCGCCTCGATGAGCGTCTTGCCGGGCGCGAGCTGCCGCATGCGGTGCAGGATGCCGTTGTCGGTGGCCACGATGTAGGCGGGCGCCG
>Ga0228698_1001392_pt1 | contig 11965 bp, 9 predicted proteins | sample McNCre117_Aug_MG_FD_178015 | JGI IMG/M metagenome (GOLD analysis project Ga0228698, IMG submission 178015) | Freshwater microbial communities from McNutts Creek, Athens, Georgia, United States - 1-17_Aug_MG | ecosystem: Environmental > Aquatic > Freshwater > Creek | place: USA: Georgia...
GATGGCACTCAAATCCACCATCTACAAAGCCAATCTGCAGATCGCAGACATTGAAAACAGCTACTACGCGGACCACGCGCTCACACTGGCCCGCCACCCGAGCGAGACCGATGAACGCATGATGGTGCGCTTGGTGGCTTTGGCTTTCAATGCCCACAAGCTGCAGAGCGTGTGCAATGGCGATGGCACGCTGGCTTTTGGGGCGGGCCTGTCCGACCCGGAAGATCCGGATGTGTCACTCACTGATTTCACCGGCCAAAAGCGCCTGTGGATTGAGGTGGGGCAGCCCGAAGACAAGCCGATCTCTAAAGCCTGCAACAAAGCAGATAGCGTGTTGCTCTATCCCTTTGCCCACTCGGCGGACATCTGGTGGAAAGGCATTGAGACCAAGCTCACACGTCTGGACAAATTGCAGGTGTGGCGCATCCCGTCCGTCACCTCCCAGGCCTTGGCCAAGCTGGCGACGCGCAGCATGCAGCTGCAAGCGACGGTGCAAGAGGGCGTGTTGATGCTGGGCGACGGCAGCAGCACCGTCGATATCGAACCAATCCGCTGGAAGTAGCGCCTCCTCGATTTCAAGTTAAATCAAGCGCTAGCGCTCACCGAATATGCGCTAGCAGCTATATATTTCATAGCAAATCAGGTCGTCGACTTGGTTTCTGCCGCGCGCTCTGCGTAACGGTTGAAACGCCAGGAACTCGCATCGAGGGTGATGCGGCGCCAGGTCGCCCGTTTTTCTGCGGGACGCATTTCGGGCCACAGCTGCACTTCTTCAAAGGTGCGCCCGCAGCCTTTGCAGGTTTCATCCCCTTGGCTAGTTGAGCAAATGGCGATGCAGGGTGTATCGGGTGTGGACTCGTACCAGGTCTGCCACGCCGCCAGGGCCTTGGAGGGCATGCTGTATTCATCCGCCTCGGTCTCATGGTAGTAGACCAGCAAGGCATACACCTCGGCCAGCGCCCGCGTCGGCGCGGGGAGCGACACCCCATCCGGCGATGGCTCGCGCACACGCCAGAAGTTAATGGCCGACTCAATATCGGTGATGTGTATGCCTGCCACGGAGTCCTGTTGCTGGTTCTGGGGGAGGCGCATCATATACCGCAACCCGTTTGCCGCGGCCGCCCCCTCGCCAATGCCATGACGGCATTCCGGATGCCCGGTGAAACCCTTGAGTCTTTAGGCCTAAAAGTTCTGGTGGTATATTGCGCGCTTCTCCGGAGGGGAGTAGCTCCAAGCGGTATGTAACCGCTTCGACAGATCGTCAATACGAAGCGCAAGCTTCCGGTCTGTCGGGGTATCCAAGATTGGGTATTCGAGCAAGACCTTCGATTCACGCCCATTGCAGGCGGAGTCGTGGTCCTATCCGCCTCTTGCCTGCAACGGTTTCTTTGTATCGTTGTGAGGTGCTCTGATGGAATTCATGTCCGCTCCTTGGTGGTCCGCCCTGTTGGCCATTGTTTTGATTGACTTGGTATTGGCCGGCGACAACGCGATCGTGATCGCCCTGGCAGCACGCAATCTCCCCCCGGCACTCAAGCAAAAAGCCATTATTTGGGGAACGGTGGGCGCGATTGTGGTGCGCTCGGCCATGACGGTGGGGGTCGTCTGGTTGCTCAAAATCCCCGGACTGATGTTGATGGGTGGCTTGGGCTTGCTGTGGATCGCCTACCAACTGTTGGCGGACCAAGGAGGCGATGAGCACGATGGCCCCTCGGCCACCACATTCTGGGGCGCCATGAAAACCATCATCGTGGCGGACGCGCTCATGGGCGTGGACAACGTCTTGGGCGTGGCCGGTGCCGCGCATGGCGCCATGGACCTGGTCATCATCGGCTTGCTGATCAGCGTGCCCATCGTCGTGTTCGGCAGCAATGTGGTGTTGAAACTGGTGGAGCGCTTCCCCGTGATCACCCAACTGGGAGCTGCCGTATTGGCCTTCACTGCCGCCAAGATGGTGGTGCATGAGCCTTGGTTGGCCTCGGTGTTCGGTGCGGATACCGATCTAAGCGTCACACAAAGCGCTACCCGCTGGGCGGTCTATGTGCTGGCTATTGTGGCCGTGCTGGGTGCTGGCTGGTGGAATCAGAAACGTCAAGCCGCTGCCAAGACCTCGGCAAGCTGAGCGGGACCGTAGCTCGGCTGCTATGCTGGGCACATGAAATTACTCTTCAAGTGGATGTTGAGCGCCATGGCCTTGCTGGCTGTGGCGCATTTTTATTCTGGGGTGCAGGTTTCCAGCCTGGGCTCTGCCTTGATGGCTGCCGTGGTGATCGGCTTGTTCAATACGGTGCTGCGCCCTGTGCTGGTAGTACTCACCTTGCCGGTCACGCTGCTGACTTTGGGCTTGTTTCTGTTTGTGATCAACGCGCTCATGTTCTGGTGGGCGGCCAGCTTACTGGACGGTTTCCAGGTGCGTGACTTCAGCGCTGCGTTGCTGGGATCGCTGCTTTACACCGCGGCAGGCATGGTGATCAACTCAGCGCTCGACAGCCTGTTCCCGAAGTAACTGCTCTACTTGGCGCAGCCGCACATCGACGATAGACGCTTCGATCTGGTCTGTGGTCTGCCCCCCAGCGCGGGCTACATCCTGCGCCGCTTTCAAGCGCGTGACGGCTGATGCGTAATCCAGTTGCGCAATATTGACCTCCGCCTCCGCCCGCACAGCCGCTACGGTGCGACCTTGGGCCGCACGGGCCAAGGCCAGTTGCTGCCAAGCAGCGGCATCCAGCGCATGCTCTGTCACCCACAGCTGCAACGCATCCGCCGCCCGTCCGGCTTGGCCGGTGGCCACTTGGGCAGACGCCCAAAGCAATAGCGCAGCGCGCGTCGTAGGAACGGGCACCGTACCCACCATTTGCAAGGCCAACTCCGGCTTGCCCTGGGCCATGTAAGTCTCCGCAAGCAAATAGCACCACTGTGTCACCGCAAGGGCTTCGCCCGCGACCAAGGGCTTCAAGGCTTCCGCATATGTATGGGCCTTGTCGAATTCCCGCAATCGCACAGCGGCGAGACTAGCCCCATACAAAGATGCGACGCGCTGCACCAAGGAAAGTTTCTCTAACCGCGCCGGAGCAGCCTCTGCATACCAGGAGCGCAGTCCGTCCACGGACGCATTGGACAGCAAGCGTGCACGCGCCGACACGATCGCGTGTTCCAGATTCGCCACGTCTTGCGCCGGGCTCACCTCGGGGATGCGGGACTTCATGTCCGCAATACGCTCGGTGGTCAAAGGGTGACTGCGCAAGTACGGGAAATTGCCGGAGTCGTTGTTACGGTTGGCTTGCTGCAGCTTCTCGAACATGCTCACAAACCCTTGCGGGGCGAAGCCCGCCTGCCCCGCGACGCCAAATCCCACGCGGTCCGCTTCTCGCTCCATGTCCCGAGAAAAATTGAGCTGCGCCTGTGCCGCTACCGCTTGCCCGCCAACGATCACGGCATTCGCACCGCCAGGATTTTTACTGGCCGCCATGGCACCCAAAATCATCGCGCCCACCAACCAAGGGGTTTGCTCACTCTGCCGACTGATAAGACGTGCAATATGGCGCTGGGTGACGTGGCTCAGCTCATGAGCCAACACAGACGCTAGTTCGTCTTTGGTCGCTACGGCTCCGATCAAACCGAGGTGGATGCCGAAATAGCCTCCTGGCAAGGCAAACGCATTGATGGTTCGGTCTTTGCCTTGCAGCAATTGCCATGCGAAAGCGGCATCTAACTCTGGCGATACTTCGGACCGCTGGCGCGCGGATGTCAATAGTGGCTGCCAGATACTTTGTAGGTAATCTGCAATGACTGGGTCATCTAAGTAATCAGGGTCGCGGTATAGATCACGAGCGATGCGATTTCCTAAATGGCGCTCCTCAGATAACGTCATTCCTAAAACATCCGCAGAGCTGAGTGAGTTGATGTCTTGCGAGGGAGACTGCGCCGAAGTGCACAATGAAATACATATCACACACGAAAACAAAACCGCCCTCACGCCATAGACAAGAGCTGAGTTTTGGCGAATTCGCTTCGACGGCATCAAAATGAATCCAAAGGAATATACCCCAAGAGATCGCCATTTCTTGCATCAACAAGCACCGTCCAGACTGACTTGCGACCTACTAACGGCAAGTATCGAACTTCAGCCCTCGACATACCTCGCTCGAATATAAAAGAATCGATAGAAGACTCTTGATCTGGATATCGTAGACGCAGTTGGTCAATCGGCTTTGCTGCAACTATTACATCCCCGCGAGATTTATCATAGCTTTGCCATAAATCAGGACGCGCGCTTAAAGAGATGCCTTGAAGTGCCTCCATGGTCATATCGAAGCGTTCGCGATCATTTTTAAATGAACGTAAACCTAAAGCAGTTGGACCAGTAATCGGAAAAATTTTAATGTCTGGTGGCGCTTTTGATAGCAGTTCTTCAGGAACCTCTATGGATTGGACAATACGAAAACGGTCTATTTCAAAAACAATATGGACCGGTCGCGCCATAGCTACTGTCCACAAGCCATACCCCAAAGCCGATATTTGTAGCAACGCTATTACGCTCAGATCACGACGCAATTCTGTGAATGGCTTCATCTTATTAAAAATAAGAAACGTCATCAATGGCCCAACAAACACATCGACGAGCACCAACAGCACGAATAACTCTCGCCCTCCGGATATTTCTGAATATGGATACGGATACCATACAAAGAACACCAACCACGCGACCATTGCCGTCGCGAGCACACTCAATGAGAAATGAATAGCACTTGCCCGAACTCGATCTTTTACATAAAAAAATTTAATATTATTCATATTGAAATATGATTTCAATTAAGTTGCAAAAATACACAAAACACCAAAATCACATGCAAACCACCCTTTTACCGCCACGTTAATTCAATACTTACCTAGACCCAACTAACTGACAAAAATTTTCGAGCTCGGCATATCTAGACTTCGAATCACAATAAGGTTCAGCTAATGCCTCTTTACCCCACTTTACAATAGATGGAGAATATAAATTTTTAAATCTCATATACTCACGAATTGCGTCATCCATATTTCTATCGACGATATGTTGCGAAATTAGCTTCAGATTCGCACTCGGCCAATGTTCTTGAAGAGCAGCATACTTGATTTTAGCAAGCATTTTCGGCGTCACACCCGGACCGGGAACATATTGAAATACCTCAAACGAATTACGCATATCCAACAAAATAAGTGGGCTTGTTAATATAAATCCATCTGGAATTTTTCCAATATTTTTACTATTAAATCTCAAAATCCTAAAATCTTCTGCAAGCCGCATGTAGTCGTTTGCTATTAACAAACCAATCACAACCATACCAGTACCAACGAAGAACAATATTGCATTAGTCAAACCTTTGCGAATGCGAGATCCATCCAATTGATAGCTCTCAGCAGCTCGAAGATAGCCCAACACGAAGGCGAAAGATATTAAAAAAAACGAATATGCAAAGGGGAATTCCAAAAAACTGTGCAAAACAAACGGTATGAATATTATATAAGCCAGCCGCCGCATATCGTCACTCGCCCGAATATCATCCTTTAGCACACACGCAAACCACAATACCAAAATTACGCCGAAAGGAATCCCAAACCACAAAATAATATCCAAAATCACATTGTGCCCATAGTTGGTTTCAAAACCCACATAATGCATGGAAGCAGATATGCTTTGCGCGTATGCGGCTTGCATCCATCCGTACCCAACGAATGGTGCATTAGGAATTATTTTTAGCAATTGTGCATATATTGCAAGTCGCGGACTTTCCGAAAGACTTTCAATAATTCGAATATCTACCATCTCATTTGCGCACATCAGGTTTTTTTTTAACCACGGTATCGCCACGTAAAGGATAGGCAAAGAGAAAAACCACCCAACGGTAAAGAGGCGATTTCGTATATTTTTATCTAAAAACAAGAGAACCATTGCACCTAAGACTGCGCTCAAAATTGCTGTGCGCGAACTCGTCATAGCCAACGCTGATATCAATAACAACAGGAAAAAAGTACAACTTACAAATGTTAATATCTTTCTTCGCCGGAGCAAATCAACAAGAAGAACTCCTGTAGCCAGCAATGTTCCTTGATTATTCGGCTGCCCGAGATTGCCAAAAGACCTACTTCCACCCGCCTCCGCCATTAATGATGGGAATTCTCTCTCAACCCCAAGCCACTGCGCAACGACTATGCACGCCGATAACAAAATTGCCGACAACACCAGCAATATATAAAAAACCCCAACCTCCGCCTCCAAATCCTCAAACCAATACTTATAGTTTTCACCGACTATGGCAGCCACTGCAAATGCAGAAATATATGCATACCCTAGACCAAGCACTTGAATAGTAATTAACCCATAAAAATATTGAGCAAATATCGTCAACAACAATACTACGCCAATATTAAAATACGGATTGTTTTTTACCCCCGCCCCCCCTCGCACAAGAAGAGCGGCAACAGCAAATCCTAGTGAGACAAAGGCTGAGAGTTCGTTCTCAAATACTACCCATGGCAAGTAGTGACTCGGTATTAGCCATGAAAATATCCAAAATAGCAACGCGAGCGCAGCTAAACATTGAGCATAAAAAAGGCGCCCATGTGGCGCCTTTTTTACTATCGAACAAATACTGTTAAGTACCACGGCAGCTTGCAGGCAAAAATTGCTGACCTACTGTAGTTTGCGATGTGCCATCCTTACCACCGCAAATCCACGTATTGATTGTCGAACCGGCAGAAGTAATTTGCACTGGCGATGCGCATGTGCCAGTGTTATATCCCGCTGTGTTGATCGTTTTATCCAAACAAGGTTGCAATACAACATTGCCGTTTGCTCCTGGTACTGTAGATGCGACAACAACGGTTCCTGTTTGTGTTGTCTGGATCGACCCTACATAGCGGGAAGTAGACGCACCCGTCGCCTCACATCCATACTGGTTGGCTGCTGTGGGAAGCGAGTTTCCAGTTTGAAAATACTCGGTAATAGACGTACGGCAACCAGAAGCTGCCAAAATCACTTCTGACATTTTTGCACGCTTTGTATAGTCTTGATACGCTGGCAATGCGACCGCTGCCAAAATACCAATAATCGCGACCACGATCATCAATTCAATCAGGGTAAAACCCTTTTGAATGGAACGCTTCATAATAAATACTCCAATAAAAGAAAGGGAAATAAAACTAGCAATTAATGAGCCAACTCATACAGAGGTTCAAACAAACAACAGGCAAGCCAGTGCTGACAACAATGTCAAAAAAAACGCAAAAAAAAGCAAAAGTGACAGGAGTCAAAACTTACTTAATACAAACTTGTCGCACCATCTTTAAGTCTGTCATTCCGATCAGCACCTTTTCCATGCCATCCATTTTGAGGGTACGCATCCCTCCCTCCACCGCTGTAGCAAAAAGCTCGGCGACACGTGCGCGTTCTTGAATCAACTTTTTGAGTGCGTCGTCAGCCACCATGAGTTCGTGCAGACCAATTCGACCTTTATACCCTGTCTTGTTGCATCTCTCGCAGCCCACAGCCTTGTAGAGCTTCAACTGCCCTTCATGCCCGTAGTTTTGAGTCCACTGCTCCACTAATTTCTTCGACTCTTCTGCGTAGTTTTCTTTCCAAGCCTTTGTATTCCGCAGTTCCTCTGCATATTCTTTGCAAAACAAACGCAACTCTTCCGCGGTAGGAAAATATGCCTCTTTGCAATCGCACAATTTCTTGGCCAACCGTTGCGCAAGAATACCTAGCAAAGCATCAGCAAAATTGAATGGATCCATACCCATATCCAGCAAGCGAGTAATGGACTCCGGCGCCGAATTAGTATGCAGGGTAGAAAACACCATGTGGCCGGTTAGCGATGCCTCCACGCCCATAGACACCGTTTCTTTATCTCGGGACTCACCCACCATAATAATGTCTGGGTCGGCGCGCAGAAAGGCACGCATCACCAAGGCAAAATCAATACCCGCCTTTTTATTGATTTGCACTTGACGCAAACCCTTTTGCGTGATTTCCACCGGGTCTTCAGCTGTCCAAATCTTGGTGTCTGGTGTATTGAGAAACCTCAGGATCGAGTGCAAGGTTGTCGTTTTCCCCGAACCGGTAGGTCCGCACACGTAAAATAACCCATATGGCTTGCTCACCGTCGCCTCTAGACGCATCTTGTTATGTGCGGTCAGCCCTAGTTTTTCAAGAGGTATTGGCTCGCCTGCAGCCAATATTCGCATGACTACGTCCTCCACCCCACCCGCCGATGGAATGGTGGCAACGCGAAGCTCAATATCCAAAGGGCCATATTTTTTGAATTTAATTTTCCCGTCTTGAGGCTTACGTCGCTCAGATATATCCAGGTCGCACATGATTTTTAATCGTGTCACCATGGCCTGCCTAAAATGCGCAGGCACTTCTACATACGGGACCAAGCTACCGTCAATGCGAAAACGTATGCCAGTTTTCAACTTCCCTGGCATTGGCTCAATATGAATATCTGATACCTTCTGGCTATATGCGTCAATAATTACCTTGTTAACAAATTTAACCAGCTCGTTATCGGCTGCCGCAGACTCCAACGATTCATCATTATTTCCGTCATCGATGGGACCTCCATCCATGTCCGCCAAGAGCTGATCAATGGTACCGCTATCCGAGAGAGCACCGAAGATTTGAGCCAAAGTGTCATTGAATTCCTGCTGCGTGGTAACCCGATAGGCAAATTGACTGATGCGGGGGAACACTTGGGGAACGACCCTTGAACCGCGCACAGCCTCGGGATCCGTGCACATGATGACCAGTCCGTCCGGTGACTCCTCCAAGGGAATCCATTCTTGCTCTTCCAGGAACTCTCGCTTCAAAGGGCCGTGAAGAATCTCCGAACGTATTCGCCCCGCATTGAATGGTTCATAGGGCACACCAAAAAACTGCGACAGACTGGGGCCGATTTGTCCGGGCTTCAGCCCTGTACGGCTAATGATCAAACCCTCCAGCGGCACACTGTCATCCCGAGACTCTTGTGTAAGTTGCTCAAGGTCAGACTCTGTCATCAAGCCTGCATCCACTAAAACGTCGTATTTCGTAGTGTTTTTGCGCGAAACACCCTTATGCTGCCGCTGCCTGTGGCGTATCGCTGTAGCCAGTGTTTTACACAACTCATTAACGCCATCCAACTCCAGTTCGCCAAAGGGCTCATCACTTTTGTTATTGATGACTTGGAGCACACCGTAGAGCGAGTTTCCCTCCAAAATGGGGGCAACCATCATCTGCTTAGTTCGATACCCTGAACGTTTATCTACTTCCTTCAAGAAGTTTAAAGAGGGGTGTATTTTTCTCAGTGCAGCGTCGTCATACACATCTGACAAATTCAAAGCTGCTTTACTGAATGCAGCATATCCCGCTAGACTCTGAGGAGATATAGGTAGTTTCAACTCTCTACTTGTATTCAAACCCGTCTTTATTTTTGAAACAATCGAGCTTCTGTCTTCGCTCAGCACATACAAAGTCAATCGGTCAGCATTGAATAATTTGCAAATATCCTGACTTGTCTCCAACATGATTTGTTCGAGATGCTCCGTATCATGAATCCTAGCTGTGACTTGATGCAACTGTCGATAAAATAATGCCTCAAATGTCATCCCCCGCTTTTTAACAGGATGTTTTTGGGACTCGAAAAATGCCTGTTCACTGATTTTCACCGAGCTATCCTGATGTGGCAGCGTACTCATAATATAAACTCCTGACCTGCGCAGAGCCAACGTATATCGTGCTCACTCGCTGCACCTGCCACGGTACTGTGCTCAAACATTGCTATTTCGCTCATGATGAGGTCCGTTTCGGCAGGCTTTGTGTGCGTTATATAAATTGGATATCGATTGTCTGAATTAATGTTGCTCAACTCATTCGCCAACATTTCTGGCGCCAAATGGTTGCTGCGTAATGCCAACCCCGATTCGCGGTTGCTGAATGCTGTTTCGATCACCAGCATGCCAACCTTCATTTGATTCACCCTTACCCATAACGCTGGGTTATGGGTAGTATCTCCTGTGAAGACCCAATTCAAGCCACCCGAGCTAGACACGGCATAACCCACAGCAGGTACAGAATGAATGGCAGGCAGCGCCTCTACTCTCAACACACCAAGCTCTTTGATTTCACCAATGCAAATGGGCGAAAATTTAATGAATGGGCTGACTACGCTGGGCAAGACGGTAAAGTCTGGCCAGATAACGTCATTGAAAATATGAATTTTCAATGACCCCAACGTTGCATCCAGGGCGTGCAGCGTCAGTGGACTCTTTCGCTGAGATGCCACGGCATCCAACATCAAAGGCAAGGCCGCAATATGGTCTAAATGAGAGTGGGTCAGAAACACATGGTCGATGGCAGACATTTCTTCTAATGTCAAATCTCCGACCCCGGTTCCCGCGTCTATGAGTACCGAATCATTGATTAGAAATGAGGTCGTTCTGCAGTTTTGGGCTATAGCCCCTGAGCAACCTAGTACGCGTACCTTCACAGGTCCCTCTCCATCTCATTTTGTTTCGAAATTGGTAGCGCCATCCCAATCTGGATCGAATGGCAGATACCGCATGGAGACTACACGCTCACTGTAAAGTCGGTAAAGGTACTTGTTAGCGTTTATCCTAGATATGTTCAACAAGGCCACATCTGCTTGATCCCAATTTTGGGCACGGTAGGCCTTCAAAAACTGCGTCCACAGCTTGATTTCATCAAGAGCCCCTTTGGCATCGGACATTGCTGCAAGCGGGCAAAAAATAGTTACCGACTTATCCTTGCCTTTGACCCGAACTTTGTCCAATTCCTGCCATACAAAGCCATCCGCCATCCGCTTTGTCTCTTCACTCGCGACGATATCAACGCCGTACACCTTGGACAAGGATTCCAATCGGGATCCCAAATTGACAGTGTCACCAATTACGGTATAGCTGCGTCGAATGTCTGAGCCCATGTCTCCGACACACATTGTCCCTGTGCTGATCCCAATGCCAATACCAATCGCTGGCAAGCCCTGCAGTTTGTGTTCTTCATTGATTTCACGGACTACCGCTGCAATGTCCAACGCAGCGAGAACGGCCAAATGGGCATGGGCTGCAGACTCAATGGGAGCGCCCCAGAACGCCATGACACAGTCTCCCATGTATTTATCAATGGTTCCACGATGTCCGCGGATCACTTCGGTCAACTTGCTGAATACACGGGTCAACATCGCTTGGAGTTGCAAAGGCTCCATCGTTTCCGACATGCTGGTAAAGCCTCGCATATCACAAAACATAACGGTCATTTCACGATTCATTGCCTGCATGCTGTAACTATCCGGATCCTCCAGCATCTCGTTTACAAGCTCTGGCGGTACATACGTTCCAAACAAATTGGCAAGATCTCGTTTAGATCGACTCTCCACGAAATATCCATAGCTCATATTCAGTGCAAATGCGGTCGCGCACATTAATACCGCAGATGCCAATGGAAGCACCAAGCCATAACCCAAATAGAGCCAAAGATTAACGAGCGTTAAGAACATCAGTACTGCCACACTCAAAAAGACTGCTCTTGCCGCACTCAGCAAGGGCAAACAAATCGCGAGCAACACACCCGAAACGACTAATGAAACCAACTCATACCCGATAGAGTAATCAGGCTTCACCAATACGTGGCCGTCCAACAAGGCAGATATAACGTTTGCGTGGGTTTCAACGCCTGGATAAGTTTCCCCTACCGGGGTGACACGCATATCAAACAAACCCAGTGCGGTGGTGCCTAACAATACTATTTTATTTTTTAATATCCCCGATGGAATGCGATTATTCAAGACATCCGAGGCGGAAATATATTTAAATGACCCCCCTTGTGCATTGCCAAGACCTCGGTAAGGAATTAGTGCCGCACCTTTTCCGTCAACAGGTATTCCCAATGTCTTATCGCCCTGTACCAGCAACAATTTATTCAATG
>Ga0228698_1001393_pt1 | contig 11957 bp, 10 predicted proteins | sample McNCre117_Aug_MG_FD_178015 | JGI IMG/M metagenome (GOLD analysis project Ga0228698, IMG submission 178015) | Freshwater microbial communities from McNutts Creek, Athens, Georgia, United States - 1-17_Aug_MG | ecosystem: Environmental > Aquatic > Freshwater > Creek | place: USA: Georgia...
GACCGAGTGTGGCTCGCCACCAGAATTGGCACAGTTTGACACCAGAGTTGGCAGCAGAGAGATTTTCCCCACATCGGATTCCGGATGTGATATTTGCCGAGCGTGGGTTCACCGGAAACCACCCTGGGTGTCACTCTTCAGATGGGACATCGGGCGGCCGGACGGTTGCGCGGAGGATCGCAGCCTATCGACAGCCGTCAAAATGGGTCCGGGACCCACGCCTTCATCTTCAAGAAAACTGATATCCATAGTGCTGGAAGATTTCCTGCTGGGCTCCCACCAGCTTCGCCTTCCAAACGCTGGGAACAAGCACGAACCCGAAGTCCATTGCTGTTGGCGGCCCCTCTACGACCGGCGGGGCCATTGCCATAATCGGTCGAAGTGCCTTGGCAGGCGCCGTATCCCACGCCGCCGAGTTGGTCTCAACAGCCTGGAATGCCGCACTCGCCACAACATCCGCTAGCTGCAGTCCAGCTTCCGAATAGTGGGGGACATATTCGATGAGGCGATGACGAAGTACTTCGGGCCGAATTTCACGTTTATTGAGGAAGGTCGTGCCCGCGGTTGCTTGGGCCTTCAGCTTATGAATGGTGGCCTTTGTCTGACCATATCGTTGCCCACCGCGAGCGCTGAACACAATGCGAACCGTTCGAGGCCTCCCGTGTCGAGTAAGGGAGTCCGTGAGGCAGAAGTCAGTCACCCGTTCCAGCAGCATGCGAATGAGAAAATTGTACAGCCACTGATTGGTTTCGCTACGGGCTGCAGCACGGTCATTTCGATAGCCGAGCAACGTTCGCTTGTAGGAACAGATGACAAAAGCTCGCGCCGATTGCCTGCCAACTAACTCGCAGGCCTTCAATCGCTTCGTTGGGCTCAGCGTTCGATAGTGCAAAGCCGGGCCCTGTGTTGCCGCGATTTCTATTCTGATTGACCTCAGTGCTTCTGGAAGAACAGGGACGTTTTCTGCCCGAACCAGGTAGCCGGCAAGGCATATCCACTCCGATGAACCTGAGGGATTTTCCGGCCGCAATGACTTAAGTCCATCATCACCAGCCTCATCCACGTAAAGGACATAAGCGAAAGAATCGTCGACCGTTTCCATAGCTTATGCGGCACAGAGCAGGTCGACGAGTCAAGGTTCAGCCCGAAAAATGAGTAGTCGCGAACGCTAGACGCTGATTTTGTTCTGTTTTGCAAAGTCGTTAAGTGCGTCCGTCACGCTATCGAAGGTGCCGTCATTGAGTGAGTCTACTGTTCCATCCGCGTACAAGAGCAAGTCCCTAGCTTCAGGCTGGGCATGTACAGGCCGCGCGCTAAGGCCAGAAATGAGCCAGCCAACAACCGGAACCTTCCGATGGTAAACGCGCCCTTGGTCCTCCCCAATGTGCAGCGATTGCGTACCTGTATGGTCAGGCACGTAGGTGCCTATCTCGGCATCAATGTCTTCAAAACTCAGATCGGCGATCGCGTAGCCATCATCCATGAACAGGATCGCTTCACCCTTGGGATTTGTCTCGATCCGCTTTACGAATGCCAAGTTTACCAGCCCTCGATTGCTCTTCACAAATTGCATGGTGGTCCCTTTTGTTGAGTCGAACACTAACGGTTTCCAACCTATGCTCTTGTCGGTTCAGGCCGCAATGGCAGCGTGGTGACCTACGCCCCATGGGCCTTTGTGCATGGAGGACTACCCCAGCGCCCAGTTGCTGATCAGCACCTCCGCCCGCTCCGGCTGGGCGCCCTTCGCGCCGATCGTGTAGGTGGTCTTGACCCCCGCAAACTCGAATCCGGCGAAGGTTTCACGCACCCCTTGAACGTCGTTTAAACTGAGGATGAAACGCCCCTTCAAACCGCGCAGCGCGGTGGCCAGGTCCTCGAACCGTTCGCGGCTGAACAGCGCCTTGCCGTAGTCGCCCTCGCAGCCCCAGTAGGGCGGATCGAGGTAGAAGAGCGTGCCGGGCGTGTCGTAGCGGCGGATGAACTCGGCGAAGTCCAGGCACTCGATCACGACGCCCGAAAGACGGCTGTGCAGGTCCTCCAGCATCGGCTCCAGCGTGGTCAGATTGAAGCGACCGGAGCGATCCGGCGAGACGCCAAAGTTGCGGCCGGACACCTTGCCGCCGAAGGCCGTGCGCTGCAGGTACAAAAAGCGCGCTGCGCGCTCCAGATCGGTCAGGGTGTCGGGGTTAGTGTCGACCAGGCGGTAGAACTCGGCCCGGGTGGTCAGCTGGAAGCGAAGGACCTCCAGGAACTGCGGATAGTGCCGCTGCAGGATGCGGAACAGGTTGGCGACGTCACGGCCATAGTCGTTGATCACCTCGGCACGCGGACGTGATGTCCGCCGCAGGAAGATGCCGCCCATGCCCACGAAGGGCTCCGCATAGGTGGTGTGACTATCTGCATCGATGATAGCGCAGATGCGCTTGGCGAGGTTGCGTTTGCCACCCAGCCAGGGCGCAATCGGGCGAACCGGATCGACCGGATTCATATCGGCGGTTAACGGCTTTTTCATGCGAATCGAACCTTCTGGACCTGCCCGAAAGGGCGGTGCGGCCATAAGTTCGTGCTGGTCGATGGGGTGTTCTTGCTGGACCTTCCCCGTGTCGGGGAGCGTTGACGCGCTCCCCGGCCTCCCCTTTGGAGGCCATAGTCAAATCATCGAAAGGCCATCGTGGCCGGCATCATCAGTACGCCACCGTCTTGCTGTTGGTGTATCGCTCCATGGCCGCGATCTGATCAGCCGCGGGCGTTGGTCCAAAGCGCATGATCAGTTCGTTCAGGACGCCGTTGAAGGGGAGCGACGAGCCGCCCCGCATCCCAAGAAAGACAGGGTTTGCGGCGTAGTTTCCCGTGCCCTGATCACTAGCCGCTGTAGCAATCTGCGTACCATTCCTGCGCAGCGTCGATGCGTCAGTCGAAACTTGCCCAAGGCCGGTAATCACAGCGGCATCAGGAGCGGCATACCCTGTCCCCGTCGCAACCCCGGCGGTCGTGCCTTTGCTCGCCATCGTATAGGTTGGAGAGGCAGCGACGGGGGCTTGAACCGAAATCACATTCGTATTCGCCCCATAGCTGGTGCTGAGTTCCGCGAGAATACCTTGCCCCGAGTCACTCAGCTTGCGCAGCCCGGCGAATATCTGCACGGTATCCGTCCCCGGCACGATGGTCGGGGTTTGCAGGAAGTCATCTACGCCGTCGAATTGCAGACCAGGCCCACCAGCCGTGCTGACATAAAGCGGGCGCTTGGTGGAGGTAGCTTGCGAAGCGTGAGCGCCAGCAACGAGTTTGACGGAGATGTTGGAGACGACACCTGTGGGCGATGCACCAGTGCGAGAGAAACGTAGCCACGAAGTTGCCGAGGTCGCTGTGAACTGAAAGCTATTCAGGCCTATACTGAATACTGTTGGTGCAACGATATTGAAGCCACCCTGAGACGTACCGACAATAGCCGGAAGGGATGCACCTGTGATATTGAAGGTGACCCGGTAAGACGCTCCGGGAACGGTGCCAAATACCTTGTCTGCGGCGGCAGCGTTGGTCCCATCACCCGTCAAATTCAGCGTCCCGGTCGGGCTTTCCGTGGCGGTGGCCGTGCCTGCAACAGTGAGCGTCCACGGCAGGATGGAATTCATCTCCGAGCCGTCGCGGATGATCTGGCGAACGCTGATGTTGTCGAGGGTCGCGCCGTTGATCGTGGAGAGAGTGTTGAACCAAGTAGTTGTCGTGGTAGCGACAAAGGTGAATGTCGGTCGAAGGTTGTTTGTGACGTTCGACACGACATCCGAAGTGCCAGCAGTCGTTCCAATCAGGATGCCAACCCCGGTGCCACTGACCGAGACAAGATAGGTTTCCCCAACTACGGTCGGGAAGGACTGCCGAAGGCGGGCAGCATCAACCCCATTTGTCGACCAAGTTGCAACCCCTGCTACAATGCTCACAGTTGAAGCGTTGGTGTGCGCGGTGGTCCATCCCGAGATGTCGGTTGGGAACGTCCCATTGGTGATCCGCTCCGACCCAAGGTGCGTGGTCTGACGGGCGGAGATGGTGGTGATGACTGCGAGGGCAGCAGAAGTTTTTGTGAAACGGATCCATGTGGTCGCAGTAGTCGCAACAAAAGTTGCACTAATAGGTCCAATGGCAGGGACGGTAGCGTTGTAAGTACCGCTGCCTTGGGTAGGTCCGATATTCAATGCAACTACGGCGGATGACAGAGAGGCTGTGACCTTATAGGTCGCCCCGATCACCGTCGCGATGGACATGTCCGCAATGGCTGCGTTTGTGCCGTCACCCGTCAAGTTGAGCGTCCCGGCAGGGCTTTCCGTCGCCGTGGCCGTGCCTGCCGTGGTCAGCATCCACGAGCCAGAGATCAGTTCCGGTCCCGGCATCATGGCTTTGCTATGATCAAGCGAAAGACCGACCGGCTGGCCAAAAGCAGTCACCGGAGTCGTGCCGAGGGAGTCCTGAAACTGCGCAGCCATGTCCGAAGGCATCAGCCAAATGCCTTGCTCACCATTCGCGAACAGCCCTGCGGGCGTAGCGGCCGATTGCATGGCAGACAGCGAGAGGCCGAAGCCGAAACCCATGGACATGACGAGTGTTCCTTACGCGAAGGCTTTGAAGTTGAACTTGTCGCCAGCCTTGAGGGCGACGACATAGGGGGTGTTCGGCGGGATGGCATAGCCAGCGCCTGACGTGCCAGAAGCCGTGGTCGTGGCGGCATCGGGAGCCGAACCATGGGCGCCGATGATCGTGGTCGCCTCGGTGCTGACGATGATGGCCAGTTCGCCTTCGAGCGCTGCGGTAGTTGTGGTGCCCGGTGCGCTGGGGACGGTTTCGGCAGCCCGGCAGACGCCGAGCGCCAGATACCGTAGGGCATCGGGGGTACCGTTGCTCTGCACATTGGGCGTCATGTAGGTGATCTTGATTGCCATCTCTGGGCTCCTTTTTCAGTTATTCCACGTCGATATTGACGCTGCCTGCATCGAAGGTATCCGTGCCGTTGACGGTCGTGAGGCGGATGTTGTCCAAGGCACCGGCCAGAGCGATCGTCCCCCCGCCAATTGAGCATTTCGATCCAGTGAAGTTCGTATGGGTGGCCACCCACTTGTTGCTGGCATCCAGCTCCAGGGTGCACTTCCCAGAATAGGTTTCTGATGCCGCGACAGCCCCGGTAGCTTGCTGACCAAAGCCCGTGGTGAACGTCGATGGCGCGGTGCTGGCCCCGCTCAGTTGGATTGCGCCGGATGTATAGCCAGTCGTTGTGGGTGACCCACCAGTGCCAGCTTGGATCAGCAGGACGCTCGTGCCGCTGACCGAAACGCCATCGAGCAAAACTGTGATGCGCTTGGCCCAAGACGGGATGCCGGTGAAGTCTTTCGACGTACCTGACGTGGTTGCAAGGGATGTACCAAGCTTCAACCGTTCGGACTGAAACTTGGCCGCGTCAACCAACTTGCCAGCCGTTGCTGCAGCGATATCTGCGGCAGACGCCAGATCGCTCGAGCCATAGGCCAGTATCGCGGTCCGTGCTGCCGCCTGATTGGCTGCCTGCAACACGCCAAGGCCCGTGGCGGTGGCACCGATGGCGGCCTCTACCCAAGCCTGCCAGGTACCAGCAACTTTCCTCCGGCTGAAGGCGCGGTCTGACCCCAAGGCAAATGCCTCTTGCACGGCATCCGAAGAGGTCGCCCCAACCCCGTGAAAGAGGATGAACGCGGTACCACCGACAGGTGCGCCTGTGGCGCCCGAGGATGCGAGATAGGCACCGCCGAGGGTCAGCGCATCGCAGGAACCAACCGCTGTAACGGAGGTGACGCCCATCCCCACGGCAGGCAGATCGTCCAGGTCCCAGCCGCTGTTGGCCGCATTTCTGCGCCGGCGAACCGGCGTCGACCCCGAGGTATCCAGCCAGGGCATGCCGGTCACCGGGCTGCTGGGCCCCGTGGTACCGGAGTTCACCGACTGGATCGCAGCGAGTTTGGCGTTGATGTCGGCCAAGACCGTCAGGCCGTCCGCATCTGCAATCGTGTAACTGGATACTTGGGTCATCAGAGTGCCTCTGCCTGAAGTTTCAAAAGGGTGACGCGGGGCGAATAGGCCGCATCGGTGGTGGTCAGTCGGGCCCGGCCCCGGATGCCGCGCGTGGACATTTCGTGGGCATCGACCCGCGCCCAGCCGGACCAGAGCGCACCGCCAGACGCCGGATCATCGGGCGTCTGGGAGAATTCCATGATGACGTCGGTCACCGCAGCGCCCGCCCCGCCGAATGAGGCCCAGCTGCTGACCAGACCCGTCCGACGCGAAATCCGGTCGGCCAATCCAAGCCCCTGATGGTTCACCTCGCTGCGCAACCGGATCAGCTTGACCACGCCAAGATCGATCGTCGGGGCGAACTGGTAGATGCCCTCGGCCCGCGCATGCAGATCAGGCCAGCCGATCGACGGCGCGGCGCTGACCAACGGAATCGCTCCGAAGGTCGCCGTGCTGGTCAGGACCAAGCCACCTGACGGCCAGATCTGCACACCCGTCTTCGTGCCGCCGAAGATGCTGGCATCGTAAAGCATGTCCAGGGGCGAATAGGCGAGAATGCCCGACCCATCGGTGGCAATCGCCGTGACCGGGCCCAGACGCCCGCCGGAATCCTCGGCCGCCAGCAGATAGGTGCCCGGCTTCATGGGCACGACGCCGATGGCCTGCCCGCCCTGGATGCGGTCCATGCTGACCGAGGATGACCAGCCCGGTGCGGCCACCGACGAATGCCGGATCACGATGGCCCCGCCGATCCGCACGTCCAGGTCGGGGTGGCGATCCCATTTCAGGACGGCCAGACCGCCAGCCGATTGCAGGGTCACGCCCGTCAGCGCGGCAGGCAAAGCCGCAAGCCCGTAGATCGTCGCGGCGGTGCTGGCCCAAGCAGACCGGACGCCCGTGTAGGACACGGCCCGGACCTGAAAGACCCAAGCGCCGGGGGTGATGTCCAAGACGTCCAGGGTGGCAGCATTCGCGCGACCGAGGTCCTGCCATGCGCCGCCGGCCAGCGAGCCCTGCACCTCGAAATACTGCACCAGGGCCAGATCGCTGATCGACCAGATCAGGGTCGCCAGCGCCTTCACGCCGTCGCCAGAACGGGTCACGTAGAGGCTTTCGGTGACGGTCGGCGCACCGGGCAACTGGACGTCGAACGGGCTGGGCAGGGTCGAGCGCGGGGCGGCGGCATAGATCTGCTGTTCGCTGGCCGTCCAGTCGTAAACCAAGGGCGAGGTTTCGGTCAGGACCAGATCGGGCACCAAGGCCCCACCATCGAACGCAAGTCCAACCGAGGACGCCTCGAAGGGTTTCGCGGTCATGCCCCAGCGGGCATAGGTCAGGCTGACCACATCGCCGACCGTCGCCCGCCATGCCGACAGCTTGCCCGCGAAATCGACCCGCATCTGACGGCGGCGGCGTTCCAGATGGATCTTCGCCAGCCGCTGCGCCATCGAGGACGAGATCGTGAAGGGCAGCGTGATGTCTGACCAGACCTGCTCGCCATTGTCCTCGGTCTGATAGGTGGCCGAGGTCCAGGCCGGGAAGTCATCCGGCTGCCAGTCGTTTTCCGGACTGACGAACTTGCCGCGCACGGCATTGAAGTTGTCCTGACGGCTGACCCGCGTGGTCAGTTTCAAAGGCCCCCGGGCTTCGTCCGGAGTGAGCGACACCGTGGGCGTCCGGTAAGCCCCGGCCCTGATCCGCCACGATCCATCCGGATTGAGTGCGCTGCCCGCCATCGAGGTCAGCATCGCCTCGATCAGGGTCTTGGGGGCATCGGACAGGGTGATCACCCCGTTCAGCGTGTAGCGCGGCTCGGTCCCGCCGCCGGACAGGGTCACGGCCTCGTCGCAGATATTGGCAGCCTCGATCAGGTCGGCAGAGGTCGTGCCCCCCTCGTCCCCGATCGCAGCGCCCAAGCCGTAAGGCGTCAGGCTCATGTAATCCGCGATGCAAAGGGCGGGGTTTTCCGAATAGCCGCGCAGGCCGGTTCTGGGGTCCAGCACATCGGACTTGCCCGCGATGTCGAACGAGATGTTCGGAATGCCGCCCGGGAAGGCATCCGAGGAATACTTCAGCGTCAGATACACCGCCGCCACGCCGCGCAGCCGGTGGGCCGAGGTCCATTTGCCGCCCGCCGCCGCGATCAGCCCTGCAAACGCCGTCTGGTTCGGATCACCCAGCCGCTTGTCGATCGTGACAAGCCCCGCCCAGCGGTCCTGCGCCACGCCCGCTGCATCGACCGCCAGCACGCCGTCGAAATAGACCGCGCCGATCGACTGGATGGGCCCCGCGCTCAGAACAACGACCAGGTGCAACAGCGACGTGCCGGTGCCATAGCCCGGAGCCTTGCCGGTCGTGTGCAGGAAGACGATCGTGCCGCCCTTGCGGGTCCGACCATAGACGATGTCCCGGGCGCGCACCGGCTCGCGGACGGTCACGGTACGGTTCGATTGCATCTGGGGCATCAAGGCCTTGGAGGCAGCACTCAAGAGCAGCATGCCGCCCAGCCGCGTCACAAGGCCGATGAAGATCGGATGCACGGCAGCAAAGACCGCGCCCTCGATGGCCGAGCCTGTCAGCGCATAACCGATGAGCGGGGCAAGGAATGGCATCAGACCCTCCACGCCATGCGGCAGTCGGCCAGCACCGATGCCGTGATGCCATCCGGCGCCAGGCCGAACACGCAGCGCCCCACCACGACGCCAAAGCCACCATCCGGACCCAGCGCAATATCGCCGCGCTGCGCCAGCCGGACATCGTCCAGGGCCGCGCCCAGTAGCGCCGTGCCCATCGCCTGATAGTCCGCCCACCCGAGCCGCTTCATCAGCCGCAGCCCCCCTGCGAGGCTCGTGTACTTGCCCTTCCAGGCCGGGGTTGCATCCAGCCCGGTCAGCGCCGCCCGCACCGAAAATGCCCAGGTGGCGCAGTCATAAACCGACCATTCGAATGGGCGTTCGATGTCCTGTTTAAGGGCGGCTTGAAGGCGGGTTTCCCAGCCTTCGGTCTTGTGGCTTACCGGCCCCATTTGACCTCCACCGACTGAATCGAGGTCACGAATTCAAAGCCCATGTCATCGGGGTAAAGCGCCTGCTGGCTCTCATGGGTCCAGCGCCATTCGCGGGGCGTCTGCAGGTCGATCAGCCGCGATTCATAGGTGATCGACACGGTGCATTCCGTCGCCCCGTCGATGATGTCCGGCACGTCGAGCCGCCCGGCAAAGACCAGAACCGGCGATGCGATGACGGCCCCTGCCGTATCCAGCGTACCCAGCCAGACCCGTCCCGGCAGGCCCTGCCGCGCATCCGTGATGCAGGCCGAGACGATCGAGGCCGGAACCCCGGACAGCGACACCGTGGTGCCCGAGGCGACGATCTCGGACGTCTCCGACAGCGTTCCCAGCGCCAGCAGTTGACCCGCACCCGTCCAGGTTTGCCCGTTCCAGACCAGATCGCCGACGCCCGTCCAAAGCCGCAGCCAACCTGAGGCGAACTGGCCCTCGAAGAAGATGATGGGCCGGACGACCTGCGCGGTCAGGGCAGCCAGCATCGGGGCGGTGGCGCTGCGGGTCATATCGCCTCCCGCGCGGTCATGGTGAAGCTGTAGATGCCGCCGCTGCGGATATCTGCCGGCACACCCGACGTCAGGCGCAGATGCACCTGCGGCGCGTTCACGACCAGAGGGGCCGCATTGGCGGGCGAGGACCGCAGCGCCGGCACAAAGGACAGCGTCGCGATGCCAGAGCCGTTCGAGACCGCGTCGGCAGTCAGCTGGTGCAGCCGGGTCTGCTCGGCCGTTCCGATCTGGAAGAAGTCACCGTACTGCAGAACCGTCGAAGAGACGGGCCAGCCCGAGGTCACCAGCGTATTGCCCGACTGACCCGCACCCGACACCACGGGCGTGCCGGCCACGACCTGGTCAATCGACCAGTCAGCCATCAGGAAGGTGTTCCGCCCCCGGCCCATCTGGGCGAAGAAGGCTGACATCTTCTTGCCCTGCCGCCCCTGATGCAGGGCGAAGTCCATATCGTATTCCCACCATTCACCGCCCCAGTCCTGTATCTGCTGCGACCCGGTGAAGGGGCTGGCGGTGGCGGCTTCGGTCGTCATCAGCTGGCGGCGCTTGATCTTGCCAAAGAGGCCATAGGGCATCGTGATCAGGGTCATATCGCCACCCCGCGTTGCCGCGCATTGCGGACAGCTTCGACAGCCAGTTGCCCAAAGCGGGGAGCCATGTCGCGCAGGGTCGCGGCGATCTGATCGGCCACACCCATCTGGGCCCCACGCGCATCGATGTGGATAGCAATCGGCGGGGCAGCGGTGGCGTTGGATATCATGACCTGCGGCGCGCCGCCCACCATGCCGCCGCTGGCAAACTGCCCACCGCCGTTGATGAACTCCAAAAGCCCGCGGTTGGCCGCCGTGGCGCGACCGTTCACGATGAACTCACCCGGGCTGGTGAAGCTCATGACCTTGTCATCCCGCGCCCCGCCAGCGCCGTAGATCATCCCGCCATCGGCAAAGCCCAAGCCACCGGCAATCAGGCCGATCAGGCTGGTGCCTTTGGTGCCGAAGATGCCCGACAGCGGGCCTTCGCCCAGAACAAGCGCCTGCAGTGCCGCCTGAAGGATAGCCTTCTCCAGCCCCTTCATCACGTCGGATGCCGACTTGCCCTGAAGGATCAGGCCGCTCAAGGCGTCATAGGTGGCCTGCCCGAAGGCATTCATTGCATCGCCAAGATTGACTTCCTGCTGCTGCGCCGCGACCAGCTTCTCGATTTCTTCCCGCTCTGCCCCAGTGGCCTTGCTCAGAAGGTCGCGATGCTTGAGCAGTTCCTGCTGCACGGGGTCCAGCGTCCGCAACATCTCGGATTCCTGCCGCAGGCTGTCGATATAGGCTTTGACCTCATTGGCGGAACCCGCGCCGCTGCTGCCTGCCGTTCTTAGGGTTTTCGGTATGGGGGGCGGGTTGTAGAGCGGGTCCGTTGACGCATCCATCGCCTTGTGACCCTGGCCATAGGCACCGTATTGCGTCGCAAGGAAGCCCGCGCTCGTCGGGTCCATCGTGGCGGTGCGGTTCGCTGCGGCAGCAGCAGCGGCATTCCAGAGATTTCCGGCCAGAGCTCCTGCTTTGGTAATCGCATTGTCCAACCACCCGAATTGTGGATTGATGGTCGCCAGCGCCGTCGCGGCGACAGATGCACCTTCGAGAGCCTTCTCCGAGCCATCTGCTTGTGTCTTGACTTCCCGCAGAGCCAAGGCCGAATCCGTTACCCCTTTTGCCAGATCGCCGCCGCTGATCGCACTGCGCTGCAGATAGCCATCAACCCGAGCCAAGGCGGCAGCTTGTTCTTCGAACGTCTTTGCACTCTGCGCTGCCTTGATGGCTTCCTGCAGACCGATGAAGGCTTCCTTGGTCAGGCCTAAAGACTGGGCCACATCTGCCGCTGCGCCTTTCCCTGTGATCCTGAAGAAATTCATCTGGCCGGATGCCACGCCGTATTCATCGGCAAGGGCCTTGATTGCATTGCGGGCGGAAGTCTGCGCGACCTGGATTTCTTCTTCCCGTTGGTGGCCCAGAAGGGTCAAAAGGGTCGCATCAACCTCGCCATATTTGCGACGAAGATCCTCCAGACTCCGATTGGCAATGCCGCTGAGCGCACTGATGCTGCTGCCGAGATCATTATTGGACGCCCGCATCTGATCAGCGGCAGACTTTCCGCCGCCCATCGCATTGATCATCAACGGGAACGTAACCGAAGCGATCAGAGCCACGAGGGGTAACAAGGTCGAGACCGCCACTTCGGTGCCCATGATGGCAACGGTGGTACCTTCTGCCGCCCCGCCCATCATGCCAAAGCCCATGGCGATATCAGGAAACTGGATCGCCATGGCCTGAAGGTAATTGCCGGTCACGCTGCCTTGCTGGGCA
>Ga0228698_1001394_pt1 | contig 11930 bp, 15 predicted proteins | sample McNCre117_Aug_MG_FD_178015 | JGI IMG/M metagenome (GOLD analysis project Ga0228698, IMG submission 178015) | Freshwater microbial communities from McNutts Creek, Athens, Georgia, United States - 1-17_Aug_MG | ecosystem: Environmental > Aquatic > Freshwater > Creek | place: USA: Georgia...
GCATGCGGGTGGGCAGGCCTTGATGGTGGTGGACAAAACCCCGCAAGGCCTACGCCAGAGCATTCTCGAAGCCGTGCATTTTGTGCCCCTAAAATCGGGCGTTGCCTAAAGGGAAAAATCAATATGCTGGGTTCGCGTAGTTTGTGGGTGGGATCAGTCGTGGTGGCCACGGGAATGTTGGCTGCGTGCGGCTCCAAGCCCCTGACGAAAGCGCCGGTGGAAGACCGGTCCAACCAGGCACCCAAGCAAGTGGTGGTAACGGACGTGCGTACCCAAGCCGTCAAGCAGCCGCCGGGTTTTGAGAACGCGGGCAAGCCGGGTTACTACACCGTCAAGCCTGGCGACACGCTGATTCGCATCGGGCTGGAAAGTGGCCAGAGCCACAAGGACATCACCCGTTGGAATGCCCTTGAGAACCCCAACAAAATTGAAGTCGGCCAAGTGCTGCGCATCGTGCCGCCGGTTGCCAGCGAGGCCGTCACGGCCAAGCCCGTAGTGGCCGCCAGCAGCACGACGACCGCTTTGCCTCCTGTGGCGCCTGCCAGTGCCACAGCGACCAGCAGCGCTGCCAGCGCGCCCGCCAAAGCGGCTTCTGCACCGGCGAGTGCGCCCGCCGCTGCCGCTGCGGCGCCTGCGGCCGCCAGCACTGGCGATGACGAAGTGGCGTGGATCTGGCCTGGCAAGGGCCCGGTGCTCGCCGGGTTTGATGAAGTGAAAAACAAGGGTGTGGATATCGGTGGCAACGCGGGCGACCCTGTGCTGGCCGCCGGTGAAGGTAAAGTGGTGTACGCGGGCGCCGGTTTGCGGGGCTACGGCAACTTGATCATCCTCAAGCACAACAACACCTACCTCACGGCCTACGCCCACAACCAGACCCTGCTGGTCAAAGAAGACCAGGCGGTGAAAAAGGGCCAGAAGATCGCCGAAATGGGCAATAGTGATGCCGATCGGGTCAAGCTGCACTTTGAAGTGCGCAAGCAGGGCAAGCCGGTGGACCCCGCCAAGTACCTGCCCGCCCGCTAACGACTATGGCCTCGCCCCCCGCCTTCACCGACGATGACGACAACGTCCCCGGTGAAGGTGTGGAGCCGGTTTATACGTCAAATGGCGCTCTAGCGCCCGCAGAATATGCGCGAGCAGCTCCTGATTTCATAGCAAAAGACGCTGCGCACCCGGAGATGGATAGCCTTGCTGACGCCGAGCAGGGCCCCGACGCCTTGGCGGTTTACCTGCGTGGCGTGCGCCGTACCCCGCTATTCACCCCTGAAGAAGAGTTCGCCGTGGCGACCCGCGCCCGTGCGGGTGATTTTGCAGCCCGCCAGAGCATGATCGAGCACAACCTGCGCTTGGTGATCAGCCTTGCCAAGGGCTACGCCGGTCGTGGGGTGCCGATTTCGGATTTGATTGAAGAGGGCAACCTCGGGCTGATGCACGCCATCGACAAGTTTGAGCCGGAGCGGGGCTTTCGCTTTTCCACCTACGCCACCTGGTGGATACGCCAGTCGGTGGACCGCGCGCTTATGTACCAGGGCCGTGCGGTGCGCCTGCCGGTGAATGTGGTGCGCGAGGTGCAGCAGGTGCTGCGCGCCCGCAAGCTGCTGGAGAACGATCCGGCACTGCTAGCCCAGCGCCCGGAGGGCATCCGTGTCGAGGATATTGCCGCCTTGCTCGGCCGGGACACGGTGGACGTGACCGACCTGCTGGCCATGGCAGAGGCCCCCCGTTCGCTGGATGCCCGCTCCGACCACTCCGGCGATGAACACTCGCTGGGCGACAGCCTGGCCGATACCGTGTCCGCTACCCCCGACCATGTGGCGCTGGAGCATGAGGTGGATGCCTTGTTGGAGGAGTGGATGGCCACCCTGAACGCCCGGGAGCAGGAGGTGCTGGAAGCCCGTTTCGGCCTGCACGACCGCGATCCGGAAACCCTGGAAACCCTGAGCGAGCGCCTCGGCCTGACCCGCGAACGGGTGCGCCAAATCCAGAACGAGGCGCTGTTCAAGCTCAAGCGCTATCTGGCGCGGCGCGGTATCAAGCAGGAGTTTCTGATCTGAGTGCGCCGACCTGAGACAATTCAGGGATGACAGACGTACACAACAACGACATGGTTCCCCTCAAGCCGCTGCCTGAGGGCTGGCTGGCCGTCAAATCCCTTGATCTGGAAGCCCAGGGCGTGGCCCACCGCCCCGATGGCAAAGTAGTGTTCATTGAAGGTGCCTTGCCCTTTGAGGTGGTGAGTGCGCAGATGCACCGCAGCAAAGCCAGTTTTGAGAAAGGCACGCTCACCGAGATCCACACCGAATCCTCCCAACGGGTGCAGCCAGCCTGCCCGCACTTCGGCCTGCATGAAGGCGCTTGCGGCGGCTGCAAGATGCAGCATTTGCACGTAGGCGCTCAGGTAGCCGTGAAGCAACGGGTGCTGGAAGACAACCTGCAGCACATCGGCAAAGTCAAGCCGGACAACGTGGTGCGCCCTATTGAAGGCCCGGCCTGGGGCTACCGCTACCGCTCGCGCCTGTCGGTGCGCTTTGTGCGCAAAAAAGGCGCGGTGTTGATCGGCTTTCACGAGCGCAAGAGCCGCTATGTGGCCGACATGAAGGTCTGCCCCGTGCTGGCGCCGCGTGTGAGCGCCATGCTGCTGCCGCTGCGCCAGCTGATTGAGTCCATGGATGCGGTGGAAACGATTCCCCAGCTCGAACTCGCCATGGGTGACATGGGCACTAGCCAAGACAGCCAGGCCGGCGTGATCGCCTTGGTGATGCGCCACATGGAGCCCCTGTCGGAGGCCGACAAGGGCCGCCTGCGCGAATTTGCGGCCACCCAGCCCGGCCTGCAATGGTGGCTGCAGCCCAAGGGGCCGGAGACCATTCACCGCTTGGACGAGCTGCCCGGCCATGAAACCGGCGACCTGGCCTACACCTTGCCGGACTACGGCATCACCATGCCCTTCCGCCCCACGGACTTCACGCAGGTGAATCCGCACATCAACCGCGTGTTGGTGTCCCGTGCGCTGGGGCTGCTGCAGGTGCAAAAGACCGAGCGGGTGATTGACTGGTTCTGTGGCTTGGGCAACTTCACCCTGCCGCTGGCCACCCAGGCGCGCGAAGTGCTGGGCGTGGAGGGCGCCGAGTCGCTGGTAGCCCGCTCACGCGAGAACCTGGTCTTCAATTCCAAGCAAAAAGAAGCTTTGGCGCCCGATGTGCCTGCGCTGGCAGCTACTAAATTTGTAGCGCGCAACTTGTTTGAGATGACGCCCGAGTTGTTGATTGCCGATGGCAGCGCCGACAAATGGCTGATCGACCCGCCCCGCGAAGGCGCTTACGCCCTGGTGCAGGCCCTGGCTGCCTTGCACCAGCAGCCCGAGCTGCGCCAAGGCTGGACGCCGCCCAAGCGCATCGTTTATGTGAGCTGCGCGCCTGCGACCTTGGCGCGCGATGCCGGCGTGCTAGTCAACGAAGCCGGCTACACCTGCACCAAGGCGGGGGTGGTGAATATGTTCCCCCACACCGCGCATGTGGAGAGTATTGCGGTGTTCGAGCTGAACTAAAAAAAGCGGAGCCTAGTGCTCCGCTTTTGCTTTGGGCTTGGTTTTGGCCTTGCTATCGTCCGCCGCTTTTTCGGTGATGACGTCTTCCGCCGGTGGAGCCGGTGGTGGTGCCGGCTTCAAGCCCTGAGGGGGGACGCCCTCAATCTTGTTTTCCCGCATGTAGAGGTCCATGTCCTTCCAGCCTTCAAAGATGGCTGCTTTGGAGGCTTTTTCGTTCAGCGAGTAGCAGTCTTCAATGCTGCGCAGCCCGTGGCGGCAGGCGCTGCCGATGGCTTTGGCCTCGGCCTCGCGCTGGGCGATCTTCGGGTCTGCCAGCGCGGCTTGGATGGATTGCAAATCGCAACCCGTCAGCAGCAGAGCAGAGAGAAGAAGCAGAGGGCGTGGTGTCATAGGGCGGATGGAGTGCTACCAGTTATATCGGCAATTGCGTTCAGCTATTAAGCCTTGATGCGCGGGCAATAAAAAAGGCCCGCAATGGGCCTTTTTTGAGGGGGCATGCGCAAGCGCTCAGTCGCGCTCGCCACCAAAGATGCCCAGCAAGGCCAGCAGGTTCTGGAACACGTTGACGATGTCCAAATACAGGGCCAAGGTCGCGCTGATGTAGTTAGTCTCGCCGCCATCGATGATGCGCTTGACGTCGTACAGCATCCAGAAGCTGAAAATACCGATGGCCGCCATGGAGAGCGCCATCATGCCGGCGCTGGAGCCCACAAAGGCGTTGATCAGGCCGCCCACCAGCAACACGATGGTGCCCACCATCAGCCACTTGCCCATGCCGGTCAAATCGCGCTTGATGACGGTGGCCAGGCTAGCCATGGCAAAGAACACGCCAGCGGTGCCGCCGAAGGCAATCATGATCAACTGGGCGCCGTTGCTGAAGCCCAGCGTGCGCTGGATCAGGGGCGACATCATCAAGCCCATGAAGAAGGTAAAGCCCAGCAAGACGGGTACGCCGGTGGCCGAATTCTTGGTTTTCTCAATGGCAAAGATGAAGCCGAAGGCCACTGCCATGAACAAAACAAAGCCCAACATGCCGCTGAACAGCGGCGCAATATTCAGTGCCACGCCGGCCCAGGCGCCCAGCACGGTGGGAATCAGGCTCAGCGAGAGCAGCCAGTAGGTGTTGCGCAGTACTTTGTTGCGTTGCGCGGTCGATGCGCCATAGCCCAGGCTTTGGCCGAAGGTGGTAGTGCGATCTGTCATGGTGTTACTCCAGTTAAAAAACTGCGGGGTATGCGCTGCGTGGTGCGTGCGTGACCTGCAGATGCGAACATTCTAGGGTTTTGCAAGGCCGCCCCCGCGCTTTGTATGTCTATTCCGGCACTTTCGGGTGGGGCTGATGTGTGTTGGGCGGCAGAAAGAGGCCTTGCGCTTTGGGTATGCTCAGGGTTTTCACCCACTTTCAACCTGAGCACCATGAAAACCAAAGCTGTACTCGAATTTTCCGACGTGGCCGCCATCGCCGCTGCTGCACACGCCGAGGCTGTCAAAAACCACTGGGCAGTGAGCATTGCCATTGTGGATGACGGCGGCCACCTGCTGTCCTTCCAGCGTCTGGATGGCGCAGCACCCATCTCCTCGCACATTGCTCCCGGCAAAGCCCGCACGGCTGCCTTGGGCCGCCGCGAGAGCAAGGTGTACGAAGACATGATCAATGGCGGCCGCGTTTCTTTCTTGAGTGCCCCGAATCTGGATGCCTTGCTGGAAGGCGGCGTGCCGATCATCAAAGATGGCCAGTGCCTGGGTGCCGTGGGTGTGAGCGGCGTCAAGTCGAGCGAAGACGCGCAGATTGCCAAGGCGGGCATCGCAGCCATCGGTTTGTAAGCCGCTTTCTCGCTGCTATCAAAAAAATAGCTGCTCGCGCACAGCGGATGTGCGCCAGCAGCTATTTTTATGCCCAACGCGGGCTTACTTGGTCAGGATCAGTTTGCCGGCTTTGGTAGTTTGCAGGCGGTAACGCTGGCCTTTGTACTCAATGTCCACGCTCTGGCGGGCCCCCAGCAGGGCGCTGGCTTGCACCACCGGGCCCCAATCCGGGGTGCGTGCCTCCGCGCTGCTCGGGCTGGCCTGGAGGGGGTGAGCGCTCGGCATGGGCGCCAAGGTGCTGGGTGTGTGCATGCCGCCTCGTTCAGTGTTGGGGCTCGGTGATAAAGCCGATTTTGCGCAAGCCGGCTTGCTGTGCGGCCGCCATGGCCCGCGCCACAAACTCGTAGCGCACGGCCTTGTCTCCCCGGATGTGCAGCTCCGGCTGGGGATCTTTGGCCGCCTCTGCCTGCAGCACGCTGGGCAGGGCGTCGGTGCTAACGCTGGCTTGGTTCAGGAAGTAGGTGCCCTGCGCATCCACACTGAGCTGCAGGGTTTCCGGCTTGGTTTGCTGGGGCTGGCTGGTGGCGGTGGGCAGCTCTACATTCACCGCATGTTTCATCACCGGCACGGTGATGATGAAGATGATGAGCAGCACCAGCATCACGTCCACCAGGGGCGTCATGTTGATTTCGTTCATCACCTCGCCGTCGCTGTCGGCGCTGGCGTCTTGCATTCCGAATGACATGGTAGGTTCCTCGGCAGCGGCTTAGGCTTTTTTCATGGCAACGACCTTGCCATCGCCGCCATGGGTGGTGCTCACCCGGGCGCCGGTGACGAAGTAGGCATGCAGGTCGTGCGCAAAGCGGTTGAGCTTGGTGAGGATGGACTTGTTGCCCCGCACCAGCGCGTTGTAGCCCAGTACGGCGGGAATGGCCACGGCCAGGCCCAGCGCCGTCATGATCAGCGCCTCGCCAATCGGGCCGGCAACCTTGTCGATGGTGGCCTGGCCGGAGGCGCCAATGCCCATCAACGCGTGGTAGATGCCCCATACGGTGCCGAACAAGCCCACGAAGGGTGCCGTAGACCCTACCGACGCCAGCACGGCCAGGCCGCTCTGAAAGCGGGCGGTGCTGTCGTCAATGCTGTTGCGCAGGGAGCGGCTGATCCAGTCGCTGATGTCCAGGGCGTCATGCAGCTGGGTTTGGGTGTTGCGGTGGTGGGTAGTGGCTTCCTGGCCGGAGCGGGCCAGTTGCACAAAGGGGTTGTCGGTCGGGGTGCCCAAGGCCTGAATGCCGCCTTCAAAGTCGGCGCTATGCCAGAAGTTTTCGGTGCGGGCCGCCAATGACTTGAACTTGAAAATGTCCAGCGCCTTGATGAGGATCACGATCCACGAGGCCAGCGACATGCCCAGCAACAGCAGGGCCACGGATTTGGTGACCCAGTCGCCTTGGGTCCAGAGGGTGGCGAGTCCGAGTTGGGATTCCATACATTTACTCCAATCAAAAAATCAAATTCAGGTGAATAAAACGGGGCGACTCAGCGGGTGAGTTGCCAGTTGAAAGGCACGTCAAACCACATGCCCTGTGGCACGCCGTCGCGTTTGCCGGGGACATAGCGCCACTTGAGGGCGGTCTCCAGCGAGGCCTGGTCGAGGCGGTCAAAGCCGCTGCTGTGTTTCACGCTGGCCTGGCTGGCCTGGCCATCGGTGCCGATGAACACGCGCACCACCACCTTGCCGGTCTCCAGCAGGCGCTTGCTTTGGGCGGGGTAAGCCGGTTTGGGGTTGTTGAGGTAGTCCGCATCGCTGGAGGGCATTTCCACCTTGGCCGGCGCAGGGGGCGCTGGTGGTGCGGCGGGGGCGTTGCCACTGGTGCTGGCGGTGTTGTTGGCAGATGCGGTGGCCGGTGCCGTTGCGGTGGGTGCTGTTGCGGATGGCGCAATGGCCAGCGGTGCAGGTGTGGCTTGTGGTGTGACCGCTGGTGCCGGTGTGGGGGGCACCGGTGCAGGCGGCTTGGGCGTGGCCTGTTTGGTCACAGGTTGTGGCAGTGGCGTGGGGCGTGCGGCAGGGGGCGGTGAGGCCGGAGCCATGATTTCCACCAGAATTTCTGCAGGCACCACCACCTCTGCCACGCGATGCAGCAAACCGGTGTGCAGTGCCCAGAGCACCAGAACGTGCAGACCGATCACACTGACGACGATAGAGGTGTTGCGGCTCATGGCAGGCAGGGCGCCGGGGCGGGTGAAGTCAAAGGTGGACATGAGTGTACGGAGTGTGTAAGGCGCTCAGGTATCGGCCCACATGCGCAGCATGTTGTGATAAACGCCGGTCAGGGCGACGGTTTCATCCGAATCGCCATGGCGGCGGCGCAGGGCCAGCAGGTTCATGTCCAGTTCGTAGAGCATGCGGCGCTGCTCGTCGCTGCGCACCAGGCTCTCAATCCAGAAGAAGCAGGCTACCCGGTGACCGCGTGTCACGGGCTTGACCTGGTGCAGGCTGGTGCCCGGATAGAGCACCGCGTGGCCGGCCGGCAGTTTGACGGTTTGCTCTCCATAGGTGTCTGCGATGGTGAGTTCGCCGCCGTCATAGTCCGCCGGGTCGCTCAAAAACACGGTGCATGACACATCGGTGCGCAGGCGTTGGCCGGTACCGGGCATGTAGCGCACCGAGCCGTCGATGTGGTTGCCGTAGTAGTTGGTGTCTCCACCGTAGCGGTTGAGCCGTGGGGGGAACACTTTTTTGGGCAAGGCCGCGGAAAAAAACGTGGGGCTGCGGTCCAGGCTGCGCAACACCAGCTTCCTGATGCTGCGCGCGACCTCGCTGTCGTGGTCGAGTTGCTCGTTGTTCTTGACCTGCTTGGCCAGTTCGCCAGTGCCTTTGCGCCCGTCCACCCACGGTGCCTCTTTCAGGAGTTGCTGTGCGTGGGCGACTTCATGTGGAGTCAACAGGTCGGGCAGGTGCAAAAGCATGGCGTTTGGGCTGGCAAAGAGGACGGAGGGTCAGAACTTCACGGTCAGGGTCGCCTGCAAATTGCGGGCGGCACCGGGCACGTAGTGGCTGGTGTAGAGCGAGTCGGCGTAGTACTTGTCGAGCGCGTTGGTCAGGTTGGCTTTCAACACGGTTTTTTCGCTGAATTTGTATTCGGCCATCAGGTCCAGGGTGGCAAAACCGGGCACCACGACACCGGGGTTGGTCGCCGGGGTTTGCTCGCTGCGGAAGTTCACACCGGTGCCTAGGCGCAGCTCAGGGGTGAACTGGTAGGTGGTCCACACGGTGCCGCTGTGAATGGGGGTGAGGCCGGGGCGCTCGCCCTCACGCGCGCCGTTGGTCGTGGAGTTGGAGACGTCAATCACGGCGTCGGGCATCCACATGTAAGAGCCATAGATTTCCCACTTGCTGGTCAACATGCCGCTGAAGTCCACTTCCAGACCGGTCGTGTGCCGTTTGCCCGAGAGCAGCATTTGGGTGGCGGCCGAATCGGGGTCGGTATTGCGCTCGTTGAATTTGGTCGACTGGAAGAGGGCTAGGCGCGTGGTGTAGCGCTGGTCTGTGGAATCCAGTTTGGCGCCAATTTCAATGTTGCGGCTTTGCTCGGGAGGCGTGTTTTGGCTGGTGGCGCTGTACGAGTAGGTGTCAGCCGATGTGTTGAATGACGTGCCCCACGACACGTGGTAAGAGCTCAGCTCATTGGGTTGGTACAGCGCACCGACGCGCTGGCTCCAGTCGCCAATGGTTTGCTCGTAAGCCCCCGTTTGCCGGCCCGCTGTGTTGTAGGTGGCGTAGTTGCCGCGCATACGGTCAAAACGCAGTCCTCCCAGCAGCTTCCAATGTGGCGCCACTTGCACCAGGTCCTGGGCATAGAGGCCCAGGTTGTCTGCATTGAAAGCACTACCCAGTGTGACGGTGCGTGAGTCTTCATTGACAGAGGCACCGTCGTTGGGTGTGCCAACCGTGGTGGTGGGTTTGGTGATGGCGCTGAGCGCATACACGCGTTTGCCTTCCTGGGCGAGGTCGACACCGGTGGTCAACTCATGTTTCAAGCCCCATGCAGTGAATTTGCTGCTGTAGTCGCTTTGGGCGTAGACCGAGTTGAGGTCTTGCACCTTGGTTTGCTGACCACGGGTCAGCACGCTGGCGTCGCTAAGATTTGTTAGGTTGGTTGTGGAGGGGGCTGCATTTGTGTTGTTGGCAAATCGGATGATTCCTGAGCGCAGGTCGCGGGTGTAAATGCCTTTGCGTACCTGCGTTTTGAGCTCGCTGTCATCGTCGAAGCGGTGGGTGTGCGCCAGCGTGATGTTGTTGGCTGTGCCATTGTTGCGATCGCTGGCAAGTCCATAAAAGTTGCTTGCACTGATAGGCAGCAAGGACGACTCCGAGGCAGGCGCTCCCGCGTAATTGCGGATGAAGGGCATGCCGTAGTTGATGCCATTTTTGTTGTCCAGCGACATCAAACCCAGCGAAAACTCGTCTTGAGTGCCAATGCCGAAGCGGTAGTTGGCAGCAATGCCCCGTTTGTCGTAACTGCTGCCGGCACCGTTGTTGTCCGCTTTGGTGGCCATGGCGTTGATGCGCAGGCCTGAGTCATCTCCCGTTTTGATGTTGAAGTCGCCAGTGACGCGGCGGTAGTTGTAAGCCCCCAGGGTGGTGGAGACTTCGCTTTCATCAAATGCGCGCGCCTGTTTGCTAACCTGGTTGACAGCGCCTCCCGTAGAGCCCCGGCCGAACAGCATGGATGCGGAGCCGCGCAGAAGCTCGATGCGGTCGTTGTTGAAGGTGTCGCGGTCATAAAAAGCCGGATCGCGCATGCCATCGAGGAAGATGTCGCCTGTTTGTGCCAGCGAGAAGCCACGCAGGCGAATGTCTTCTTCTCCCCCCTCGGCGGCTTGAAAGCTCACGCCTGCTGTGTTGTGGAGCACTTCTTTCAGCGTGTCGAGGTTGCGATCATCAATCAGCTTTTCGGTCACCACGGTGATCGATTGCGGAATGTCGCGCAGGTCTTGTTTGCCTTTGCCAATGCTGGTGCTGGTGGCACGTACCGAGTCTTTGCCCTGGGCCTCTTCGGCCTGTTCAGTGATCGTCACTTGTTTCAGTGATTTGACGGGGGCGTCGGTGCTTTCCTGCGCTGCTGCAGAGAACGAGCCCGCGAGCAGCATGGCACCCAAGGGCAGTAGGGTAGCGGGGGAGTGGGGTGACGGATGGGAAATGTCGAGTGGTTTGGAATGTGGCATAGCGCTCAATACGTTCGGTGGAATGAATTTGCTGGCTATGTCCTCATCACTTTGCAGTGGCTATCGACGTGGCTTGCTGAATGTCTTTGGTAAACAAGAACTATTCCTGTTTTCTTGCGAAAAAAATTACAGGCGGCGTGTCACCTGCATGGTTTTCCATGCCCCGTGAACCAGGGTTGCGTTGGCGTGGCAACGCTCCACGACATCACGGGCGCAGTCTTCGCAGCGACCGCACTGTGTTGCCACACCCAAATCGATCTGGATGTCTTCAAAGCTCTTCCCTTCACTGGCGTGCTGATGGATTTCTTTGTCGGAGACACGATGGCAAACGCAAACAATCATGGGTACTCACAGTGAGTCAGTGAATGGATGTTGCGTATTCTAAATGGGAATTTGTCGCATTTGCACTGTTTGTAAAAAAATTTGTATTCCGTGCGCAGAAAAACGACGTCTTCTTGCCTATGAAAAATGCCAACTTTGATGGGCCGTGAATGCTCAGTATCATTAGGAATAATTCCTATTTGATGCGGAATCTTATGCTTCATTCTTTGCTCCCCCTTCCTGAAAGCTTGTCCGATCTTGCTGCCCTTGATGCGGAAGCTTGGCAAACCGTTACGGCCGGAGAACCCGTGGCGGCGGCTGCCTGGATACTTGTTGCGGCGCGTTTGGGGCATGGCGATGCGCAGTCCATACTCGGACAGTGGTTGCTGGATGGGCACGGTGTGGAGCGAGATTCCCGTGAGGCCTTGGCCTGGTTTCTCAAAGCGGGCACCCAGGGGCATGTCATCGGCATGAACATGGCCGGGCGTTGTTTTGAAAACGGCTGGGGCACCTCGCCCGATGCGTTTGTGGCGGCCAACTGGTACCGGCAGGCGGCGCACAAGGGCTTGGAGGCGGGCATGTACAACTACGCAAATATGCTTGCCAGTGGCCGTGGGGTACGCAAGGACCCGACCGCTGCGTTGGAGTGGTACCGCCGTGCTGCGCGTTTGGGGCACGCCAAATCCATGACCAAGATCGGTCATTTTTATGAGGATGGCCGTGTGGTCCGTAAGGATGTGGAGGCTGCGTTCACCTGGTTTGAAAAAGGTGCGCAGGGAGGGGATTTTCGCGGGCAGTTCAACTACGCCAGCATGCTGGCCGCCCGGGGGCAGCCTCTGTTAGCGCTAGAGTGGCTTAAAAAAGTGCCACTGACAGCGACGCCAGGCTACAAGCGCTTGGCGGGGGAGCAGTTGCTGCAATCGCCCAACCCTGACTTTCAGGCTGTAGGACAGGCCATGCTGCAGTCCGCCACGGAGGCGGCTGCGCACACCCGTGTTTAGCTGAGTTCGCCCATCTGGCTCTGCAGGTA
>Ga0228698_1001395_pt1 | contig 11925 bp, 9 predicted proteins | sample McNCre117_Aug_MG_FD_178015 | JGI IMG/M metagenome (GOLD analysis project Ga0228698, IMG submission 178015) | Freshwater microbial communities from McNutts Creek, Athens, Georgia, United States - 1-17_Aug_MG | ecosystem: Environmental > Aquatic > Freshwater > Creek | place: USA: Georgia...
TCCAGCTGGAATCGGCGAGGATGAGCTGCTGTTTGACGTCGTGGGGCAGCACATAGCCCGGGCCGCCGACGAGCTTGCCCAGGCCCTCGAGGCGCACGTCATCCCGGAGGATGCGGTTGATGTCGGCGCCGGTGACACCCGCGCTGCCGGACTTGAGCGCGTCGCCGAACTTGTTGTAGCGGTCCTGGTCAAACTGTCCCGCCTCGTTCTGGAAAGCGCGGAGGGTGGTGACCGACTTGGCCACCTGGTCGGGCGTGGGCACGGGCAGGTGGAGTTCGTCGGCGAGGGCCAGGCCGGCGATGCGCTGCAGGCCGTATTGCTGGAGCTGGTCGCTCTGCAGGGCGTCATAACCGGCCTTGAGGCGGATGCTCCAGGTGGCGTCCGTGAAAATGCGGCGGGTTTGCTCGGCGTTGCCCAGATTGTAGCCGAAGAAGGGGCGCTCCAGAAGCTTCCCGGCGGACCGGCCGCCCCCGCCGCCGGAGGAGCTGTAGATGACGACCATGGGCAGGGCCACGGCGATCAGGATGATGGCGAAGACGAGGCGGAAGTGCTTCTGAAAGTAGCGTTGGATCCAGGAAATCATGGGGGAAAGCGGCTCAACGTAGAAATGGGGTGGCCGCTGTCAACAGGCGAAGCGGGCCCTGGTCCGTGCCTTCCGGGCGGTGTTTTACGAGCGAAACCAGCCATCCGGCCCGCCGGTCTCAGGTCAGCCCCTTGGCCGGAAACGGGGAGTAGGTCTGGCTGGGCTCGAGCTTGCCGATCAACTGGTCGAGACTCTCGCCGCCGAGGGCGGCGGGCAGGGCCCGGGCCAGCTTCTCGTGGTAGAGGGCGAGAACGGGATCCACGTTGTCCAGCAGGCCGGCGGTGGGTGCCTCGCCGTAGTTCTCAAACTCGCGCCGGAATTCCTCGAGGGTGATCTGTTCCAGCGGCCGCGCGGGCTGGTAGCGGAAATCATTCGGGTCGGCCCCCCCGGCGGGGGGCAGCTCGGTGACCAGCTGCAGGTCGCCGAGGCGGTTCAGGCTCTCGTTGAGGATCTGCGAGGGGACACGGATGAGCCCGGCCAGCTCGCTGACGGAGTAGGCCGGGGCGGCGACCTTGAAGCGACGGGCGATGAGCAGGAGGACGACCAGGGACATGCTCTCGCGCGTGGTGTGGTTCAGGCTGTGCCAGGCGGTCTGGCTGCTGCGGTAGCGGACATTCTGCACGGCGTAGGTGATCTGGCCGCCCACCAGCACGAAGAACCAGAAGATGTAGAGGCCGATCATCAGGATCGGCATGATGCTGACCGAGCCGTAGAGGCTCTTGGACAGGACCACGCGCTTGAAATAAAGGAAGGCGAGGTAGTTGTTCAGGAAGAGCAGGGTCGTGACAATGACCGCCCCGAGCAGCGCCGCCCCCCAGCGCACGCGCGTGTGGGGCACGATCCGGTAGAACAGCGTCAGGATGAAGATGAGCAGGAGCACGGAGCCCGACGGCAGCATCCAGACAAACAGGCTCTTGAGCTGGGCGCCGAGCGGGATCTTCTCGAAGAATACGTTCATGAGCGCGCCGGCGGAGAGCAGCGTGAGCGAGGTGAAGAAGAGCAGGGCGCCCAGGGTGATGACGCTCCAGTAGTAGACGATGCGCGCCAGCAGGCTCCGGCCGCGGCGGACGCCCCAGATGTCATTGAAGGTGTTCTCGATCGTCGTGAAAAGGCCGACGACGATGATGAAGAGGGTCAGGATGCCGATCAGGCCGGCGGTGCCCGAGCGGGAGCTGGTGATGAACTGGTTGATGAGCTGCACCATCTCGGGCGTGGCGGCCGGGGCCGGGGTGGCGGTCGCGGAGGTGTGGGTGCGTTCCTGCTCCCCCGCCTTGTCGTATTGGGCGACCTGCGGGGCGATGAAACTGATGACGCGATTGACCGCCTGGGCGGCAAAGGCGGGATCCTGATTGCCGAGGGCGAAGCCGGAGATGAGGACGGCGATGGCGACCAGCGGGCCGAGGGCGAGCAGCGAACTGTAGCTGAGGGCGGCAGCCCGGATGGCCACATGCATCTCGTGCAGTCCGGAAACCGTGATGGAGACGATGCGCAGCAGCGCGAACAGGCGGCTTTTCAGCGTGCGTTCGCGGACCAGGCCGGCGGCCCAGATGTCGTGCGTCCAAAGCCGCCGGAGCCGGGACAGAAGCGTAGGCAGCGGCATGGGCGGAGCCGGGCGCGCCGGGGCGCGCTCAGGAATAGGACAGGGTTGCCAGCATCGCCATGCCACCGAGGCCGACGAGCGCCGACACCGCGAGCGGGATGTAGCTCAGGAAGATCGTGCAGAAATACAGCCCGGTCGAGCCGGCCGCGACCGCGATCATCGGGGTGAGCTGGCCCTGGGTCATGAACAGGAAGCCCAGGAAGCCGAGGCCGAAGACCGCGCGGAAACGCACGAAGGGATAGATCGTGATGACCCCAAGGAAGAGCAGGAGGCCGATCACGGCGTCGACGAGGCCGAGATAGACGAACGGCTTGTCGGCCAGCTTGACGAAATCCATGGCCATCAGCAGGTCGATGCTGGGGAGAATGAGCGCGACGGCGCTGAGCACCGAGATGATGGCGGACGAGCGCGTGCCCCAGGCGGCGGCATGCATCATCTGCTCCGACTTGTCCTTCTTGCCCTTGGTCTCGTCGGTCTTGCCCTCGGCGGCGGCGAGAAACTCCTGCACGGTGATGGCCGGGGTGCTGTCCGTCTTCTCCTCGTTGATCGTCTTGAACTCCTTTTGCTTGAACCCCATTTTCCGCTTCTCGGGCCAGAGGGCGGACTTCAGCTGCTCGTGCGTGCCGATCTGCAGCCATTGCTCGGAGGTGGCGTCGTAGAAATACGTCTCGGGCGTCACGTTTTTCGCCGGGTCGTTGCTCTCGGTGAGGGAGCGAAGCTGCTCCATCGAGAAGGGGCCGCGCGCTTCGGTGTCGTTGAGGCCGCGGATGTAATATTCCGGGCCGGAGGGATCTGAGGAACCACCGGACATAGTGGCGCCATGTTGCGGCCCCGGCCGGCAGCGGCAAGAGCGAAGTGGTCGTCCGGCGCCAAACCCGCCTACATTCGGGTCAGGTCGGTGCGCAGGCCGAGCAGGTGCAGGCCGGTTTCGAGCCCGACCAGCGTGCGATGGCAGAGCAGCAGGCGCCGGGCGCGCACGGCCGGGTCGTCCACGACCACCTTGTCGGCCGCGTAGAAGGTGCTGAAGGCGCCGGCGAGCTCGTAGAGGTGGAGGCCGAGGAAATGGGGGCGCAGCGTGTTGGTCGCGAGCTGCACGGCATCGGAGAACTGCACGAGTTTCCGGGCGAGGTCGGTTTCCTGCGGGGTCGCGGGTGCGGTGGCCCCGGCCACGGGCGGGGTCGCGAGGTCGAGCCCGGCCTTCCGGAAGATGCTGCGGATGCGCGAGACGGCGTAGAGCAGGTAGGCGGCCGTGTTGCCCTCGAGCGAGATCATCTTGTCCCACGCGAACACATAGTCGCTGGAGCGGTTCTGCGAGAGGTCGGCGTATTGCACGGAGGCGACGCCGACGACGTCGGCGATGGCGCGGCGCTCGGCCTCGGGGAAATCGGGGTTCTTGCCGGTGACGAGCTGGTAGGAGCGCTCCCGGGCCTCGTCGAGCAGGGCCTTCAGGCGAATGATGCCGCCGTCGCGGGTCTTGAGCGCCTTGCCGTCCTCGCCGTTGACGGAGCCGAACGTCACGTGGTGCAGCTCGGGCAGGCGGTAATTTTTGGCCGCAAACCATTTCCGGACGGTGAGGTAGAGCTGCTCAAAGTGGTCGGCCTGGCGGAAGTCGGTGACAACGATGATGCCGTCCACCTTGAAGTGCTCGGCGCGGTAGAGCGCCGTCGCGAGGTCGCTCGAGGCGTAGTTGGCGGCGCCGTCCTTCTTGCGGATGATGAAGGGCTGCTTGGCGAAACGGGAATGCTCCGGGTGGAAGACCACCAGCGCGCCCTCGCTCGGCTGCGCGAGACCGGTCTCGGTCAGCTCGCGGTAGATGCGCTCGACCTTGTCGTTGTAGAAGCTCTCGCCGAGCATGGCGTCGAACTTGATGCCGAGCTGGTCGTAGATGGCCTGGAAGGCGGCGAGGGAGACGTCGTTGATCGTGCGCCAGATCGCGAGGTTCTCGGCGTCGCCGGCCTGCAGCCTGACAAGTTCCTGCTGGGCTGCCGTGAGCACGGCGGGATCGGCTTCGGCGGAGTTGTGGCCGAGCTTGTAGAGGCGCTCGAACTCCTCCAGCGGGTCGGCGGCGAGCGCGTCGGCATGGAGGTGGCGCTTGTACGCCCAGATGAGCTTGCCGAACTGCGTGCCCCAGTCGCCGATGTGGTTGTCGCGAATCACCTTCGCGCCGCTGAACGCGAGCAGGCGGCAGATGGCCTCGCCGATGACGGCGGAACGCAGGTGGCCGACGTGCATTTGCTTGGCGGTGTTGGGGGACGAGTAATCGACGATCCAGGTCTGGCCATGGCGGGCGCTGGCGGCGCCGGACTGGAGGTGTTCCTCCGAATCGTAGGTTTGGAGCCAGGCCAGCAAGGCGGCGGGTTTCAGGCGGAAATTGATGAAGCCGGGTCCGGCGAGGGAGATGTCATAATCCGCCTTCAGGGCGTCGAGCTGGTCGACAATCTGCTGGCCGACGGCCCGGGGGTTCAGCTTTTCGCGCTTGGCGAAGGCGAGGGCGCCGTTGGCCTGATAATCTCCATTGGCCGGGTCGGCCACGCGAACCTCGGGTTGGAACCCCCGGTCGGCCAAACCAAGCTTGGCGGCAGCGGTCCGGATAGCCGTGTCGAGGTGGCTGGCGACGTTGAAGGGAAGGGACATCGGGTGATTGAGGAATTGCGCTTGGCTTTGAGCAAGAAGGATTTTGGCGGGTTGCAGGGTTGTCCTTTCTGGGTATTCTGGTGTGCCGCAATCGATGTAAATTCGGTCGAAGCACAGGCCATTTTAAGCTCGACAAAATTGGCAAAACCCATTGCCTCTGCGAGCTTTGCGCCGCACGGCGCCATCCCCCAGACACACCCAGTGACCTCCATGAGAAAACGTCCCATTCCCACGCGTCGGTTCATCAAGCCGTCGTTTACTTCATTGATTGAGAAGAAACGCGACGGCCAGGAATTTACGCAGGAAGAAATCCGCTACATCATCGACTCCACGCTGGATGGAGAGATGCCGCAGCACCAGCAGGCCGCCTTGTTGATGGCGATTTACTTCGCCAACATGTCGGCGCAGGAGACGGCGATTCTCACGGAGGAGATGATGCTTTCCGGCGAAGTCATCGATTTGTCACACATCTCCAAGCCGAAGATCGACAAGTACTCGACCGGCGGCGTCGGTGACAAAACGGCGCTCGTCCTCGCCCCGCTCGCCATGGCCAGCGGGGTCGTCGTCCCGATGATGTGCGGCGTGGAGCAGGAGTTCGTCATCACGACCCTTGAGAAGCTGTCGGCCGTCCCCGGCTTCAAGAGCCACATGTCGATCCAGCACTTCGTCGACCAGCTCGCGCGCGTCGGCGGCGCCATCGCCGAGCAGAGCCCCGAGCTCGCGCCGGCGGACAAGATCTTCTACGACCTCCGCCTCGAGACCGGCACCATCCCGAGCCTCCCGCTCATCACGGGCAGCGTGCTCTCCAAGAAGCTCGCCGAGGGCGCAGAGGGCTTGGTCATCGACGTGAAGTGGGGCAACGGCTCCTTCATCAAGGACCTCGAGCAGGCCAAGCAGCTCGCCCGCTCCATGACCCGCGTCGGCCGCTCGATGAAGCGCCGCTGCGTCGCGCTCGTCACCGACATGAACCAGCCGCTCGGCGACACCGTCGGCACCGCGCTCGAGATCAAGGAGGCCATCGCGCTCCTCAAGGGCGAGGGCCCCGAGGACATGAAGGAACTCGTGCTCAAGCTCGGCATGGAGATCGTCCGCCTCGCCGGCGTCGCCGGCTCCACGCTCTCGGCCAAGCAGACCGTGCAGCGCCACCTCACCGACGGCTCCGCACTCGAGAAGTTCAAGGACATGATCAAGGCCCAGGGCGGCGACGTGTCCTACATCGACCACCCGGAAAAATTCCCGACGGCGAAGCACATCCGCAAGCTGCCCGCCCCGAAGCGCGGCTACGTGCATACCATCAACGCCGCCATGATCGCCAAGGGGGTCTCCCTCCTCGGCGCCGGCAAGGACCCCGCCCACCACAACAAGATCGACTACGCCGTCGGCGTCTCGGAGATCAAGAAGGTCGGCACGCAGGTCAAGCAGGGCGAGCCGCTGATGATGATCCACTACAACGACGAGGCGAAGCTCGAGCAGGCGCTCAACTTCTTCAAGGACGCCTACCGCCTCGCGCCCAAGCGGCCGATCCCGCCCCCGCTCGTCGTCGAGCGCGTGGCCTGACGGTTGCGCGACATTTCAGGCCGGTCCCCGCGGGACCGGCCTTTTTATCGGCGCCTGCCTCCGTTACAGGCGGATCAGGCCTGGTGGCATGCGGCCGTCGGGGCGGGAGCCGTGAGACCGGAAGGCGAACCAGAGTGAAACCACGGTCGCGCCGCAGGCCAGGGCGGCCGCCGGCGTGGCGAACAGGGTGGAAATTTCCGCCAGGCTTGTCCCAAGGGCCGGCCGGGCCGCGGCGGGACCCTCGGAAAAGAGGACCCCGGCCACCGCCACCGCCGCGCCGGCGGAAAGTCCGGCCAGGCAGAGCCGCTGCCGGGTGAGTCGCCGGGACCACGTGGGCGGGGGCAGGGCGGCGACCACGCGGGCGGAGAAGCCGTCATCCGGCAGCGGAGCGGCGCTGAGATTGGCACGGCACCAGGCTTCCAGCCGGGCGTCGTCGCGGGCCGGGAGGGTCAGATCTTCGGGTTCCATAAGGCGAGCAGGGGGCGGAGTTTTTCTTTGCTGCGGTTGAGATGGGTTTTCACGGTGCCGAGCGGCCAGCCGAGCACGTCGGCGATCTCGCGGTGGGACAATCCCTGCTGGTAGCAGAGGTGGAGCGCCGTTCTCTCGTCCGGGGCCAGCCGGTCCAGGGCGAGCGCGAGGTCATGCCGCAGGTCGCTCATCGCCGCCGCGGACGGAACCGGTTCCAGCGCGGCCAGGTGCCCGGCCTCGACCGGCACGGGCTGCGGCCGCCGGCGGGCGTTGCGCCAATGGTTGTGCGCGATACCCAGCAGCCACGTGCCGAACGCCGAGCCACCCCGGTAGCCGGCGAGGCTGCGGTGGGCCTGGAGGAAGGTGTCCTGGGCGAGGTCGTCCGCCAGCGCATGGTCGCCCCGGGTCAGGTGCCGCAGGAAGCGGCGGACGGTGGACTGGTGCAGGCGCACCAGTTCACCGTAGGCGGCGTGATCGTCGCTGACGAGCACACGGGCGATCAATTCCTGCTCAGTCACGCGGTTTCTCGCCGGAGGCATTGCTGCTCCGCTTGATCTGGGCGCTGATGAGGCCGTAGGCCAGCAGGGCGATGCCGATGAAGCCGGGGATGGCGCCGACGTAGCGCACCTGCGGCGCGTCCAGGGTGCTGAAGAAGATCCAGAGCCCGGCGGCGACCCCGACCAGGATCAGGCCGGAGCGGATGTCGTTGCGCTCGCTCTCGAGCGGGTCGCGTTGCCCCGGCTCGTCCGGATTCTCGGGCATCGGCTGGCCCTTCTCCAGGGCGATCCGGGCCGTCTCGTGCCAGAGCTCGTGGCGGCGCTGGACGAACCTGAGGCCGGCGACGATGATGACGCCGGTCAGGCTGATGCCGCACACAATGGCGACGAGGGCGATGATCTGCCCGTTGCTGAATGCTTCGGCGAACAGGACGGGGGGCATGGCGGGGAATGGGTTGCGGTTGGCGAGCAACAGCGAGACGTTAACCGCGCCGATGGGGAAAGGAAGAATAAGTGAGGGCATGGCGGAGAAGAAGGGTTCGGAGGGTGAGTGTCGCCCGCGGGTCGTTTGGATTCAGAAATCCCCCGGGAGGCTTTTTCTTTGCCGTCCGCCGCTTTGCGCCTTTGCGTGAAACCCATGCCCGACGAACCCGCCGCCAAGCCGACCAACGCCCCGTCCTGGGCCGTGCAGCCCGAGCCGCTGCCGCCGGAGCAATGGTCCAAGCCGTGGGCGCAGCTCAAGTTCGTCTCGTTCCAGCCGGCCATCTTCCCGCGCATGCTCGGCGACGTCTCGCGCGACGCCCGGCCGGGCGACCTGGTCGCGGTCTACGACAAGTTCGGCCACCGCATCGGCACGGGGCTCTTCAACCCGCGCGCCAAGATGCCGCTGCGCGTCGTCGTCCACTCGGCCGACGCGATCGGCGAGGAATACTTCGGGATGGCCATCCGCCGGGCCGTGGCGCTGCGCAAGGAGATGTTCAGGCTCGACGAGTCGACGGACGCCTGGCGCGTGCTCAACTCCGACGGCGACGGCATCAGCGGCCTGACCATCGACCGCTACGCCGACACGCTCTATTGCGACGTCTACTCGCTCGGCATCTTCCAGCGCCTGCCGAAATGGCTGCCGCTGCTGCACGAGCTGCTGGGCACGAAGCATGTCCGCGTCCACGTCGACCACGACCTCGGCAGCCTTGAGGGCATCAAGCCCTCGCAGATGAAGGAGCTCACCGCCTCGGCGCCCGACAGGGTGCGCATCCGGGAGGGTGGCGTGAAATACGAGGTGGATTTCGCCGAGGGGCACAAGACGGGGTTCTTCTGCGACCAGCGCGACAACCGGAAGCGCTTCGGTTCGCTGGTGAAGGGCGCCCGCGTGCTCGACCTCTGCAGCTACACCGGCGGCTTCTCCATCAACGCCAGCCTCGGCGGTGCCAGCGAGGTCACGGCCGTCGATCTCGACGAGGTTTCCATCGCGCAGGGCCGGCGCAACGCCAACCTCAACCAGGTTTCGCCGAACAAATTGAAGTGGGTGCATGCCGACGCCTTCGCCTATGCCCGGCAGATGCAGAAGAACGGCGAGCAATTCGACGCGGTGCTGTGCGACCCGCCGAAGTTCGTCATGACGCGCGAGCCCGCCGGCGCCGCCGAGGGCATGCGGAAATACGCCGACCTGAACACCATCGCCGCCAGCCTGGTGCGGCCCGGCGGCCTGTTTGTCACCTGCTCGTGCTCCGGCCTCGTGTCGCTCGAGACGTTTGAGGAATGCGTCATCAAGGGCGTGCACCGCCTCAACCGCCGCCTGCAGATCTTCGACCGCACCGGTCCCGGCGTGGATCATCCCGTCTACTCGAACTGTCTCGAAAGCCGCTATCTCAAGGTGCTGTGGGCGCGGGTGACCTGAGCGGCGCGCGGTTCCCGGGGGCTCAGTTCGTCTGCGGCAGGGCGATGCTGAAGATATCCCGGCCGAGCACCTGGCTCGACATCTCGCCGCTCAGGCTCGACTCGACGCCGCGCGGGCCGACCGTGACACCGAGCTTCACGTCCGCCCCGGCCTTCACGAGATCCTCGGAAAGGCCCTCGCCTTCGATCGAGACGTTGGAGCCTTCGCCGCCCAGGCCCAGGGTGCTCCCTTCGAGTGCCCCGGACAGGCCGGGGATGCCGGAGATGTTGGCGCCGGCGGTCGCCTCCACGCCCACGAAGCTCAGCGAATTGCCGCGATCCCAGGTAATGACGACTTGCCCCGAGCCGCCAGCCTGGCCGATACCATGCAGATCGGTCTTCACCCCGACGCCGGCGGTCAGGGTGGTTTCGCCGGTGCCGAAGTCCTTCGTGGCGCTGAACGCCAGCCCCGCCTTGAAATCGAAGCCGAACTTCTTGCAGTCCATGTGCAGCGTCGCGACCACGACCCCGACATCGAGGGAAAAGGGACAGCCGCCCGGCCCGACCTCCTCGTATTCCGGTTTGCGGCCCTGTGCGAGGCTCTCGGGTTTGCAGGGCTCGCTGACGAGGGGAAGATCCTCGTTGAGCAGCAGGATGAAATTGATGTATTCACCCACCGTGGCCTCGAAGGCACTCCGGTAGAACGGGTCGGGATATTGCAACGGCAGGTCCGTCAACCGCCGGTTGATGAGCGCGCGGTAGCGGTAGAGCGTCTCCTGGGTCATCTTTTCGTATTCGTTCGACATCAGCCCCAGGTATTCCGTCGCGACCGGGATGAGTTTGGCATAAGGGTCCGCGGGTAAGTCATGGGGGGTGCCATTGGCCCGATATTCGTGGGCATGGTCGCCGAACGCTTGCCGAAGATCCTCGATCCGCATCGACCTCTTGGCTTTGAGCGTGTGGATCTCGTTAAGCTCCTCCTCGGCTGCCTTGTTGTAATTGTGCCAGTCGAGGTTGGCATAGACGCTCACCCCGGGTCCGCTCTGCAACAGGTCCTTGGTCGCCCGCGCCATGCTCTCGGTGGCCTCTTTGCTCCGTCGCGCGAGTTCCTTCCGCAGGGTCTGCTCGAAGATCTCCTTGTCGGCTTGCTTGGCGTAATAGCCCCGGAGGCTTTCCTGGCGCGAAAGCGGCGCATACCCACTCGGGCTGAAGTACTCTTTCGTTTTCACCATGCGGAGAAAGCTTTTCGGCACCTGGAATTCCTCGTGGTGGTGCCGGAGGGCGCGCCGCGCGAGCGGCGAGCTGTTGCTCGCCGCCGCCTTGCGGAAGTGATCCATGGCGGCCGCATGCTGGCCTTGCTTTTCCGCGATCACCCCGGCACCGGTGTGGGCGGGGCCGTGGCCGGGCGCCACGCCGAAGACCCGGAAAAAGTAGCGGTTTGCCTCGTCGAGCTCGCCCAGGTTCAGCCAGGCCATCCCGAGGTTCGAGAGCACGGTCGGGTCGGCCGGGTATTTCTTCTCCAGATAGGCGAGCACGGGAATGCCCTTCTGCTCGTAGCCAGCCTCGGCCAGCAGGGCGCCGAGGGTGTTGACGGCATTGGCATCGGTTGGGTTTGCCTTGGCGGCGGCGGCGGCGAGGCCGAGCGCCTGCTCGGGCGCCAGCTGGACCCATGCGATGGCCGCGGCGTTGGCCAGCGCGACGCTCTGGCCGGAATAGGCCGCCACCATGCTTTCGACTTCACCGCGCTTGTCGGGATCCAGCGCGGTGCTGATGGATTGCGCGATGAAGGCCAGTTCGCCGGGCAGGCTCTGGTCGGTGAGGTTCTGCGCCTTGATGTAGGCCTTCAGTGCCGGATCGGGCCGGGCTAGCTCGAAGAAGGGCTCGTCCTCCGCGGCGGGCGGGCTGGCGGGGGCGGCTTCAGCCGGACGGGGCCGGTTCATTTCGGCCTCCTCCTTGGCCGTGGCAGCGAGCGCCTCGGCCGACGCCTCGGCGGCCTTGGCCTTGGCCCAGGCCTCGACCTTGGCGGGATCGGTGGGCGGCTCGTCGGGCACCCGGGCCGGAGCGGTGGTGGCGAGGCCCCACGCAAGCATCAGGCCAGCCGTTCGCAGCATCTTCCCGCCGAGCAAGTCCCCGATCGTCACGTATATCATCCGGGCGGAGGTTGCAGGCCGCCCGGGACAATTCAAGCGCGCAGCTGTTTTCCTAAGGCTTCGCCAGGTCATCCAGACCCTTGTCGATGGCCTTGTTGATGATTTCCACGTCGCCCGCCGCGAGATGCTTTGCGTCAAAGTTTTTCGGGCGCTTGAGTTCGCTGCTCGGCGTCTTGCCGTCCAGGATCTTCTGGGCGAGATGGACGTAGCCTCTGGTTGCCAGGAAGGCGTCCTTTGCCGCCTTGTCGTCCTTGAGCTCGGCCCAACGCGCGGCTTCCCACTTTGTCATGTCCTTGGAGGCGAGCGCCGGCACCGGGGCGGCCGGCACCGCGGCGCCGGGCTTCTCGTTGATCAGCTCATCCGCCAGGGCGTCAAGGCTCAGGTCTACGGCCTTGTTGATCATCGCCACGTCGGCGTTCTCGAGAAAACGGGAATCGAATTCCTTCGGGCGCTTCAGATCCGTGTACGGGGCTTTGCCATCCACGATGCGGCGGCACAGATGGACGTAGTCCCGGGTTGCGTGGAAGGCGGGGGCGAGCTTGGGATCGTCTTTCACCAGCT
>Ga0228698_1001396_pt1 | contig 11924 bp, 12 predicted proteins | sample McNCre117_Aug_MG_FD_178015 | JGI IMG/M metagenome (GOLD analysis project Ga0228698, IMG submission 178015) | Freshwater microbial communities from McNutts Creek, Athens, Georgia, United States - 1-17_Aug_MG | ecosystem: Environmental > Aquatic > Freshwater > Creek | place: USA: Georgia...
CATGATTTTTTCACTGAATCCGTGTCACTCACAGGGGCGCCCCGACGCGCGGTCAGCAATCAGTCAGACAAAGAGCGGACCACCCCCATCAGCCCCCATACCCGGGAATACCCCACCGGATAGATGCCGATCGCAGTCAAGCGTTCATTCTCGCCCTCGAATTCCGCCCGGCAACCCCGATCACTTCGGCAATAAATCACAACAAAACCATGGGCCGGATGAATATCACGAATAACCAATGAAGCATCCAACACCCGAAAATAAGTATCAAAAAAAAGACATTCGATACGAATATCACCTGGCGTGCCGAATATGACCGTTAGCATGACTTTCAGACTTCGTAGGATTCCGATTGCCACGACCGCATTGATCCACGAACGCTCTCCCCGTGTCGACCGGACAGTCGGTCATCCCTGCCACGAAAGGAAGTCATGAAGCCCTTGCACCTCGGCGCGCTCATCGCCTCGCTCTCCTGCCCCATGCTTGCCCATGCCGATCTGGCACTGGCCAAGGAAAAGGGCTGTCTGTCCTGTCATGCCGTCGACAAAAAGGTGATCGGCCCCTCCTATCAGGAGGTCGCGGCCAAGCGATCCGCCGCCGACACGGACATGCTGGTCCAGAAGGTTCTGAAGGGCGGCGGCGGCGCCTACGGCACCACCCGCATGCCTGCCAACAAGGAGCGCGGCGTCAGCGAAGACGACGCCAGGAAGCTGGTCGCCTGGGTTCTGACCCAGAAGAAATGAGTGCGCTGACAGCCGGTCGATGGTGGCTTGGCCCAATGCCAGCCGGAATGCGCCTATAATCGCAGTCTTTGCTGGCAATTCGTCTTCGAGTCGGCGTTCACTGACTGAAACCCTGAGGGGCAACAGTCAGCCTCCCTACGGGGTCCGGACCCCCGCGCCGGCCACCGAAGACACAACTGAAGGACCTACCTGTTCATGACGACCATTCGTGTCAAGGAAAACGAGCCGTTCGACGTCGCCCTGCGTCGCTTCAAGCGCACCATCGAAAAGCTCGGTCTGCTGACCGACCTGCGCGCTCGCGAGTTCTATGAAAAGCCGACGGCCGAGCGCAAGCGCAAGAAGGCTGCTGCAGTCAAGCGCCACTACAAGCGTGTTCGCTCGATGCAGCTGCCCAAGCGTCTGTACTAATCAGTCGCCGAGCCCCACGAGGCCCTGTTGCCTCGTGACTGCCTCGAAAGCCCGTGCGGGACGCCGCAGCGGGCTTTTTCTTTTTCTGCTGACCCTGTTGTTCTCATTCCTGTTAATCGCCGAGGACCCCCGATGAGCCTGAAGGACCAGATTACCGATGACATGAAGGCCGCCATGCGTGCCAAGGACAGCGAGCGCCTGTCGACCATCCGCATGCTGCTGGCCGCCATGAAGCAGCGCGAAGTCGACGAGCGCATCGTGCTTGACGATGCAGCCATCGTCTCGATCGTCGACAAGCTGATCAAGCAGCGCAAGGACTCGATCGCCCAGTACTCCGCCGCCGGCCGTACCGATCTGGCCGACAAGGAAAGCGCGGAGGTCGTTGTGCTCGAGGCCTACCTGCCCCGTCGCCTGTCGGGCGAAGAGATCGACACCGCCATCCGAGCCCTGGTTACCGAACTGGGCGCATCCGGAGCAGGTGACATGGGTCGGGTGATGACTGCAGCCAGGCAGCGCCTGGCGGGCCAGGCCGAAATGGGCCTGGTCTCGGCCGCCGTCAAGCGCGCCCTGTCCGGAACCTGACGCAGACCCGATCAGGTGTCGGATAATTCACGCTTCCGACACCTTCACCGGCCGGTCTGAGCCACCAGACCCAGCCCCTCAATACCCATGTCCCTTCCGCTTCAACCCCTGAGCAACGACCTGTGCGTCGCACCGCAACTCGATCCGGCCGCGATGGAAGCTGCCGCTGCCGCAGGTTTTCGCAGCGTCATCAACAATCGCCCCGATTTCGAGCATGGTCCGGACCAGCCGACCAGTGCTGCTATTCAGACCGCTGCAGAAGCGGCAGGCATGACCTATGTGCACCAGCCCGTCTCCGGCATGATGCAGACCCCCGAGCAGATCGCCGAGTTCCGTAGGCTGCTTGACACCCTGCCGCGCCCGATTCTGGCGTTCTGCCGCAGCGGGGCTCGCTGCACCAAGCTGTTCATGGCAGCTTCGCAACTCGACTGAATCTCCACCAGCCGTCTCCAGCCTCCTCAGGCCGATCAAGCCTGCAAGGTGTGCCTCCTCCCGCCGCCCAGACCCTGTTGAATCCGCGCCTCGGCCGGACAAGGGGAATTGCTGGCAGCGATCCCACTTCACCAGGAGACCGAACGTGAACTCCCTCCTGTATTCCCTGCTCGGGCTGTCCCGGCTGATCGACAAGCTCAATGAGTTTGTCGGACGTCATGTGTCCTGGCTCGTGCTGGCCGCGGTGGTTGTCTCGGCGGTCAACGCCGTGGTGCGCAAGGCCTTCAACACCAGCTCCAACGCTTTCCTGGAAGTGCAGTGGTATTTCTTTGCAGGCATCTTCCTGCTCGGTGCGGGTTACACGATGCTGCGCCAAGAACATGTGCGCATCGACGTGATCCTGAGCCGATTCGCCCGCCCGACCCAGGTCAAGGTCGAGATCTTCGGCATCCTGGTCTTTCTGTTTCCACTGGTCTGGACAGTGATCACGCTGGTCACCCCGCTGGTGATTCAGGCCATTCAGAGCGGTGAAATGTCTTCCAACGCCGGCGGGCTGATCCGCTGGCCGGTCTACGCCCTGGTGCCCGCAGGCTTTGCACTGCTCGGCCTGCAAGGCATCTCCGAGCTGATCAAGCGTCTGGCCTTCCTGGAAGGTCTGTGTGATGACCCCGGAGAGAAAAAGCACGACAAGTCGGCCGAGGAGGAACTGGCCGAAGCCATCCTGGCCGCTGAAGCCGCCAAGCTTCGCGCCGATGGTGCCGCAGCCCAGGGGGGACAAAAATGATCGAATTCCTCAGCGCCAACATGGCCCCGGTGATGTTTGCCGGGCTGATCGTCTTTCTGCTGATGGGCTACTCGGTCGCGTTCTCGCTGGGTGCCTGTGGTCTGCTGTTCGGCTACATCGGCGTTCAACTCGACCTGCTGCCGGCCTCGCTGATGCAAGCCCTGCCGCTGCGCATCTTCGGGATCATGCAGAACGACACGCTGCTGGCCATTCCCTTCTTCACCTTCATGGGGCTGATCCTGGAGCGCTCGGGTATGGCCGAGGATCTGCTCGACACGATCGGGCAGCTGTTCGGCCCGGTCCGCGGGGGTCTGGCCTATGCGGTGATCCTGGTTGGTGCGATGCTGGCGGCGACCACCGGTGTGGTGGCGGCCTCGGTGATCTCGATGGGCCTGATCTCGCTACCGATCATGCTGCGCTACGGCTACGACCGACGCGTGGCCTCAGGGGTCATCGCAGCTTCGGGCACGCTGGCACAGATCATTCCACCCTCGCTGGTGCTGATCATCATGGCCGACCAGCTCGGGAAAAGCGTCGGAGACCTCTACAAGGGCGCCTTCATCCCGGGTTTCGTGCTGACCGGCCTGTATGTGGGTTTCATCCTGATGGTCAGCATCTTCCGGCCGACCTTCGTGCCGGCGCTGCCCGCCGAAGCGCGCACGATCCGCGAGGACAACGGCTCTTCGGGCCTGCCCTCACTGGGCGTGCTGGCGCTGCTGTCGACCGGTCTGGCCATCGCATTCGCACAGACCCGATCGGAAGGCACCCCGACCGACGAGCTGATCGTGGTCTCGATGTGCGTCGGCGTCGGCGTTGCCTTCGCGCTGGCCGTGGCCAACCAACTGCTGGGCATGAAGCTGCTGTCGAAGATGGCCCAGCGTGTCACCTTCGTGCTGATCCCGCCGCTGGGTCTGATCTTCCTGGTCCTGGGCACGATTTTCCTCGGGATCGCCACACCGACCGAAGGCGGTGCGATGGGTGCCGTAGGCGCCTTGATCATGGCTGTGGCCCGGCGACGTCTGAGCCTCAAGCTTCTGCGCCAGGCGATGGACTCGACCATGAAGCTGTCGACCTTCGTGGTCTTCATCCTGATCGGCTCGACTGTCTTCAGCCTGAGCTTCCAGGGCGTCGATGGCCCGAAGTGGGTGGAGCACCTGCTGACCAGCCTGCCCGGCGGACAGCTCGGCTTCCTGATCGTCGTGAACATCCTGGTGTTCGTGCTGGCGTTCTTCCTGGATTTCTTCGAGCTGAGCTTCATCGTCGTGCCGCTGCTGGGCCCGGTGGCGGACAAGCTCGGCATCGATCTGGTCTGGTTTGGCGTGCTGCTGGCGGTCAACATGCAGACCTCGTTCATGCACCCGCCCTTCGGCTTCGCGCTGTTCTACCTGCGCTCGGTGGCACCGTCGCGCGAGTACAAGGACCGCCTGACCGGCAAGACCACTGCGCCGGTCACGACCAGCCAGATCTACTGGGGCTCGGTGCCCTTCGTGATCATTCAGATCATCATGGTCGGGCTGATCATCACCTTCCCGAACCTGGTATCGGGCGGGCTCGGCAAGAAGGAGGAAGTCAACTTCGACAATGTCCAGATCGAGATCCAGCCGACCGACTCGCCCAAGCCGGAGATCGACATGAACAAGCTGTTCGAACAACCGGCCAAGCCCGACAGCAAGCCCTGAGATCGACACGCCAAGAACCCTCAAAGCGAAAGGCCCTGAAGGTGTCAAACCTCCAGGGCCTTTTTTTCCAGAGTCGTCAGGATGACGAGAATCCGGAAAAAGAAAAAGCCCCGCAGTGCGGGGCTTTTTGAGACTCGCGCGAAGCGAGTGCGCTGATTACTTCGAAGCAGCGGCTTCAGCCTTTTCGGCCTTCTTGGCAGCAGCCTTCTTGGCCTTCTTGGCCTTCTTGGCCGGCTTCGAAGCAGCTTCAGCAGCCGGCTTGGCGGCTTCAGCCTTCGGGGCAGCGTCAGCGGCGTAAGCGCCAAAAGCGAACAGGGAAGCGATCAGGGCAGCAACGATCTTCGACATGGTGAATCTCCGTAAAAAGTGGGAGTGTTGAATGACTCGCACTGCACAACGGGGGCTCATCGTTGCAGGTTGACGCCAGATACAATTTGTTTCAGCAAATGTTTCAGTGAACCTTGGCCATGATCGCGTGGTGCATGCGCTGCACACCCCGCCAGACCGCCAAGGCGATCACCGGTACGGCAATCGCGACCACCACATCCGGTGACACCGGTACACCGGCTCCCTTGAGCCCCTTGGCCAGATAGCCGATCAGGCCGGCGCCGTAGTAGGTGATGGCCGCAACCGACAGTCCCTCCACGGCGCTTTGCAGCAGCAGCTGAGCTTCCTGACGCCGGTTCATCGCATCGAGCAGCGCCTGACTGCTTTGCTGCTGCTCGATTTCGACGCGCGTGCGCAGCAGGTTGCTGGTGCGCGAGATCCGCTCGGACAGCGCCTGCTGGCGCCGCGCCGCCCAGGCACAGGTCTGCATCGCCGGCATCAGGCGGCGATCGACGAACTCGCCCAGGGTCTGCAAGCCGTGGATGCGCTCTTCGCGCAGCTCGTGAATGCGCCGCTGCAGCAACTCGAAGTAGGCAGCACTGGCCGAAAACCGCGAGTGAGTACGCGCATAGAGCCCCTCGACCTGGGCTGCCAGATGGGTCAGACGGCGGAGCAATTCGGGCTCCTGCTGTTTCTGGGCGAAGCGGATCTGGTCCGCCACCTCCGCCAGCTCGCGCTCGGCCGAGGCCAGCGACACCCCGACTTCGCGCGCCGCCGGCAGACCCAGCAGCGCGGCCATACGGTAGGTCTCGACTTCCAGCGCCCGCTGCACCGCTCGCCCCAGCCGACGCGGGGTCAGCTGCTCGTCGACCAGCATGATCCAACGGCCGAATCCGTCACCATGCAGCCGGAAGTCGGTGTAGATCGTCACCTGATCGTCCATCACCAGTCCGGACACCAGGGAGCTGTCCTCGAGGGTACGGCGGACCAGTTCCGGCACGTCGCTATCGGCCTGTGCTCCGGCACCCGCCATGTCACAGCGGCGCAGCACCAGCACGTGCAGGCCGACCAGCCACTGACCCGGCATCTGCTGCAACCAGTCGCGCGGCAGATCGGGCAAGGTGGCCGCGTCAAAGCCGACCCGGGAAGGATCGTGCATCGAGGCCGCACTGCGCCAGAAGGTGGTGGTGTGAAACTCGGTGTGCTTTTCCCAGCGCAGGTGCAGTCCACCCAGATCGGCGCTGAAATGATTCGAGTCGTCGGCAATCTGCGGCAGGTGACGCCGATGCAGCAGCGCATTGAGATGACGGCGCACAGCCATCGATTCGGCATCGACCCAGCCCACGTGGGTCAGCGCAAGCGGGCCGCTGAGTTGCTCATAAGGACGCGCATGGACCTCGTTGTGCAGGACCTCGCGCAGGGGGTGTACGGTTTGCATCGTCAGTGAAAAGGCAAGTGAATCAATTGGGGGGGATCAGTCCGTGACCGGCGAAACATCCGGTCGGATCGTGTCGGGGGTGGCGCGCAGCACCTCATCGAGCGAGGTCAGGCCTTCGAGCACGCGGACGAGTCCGGCCTGACGCAGCCGTGCATAGGGCTGACCCGGTTCGAGCAGCTCGATCAGACCAACCCGCCCCTGGTAGCCACTCATGCGGCAGTCGATACAGCCCACCGCCCGATAGGGTTGGATGGGTTCGAAATCCGGAACGCCCCCCCCCTGCGCCTGAAAAAGCCGGCGAAGTCGCTCAGCCGCCGGAGCATCGTCCGGCACCTTGCAGGCCGGACACAGCCGCCGCACCAGTCGCTGCGCCAGCACGCCAATCACGGTGGCCTGGATCAGATAGTCGGGCACGCCCAGGTCGGTCAGTCGGGTGACCGCACTGGCCGCATCGTTGGTGTGCAGCGTCGAGAACACCAGATGCCCGGTCAGTGCCGCCTGCACGGCCATCTCGGCCGTGGGCAGATCGCGGATCTCGCCGACCATGATCACATCCGGATCCTGGCGCATCAGGGCGCGCAGCCCGTTGGCAAAGTCGAGATCAAGCGCCGGCTGCACCTGTGTCTGATTGAATGCGGGCTCGATCATCTCGATCGGGTCTTCCAGCGTACAGACGTTGACCTCGTCGGTCGCCAGCCGCTTGAGCGTGGCGTACAGCGTGGTGGTCTTGCCCGAGCCGGTCGGACCGGTAACCAGGATGATGCCGTGGGGCCGCTGCACCAGCCGCTCCCAGCGAATCGCCTCTTCAGTGCCGAAACCCAGCGCCTCAACACTCTGCGAGGCAGTCTCCGGGTCGAAGATGCGCATCACCAGCTTTTCACCAAAGGCGGTCGGCAGCGTCGATAGCCGCATCTCGATTTCGTCGCCGCGCGGGTTGCGCGTCTTGATGCGACCGTCCTGGGCCCGACGGCGCTCGACCACATCCATGCGGGCCAGCAGCTTGATGCGCGCCGTCACCGCCGACATCACGGTCTGCGGCAGCTGATAGACGGTATGCAGCACGCCATCGATGCGAAAGCGCACCACGCCCTGCTCGCGACGGGGTTCGAGGTGGATATCGCTGGCGCGCTGCTCGAAGGCGTAGGACCACAGCCAGTCCACCACCTGGACCACGCCATGATCGTTGGCATCGAGCTGCTTGTGCCGCCCGAGTTCGACCAGCTGCTCGAAATTGACGACCTGGCTGCTCTCACCGCTTTTCTGCGCCTGCCGCACCGAACGCGCCAGACTGTAGAACTCGGCGGTGTAGCGGGTGATGTCTCCCGGATGAGTCAGCGCCAGCCGGATGTTCTTGCGGGTATGCGCCGCAATCTCGGCCACCCAGTCGCGCTCGAAGGGCTCGGCCGTGACGATCGTCACATCGCTGGGGCCGACCATCACCGGCAGCACCCGGCGCTTTTCGGCATAGCCGATCGACATCACTTCGACCACCCGCGCCACGTCGACCTTGAGCGGGTCGATGCGCAGATAAGGCAGGTGCGTGCGGCGCGACAGCCAGCGCAACAGGGCCTCCTCATCGAGCGGCTTGCCATCCTGCAGCCTCAGCCCCGCCCCTGCCAGCCGGACCAGCGGATGCAGGCTGCTGGCCGACACCGATAGCCGCTGCGACACCAGCACCCGGTCGGCAGCGCCGATCAGTCCGTCCTGAACCAGCCAGGCCAGCAGATCGTTGAGCTGCAGTCGCCCGGAACTCGGCGTCTTCATACGCCGTCCCCCATCGCGGCATCGATCGGTGCCGTCTTGTCGAGTGGCAGCGGACGCAGCACGCGCACCCACTTGGTGGCCGGTAGCTCGAAGCGGGCCTCGACCTCCTGCGCCCGCGCCATCAGTGCGTCGCGCTCGGGCCAGCTGACCTCGCGACCCGCCAGCACGATGGTGTTGCCTTCCTTGGTCGGGCTGAGTTTCCAGACCTGCCCGACCCCAAAGATGGCTTCGATGCGCCGGGCGCTGGCCATGAATTTCGAGGAGCGGCCGAACAGGTTGACCGCCATCACGCCCCCCGGACGAAGCACGGCATGGCAGTCGCGATAGAAATCCTCGTCATCCAGCACCGGACCGGCGGCTTCGTGGTCATACAGATCGATCTGCAGGGCATCGGCGCTCTGGTGATTCGCGGACTCGGTAACCCAGACTCGCGCATCGGCCACCTTGACCTGCAGGCGCTCGTCATCGGCTGGCAGATGAAACCACTGCCGGCAGGCCGCCACCACCTGCGGATTGAGCTCCACGGCGCGGGTCGACCAGCGCAGCACGGAATGGCTGTAGCGGGTCAGTGCAGCAGCGCCCAGACCGAGCTGCACGATCGAACCCTCGTCCCAGTCCTCGACCGGCTTCAGCAACAGCCAGGCCATCATGCGCTGGATGTATTCCAGCTCCAGCTTGCGAGGCTGGCGGATCCGCATCGCGCCCTGCACCCACGGCGTGTCACCCAGATGCAGATAACGCACACCGTCAAACTCGGACAGTGTGGCGGACGGCAGTTCGGGCGCCAAGCGTAGATGGCGAGTACGGGAGCGACGGTTTACAGCGGCAAAAGGCATGAAAAGGGCACGGATCGGTGCAGCAAGGGGAGCCGCGAGCTTACGCTACGGGGCCAACCCGATCCGGCAGGCTTCAGCCCCTCAGTCCGGCATCGACCAGGGCCTGCAGCCTGGGCACAACAGCGAGTGCATTGGCCGTCGTCATGGCAGCGACCTCTTGCAGGCTGAGGTCGCGCAATTGCGCCAAAACCTGCGCAATCCGCGCCACATCGACCGGCTCGGAACGAGCCCTCACCCGTCCGGCAGCCCGGTCGGCTTCACGCTCGGCAGCCGTGCGATAGCGCCACTGCGGCGGAATGTCCGGTGCGTCGGTTTCCAGCACCAGCGCCTCAGGCGGTAGCGCAGCCGCCAGGCGCCGGATCTGCAGGGCCCGCTCGAAGGTCATCGCCCCACCGAATCCCAACCGAAATCCCAGATCGAGGCACTGCCCGGCCTGCTGCTCGCTACCGTTGAAGGCATGGATGATCCCGCCCACACCCGGACAGCGCCGCAGCTGGGCCAGCAGCCGGTCGAGGCTTCGGCGGGCGTGCAGGATCACTGGCAGGCCCGCCGAACGGGCCAGCGCCAGTTGCGCAGCACAGAAGCACTCCTGTGCTGCGGCGTCCAGACCGGGCACGAAACCATCCAGCCCGACCTCGCCGATCGCCACCAGATGGCGGGCCTGCTGCGGGTCAGCCAGGGCCCGGTCCAGTCGGAGTTCGAGTCGTGTCAGCGCATCCGGCGCACAACGATCGACATACAGCGGGTGAATACCCAGTGCCCAGGCATCGCCGGCCTCGATAGCCAGGGCGCTGGCCCGGTCCCACGAGGCCTCATCGACCGCCGGGATGATCAGCACGCCGACCCCGGCCTTGCGGGCCCGCGCCCGCACCTGTCGGCGATCGACCTCGAACTCGGCCGCATCAAGGTGGCAGTGGCTATCGATCAGCAGCATGGCGGGCATACTAGCCGTCCCTGCAACTGCCTCCCGGGAGAGCTCGATGGAACTGATCGAGGTCATTGGTGCACTGGCCATGGTGTACGCATTGCTTTCTGTGCTCGCCTCGGCGCTGAAAGAAGTGATCGAGACCCGGCTACAGCAGCGCAAGCAAGGACTCAAATCGGCCCTGGAAGATCTGCTGACGGTTCAGGGTGCAGCTGCGCTGGTCGGCCATGCAGCGATTGACGTCGTCAACAACGCCTCGGCCACCCGGGACCCGGCCAACCATCGCAACTGGCCCAGCTACCTCGACCCCAACACCTTCGCCCGCACGGTCTATGCGCTGGAGATCTCCGAGCAGGTCCCGAAGGACACCCGGCTTGGCAAGGCGCTGGAGGCCCTGAAGGTGCCCGACAACGAGCGGATCAACGCGATGGTGGCGATCTACAACGAGCGCATGGATCGTCTGCAAGGCGCCTTCAAGCGCCAGAGCCAGAAGGTGTTGCTGTTGATCGGGCTGGCCCTGGCCGCGGCCTTGAACGTCGACACGATCGAGATGGCGCAGGAGCTGCAACGTGACCCGGTCCGCCGTGAACTTCTGGTGGCGATGGCGCAGAAGGAAGGGTCGATGGGCAGTCTGCAGGCGCACTGCGGGGCCGGCAACCTGCCTGCGACCACGACAGCCGGCGAGCAGCTGATCGCCGCCCGTCCTCTGGCGGACTGCGTCGCTCAGGACCTCACCCGGGCAGGCCTGGGTTGGCAAGCCATTCACCGTAAGGCGATCTCGGAGGCGTTCCAGGGCGGCACGATGTCCGGCCTGCTTGCCCTGCTGCTCAAGGGGTTCGGTTACCTGCTGACTGCACTGGCTGTCTCGCTGGGTGCGCCTTTTTGGTTCGATCTGCTGGGCAAGGTCGCCAACCTGAGATCCACGCTGAAGCCGTCCGCTTTGACGCCCTAGAGGCCCCGAGGGGATGTTGTCAAAAGGAGACACAAAGACACTCCAAAACCCTGAACCAGTCGCTTCCACGCCACAGACCGTGAAGGATTTGGATACATCCCCCTATACTGACCTCGTCCCAAGCGACGGGTTTCCGGTGGAGTTCCGGTGATCTGAAGCGAACGGCCTCCTTCCCCAAAGCAATTAGTTTCCCGGAGAGATTCGATGACGAAACGGTTCGTAACTGCCCTGTCCGCCACCGCTGCCGTGGTCGGTGCCCTGCTGCCGATGACCAGCGATGCCATGCCGGTGTTCGCCCGTCAGACTGGCAAGACCTGCCTGACCTGCCACTTCCAGAACTTCCCGATCCTGAATGCCTACGGTCAGGAATTTAAGGCCGGTGGTTACACCGACATGGGCGGCAAGCTGCCCGAGATCAAGGGTCCGGATCTGAGCCTGCCCGGTGTCCTGAACAGCACCCTGATCGGCAAGTTCCGCTATGTGACTACCAACGAGACCCCGTCGACGGTTGAGCACAACATTCCGGACGAATTCAGCCTGCTGATGGGTGGCCGTGCTGCCGCCAACGTCGGCTTCATGGTTGAAGCCAGCCTGGTGAGCGGCACCACCCAAGCTCTGGCCGGTTTCAAGATGCCCGTCACGGTGTACAAGACTGACGGCGGCACCCGCTTCGGCGTGGTTCCGTTCGCCACCGGGGGTATCGGTGCCGGCTTCGGCTTCGAACTGTTGAACACTGGCGCTGTGGCCAACGTTCGCGTGTTCGAGCACGGTTTCGCCACCTCGGCTCAGCAATTCGTGGTTGGCGAATACGCTGCCTGGGGTCTGAGTGCAACGGCTTCGAACGCCGACTTCTTCGCCAACTTCAGCCGTTGGACACCGAACTACGGCTACGGCAATTCGGGCGCGCCGACTGCCAACTACCTGCGCGCTGCCTGGACGGGCAGTCTGATGGGCTTCGAGTCGGGCGCGGGTGTGCAGATGTCGTCCGGCACCTTTGCTGACGCAACCAATGTCACTCAAGACGCCAAGTTCACTGCGCTGGACTTCCAGGCTC
>Ga0228698_1001397_pt1 | contig 11915 bp, 6 predicted proteins | sample McNCre117_Aug_MG_FD_178015 | JGI IMG/M metagenome (GOLD analysis project Ga0228698, IMG submission 178015) | Freshwater microbial communities from McNutts Creek, Athens, Georgia, United States - 1-17_Aug_MG | ecosystem: Environmental > Aquatic > Freshwater > Creek | place: USA: Georgia...
CGCCCCGGCCACGGTCCAGGCTCCAGCCATGGCCACGGCCCCGATTCCCGGCGCCGCTGCAGCCCCGGCCGCAGCCGCCTCTGCCCCGAACACCGCCGCCCCCGGGCCGGCACCCGATCAACCCTCCACTTCGCTGAAAGTGCGCGCTCCCATGAACCTCACCCACCTGCAACGGCTGGAAGCCGAGAGCATCCACATCATGCGCGAGGTCGTCGCCGAAGCCGACAACCCGGTGATGCTGTATTCCATCGGCAAGGATTCGGCCGTGATGCTGCACCTGGCCAAGAAGGCCTTCTACCCGGCACCGCCCCCGTTCCCGCTGCTGCACGTGGACACCACGTGGAAGTTCCGCGCCATGTACGAGATGCGCGACCGCATGGCCAAGGAACTGGGCATGGACCTGCTGGTCTACCAGAACCCCGAAGCGGCCGAGCTGGGCATCAACCCGTTCACTCACGGCTCGGGCATCCACACCGACATGTGGAAGACCCAAGGCCTCAAGCAGGCCCTGGACAAGTACAACTTCGACGTCGCCTTCGGCGGTGCCCGCCGTGACGAGGAAAAGAGCCGCGCCAAGGAGCGCATCTTCTCGTTCCGCTCGGCCCAGCACCGTTGGGACCCGAAGAACCAGCGCCCCGAACTCTGGCGCCTGTACAACGGCCGCAAGCAGAAGGGCGAGTCCATCCGCTGCTTCCCCATCAGCAACTGGACCGAGCTGGACATCTGGCAGTACATCTACCTGGAAAACGTGCCCATCGTGCCGCTGTACATGTCGGCCGAGCGCCCGGTCGTCGACCGTGACGGCACCCTGGTGATGGTCGACGACGACCGCTTCCCGCTGCGCGAAGGCGAAGTGCCCATGATGAAGAAGGTGCGCTTCCGCACCCTGGGCTGCTACCCGCTGACCGGCGCCGTCGAATCCGAGGCCGAGACCCTGCCGCAGATCATCCAGGAAATGCTGCTGACCAAGACCTCCGAACGTCAGGGCCGCATGATCGACCACGACGCGGCCGCCTCCATGGAAAAGAAGAAGCAGGAAGGCTACTTCTGAGCTCAGCGCCCGAGCGCGCCGCAAACCGCGGCGCCCCGCCCCGCTGAACCCCGGCCTTCCCGCCCTCACCGAACATTGAAAGGATCATCATGGCCCACGTTTCGGACCTGATCTCCACCGACATCGAGCAATACCTCAAGCAGCACGAACGCAAGAGCCTGCTGCGCTTCATCACCTGCGGCTCCGTCGACGACGGCAAGTCCACCGTGATCGGCCGCCTGCTGTACGAATCGAAGATGCTCTTCGAAGACCAGCTGGCCGCCATCGAGAACGACTCCAAGAAGTGGGGCACCCAAGGCGGTGACATCGACTTCGCCCTGCTGGTCGACGGCCTGGCCGCCGAGCGCGAGCAAGGCATCACCATCGACGTGGCCTACCGCTTCTTCAGCACCGACCGCCGCAAGTTCATCGTCGCCGACACCCCGGGGCACGAGCAGTACACGCGCAACATGATCACCGGCGCGTCCACCGCCGACGTGGCCGTGATCCTGATCGACGCGCGCAAGGGCGTGCTCACCCAGACCCGCCGCCACAGCTACCTGGTGAGCCTGATCGGCATCCGCAAGGTGGTGCTGGCCATCAACAAGATGGACCTGGTGGACTACTCGCAGAAGGTTTTCGACCAGATCAACGAGGAATACCGCGTCTTCGCCAAGCAGATCGGCCTCAACGACATCACCAGCATCCCGCTGTCGGGCCTCAAGGGCGACAACATGCTGGTGGCCTCCGAGAAGACCCCCTGGTACCACGGCCCCACCCTGATGGGCTTCCTGGAAACCTGCGAGATCGACGAGCAGCGCCTGCAGACCGAGCCCTTCCGCATGCCCGTGCAGTGGGTCAACCGCCCCAACCTCGACTTCCGCGGCTTCTGCGGCGTCATCACCAGCGGCACCGTCAAGCCCGGCGACCGCCTGCGCGCCCAGCCCTCGGGCCGCGAAAGCAAGGTCGCCCGCATCGTCACCCTCAATGGGGACCTGCCCATCGCCGTGGCCGGCCAGTCGGTCACCATCACGCTGGAAGACGAGATCGACATCTCGCGCGGCGACGTGCTGTCCACCGCCGAATCCCCGGCCGAGGTGGCCGACCAGTTCGAGGCCTCGATCGTGTGGATGCACGACGAGCCCATGCTGCCGGGCCGCCCGTACCTGATGAAGATCGGCACGCAGACGGTCACCGCCACCGTCACCGAGCCGAAGTACAAGGTCAACGTCAACACCATGGAGCACCTGGCCGCCAAGCAGCTGGCGCTCAATGAAATCGGCGTGGTCAACCTGGCCCTGGACCGCCCCATCGCGTTCGACCCGTACACGGTCAACCGCGACACCGGCGGCTTCATCCTGATCAACCGCATGACCAACAACACGGTCGGCGCCGGGATGCTGAACTTCGCGCTGCGCCGCTCGCACAACATCCACATGCAAGCCGTGGATGTGGACAAGGCCCTGCGCGCCAACATCAAGGGCCAACGCCCCGGCGTGCTGTGGTTCACGGGCCTGTCGGGCGCAGGCAAGTCCACCATCGCCAACCTGGTCGAGAAGAAGCTGGCCGCCCAAGGCCGCCACACCTACCTGCTCGACGGCGACAACGTGCGTCACGGTCTCAACAAGGACCTGGGCTTCACCGAGGCCGACCGCGTCGAGAACATCCGCCGCATCGCCGAAGTCTCGCGCCTGATGGTCGACGCCGGCCTGATCGTGATGACCGCCTTCATCTCGCCGTTCCGCAGCGAACGCGCGATGGCGCGCGGCCTGATGGGCCCGGGCGAGTTCATCGAGATCCACGTCAGCACCCCGCTGGCCGTGGCCGAAGAGCGCGACGTCAAGGGCCTCTACAAGAAGGCCCGCCGCGGCGAGATCGCCAACTTCACCGGCATCAGCTCGCCGTACGAAGCGCCCGAAGCCGCCGAGATCGTGGTCGATACCTCGAAGATGACGCCAGAAGCCGCCGCCGATCTGGTGATCCTGCGCCTGAAGGAGCTGGGCCTGCTCAGCTGAGCCCGGGCCTGCGCCCCTGCCGGAGCCCACCCGCTCCGGCCCCTGGAAAGCCCGTGAGCCGAAAGGCCCACGGGCTTTCACATTTCAGTCCGGACACTTCCGTACGCTCGCTTTCGACACCCCGGGGCACCGGCCATCCTGCCGGCCTGGCCTGGTGCGATCAGGGAGAGCACATGAAGATCCATCGCCACTCCGCCAGCGGCTTGGCCGCCCTGGCCATCCTGGCCGGCACGACCGCCGGCTATTCCGGCGGGGCCCGCGCCGCGCTGCACCAGACCGTGACCGGCAGCGCCCAATTGGGCGACCTGAGCGTCACCGACACCAACTGGCGGCCGACCCAGGCCGTGGGCAGCAGCAGCGCGGCGCTGTCGGTGCAGCAGTTCGATGCCGACCTGGGCGTGCTCACGTCGGCCACCTACCGCACCGATGACAACGGCCAGCTGGTGCAGAGCGGCAATGCTGCCGCGGGCAACACCACCCGCTACACCGAAACGGTGACCCTGGGCGGTTTCAGCAGCGCGCGCTCCATCACCAGCCTCAGCGGCAACGGCAGTGCCGACCTGGGCCCCTGGAACGTCGGCCGCGCCACCGCGCTCGACAGTCTGGTGGGCACCGGCACGATCGACGGCAGCCTCAGCGGCAGCGCCCGCGCCAGCCTGACCACCCAGTCCGGCGAGCAGGCCACCACGGCCTTCATCGGGGGCCACGGCACCACGGTCAGCGTCGACTACGGCTACCTCGGCCACGCCAACGCGTCCTTCTCGCTGGCCAGCGACAGCAACGCGTTCACCTGGGACCCCAACACCAGCGACGGCAAGCTCAAGTTCTACGCCTTGGGCACCGCCGCCACCACCACCCGCATGGACTTCGTGTCGATGACCTGCACCGGCGATTGCGGCGACTTCCTGGTCAGCGGCTACAACCAGCAGGACATGGCCGCCGGCGCCACCCGGGTGATGTCCACCCGCCAGACGGACTTCGGCACCGGCCTGCACCAGGCCACCTACCACTTCGTGTTCAGCGACAACACCAGCGTGGGCGCGCTCAGCAGCCAGCGCACGACCGCGCTGGACCTGACGCTGAGCAACGTGGTGCCCAGCGTGCCGGAGCCGGCCTCGGGCTGGTTGCTGCTGGCCGGGCTGGGCGTGATGGGGGTGGTCGGGCGACGGCGGCAGCCGCGCTGACCGGGGCATGGCCCGTTCGGGCCAGCCTCTGTCAAAACCGTCATTTCCGCCATTGCTGCGCCGCACCCATACTGACACAAAGCAAATCAGGGGGCCCCACCTCTGCACCGCGTCCTGCCGGCTCGCGCCCCGCGCCGCCGGAAGGTTCACGAGGTGTGACTTCGTTCTCGAGATTTTCGAGAGCTACCCCTCAAGTTGGGGAGGCTGCAGCCGAGCGCAACGCTCCATGCGGCCGTTAAAATCAAGCCACAACGGCGCAACGCTTCTCAACGTATTTGCCCTAGATAGGGAGCACAGCAATGACCAAGAACATCCTCGCCCTGGCCCTGGCCGCCGCCGGTCTCCTGACCGCCGGTGCCGCCAACGCCCTGACCACCAGCACCGCCGCCAGCATCGGCGTCGGCACGCTGTCGGCAGTCGACTCCTTGGCTGACGGCGCGGCCACGTCCGCGTCGCAAACCGACGTGTTCTCTCTGAGCCAGTTCGACGCCTCGAAGGGCGTGCTGACCGGCGCCACCTTCTCCGTGGGCTACGTGGGCGGCAAGTCCACCGTGGACCTGACCGGCACCGGCAAGGCCAGCTTCTACGGCACCGCCGACTTCGGCGGCCTGGAACAGAAGTCCTCGGCCATCTCCACGGCCAACCACACCAGCACCACGGTGTCCCAGTTCGCCGCCACCAGCGGCGCGCTCGACCTGAACACCCTGGTCGGCACCGGCACCGTGTCGGGCACCATGTACAGCACCGCGCTGGCCAACACCACCGGCAATGGCGCCACCAGCACCGTGGCCGGCCACGAGCTGACGGTCGGCCTGGACTACACCTACCTGAACCACGCCAACGCGTCGTTCGGCCAGTACAAGGACAAGGACTCGCTGACCACCACGGCCGGCAACGCCGTCAGCATCTTCGCCCTGGGTGGCTCGCGCTTCACCACCGGCCTGGACGCCGTCCGCGTGGTCTGCACCGGCGGCGACTGCTCGGCCTTCACGGTCTCGGGCGTCGACTTCCAGAACCTGGCCGGCGGCTCCAGCGCCAGCGTGTCCACCGCCCTGGCCACCCGCGTGGCGGGAGCCTACAGCGCCACGTTCAAGCTGGTGTTCTCCGATGACACCAGCACCGGTGTCGCCGCCTCGCAACTGACCAACTCGCTGACCCTGAACGTCAACGGTACCGTGCCGGCCGTGCCGGAACCCGCGTCCGGCGCCCTGCTGCTGGCCGGTCTGGGCGTGATGGGCCTGGTGGCTCGCCGCCGCCGTCAAGCCTGATCCTTCGAGATCGGCTCGCCGCCCCTGCGGGGGCGGCCACATGAACACGGGGCCTCAGGGCCCCGTTTTTCATGGCATGGTCGACAAGCGCATGGCCGCCGAATCGCCCAGCCGCGCCGGCAGGGGCAAGGCGTTGCCCCGGGCCCTCAGGCGTGCGGCCTCCGCCGGATGCTGCAGGCAGGCCACACAGAAGGACTGAAGGCAGCGGTCCATGTCGTCGCGCTCACCCCCCCATTGGGCGAACCGGTAGCGGTTGAGCTCGGCCGCCAGCACATGGCGTGGGTCGTTCAACAGCCGCGCCAGTTCGCAGGCCCGGTCATAGAACGCCATCTCGTCGGGGCGATCCCCGCCCCACAAGGTACCAAAACCCTGCTCCAAGGCCTCGCGGGCGGCGGCCGAATCCAGCCACAACGCCCCCAGGTCGTTGAAGTCCCGGGGCGAGTTGTCGGCCAGGCTGAAGCTGTGGTGGAACGAGAACGACAGGCCATGCCACAGCATGGCCAAGCGGGCATGGCCCTGCTCCTGCCGGCCCTGCAAGGCCAAGGTCTGGTAACCGTAGGCCAGACGGGCGCAGATCTGTTGGGCGCGCTGGTGGTGCTGCTGCAGCAACCACACGAACAAGGCCGCGTGGCTGGTGCGGCTCAGGGCCTCCAGGTGGCGCGACGCGTCCGCATGGTCCACGCCATGCTCCTCGAGCCAGCGCTGTTCGCACTGGGCCATCAGCTCCCAGCGTTCGACCAGGGGCAGCAGGTCCACCGCCGGGGCGCTGGACGGCCGCGCCGCGGCCTCGCGCATCGCCCGGGCCACGGTGCCGTACTGGGCATCCGGGTCGCGCCCGTACACCACGCGCAACCCGGCCACCGCGATCAGCCCCCTCAACGTCGGCACGATGTCGCCGTCGTCAGGCAGCAGCGCCACCGCCTGCATCAGCCAGCGTTCGGCCGCCTCAGGGTTGCGCAACTCGGCCTCCAGGCGCGCCGCCCGCAGGCAACGCAGGGCCTGCAGCTCTGGGGCACCGGCCTCCCAGGCGGACGGCTCCCGCAGGCGCATCAGGGCGTCCGCACGAAAGCCCTTCCAATTCAGTTCATCCACCCGCAGCAGGTCGTGCACCAGGGCCACGGTGCTGTGCTCGTGATCGATCTGGGCAAAGCGCGGCAGCGCAGCGAACCCCGCCGGCGATGTGGGCAACACGGCCTCAGTCAGTTGCCCCCAGGCTGAATCCAGGTTCAGCGGCGGCTCGAACTGGATCTCGTCGCCAGCCAGCACCCGCCAGGCCCAGGGGCCGCTGGTCTTCGCGCGCGGCCGAAGGGCAAAGCGCTGCGCGTACTCGCGCTGACGGCCCGCCATGTCGAACGCCCTTTCCAACCCGTCCACCACCCGTTGCCACTGCTTGGGTGACAGCTCGGCCTCCAGGCCGAAGCCCTGCAGCACCCGCGACACCGCACCGGCCTCCTGCTCCTGGCTGCGCGTGCCCCCGGGCTGGCCGACGGCGCCCATGCTGCGCGAGGCCAAGGCATAGAGGAAAGCCACGACCCATTGGGTGCGGGGGCGAACCACCTGCCCGGCGTCAAAGACGAGCACGCCATTGCGCGCATCCACCGTGAGTCTCAAGGTCGGCCTTCAATCCTTCGAATCATGAACAGTGCCCGGCGCCTCCGCCGCGAACCGCCGGCGTGGCACCACGATCCAGGGCCTTGCCCTGAAACGTCGACGCTAACCCATGGTTTTGAGCGTCACAAGTGAACAATGTCACCAGATCTGCCGCTTCGGCACTGAAATGCAACGACATTGCCCGCCGGCAAGGGGTCGCCCCCCATCCGTGCGGCCGGGTGTCAGGGGATGTAAAGCCGCTCACGCCGCCTGCCCCGGGCGCCGATATCCCGAACATCGGCCTCGGCTCACCGAGGCCCCTTGAAGGATTCAGGCGCTCCGGGAGCCACTCATGCAGATCATTTTCTTGCGCCGCGCCGGCGTCTTGGCCGCAGCCGGCGTGCTGTTGGGCACGACAGCCCTGGTCGGTTGCGGCGGCGGCGGTGACGCCAGCAGCCAAGCCGGCACGGCCACCGCCAACGGCAGCAGCTCAGGCAGCAGCACCGAGCTGGCCCAAGGCAGCAGCGTTGCGGCCGCCACCGCCGCGGCACTGACCACGCGCTCCGACGCCCACCGCCTGCTGACCCAGGCCACGTTCGGCCCCACCGAGGCCGACATCGCCACGGTGATGGCCCAAGGCCCGGCCGCCTGGGTCGACGCCCAGTTGGCCCTGCCGTCCAGCAGCGCCTACCTGGCGCGCTGGGACAGCGACAACGCCGCCATCCAGAAGATCACGCCCACGGGCAATGCCGGGGCCAACCCGGTGACCTCGCAGTTCTATGCACAGGCCCTGACCAGCCGCGACCAGCTGCGCCAGCGCGTGGGCTTCGCGCTGTCCGAGATCTTCGTGGTGTCGCTCAACCAGTTGGGCGGCGACTACGCGCGCATGGTGGCCAGCTACGCCGACCTGCTCAACAAGGACGCGTTCGCCAATTACCGCACCCTGCTGCAGGACGTGAGCCTGCACCCGGCCATGGGCGTGTACCTGTCGATGCTGCACAACCAGAAAGAGGACGTGGTCAGCGGCCGCATCCCCGACCAGAACTACGCCCGCGAGGTGATGCAGCTGTTCTCGATCGGCCTGGTGCAGCTGAACACCGATGGCAGCAAGAAGCTGGCGGCCAACGGCTCGGCCATCGAAACCTACACCAGCGACGACATCTCGGGCCTCAGCAAGGCGCTGACCGGCTGGAGCTGGGCCGGCCCCGACACCACGTCCTCGCGCTTCTGGGGCGGCACCAAGGACGCCAACCGCATGTCCACGCCCATGCAGGCCTACCCGGCGTACCACTCCACCAGTGAAAAGCGCTTCCTGGGCACCGTGGTGGCCGCCCAGACCAGCCCGGCCCCGGCCACCAGCCTGGCCGCGGCCCTGGACACGCTGTACCAGCACCCCAACGTGGGCCCGTTCATCGGGCGGCAGCTGATCCAGCGCCTGGTCACCAGCCACCCCAGCCCCGCCTATGTGGGCCGCGTGGCCGCGGTGTTCAACAACAACGGCAGCGGCGTGCGCGGCGACATGAAGGCCGTGGTGCGCGCCGTGCTGCTGGACACCGAGGCGCGCCAGCCCAGCGCCGCCGGTGGCGCGGCCGGGGTCAACGGCTACGGCAAGGTCAAGGAGCCCGTGCTGCGGCTGACCGCCTGGATGCGCGCGTTCGGCGCGGTGTCGGACAGCGGCAAGGCCTGGATGGGCAACACCGACGACCCCGGCCTGGCCCTGGGCCAGACGCCCTTCCGTTCGCCCACCGTGTTCAATTTCTGGCGCCCGGGCTACCAGCAGGCCGGCAGCGAAACCGGCGCGGCGGGCCTGACCATGCCCGAACTGCAGATCACCAACGAAAGCTCGGTGGCCGGCTACGTGAACTACATGATGTCGGTGCTGCCCAACGGCGCCGGCCTCAAAGGCAGTGACGGCACGGCCGCCCGGCGCGACATCCAGCCCGACTACAGCGGCGAACTGGCCGTGGCCGCCACGCCGTCCACCCTGGTCGACCGCGTGGCCGCCAAGCTGCTGCCCGATGGCGGCTCGGCCAGCCTGAAGGCCGAGATCAGCACGGCCGTCACCTCGATCGCGGTGCCGGTGCTCAAGGCCGACAAGTCCAACCAGGCCTCGGTGGACAACGCCCTGCGCAACCGGGTGCTGACCAGCGTGCTGCTGACGCTGGCCACGCCCGAGTTCATCGTCCAGAAGTAACCCGTCGGCCCCGCCCGACGCGCAAGAGCGAGCACCCCATGACCCGCCACACCGCCCTCACCCGCCGCGAACTGCTGCGCCGCAGCAGCCTGCTGGGCCTGGCCGCCCCGGCCCTGCCCTGGGCCGGCCCCCTGGCCAGCCTGGCCGCGGCCGGCACCAGCGCCAGCGCGCAGGCCGCCACGTTCAGCGACTACCGCGCCCTGGTCTGCATCTTCCTGTACGGCGGCAATGACGCCTACAACACCGTGCTGGCCACCGACAGTGCGTCCTGGGCGGCCTACCTGGCCGCGCGCAACAGCGGCTCCGAACCCATCGCGCTGATGGCCCCGGGCACCGCAGCCGTGCCGGGCAGCAGCAGCTTCCAGGCCACGCTGGGCGGCGTGCTGCCCATCAGCCCGCTGCGCAACCAGGGCCGCAGCTTGGCCCTGCACCCCACGCTCACGCGTACGCGGGACCTGTTTGCCGCCCGGCGCCTTGCCGTGCTGGCCAATGTGGGGCCCCTGGTGCGCCCCATCACCAAGGCCGACTATCTGGGGGCCACGGCACCCCGCCCGGCCAAGCTGTTCTCGCACAACGACCAACAGGCCACTTGGCAGACGCTCACCACCGAAGGCAGCACCCCGGGCTGGGGCGGGCGCCTGACGGATGGCCTGCTGGCCAGCAACGCCCACGCCAACTTCAGCGCCATCTCGGTCTACGGCTCGGCGCCCTGGCTCAGCGGCCAGCAGACGCGCTCGTACCAGCTGGCCACGTCGGGCGCGATCCACCTGGGGGGCAATGGCAGCCTGTTCGGCTCGGCCGTGGCCCAGCAGAAGCTGGTGAGTCTGGCCCGCAACAGCCGCAGCGCCAACCTGATCGAGCACGACCACGTGGCCGTGACGGGCCGGTCCGTGGACGCCGAAGCCACGCTGGCCAGCCAGCTGCCCGGGGCCACCGCGGGCGCCTGGGGTACCAGCGGCCTGGCCACGGGGGCCATCGACCCGCTGCTGACCTTCGTGAACCCCGACACCCAGGCCATCGAACTGAACCCGCTGGCCCAGCAACTGCAGGCCGTGGCCCGCATGATCGCGGCGCGCGGCACGCTGGGGCAGCAGCGCCAGGTGTTCTTCGTGGGCCTGGGCAGTTTCGACACCCACGACGGCCAACCCCGGCGCCACGCGACCCTGCTGGCCCAGTTGGACCAGGCGCTGGGCTACTTCGACAGCACGCTGACCAAGATGGGCGTGGGCAGCAACGTGACCACCTTCACCGCGTCCGACTTCGGCCGCGCGTTCCAGACCAATGGCGACGGCTGCGACCACGGCTGGGGCGGCCACCACCTGGTCATGGGCGGCGCGGTCAAGGGTGGCGACCTCTACGGCAGCTTCCCGGCCTACGGGCTCAGCGACGGCAAGGGCGGCTTCAATGCGCCGCAGCAACTGGCCGCCGGGGCCTTGCTGCCCACCACGTCGGTGGAGCAGTACGCGGCCACGCTGGGGCGTTGGATGGGCGTGGCGGATGCGGATCTGCTGGGCTTGCTGCCCAACCTGGCCAACACCGACAGCAGCCTGCGGAACCTGGGGTTCATGGCCTGAGGCCACACCCATCCACCGGCGCGGTCAGTCCCCCAGCACCCACTGGCCGGTGCAGGACAGCACCGTGCCGTCGTAGCCGTAGGTCACGGTCAGGGCTTGGCCGTGCGCGGTGCGCACCTCGCGCGAGGCCGCGCATCCGAACGACAGCGTGCGGCTGGCCTGCCAGTCCATGCCCAGGTTGATCGAGCGCACCAGATCCCCGCCCACCAGGTGAATATCGCCGACGCTGACCAGATCGGTCTGCAATTCGCGGCGGCTGAGCCCCAGACCGGCATTGAGCCGGACCTTGCCGCTCAACTGGTGAGACAGGCCCAGATTGAGCCGCGTCCGCACCCGCGTGTCATTGCTGGCGATGTTGGCGCCGGCGAAGCCGAAGTCCACCGACCCGGTGTCGGTGTCCCGCTTGAGGCTGAAGGTCAGCGCGGACTTGCCCGACACCAGCCAGCGCCAGTTCACGTCACTGGTCCACACATGGTACGAGCGCGTCGTGCTGACGCTGTGGGTCTCGGCCCCACGCCCCACGCTACCGTCGAAGGTGCTACCCGATGCCGGCGTCCACACCACGCCCACGGTCACGTCGCTGCGGGAAAAGTCGTCCGGGCCCGTGCCGCTGAGGTGGGGGTAGCTGCCGCGCGTACGCCGCACCGACACGCCGGCGTTGATTTCCTGGCCCCAGGCATGCCGCAGGCCGAGGTCGGCAGTGCGGCGCTTTTGGTCACTCGATTGGTAGGCCGCGGCCGAATAGGTGCGATCTAGCACCCCGAGCGAGGCGCTCAGCGTCAACTCGGACACGCCACCCCAGTTCACGCTGGCCTGGCCTTGGCGGGTGCTCAGCGTGTTCTTGGCCTGCGCGGTGCTGGCCGAATCCGGCGCATAGAGGTAGGCCTGGGCACGGTCGGAGAAACCGATCTGCCCACTCAGATGCTCCACCGTCTGCCAATCCGTGGTCAGCCCGAGTTGGTGCGACGCCTGGTTGAGCGCGCTGTTGGCTCGGTAACGGTTGCTGTCCACCTCGGCATTGAGCCTCACCCGGTCCCGGCCGATGCGTTGATCCACACTG
>Ga0228698_1001398_pt1 | contig 11912 bp, 9 predicted proteins | sample McNCre117_Aug_MG_FD_178015 | JGI IMG/M metagenome (GOLD analysis project Ga0228698, IMG submission 178015) | Freshwater microbial communities from McNutts Creek, Athens, Georgia, United States - 1-17_Aug_MG | ecosystem: Environmental > Aquatic > Freshwater > Creek | place: USA: Georgia...
GAGGCCGCGCCGCTGACCTTCACTTCGACCACCTTCGTGATCTTCTCGCCATCGGAGACGATCTTGTCGGCCAGGACCTCGCAGGCCTTCCAGACGGCCTCGGCGAACAGCACGCGCAGTTCGCGCGGGCTTTTGTCGCCGACGCTGACGCCGGAATGGCCGTTGGCCAGCATGAGCACGGTGTCGTTGGTGCTCATGTCGCCGTCCACCGTGATGCAGTTGAAGGTGCCGGTGACGGCCTCCGAGAGGGTTTTCTGCAGGAAGCTGCGCGGGACGGAAAAGTCGGTCGCGAGGAACGCCAGCATCGTGGCCATGTTCGGCTGGATCATGCCGGCGCCCTTGGCGATGCCGGAGACAAAATGCCTCTTGCCGTCGTAGGTGAAGCTCACCGTGACGGTCTTCGGCTTGGTGTCGGAGGTCAGGATGGCACTCGCCGCCTTGTGGCCGTGATCCGGGGTGCGGCCCTTCTCGCTGACGACGCGCTCAAGTCCCTTGAGCAGCTTCGGCATGGGCAACGGCTGGCCGATGCGGCCGGTCGAGCAGACGAAGAACGAGGTGGGCTTCAGGTTGAGGGAGGCCGCGATCCGCTGCGCGGTGGTGTGCGCATCCGCCAGGCCGTCCGGGCCGGTGCAGGCGTTGGCGTTGCCCGAGTTGGCGACGATGCCATGGAACGGTCCACCATGTGCGAGGTGCTTCGCGCAGAGCAGGACCGGCGCCGCCTTGACCGCATTCTTGGTGAACGTGCCGGCGGCCGTGCAGGGACGCAGCGAAAAAAGCAGGGTGAGGTCGAGACGCTTGAGATCGTGCTTCTCGCGAATATCGCAGGGCACGCCGGCCGCCTCGAATCCGGGCACATCCGTGATGCCGGCGCTGTCTGGGGTGACGATCAGTTGGGTCATGTTGGGGCGAAAAAGATCAGGCCAACCCGGCGGCTTCAGGCAGGCCGAGCCACAGGTTCATGATCTGGACGGCCTGGCCACTCGCGCCCTTGACAAGATTGTCGAGGGCGGAGGTGAGGACGAAGTTGCCGGTCCGGGCATCGTGCACGGCGGAGATGTCGACGCGATTGGTGCCCACCGTGTGGGCGGTGTCGGGAGTCTCGCCGGCCGGCAGGATGGCCACGAACGGCCGGTCCGCATAGGCGGTCCGCCAGGCGGCATAAAGGGATTCGATGGTCGCGCCCTTGGCCGCGGGCACCGTGATGGTGGTGGCGATGCCGCGCCGCATCGGCGCCAGGTGCGGGTTGAACTGCAGCACGATCTTCGCGCCGGTCGCCGCGGACAGCTGTTCCTCAATCTCGGCGAGGTGCCGGTGCCTGGTCAGTCCGTAGGCTTTGGCGCTCTCGGTCCGTTCGACATAGAGATACTGTTCCTCGACCTTTTTGCCGGCGCCGCTGACGCCACTGAAGGAGTTGACGACGATATGCTCGCGCGTGACAAGCCCGGCCTTCAGGAGCGGCGCGAGGGGCACGAGCGTGCTGGTCGGGTAACAACCCGGGGCCGCGGCGAGCTTGAGTTCGGTCCGCCACCTGGGATCGGTCAGCTCGGGCAGGACGAACCTGGCCGTCGGCAGCAGTTCCGGCGCGTGGTGCGCGCCGTAATATTTCTCGTAGGTGGCGAGATCGGCGACGCGAAAGTCGGCACTCAGGTCGACCACCTTGCGCCCGGCCGGCACCAGGGCCTTGGCGAAATCCGCAGCGGCACCGTGGGGCAGGGCCAGGAACCAGAGGGCAATATCGTCCCGGGCCGCAAGGGCCTTGGCATCGGAATCGATGAACTTGAGCCGGTCGGCCGCCGTGCCCCGCAAGGCCGGGATGATGGCCGAGACCGGCTGGCCCGCGTGCTGGCGCGATGTGACCGCCGTCAGTTTGACCTGCGGGTGACCGAGGAGGAGCTTGACCAGAACTTCGCCGGAGTAACCCGACGCGCCGACAATGCCGACATTCATTTAAGGGAGTGGTAGAATTATGAATTCCCGCGGGGGAATCGAGAAGTTTCGTGACCGCCAAAAGAAAGAAGCGGAGGCCGTGAGGCGCTCCGCTTCGGGGAAAAACGTGTTCCAGCTTTGGGCGATTAACGCTTGGAGAACTGGAAGCGCTTGCGGGCGCCGGGCTGGCCGGCCTTCTTGCGCTCTTTCTCGCGGGGGTCACGGGTCAGGTGACCGGCCTTCTTGAGGGTGACGCGGAGCTCGGGGTTGAACTTCAGCAGGGCGCGGGCGATGCCGTGGGCCACGGCGCCGGACTGGCTGCTGATGCCGCCACCGGCGACATTCACGATGACGTCGAACTTGTCCTTGCTGTCGGCCGTCACCAGCGGGGCGACGGCGCGGCGCACGAAGTTGTCGTGCGTGAAATAGACTTCGAACTTGCGGTCGTTGACCGACAGCTGGCCGGAGCCGGCGATGAGCCGGACGCGGGCGGTGGAGGTCTTGCGACGGCCGGTGCCGAGATAAACGGAGGATTCAGCGCTCATGGATTACTTAAGGAGGACGGGGTTCTGGGCCGCATGATCATGCGCGGCGCCGCCGAAGACGCGGAGCTTGGTCAGCATCTTGGCCGCGAGACGGTTCCTCGGCAGCATGCCCTTGACGGCCTGCTTGACGATGAACTCGGGCTTCTGGCGGCGCACGTCCGTCAGTTTGCGATACTTCTCGCCGCCGACATAGCCGGAAAACGACATGTATTCGGTGGTCTCTTCCTTCTTGCCGGTGAGGACGACCTTGCTCGCATTGATGACGACAACGAAGTCACCGGTGTCGACGTGGGGCGTGTAAGTGGGCTTGTGACGGCCGCGCAGGATGTTGGCGGCTTTAACGGCGAGACGGCCCAGCACCTTGCCTTCGGCATCGATCAGATACCATTTGGGCTGCACTGTCTCTTTCTTGGCCAGATAGGTTTTCATTTGCGGAAAGGGGCCAAAGGGAAGGATTTCACCAACCCCTGTCAACCCCGAACCTTTCACATTCCGGAAAACAACCTCGGACGTGGCTTAACCCCTCAAAAGTCGAGATTTACGCCAAGTGTGACCCATAAATGGCGGTGCGAAGACAGCCCAAACGGACCATCGGTCACAGCACGCCCAAAGCTGTCCGCGTAATGCAACCCGGCCACCACGGTCGAATGCGGTCCGGCGCGGTAAGGCAGATTCACTTCCCCACCCCAATAACCATAGCTGTCATGATGCCGCGAACCGGGCGCGTCCGGCCGCCAATCGTCCCCACTCGCCCACCCCGCAAAGAGATTCAGCTCAAGGAATGCACCCAGTTTCGTCAGGGCAATGCTGCGAGCGAGCGAAGCCTGCACCGTGTCGGCCCGCAAACGGAAGTCATGATAATAGGCCAGGCTCGGTGTGAATCCTTCGACCGGTGCCAGCATCGCGCTCAAACCGGCTTCAAGGGAACGATCCACCCCGCCACCGGGCACATGGTTGAACCAGGCGTGCGCCACGGAGGTTTCCAGCGTGAGCGTGTCCGCGGGTCGCCAGACCCAGGCGGCATTCAGGCTCACCTCGCGCGTGCCGTTACGGTTGAAAGGCTGGTTGACCCACAGTCCGCCGCGAAATCCGTCCCGACTGAACTCCACCGCGGTCTGCGCGGAATCACCGGCCCGCTCAACCCCGCGGAAGACGTAACTCGAGGCATAAGCCAGATCCGCCTGCAGCAACGGCGCCTCTTCCTGCGCCCAGCCTCCGGCCCCGGCCAGCAGGCCAAGACCCAGGACAGAAATCTTGAAAGGGAAACGCATTGAAACCACCGACCATGGATGTGTTTGTTTTTGCCGCCGTTGTCCACACACTCGTGCCAGCCATGAAACCGCCTGTCCGCTCCCATCTCATCACCGCGGGCCTGCTCGGATTCACCGGCGTCGCACTGGGCGCTTTTGGGGCGCATGCGCTGAAGGAGGCCCTCGCGGCCAATGGCACGACGGCGACCTGGCAAACGGCCGTCCTTTACCACCTGATCCACGCCGTGGCGTTGGCCGCCCTCCCGGGCTGGCGTTGGGTCGGCCGATGCTGGACTGCCGGCATCGTGCTGTTTTCCGGCTCGCTTTACTGGCTCGCCCTTGGCGGACCGAAAATCCTCGGGCCGGTCACGCCGCTGGGCGGAGCGGCCTTCCTGCTCGGCTGGGCGCTGCTCGCCTGGCACGCGTTCAAATCACCCAAGGAATGAAGCTGCCGCTGCCCCTCGTCACCGCCCTCGCCGCCCTGCGCTCCGCCGGGGGCCGGCCGCGCCTGGTCGGCGGCTGCGTGCGCGATTGGCTGCTCGGGCTTGAACCCAAGGATTTCGACATCGAGGTCTATGGCTTGGGTTACGAGCCGCTGGGGCGCGCCTTGGCGCCGTTCGGGCCGACGGACCTCGTCGGCCGCAGCTTCGGCGTGCTCAAGGTCCGGCTCGAGGGCGCCGAATACGATTTCAGCCTGCCGCGGCGCGAATCCAAGACCGGCGCCGGGCATCGCGGGTTCGCCGTGGCGCCCGACCCGGCCCTGACCGAGGCCGAGGCCGCCGCGCGGCGCGACTTCACGATCAACGCCATCGCCTATGATCCGCTGGAGGACCGCCTTCTCGATTTCCACCACGGCGCCGAGGACCTGAAGAAGAAGGTGCTCCGGCACACGGGCCCGGCGTTCATTGAGGACCCGCTGCGCGTGCTCCGTGCCTTCCAGTTCGCGGCGCGCTTCGAGCTGACGCTCGCGCCGGAAACCGCCGCGCTGTGCCGGTCAATCCGCCGCACCTATTCCGAACTGGCCGTGGAGCGGGTGTGGGGCGAGTGGGACAAGTGGGCGATCAAGGCGGTGCGGCCGTCCGCCGGCATCAGCGTGCTCAAGCAGGCCGGGTGGCTGGAACATTTCCCGGAACTCGCCGCGCTCGACGGAGTGCCCCAGGAGCCCGAATGGCATCCGGAAGGCGATGTGCTGGTCCACACCAACCACTGCCTCGACGCCTTGGCGGGGCTCGGTTCGTGGCGTGAAGGCTCGCCACAAACGCGCCGGATTCTGACCTTCAGCGTGCTGGCCCATGATTTCGGCAAAGCCACCACGACCAAGCAGGCCGAGCGCCGCGGCAAGTTGCGCTGGATCAGCCCGGAGCATGAGGCGGCCGGCGGACCGCTCGCCGAGAGCTTCCTGACGCGCCTCGGTGCCCCCCTTGACCTGATCCCCCATGTGCGTCAGCTCGTGGTCAATCATCTGCTGCATCACCAAGGCGCCGAGGCATACCGCGACACCACGGTGCGGCGGCTCGCCCGCAAGATCGAGCCGGCCACCATCGACGAACTGATCGCCGTGATGCAGGCCGACCACCTGGGACGACCGCCCCTGGTCTCGGCCGAGACCGTGCGCCGGCTGGACCATTTGCGCACGGCCGCGCGGCGACTGGCCTTGGAGCACGCCGCGCCCAAGCCCATCGTCCTGGGCCGGCACCTCATTGCGCTCGGCCTGCCCCCCGGACCACAGTTCAAGCCCGCGCTGGAGGCCGCCTTTGAATCCCAGCTCGACGGGGCGTTCGCCGACGAGCCCGGCGGCATGGACTGGATGCGAAACTATTTGCGGGCCCATCCACCGGTTTTATCCTCACCCCCGACTACCACGCCATGAGCACTCCCACCCAACTCGACCAACTCAAGCAGTTCACCAAGGTCGTGGCCGACACTGGCGACTTTGCCAGCATGAAGGAATACGCGCCGCAGGACGCGACGACCAACCCCAGCCTGATTCTCAAGGCCGCGGCCCTGCCGGCGTACTCCCACCTGCTCGACCAGGCCATCAAGGATGCCGGCGCCGGCGCCAGCACCGAGCAGATCATCGACCGCCTGCTGGTGCTGTTCGGCCAGGAGATCCTCAAGATTGTTCCCGGCCGCGTCTCGACCGAGGTGGACGCCCGGCTCTCGTTCGACCGCGACGGCTCGATCGCCAAGGCGCGCGAAATCATCGCCCTCTACGAGAAGGCCGGCATCCCGCGTGAGCGCATCCTGATCAAGCTCGCCTCGACGTGGGAAGGCATCAAGGCCGCCGAGCTCCTCCAGAAGGAGAAGATCAACTGCAACCTGACGCTGCTCTTTTCGTTCGCCCAGGCGGTCGCCTGCGCCGAGGCCAGGGTGCAGCTCATTTCCCCCTTCGTCGGCCGTATTCTTGACTGGTACAAGAAGAGCACGGGCAAGGACTATGCCTCCGCCGAGGACCCGGGCGTGAAATCCGTCACCGAGATTTACACCTACTACAAGAAGTTCGGCCACGCCACCGAGGTGATGGGGGCGTCCTTCCGCAACAAGGGCGAGATCACCGAGCTCGCCGGCTGCGACCTGCTCACGATCAGCCCGCAACTGCTCGGCGAGCTCAAGGCCAGCACCGAGCCGCTCGCCCGCAAGCTCGACCCGGCCAAGGCGAAGGCCGCCGACCTGAAGAGGGTGAGTTTCGATGAGAAGGGCTTCCGCTTTGCCTTCAACGAGGACGCCATGGCCACGGAAAAGACGGCCGAGGGTATCCGCGTGTTCGCCGCCGACATCGTCAAGCTCGAGCAGCTCATCAGGCAAAAGCGCGGCTGATTCCGGCCCTGCGCCCTTCCTGGCCGCCTTGCCCCAGGGGCTAATCGTGAGAGCCCATTGCGGCCCCGTTGCCGGGCATAGGACAGGCACCACCCGCGCGCAAAAAAGGCGGCCCGGAAATCCGGGCCGCCTTGAAGTGTAGCGTGATCTTTGGTTCTGCGCGTAAGCTTAGAAGCTGTACTTCGCGGACATGTAGATCAGGCGGCCGACCGCACCGTAGGTGGCGGTGTCGCTGTTCGACTGGGTGAAGGTACCCTTCGCCATCGGGGGAGCCTCATCGAACACGTTGTTGGCGCCAATGCGCACGGTGAGGCCACTCAGGTACTTCCAGTCGGAACCGAAGCTGTAGTGGACCGAGACGTCGAAGGTGCTGAAGGCCTCGACCTTGTCGTCGGAAGCGGCGGCCACACCGGCACCGGCCGGGATGCCGTTCACGTCCGTCACGCTCGGGATGTACTGCCAGCCGGCATTGGCGCCCCACTTGCCACGGCTCCAGTCAACGCTGGTGTAGGTGGTCCAGCGCGGGATGGTGCCGTTGGTGTTGGAGGCCAGGGCGACCGTCTCAAACGCGGCGACGGTGGGCAGCGCCTGCACCGTGTAGCTCTTGTAGTAGCCGCCGGACAGGTCGAAGTTGAACTTGCCGAAGCGGTCCGAGTTCCAGACATAGCTGGCGGAGACGTCGAGGCCGGACAACTGCTGGGCCGCGATGTTGGTCAGGGTGTCGGTGACGTAGACATTGTCGATCGCCTTGTTACCGATCTGGCCCTGGCCGGTGACCGGGGTGCCGCTGACGAACATCGAGGTGGTCCCGCTGGGGCCGAACTTGACGCGATCAGCATACGGCGAGGCCGTGCCGTTGAGCTCGACATCCTGCAGGATGGTCGCCGTGCCGATGGTGGACACGAGGTCGGTCTGCTTGATGTGGAAGTAGTCAACCGTGACCGAGAAGCCCTTGACGGCCTTGGGCGAATAGATGACGCCGAAGGTGTAGTTGCTCGAGCGCGAGGGCAGGAGGTGCGGGTTGGAGCCCGACTGCGCGTTCGCCTGGCCGACGATGTTCGCGCCACCGCCGAAGCGGGCGAGATTCAGCGAGGAGGTGAAGCCGATGCCACCGGGGCCGAAGAGGTTCGGCAGGGACGGAGCGGCGAAGGACTTCGAATAGGTGCCACGGAAGGCAAACTGCTCATCCATGGGCAGCCAGCGGAAGGCATACTTCGGCACGAGCGGATCGTCGGTGTCGCTGTAGATTTCCTTGCGACCCGCCGCGCTCAACTCGAGGAGGTAGGCGCCCGGGATCTTCATATCCTTGCCGACAACCGGGATGCGCACCTCGCCGAAGTACGACTTGATGTTCCGGCTCTTCTCAAACGGATTGAGGGTCGTGGCCGAATCCCAGCCGAACGTGTCGTTCTGGGAGAGGCGGTCGGAGTCCTGACGGAGGGCTTCAACGCGGTAATCCATGCCGAACGCCACGCCGAGTTCACCACCCGGCAGCTCAGCGAGCTTGCCCGCGGTGTGGAAATCATAGGTGGTCAGCGTGCTGCGGGCCTGGCCGAGCGCGACACCCAGGATGCTGCTGGCGCTAACCTGGCTCGCCGGAATGACCCGGGCGAACATGTTGAGCGTACCGGCCGCGACCGCCGAAACGCGCTGGGCGGTGGCGATCAGGTTGCGGTTGGTGTACTGCTGGTTGATGATGTTCTTGTTGGCCGCGGTCTCCCAGGTCCAATCAGTACCCACGCTGCCCTTCAGGCCGATGATGCCCTGAATGTTGGTCGTGCTGTAGAAGTACTGGCGGGGCGCGAGGGCCGCGAGGCGGTTGCGGACCGTCACGCGCATGTCGGAGAACGGATTGCGCGGATCACCGGCCGCGATGGTGGCGGTGAAGGGCTGGGCGTTCAACTGCGAGTAGGTATCGGTGGCGGAATAGAGCATGCTGCCGAAAACCGACACGTTATCGAACCACTTGTGGTCGAAGTTCAGCGTGACGCTCTGGCGCTGGTTGCGCAGGAGGAGCGTGACGAAGCTCGCGAGGTTGAAGGAGTACTGCTGCTCGGCGCCCAGGCCGGAGATCAGGTTGGAGCTGTTCGCAATTGGAATATAGGTACCGGCGGCGACAGCGGCGGCAATGGTGGTCTGGCCGGCCGGCGGGGCGGCGAGCGAGGGATTCAGCACATAGAACTGACCCGTGTTGGCATCATTGATCACGCCGCCATAGGTGGCGGTGCCGTAGATCGGGTTGGAGTAGCTGCGCTCATACTGGAAGAGCGGATCCGTCTGGGTCCACTCAGCCGAGAGCGTGATGTTCGTCTTCTCGTTGCCGGCGCCGCCGACAACCCAGACGGTGCGCTCGGTATAGTGGCCGCCCTTGTCGGACATGCCGAAGCGGGCGCCCGCCTCAAAGCCCTTATAGTCGGACTTGAGGATGACGTTCACCACGCCGGAGACGGCGTCCGTGCCGTAGAGGGCGGAGGCGCCGTCCTGCAGCACTTCGATCTTCTCGATGGCCGAGACCGGGATCAGGTTGACGTCGACGAACTGGCGGCCACCGGCGGCCAGAATCGGGGCATAAGCTGCCCGACGGCCGTTGATGAGCACCAGGGTCTGCACGTTGCGGAAGGAGATCTGGGAGCCGCCGCCCGTGCCGCCGCTGGAGATGTTGGCGTTCGTGTCGCCCAAGTTGCCGTTGCCGGTGAACTGGGGCATGGTCTTGCGCAGGAGGTCGAGCACACTGGTGTTGATACCGGTGGCCTCGATGGCCTTGGAATCAATCACCGTGACCGGGATCGCCGCGGCTGAGCCGGCGATTGGAATATAGGAGCCGGTCACGACGAATTTCTCGAGTTTGACGGAATCGTCGGCCGGAGCCTGGGCAAAAGCGGCCTGAGCCGCGAACAGGGAAAGCCCGACGCCAAGCAGCGCCAAAGGCTTCCGTAGATAACTTACGGAGCTATTGTTCATAGTTCGGTTGTGTGTTGTGTTGGTAGGAAACTACCCGTAACCGGCTAATTTCTTGCGGCGAATGGAGCACTTCTCAGGTTGAGTATCAACTGTTTTTTAAATTTGTAAAAACCCGCAATCGTGTAAGTCACCGTACTGTGGGCGAAAATCTTTACGCTGTCCCGTTGACTAGGAAGTGAAGGTTGCGCCATTTTGCCACCATGCACACACAACTGAACTGTCTGCGTTATTTGGTCCGTTTTTTTGTCCTGAGCATCGCGATCCTGCTGACCGGAAGTGGTCGGGGAGCCGACCGGCCGCCAGTGATTCCCCTTGAATCGTTTTTCGCGGAGCCCGACGTGCGCTCGGTCCAACTGTCGCCCGACGGAAAATACCTCGCGTTCCTGACCACCCTCGGCACGGGCAAGGTCGGCATCGCGCTGATGGATCTCGGCACGGGCAAGGTGGACCCCTTGGTCGCCGCCAAGGATGAGAACATCAAGTCCTACTTCTGGAAGGGCGGCGAATACATCGTCTACGCCGGCGACCTGGGCGGCAACGAGTCGCCGGCCTACCGCTCGATCAGCATCGCCAAGCGCAAGGTCGTCGCCTTGGCCGAATCCTACCGCGAGCGCTTTTCCGACATGGCCAACCAGGCCAGTTTGCTCGATACGCTCAAGTTCGACCCCTATCATATCCTCGTCTTTGGGAACAAGAGTGTCGGCAGTTATAACTTCCAGATCTGGAAGGTCGACATCCGCACCGGCGAGCGCCGCGGAGCCGACAGTGGCGACCTCAAGGAGGATATCGGCGACCTCATCAGTGACACCCATGGAGTCGTGCGCTTCCGCAGCCGTTTCTCCGGGGACAAGGTGCTGTTTGAGGTTCGGCCCACCGTAGAAAGCGTCTTTGTGAAAGTGGCGGAATTCCCGGCCAATCACCCCCAGTGGACCCCCCTGGTGTTCGGCGCCGACGATGAGACGCTGTATCTGCTCAGCACCGAGCAAAGCGACACCGGCACCCTGCACACGCTCAACGTCCGCACCAAGCAACTCAGCGCACCCATTTTCAACGTGCCCGAGGGCGAGATCGACAACGTGGTGCTGTCGTGGGACCGCAGCAAGTTTTACGGGGTGACCTACACGACCGAGAAGGCGCACTACAAGTTTTTCGACCCGAGCCGGGCCCAGCTGCAGGCGCAGATCGACGCCACTCTCCCGCAGACCCAGAATTTCGTCCTCGGCACATCGCAGGATGAGCAACTGCTGGTCATCGCCGCGACCAGCGATCGCGACCCGGGGACCTACTACCTGCTGGATCGCCGGGTGCCCCGGCTGATGCCGATCGGGAAGATCAACCGTTACATCAGTCCGGCACAAATGCGACCGATGGAACCGATCCAGTATACCGCCCGCGACGGCCTGGTCATCCACGGCTATCTCACCCGGCCGGCCGGCGGAGACAAATCCCCGGCGCCCCTGATCATCAATCCACATGGCGGCCCCTTCGGCATACGGGACAACTGGGGCTACAACGGCGAGGTCCAGTTCCTCGCCAACCGCGGCTACGCTGTCCTGCAGATCAACTATCGCGGTTCCGGCGGCTACGGCTACGGTTTCCAGAAGGCCGGCCAGCGGGAATGGGGTGGCAAGATGCAGGACGACCTCACGGACGGCGTCAAATGGGCCATCGCCCAGGGCATCACCGATGCCAGGCACGTGAGCATCTACGGCGCGAGCTACGGCGGTTATGCGGCCCTCGCCGGCGTGACCTTCACCCCCGAGCTCTACCGTTGCGGCGTCAATTATGTCGGCGTGTCGGACCTCAACCTGATCACCAGCTGGGGCGAGAACCGCCGCGGCAGCCGCGGCTCGGATATCTTCTACCGCGAGTGGGTGGGCGATGACGAAAAATACAAATACGACCGTTCGCCCCTCAACTTCGTCGAACGCATCCAGGTGCCGACCCTGCACGCCTACGGCTTCAACGACCCGCGCGTCGACATCAAGCACTGGAAGCGGCTCGAGCCCGAGTTGAAGAAGCACGGCAAGGCCTATGAGATCATGATCATGGGCGATGAGGGCCACGGCTTCGCCAACGAGAGCAACCGCCTTGCCTTCTACCGTCGCCTCGAAAGCTTCCTCGCGGCCAACATGGGGGCCAACGACCCGTCGGTGCGCCTGGCCCCGCTGGAAATACTCGAGATGCCCGCCAAGGTGAAATCTGATTGAGCCTTCACGCATAACCCGACCATCCCCCCGGGCGGAGTCGTTTGACTCCGCCTGTTTCATTTTGCAGCTTCGAAACGCCCCACCCCGGCGGCCATGCATACCCCCTTCACCCACGACCCGGCCCGCCGCAGCTGGATTGAACCGGCCAATTCAACCTCGGCCGACTTTCCCCTGCAAAACCTCCCGTATGGGGCGTTCGGCAC
>Ga0228698_1001399_pt1 | contig 11911 bp, 8 predicted proteins | sample McNCre117_Aug_MG_FD_178015 | JGI IMG/M metagenome (GOLD analysis project Ga0228698, IMG submission 178015) | Freshwater microbial communities from McNutts Creek, Athens, Georgia, United States - 1-17_Aug_MG | ecosystem: Environmental > Aquatic > Freshwater > Creek | place: USA: Georgia...
CCTGTGTCGCGGCGGGAACCCAGAGCTGATAGACACGATGCTCGGTGGCTTCAAATGCAAATATCTGGGCTTCGAGATCTGATTTGTCCTGTACATGTCCCAGTGTGGAATCTATCTTTCTGAGGTTGTCAAAGCAATCTGATATGCAGAGGTTTGAATAAATAATTCGATAGTTTGGGAGAATCTTGATCAGAGGGTAGCCGACTGCGAATAGAGCAAAGAGAATGAACCAGAATTGATCCAGAAATACCGCAAACCAGTAAGGCAGATGGTTGACTAGGATGGGTTCGCCTTGTTGGTAGAAACGGTCTGCCACGGGGCTGAGGGGCACTTCTCGCGAAACGAAATCCGGGAAACCGCCTGGTCGAGAGAAGAAAGTGTCGCCCGATTGATAAGATTTTCGAGCAGTCGAGAGGAATAGGTATTGAATTGCCGGATGCAGGTGGTTTCGCATCAGGATCGTGGTTGTTGTTGCCACGAGCTGCTTGTGTTGCACAGGGATGTCGTTGGCCATGTCCAGCGCGCCACGTGGCAATTTCAACGGTTCAAGGAACTTGAATCTGGCGGCATAGGTGTCCGCGTGATCGAAATTCAGTAGTTTGATCTTTGGATCCTTACTGAGGCGCTGGATCGAACTGGACTTGATATCCGCAACCAGGAACATCGCATCGATGCGGCCATCCAGCAGGGCTTCAACGCTATCACCCGAGGACATCGAAAGCAATCTGGTGTTGTCGGCGACATTGATGCCGTAGAGGCTGAGGATTTTCTCGGATAAGCTGTATGTGCCGCTGCCAGGAAGATTGATCGAAACTTTCTTGGTGCTCAGCAGCTTGTAGAAGTCGGGGTTCTCATCCGGATCCCGATGAAAAAACCACAAAGGCTGATATTCGACGCTTCCCAGGGACTCCAGGGATGGACTTTCGTTTCTGTTCATGCCGCCCAAGGAGAATGCCAGATCAACCTTTCCCTGTTTTAGTAGTTGAACATTCTCGAATGCACCAGCGGTTTCCACGAGTTCGACGGAGATGCCATGTCGGGCTAGGCTTTCCTGATAATGCTGTCCCAGCAGTTCAAGGGAGGAGCCCGGTTGGCCCGTTGCCAGACGTACATGATGTGGTGGAAAGGGTCTGGACAGAAATAATAGCGTGGCAAGCCCGATGAAAAACAGCAGAACCAGGGGCCACTGAAACCTCCAGATGGACAGCAAGGCGGTCCACTCGTCGTGTAGCGCGTGGACGATGTGCTCGGCCATCCGTGGATTGATATGGGGTTTGTGGTGACTCATCAAAAATCCCTGCGTCGACTGATTGGCTGGGTAATCCATGCGGATGCTCAGGTTGCATGGATATCACGCAAAACTTACTCAAACCCTGTTTGTGCCTGGCCTCAAAAAAAAGCGCGGTCAATGCCGCGCCTTTGAGAAGTGGGTCGACTGCTTTCAGCCGGGGACTCAGCCCTGCTGTGCTGCTACGCCGGCGTTGCGCAGGCGGATGTGCAGTTCGCGCAGCTGCTTTTCGTCGACCAGGCTCGGGGCACCGGTCAGCAGGCACTGGGCGCGCTGGGTCTTGGGGAAGGCGATGACATCGCGGATCGACTCGGCCTTGGTCATCAGCGTGATCAGGCGATCGAGACCGAAGGCCAGGCCACCGTGCGGTGGCGCACCATATTGCAGCGCGTCGAGCAGGAAGCCGAACTTGATGCGCTGGTCTTCCGGCGAGATGTTCAGGGCGCTGAACACCTTGGCCTGCACCTCGGCGCGGTGGATCCGCACCGAGCCGCCGCCGAGCTCCCAGCCGTTCAGGACCATGTCGTAGGCCTTGGCGACGCAGGCGCCCGGATCGGTGTCCATCAGGTCCTCGTGGCCGTCCTTCGGGCTGGTGAAGGGGTGGTGGCAGGCGTTCCAGCGGTTCTCTTCCTCGTCATGCTCGAACATCGGGAAGTCGACCACCCACAGCGGTGCCCAGCGGTCCTCGAACAGGCCGTTCTTCTTGCCGAATTCGCTGTGGCCGATCTTCAGGCGCAGCGCGCCGATGGCATCGTTGACGACCTTGACCTTGTCGGCGCCGAAGAACAACAGGTCGCCGTTCTGCGCGCCGGTGCGCGACAGGATGTCGTTGATGGCCTGGTCATGCAGGTTCTTGACGATCGGCGACTGCAGGCCGTCACGGCCCTTGGACACGTCGTTGACCTTGATCCAGGCCAGACCCTTGGCCCCGTAGATCTTGACGAACTCGGTGTAGCCGTCGATTTCGCCACGGCTGAGGCCGCCGTTGGGGGCGCCGCCGCCGGGTACGCGCAGGGCCACGACGCGGCCGCCCTTCATGGTCGCCGGGGTCGAGAAGACCTTGAAGTCGACCGTGCCCATCGCGTCGGTCAGCTCGGTGAATTCGAGCTTGACGCGCAGGTCCGGCTTGTCGGAGCCGAAACGGAACATTGCCTCGCTGTAGGGCATGACCGGATAGTCGCCGAGCTCGACGTTCATGGTCTTGCGGAAGACGTGGCGGATCATGCCTTCGAACATCGAGCGGATTTCCTGCTCGCCGAGGAAGGAGGTCTCGATATCGATCTGGGTGAATTCGGGCTGGCGGTCGGCGCGCAGATCCTCGTCACGGAAGCACTTGGTGATCTGGTAGTAGCGGTCGAAGCCGGCCACCATCAGCAGCTGCTTGAACAGCTGCGGCGACTGCGGCAGCGCAAAGAAGTGGCCGTCGTGCACGCGGCTGGGCACCAGATAGTCGCGGGCCCCTTCCGGGGTGGACTTGGTCAGCATCGGCGTCTCGACGTCGATGAAGCCGTGCTCGTCGAGGAACTTGCGCACCTCCATCGCCACCTTGTAGCGCAGCATCAGGTTTTTCTGCATCGCCGGGCGTCGCAGATCCAGCACGCGATGCGTCAGGCGGGTGGTCTCGGACAGGTTGTCGTCATCGAGCTGGAACGGCGGTGTTACCGACGGGTTGAGCACCTCAAGGCTGTAGCACAGCACTTCGACCTTGCCGCTGACCAGATTGGCGTTCTCAGTGCCGGCCGGGCGAGCGCGCACCAGGCCGGTGATCTTCAGGCAGAACTCGCCTCGCACGGCCTCGGCCACCTTGAACATGTCCGGGCGGTCCGGGTCGCAGACGATCTGTACCAGTCCCTCGCGGTCGCGCAGGTCGATAAAGATCACGCCGCCGTGGTCGCGGCGACGGTGGGCCCAGCCCATCAGGGTGACGGTCTGGCCGAGCAGGGCCTCGCTGACGAGGCCGGCATAGGAAGTGCGCATGGGCTTTGCAGGTTTCTTGTGAACTGTGTTCGAGGGTGAGCGGGTGCCGGGTCGGGCTTCAGCTCAGCTTGGCGGGTCGGGTGGTGCGGCCGGCATCGGCGACCACGCCCATCGAGATGATGTACTTCAGCGCCTCGTCGACGCTCATCTCCAGGGGGATCACATCGCTGCGGCGCATCATCAGGAAGAAGCCCGAAGTCGGGTTGGGGGTGGTCGGCACGTACAGGCTGACAAACTCGTCCTGCATGTGCTCGGCCACCACGCCGCTGGGCTTGCCGGTGATGAAGGCGATCGTCAGCGAGCCAGGGTGGGGGTAGCGCACCAGCACCGCTTCACGGAAAGCCTGGCCGTTGCTGGAGAACAACGTGTCCGAGACCTGTTTGACCGAGTTGTAGATCGATTTGACGATCGGAATACGCGACAGCAGCTGATCCCAGCGCTCCAGCGCCCACTGGCCGACCACATTGGTGACGAACATTCCGGTCAGCAGCAGCAGAACCAGCAGGATGGCCACGCCGAGGCCGGGGACGTGGATCAGCGTGTCGAGCAGGCCGCGAGCGCTGGCCGGCATGATGGCCGACACGCCGCCGATGACCACGTCGAAGACGCCGTCGAGCAGGTTGATGACCCAGCGGATCACCCAGACGGTGATGGCCAGGGGCAGCCAGGCCAGCAGGCCGGCGACGATGTATTTCTTCACGAAGGGGCCGATGCGTCAGTGGCAGGCGCAGGAGCCGCCGCACGGGGTGGCCGGACTGCTGTCCGTGGAGGGCGAAGCCGACTCGGCGGCGGGAGCCGGGGTCGAGGTGCCCCCGGTGCCTGCCGTGGAGCCGCGGAAATCGGTGGCGTACCAGCCCGAGCCCTTGAGCTGGAACCCGGCTGCCGTGATCTGCTTGGTGAAGGCCTCGGCGCCACAGGCCGGGCAGGTGGTCAGCGGGGCATCGGAGAGCTTCTGCAGCACATCCTTGGCGTGGCCGCAGGCATTGCAACGGTAAGCGTAGATCGGCATGGTCAAAGGGCTCGGGCTAGGGGGCGAAGGCAAAAGACCGGCGATTTTACGGGAGAGGCGCCTTTAGGCGTTGGGGGGCAGGTGGTGGCTGACGTGCCCATGCCGGTTGGTCATCCATTGCGGGGCCAGCGAGCCCAGCACCAGGCCGGCCAGCGCGGCCAGCAGTCCGGCGAGCGGTCCGGGGAAGACCTTGCCCCAGGAGGAGATCTGCGGGAAGAACAGCACCCACACGATCACGCCCGCCAGGATCGAGACGATCGCACCTTGCGTGGTCGCACGGCGCCAGTACAGGCCGAAGACCAGCGGCACGAAGGCCGCGACCAGCGTGATCTGATAGGCCGCGCTGACCAGGTCATAGATCGAGGTGCCCTGCAGCGCGGTGGCGTACAGCAGCACGCAGGCAGCAAACACCACCAGCGTTACTCGCATCGCCAGCAGCTGCTGGCGGTCGCTCATGCCGGGGCGGATCTGCTTGAGGATGTTCTCGACGAAGCTGGTGGTCGGCGCCAGCAGGGTGGCCGAGGAGGTGCTCTTGATCGCCGAGACCAGCGCCCCGAAGAACAGGATCTGCATCACCAGCGGCATGTGACCCATGATGAAGGTGGGCAGCACGCGCTGATAGTCGTTCTGCGCCATCTCCAGCGCCGAGTCGCCCATCACCACCACGGCGGCCGTGACGATGAACATCGGCACGAAAGCGAAGGCGATGTAGCTGACGCCGCCGATGATGGCGCCACGCCGGGCGGTCCTGGCATCCTTGGCCGACATCACGCGCTGGAATACGTCCTGCTGCGGAATCGAGCCCAGCATCATCGTCAGCCCGGCGCCGAGGAACATCGCCAGCTCGGTGAAGCTCGGGTCGGGCAGGAAGCGGCCGAGGTCGCGCTTGGCGGCCAGGTCGAGCACGGCACCGGTGCCGCCGGCCAGATCGGCCGAGAACACTGCGATGATGCCCAGCCCGATCACCAGCACGATCATCTGGATGAAGTCGGTCCAGGCCACCGCCAGGAAGCCGCCGATCACCACGTAGATCAGCACCGCCAGCGTACCGACCACCATGCCGGTCTGCGCGCTCATCGCGCCGTTGGTCAGGATGTTGAACACCAGCCCCAGCGCGGTGACCTGCGCGGCGACCCAGCCCAGGTAGCTGAGGATGATTGCCAGCGAGCAGAAGATCTCCACGCCCTTGCCGTAGCGCTGGCGGTAGAAGTCGCCGATGGTCAGCAGGTTCTTCTGGTACAGGCGAGTGGCGAAAAAGGTGCCGACCAGCACCAGACACAGCCCGGCGCCGAAGGGGTCTTCGACGATCGCGTTCAGCCCGCCCTGGACGAACTTGGCAGGTAGACCCATCACGGTCTCGGCCCCAAACCAGGTGGCGAAGGTGGTGGTGATCACCATGATCAGCGGCAGGCTGCGGCCGGCCACGGCGAAGTCGGCGGTGTTTTTCACCCGGGTGCCGGCCCAGACGCCGATCCCCAGGGTTCCGAGCAGGTAGAGCACGACGAAGACGATCAGCGTGGTGTTCATGGAGTCACAGCGCGCGGTTCAGGGGCAAGGAACAGAAACGAAGAACAGGCGTGGCAGGCCCGATGGGCTAGTGAAACAGGCGGCCGATACCCAGCGCCCGGGTAGCCAGTGCGGTCAGGGCCATGCCCAGCGCAAAGCCGACGGCGGTCCAGACCACGGCCATCAGCAGCCGGTTGGTGCGACGCTGCTCGATCAGCAGCGCCATCATCAGTGCTTCCTGCCGGGAGGGGGAGCCGCTGCTGCTGTTGCCGCTGGCCTGGGCGCTCAGCGCGTCGTGCAGCAGCCGCGGCAGCGCCGGCAGGTGAGCGGCGTAGCGCGGTGCTTCGGCCTGCAGATGGCGCAACAGGGCGCGCCAGCCGACCTGCTCGTTCATCCAGCGCTCCAGGAAGGGCAGGGCGGTGTTCCACAGGTCGAGTTCGGGGTCGAGCTGCCGGCCCAGACCCTCGATGTTGAGCAGCGTCTTTTGCAGCAGCACCAGCTGCGGCTGGATCTCGACATTGAAGCGGCGCGAGGTCTGGAACAGCCGCATCAGCACCTGGCCGAGCGAGATGTCCTTGAGCGGGCGGTCGAACTGCGGCTCGCACACCGCGCGCACGGCGCCTTCGAGTTCGTCGGCGCGGGTCTCGCGCGGCACCCAGCCCGACTCGATGTGCAGGTCGGCCACGCGCCGGTAGTCGCGCTTGAAGAAGGCCAGGAAGTTCTGCGCCAGGTAATCCTTGTCGCGCTGTTCCAGCGTGCCGACGATGCCGAAGTCCAGGGCGATATAGCGGCCGAAGGTGGCCGGATCGATGCTGACCTGGATATTGCCCGGGTGCATGTCGGCATGAAAGAAACCGTCGCGGAACACCTGGGTGAAGAAGATCGTCACCCCATCGCGGGCGAGCTTCTTGATGTCCACCCCGGCTTCGCGCAGCCGGTCGATCTGGCTGATCGGCACGCCCTTCATGCGCTCCATCACCATCACGTCGGCGGTGCAGTAGTCCCAGATCATCTCCGGCACCAGCACCAGATCGAGGCCGTCCATGTTGCGGCGCAACTGCGCGGCGTTGGCTGCTTCGCGCACCAGGTCGAGCTCATCGTGCAGGTACTTGTCGAACTCGGCGACCACCTCGCGAGGGCGCAGACGGCGGCCATCGGCTGAGAGGCGCTCCAGCCAGCCAGCCGCAGTGCGCAGCAGGCCGATATCGGAGTCGATCACCGGCAGCATGCCCGGGCGCAGCACCTTGACGGCGACCTCGCGGCCACCGATCAGCCGGCCGAAGTAGACCTGCGCGATCGAAGCGCTGGCCACCGGCTCCAGGTCGAGCTGCTCGAAGATCTGATCGATCGGTCGGCCCAGCGAGCGCTCGATCAGCACGCGGGCCTGGTCGCTCGGGAAGGGCGGCACCCGGTCCTGTAGCCGGGCCAGCTCGTTGGCAACATCAAGCGGCAGCAGATCGCGGCGGGTCGAGAGAACCTGTCCGAACTTGACGAAGATCGGGCCGAGTCGCTCCAGCGCGGTGCGCAGGCGCACGCCGCGCGGCTCGACGTGATGGCGTCCGAAGGCGGCCACCCGGGCCAGCCAGCGCAGGAAGGGGTGCGGCATCGAGGCCAGCGCCATCTCGATGACGCCGTGCCGCAGCAAAACCCAGCCGATGCGCGCCAGGCGCAGTGCGTGTCTCATGAGAACCCGTTCAAGTGAGCAAGCTGTTCAGCCGCCGTTTCAGCCGTTGCGGCCGGGCAGACGCTGCATCAGCTTGCCCAGTACCTCGACAAAGCCGTGGGCGAAGCGGGCCAGCTCGTGGGCGGGCACCTCGCCGACCAGACGGGCCAGATCGTCCTCGATGTCCCAACGCAGGTTCTCGGCCAGCCACGCCACCTCGGCGGCGAAGGCTGCGTCGCCCTGGATGTCCATCGGCGGGCGACCCTGGCGGCCGGTCATCAGCCAGCCCAGCCACTGGCGGTGGTCGAGCGTGACGCTCAGGCCGTCACCGGCTGCGTCGGCCTCCTCGACTTCGAGCAGTCCGGCCGGGGTGATGCGCCAGACGACATCGGGTGGCGGCGGCAGAAAAGCGGGCCATTGATCCCAGCCGATGCGGATCAGGCGCCCGGTCTGGGCACGCAGGCGGCGGGTCGCTTCAGGCTCGGCCAGCAGGATGTGATTGAGCAGCAGCGTGACGCGGGTCAGGGCTTCACGCCCCAGGGCCGGTCCGATCGAGGCAGCGATGGCTTGAAACATTCGCGAATTGTAGGTGGCCCGTCACGAACGGACCGTCGCGCAGGGGCCGTTGCGGGGTTTCGGCCTCAGAACCGTTTGACAGAATCGGACCCATCATGAACACCACCTCGCACACGATTCTGCTGACCGGTGCCACCGGTTATATCGGCTCCCACACCTGGATCGCCCTGCGCGAGGCCGGCTTCCAGGTGGTCGGGCTCGATAACTTCGCCAACAGCTCTCGATTGGTGCTTGAGCGTCTGGAAACCCTGCTCGAAGAGCCGCCGATCTTCGTCGAGGGGGATGTCAACGACACCGAGCTGATGACCCGCGTCATCGCCCAGTACCGCATCGACGGCGTCATCCATTTCGCCGCCCACAAGGCGGTGGGCGAATCGAATGAGAAGCCGCTGGAGTACTTCCGCAACAACCTGGGCGGACTGCTCAGCGTGGCCGAGGCGATGCGGCGCAATGGCGTGAAGAACCTGGTGTTCAGCTCGTCGGCCACCGTCTACGGTCAGCCCGAGCGCCTGCCGATCCGCGAGGATGCCGCGCTGTCCAGCACCAACCCCTACGGCATGACCAAGCTGCTGGGCGAGCAGATGCTGCGCGAGCTGGAGCGCTGCGATGCGAGCTGGAACATCGCCTACCTGCGCTACTTCAACCCGGTCGGGGCCCACCCCAGTGGCCTGATCGGCGAGGATCCGCGCGGCATTCCGAACAACCTGATGCCTTATGTCGCGCAGGTGGCGGTGGGCAAGCGGCCGCAGTTGCTGGTCTTCGGCGGCGACTACGCCACGCACGATGGCACGGGCGTGCGCGACTTCATCCATGTGGTCGATCTGGCCGAGGGGCATGTGGCCGCACTGCGCTATCTGCTGGGCCAGCAGCGCTCGGTCACCGTCAACCTCGGCACCGGCCAGGGTTACAGCGTGCTGGATGTCATCGGTGCCTTCGAGCGTGCCAGCGGCCGGCGCGTGCCCTACAAGATCACCGATCGTCGCGCCGGTGACATTGGTGCCTGCTACGCCGACCCGGGCCTGGCGCTGACCCTGCTGGGCTGGAAGGCCCGTCGCGGTCTGGACACGATGTGCGAGGACGCCTGGCGCTGGCAGTCGAAGAACCCCAGCGGCTTCGAGCCGGCAGCCTGAGCACGCCCGGGGCCGCGGTCCTTCAGCGGTCCGTGGCTTCGGCCACCGCCTTGAGCCAGGCTAGGGTCTCGGCTTCGCGCAGGCTGGATTCGTCCGGCGTCATGCCGTAGCGGCGATTGGCTGAAGTCTTGACGATCACCACCTGACGCGCAGGGTCGATGTAGATGAACTGGTTGTAGACGCCGATGGCGACATAAGGGCTGTCCAGACCGGTGTTGTCCTCCGGCAGCCACCACAGCAGGCCGTAGCCCAGGGGCGTGTTGGCCGAGTCGCGCTGACCCGGACGCAGGTGGGGTCCTCCGGCCTGATGCGACAGCGCCACCCAGTCGCGCGGCATCAGCTCCTCGCCCTGCCAGCGGCCGTGTTGCAGATGGAGCTGTCCGAAACGTGCCCAGTCGCGCAGCGTCAGGCTCAGGCCCCCGGCGGCGAACTCCGAACCGGTGTCATCAATCAGCCAGTAGGCGTCGGCACTGGCGCCGATGTGCGACCACAGGCGCTGTTCCAGGTAGCTGCTCAGACTGCGGTCGGTGGCGTTTTCCAGCACCATGCCCAACACCTGCACGTCCAGGCTGTTGTAGCGGAGGAAGGTGCCCGGCAGGTGTTCACGCTTGAGCGTGCGGGCGAATGCCTCCAGCGAACCGCCGAAGGCGAAGGTGCGGCCGAAGCGCACCACGTCGGACTGGCTGTCGCCGTAGTTCTCGTTCCAGGCTACGCCCGAGGACATCTGCAGCGCCTGGCGAATCGTCACACCGTCGTAGGCCGAACCGGCCAGCTCGGGGGCGTAGCGGGTCAGCGGGTCGTCGATGCTGTCGATGAAGCCTTCCTGCAGCGCCAGCCCCACCAGGGCCGAGACCACCGACTTGCCCAGCGACCAGCCCATCCAGTGCGTCGAGGCGTCGTTGCCCAGGGCGTAGTGCTCATGCAGCACCTGCCCGTTGCGCAGCACGATCAGCCCGGTCGTTTCGGTGCTGTCGAGCAGCTCCTGCGTCGAGCGGGTCCGGCCGGTCAAGGGGTACTGCGCTGGCAGCACCAGCGGGGTCGACGCAGCGGGCATGGGCGATACCGGCCCGGCCCGGTGCGCCACATGCATGCGGAAGTAGCGGTCCATATGCCGGAAGGACTCGACCTGCGCACTGCCGTCGAATAGATGGGTCACGAACCACACCCGGGCGATTTCGCGCCGGTACAGCCAGGACGCCGTCAGCGCCCCTGCGAACAACAGCAGGGCCAGGGCGGCGAGCGCCTTTTTCCAGAACTTCCAGGGGTGATGCATGGCGGACTCCTCGGGAGCGGCCGCAGCCGTCCAGAGCCTGTACTGTGGACTGCTCGCCCGGGTCGATCTTGATCGGGCGCAAGGCGGGGCAGGCTTGTCCGATTGGGGGTGGCCCCCTGCGAATGAGGGGCGTGAAAATTTCGCCAACCTGAAATCAAAATCATTCTGTTACAAGAGCGCGGCATCGTGTGCGGGACGCGATGGTCAAGGAGTGGAACATGGGGTGGAAACCCTGGCGGGGATGGATGACCGGGATGAGCCGATGGCCACGCCAGCTCAGGCTGGCACTGGCGTCAGGAGTGATCTTCATCGGTGCAATCGTCGCGCTGTCGCTCTACCTGGTGGCCGGTTTGCAGCGGGACTTCGTCGAGAGGGTGGCCCGGGAGCAGGCCACCACGGTGGGTCACGTTGCCCGCGGTCTGGACCGCGAAATCGAGCATCGCGTTCGTTCGCTGCAGATGCTGTCAGGGCCTGCTGCCGGTCTGCTGGCCGACGAGGCCGCTTCGGAGCGGCTCCAGACCTTCCTGGCGACCCAGCAGGTCGCGCTGAATTTGTTCAGCCGGGATCTCTATGTGTTGTCGCGGGCCGGTGTGCGGATCGCCGAAGTGCCGTCGCGCGGTTTTCTCGGCACCGACTACCGCGATTCACCCTACTTTCGCGAGGTACTCGATACCAGCCGGCCGGTGGTGAGACCGCTGATCGGCCGCTTTGTCCGCAAGCCGGTGCTGGTGGTGGCCGTACCGCTGTTCGACGCCGAGGGACGGGTCAGCGGTGTGCTGTGCGGCTCGGAGCTGATCGAGTCCGGCAGCCCGTTCCATTTCGCTGACGAGGTGCGCAACGGTATCAGCGGGGGTTTCCATGTGATCTCCCCGAAGGAGGGGCTCTTCGTCACTAGCACCGATCCGAACCGGGTGATGTCGCCGATACCGGAGCCCGGTGCCGATGCGCTGTTCGACCGACGGCTTCGGGGCGATCTGGGCTTCGAGGTGGCGGTCGATGCCCGGGGTGTCGAGTTGCTCAGCACCGCTGCACGCACTGCGAACCCCTGGGCCGACTGGCTGGTCGGGGCCTATCTGCCGATCGACGAGGCCGCCACGCCGGTTCACCGGGTCGCACAACGCATCTATCTGGCCGGGGTCGCCTGCTCGGTGGCAGTCGGGGTGCTGATCCTCGGGTGGATGCGACGCGAGATGGCACCGCTGGAGCAGGCGGTGGCGGAGCGGACTCAGGAATTGACGCGGCTCAATGCCCAGCTGCAGGTCCGCAGTCGCGAAGTGCGCGATCTCTACGACCGGGCGCCCTGCGGCTACCACTCGCTCGACCCCGAGGGGCGGATCCTTGATGTCAATCAGACCGAGCTGGATCTGCTGGGCTATCGCCGCGAGGAAATGGTCGGGTGCTGTATTCCGGAGTTCATGACCCCGGCGAGCCGGGAGCTGTTCCAGGTCAACTACGCCGAATTCCGTCGTACTGGTCGGGTGCGGGATCT
>Ga0228698_1001400_pt1 | contig 11909 bp, 10 predicted proteins | sample McNCre117_Aug_MG_FD_178015 | JGI IMG/M metagenome (GOLD analysis project Ga0228698, IMG submission 178015) | Freshwater microbial communities from McNutts Creek, Athens, Georgia, United States - 1-17_Aug_MG | ecosystem: Environmental > Aquatic > Freshwater > Creek | place: USA: Georgia...
GCGAGCGCGGCCGGCGCCGGCACCTGCACGGGCGCGGCCGCGGCGGCCGGCGGGGCCACCAGGGCCTGCTTCAGGATCAGCAGGTAGTAGTAGAGGGCCACGGCGCTGAGGGCGATGGCCGCGATGACCAGCCAGCCCACCGGGCCGGCGAGGCCGCCCAGGCGGAGCACCGCGGCGAACACGGCGAACTTGCCGAAAAAGCCCGCGAGCGGCGGGATGCCGGCCAGCGAAAGCACGCAGACGGCGAGGCACCCGGCGAGCAGCGGCGAGCGCCGGTGCAAACCCGCGAGGTCGGTGAGTTTCTGCGCGGGGCCGCTGGCCTCGAGCACGGACAGCACGCCGAAGGCGCCGACGGTGGCCACGCCGTAGGTGGCCGCGTAGTAGAACAGGGCGGCCGGGCCGACGCGGCCGGCGGCGATCACGCCGAGCAGGAGGGCGCCGGCATGGGCGATGGCCGAGTAGGCGAGCAGGCGGCGGACGTTGGTCTGCGCCAGGGCGCCGAGGTTGCCGAGCAGGAGCGAGGCGCCGGCCAGCAGCGCCACGACCGGCCCCCAGCCGACCGTGACCGGCAGGTGCGCGACGGTGCCGACGGTGGCGCCGAGCCCGGGCCAGAGCAGCCGCGTAAACACCACGAGCCCGGCGAGCTTGGAGCCGGAGGCGATGAGCGCGGCGGCGGGGGCGGGCGCCCCCTGGTAGACGTCGGGGGCCCACAGGTGGAAGGGGGCGGCGGCGGCCTTGAAGCCGAAGGCGACGAGCACCATCACCAGCGCGACCAGCAGCAGCGGCGACGGGCCCTGCATTTCCAGCTGCTGCGCGATCACCTCGAGCTTGAGCGAACCGGTCAGGCCGTAGAGCAGGCTGAAGCCGAAAAGCAGGAACGCCGCGGCCATGCCGCCGAACAGGTAGTATTTCAGGGCGGCCTCGGCGGACGCGGGGCGCGTCTTGTCGAACCCGGCCAGCACGTAGAGCGAGAGGCTGGCCAGTTCCACGGCGAGGAAGACGATGAGCAGCTGGTTGGCCGCGGCCATCAGGGTGAACCCGGTCGTGGCGAACAGCAGGACCGCGACAAACTCGGCGGGGTGCCGCAGGCGGGCGGGCGGCGGCAGCAGCGCGAGGGCGAGGCCGGCGAGCCCCAGGACACCGACCCGGGTGGCCACGGACAGGGTGTCGATCATCAGCACGCCACCAAAGACCGGGCCGGTCGCGCCGGCGGCGACCGCTTTCCAGGCGGCCAGGCCGAGGGCCAGCAGGCCGAGCCCCAGCGACACGTGGTGGCGGCTGGCCGGGAGGTGGCGCGCCCAGATCAGGTCGAAACCCAGCACGAGCAGGGCGCCGAGCACGAGGTGCGCCTCGGGCTGCAGCGCGTTGAACAGTCCGGCGTAGTCCAGGTTCATGAGGCACCTCCCGCGAACAGCGCTTGGAAGAGGGGGGAGGCCAGCGCCGGCCGGATCCAGTCCAGCAGCGTGTCCGGGCTGAGGCCGAGGTAGATGGTGGCGCCGAGCAGGAGCAGTGCGCCGGCTTTCTCGGGCCACGTGATCGGCGGCAGGGGGTGCGCCGGGTCGAGGCAGACGTCGGGGCCGGTGCGGCCGAAGAACGAGACTTGGATGGCGCGCAGGGTGAACGCGGCGGCGACCAGCACGCCGCCCGCGGCGGCCAGCGCCCAGAGCGGCCGGGCCTGCCAGGTGCCGACGAGGATGGTCAGCTCCGCGGGGAAGCCGCTGAAGCCCGGGAGGCCCATCGAGGCGAGGCCGGCGAGGACGAACACCACGGCGGCAAACGGGATGAGCCGGTGCAGCGGCATCGCCCGCAGGTCGGACAGGTGGCGGGTGTGGGTGCGCTCGTAGACCATGCGGCCGACGACGGCGAAGAGCAGGCCGGCGATCACGCCGTGCGAGAACATCTGCAGCACGGCGCCGCTGACCGCGGTGGCGTTGGCCGCGGCGAGGCCGAGCAGCACGAAGCCCATGTGGCTCACGCTCGAGTAGCCGATGACGAACTTGAAGTCCTCCTGCACCAGCGCGACGAAGCCCGCGTAGAGGATGCCGGTGATGGCGAGCCAGGCGATGACCGGCTGGAAGAACGCGAAGCCCACGGGGAAGAGCGGCAGGGCCACGCGCAGGCACCCGTAGGCGCCGAGCTTCATGACGACGCCCGCCAGCAGCATCGAGGCGCCCGTCGGGGCGGCCACGTGGCCGGTCGGCGCCCAGGTGTGGAAGGGGAACATGCCGGCCAGCACGCCGAAGCCGGTGAAGACCAGCGCGAACATCCCGAGCTGCTCGAACCGCGAGAAGTGGGTCGCCGCGGCCGCCAGCTGCCCGAGGCCGAAGCCCGCGCCGCCGGCCGCCGCGTAGGCCCAGAGCACGCCCGCCAGCACCAGCGCGCTGCCCGCGAAGGAATAGAGCACGAGCTTCATCGCGCCGTATTCGCGGTTGGTGGAGCCCCAGTTCGCGATGAGGAAATACTTCGGGACGATCGCGATCTCGTAGAACACGAAGAGCACGAAGGCATCGGCGCTCAGGAACACGCCGCACACGCCGCCGATCAGCGAGAGGTAGAGCGCGAAGAACTCGCCGGTGCGCTCCTCGATGTTCCAGGAAAAGAGGATGCCGGTCGTCGCCGCGAGGCCGGTGAGCACCAGCAAGGTCAGGCTGATCCCGTCGGCCGCGAGGTGGTAGCGGATGCCCAGCTCGGGGATCCAGGGCGCATCGACGAGGTCCTGCAGGCCCGCCGCCGGCACGAAGCCGGAGGCGGCGTAAAGCGTCAGGCCCCAGATGGTCAGGGCGGTCAGCAGCGCGACCACGCGGGCGGCCTGGGCCGAGCGCGCCCCGGCGACCAGCGCGAGGCAGGCGCCGGTGAAGGCCACGTAGATGGTGCAGGGCAGGGCGTTCATGGCAGGGTGCCCGCCCACGCGGTGACGAGCGGGTTGATGAGGCCGGCCAGCAGCTGCGGGCAGAGGCCGAGGACGAACATGAGCACGATGAGCGGCAGGAGCGTGACGATCTCGCCCGCGTCGAGGTCGCGGAAGCCGGCCCCCGCGCCGGCGGCCGGGCCGTGGAAGACCCGCTGCCAGAAGGTGAGGAGGAAGAGCGCGGTGGCGAGGAGCCCGAGGGTGGCGACCGCCGCGGCGCCCGGGTCGAGGCCGAACACGCCGCGGAAGATCAGGAACTCGCCGACAAAGCCGTTGAGGCCCGGCAGGCCCAGCGAGGAGAACAGCGCGATGCCGCAGCCGGCCGCGAAGACCGGCGCGGCGGAACGCACGCCGCCGAAGTCGGCCAGCCCGCGCCGGCCGCCGGAACGGTTCTCGAGGATGCCGACGCAGAAGAAGAGCGCGGCGGCGGACAGGCCGTGGTTGAAGAGCTGGAGGATCGTGCCGCTGAGCGCGGCGGTGGCGGCCGCGGCCGAGTAGCCCGGGCGGCCGGTGGCGTAGGCGACGGCGAAGAGCGCGAGCAGGCAGTAGCTCAGGTGGTTGACCGAGGAGTAGGCGACCATGCGCTTGAGGTCGGTCTGCTTCAGCGCGGCGAAGGCCCCGAGCACCACGCCGCCCAGCGCGAGCCAGAGCAGGGGCGTCGCGGCCGCGTGCAGCGGCGCGGGGAAGATCGGCCAGAGGATGCGGAGGAAGCCGTAGACGCCCATCTTGGACATGACACCCGTCAGGAACATCGAGGCGCCGACCGGCGCCTCGGCATACGCCGGGGGCAGCCAGGTGTGGAAGGGGAAGAGCGGCACCTTGACCGCGAGGCCCAGCAGCACGCCGAGGAAGACCGCCTGGGGCCAGAAGGCGCCGGGCCCGCCGAGCTTGGCGGCCAGCGTGCCGTCGCGGGCGAGGGCGGCCAGCTCGACGAAATCGAAGGTGCCGGTCGCGGCATAGAGGGCGGCGAAGCCCAGCAGCATGAACGCGCTGCCGCCGATGGTGTAGATGACGAACTGGTAGGCCGCGCGGCCGGCGCCGGGGCCGCCCCAGAGCTTCATGAGGAAGAACGCCGGGATGAGGCTCAGCTCCCAGAAGACGAACCACGGGAAGAAATCGAGGGCGACGAAGACGCCGAGGGCGCTGCCCTGCAGGACGAGGAAGAGCGCGCCGTAGACCGCCGGGCACCGCACCGCGCGCAGCGTGCCGAAGAGGGCGACCGGCGACACGATGCCGGTGAGCAGGATCAGCACGAGGCTCAGGCCGTCGAGGCCGAGGTGATAGTGGACGTTCAGCGCCGAGATCCAGTCGTGCTTCTCGGTGAGCTGCATGCCGGTGACCGCCGGGTTGAAGTGGGCGACGGCGCACGCGCCGAGCGCGAGGGTCGAAAGGCTGAGCAGGACGGTCAGACCCCGGACCACGCTGTCGGGCACGCGGCGGCGCAGCATGAAGACCAGGAACGCACCGGCCCACGGCGTGAAGACCAGGGCGGAGAGGAGGGGCCAGGAGCTCACCGGGCACCTCCCAGCACGACGAGGAGCAGGATCAGCACAAAGCCGAGGGCGAGCGTCCGGAGGTAACCGTGGGCCTCGCCGGTCTGCGCCTTGGAGTAGGCCTGGCCGGCGCCGCGCAGGCGGCCGCTGGTGGCGTCGAAGCCGCCGTTGAGCGTCCGTTCATCGGTCTCGCGGCTGACCAGGCCGGTGAATTCACCGAGGGCGGCGAGGAAGCGGACGGCCCCGCCCCATACGAGGCGGTCGAGCAGGTCGGAAAGAGTGGCGAGGGCGGCATTCAGCCGGCCGACGGTGGCCGCGTAGAGCTCGTCGAAGCCGAGGCGGTTGGCCAGGGCGGCGAAGACGCCCGGGAGGCGTTGCGCCAGCGGGTCGGGGGCCGCGGCATTGAGGCGGAGCGTGCGGCCGTAGAGGGCCCAGCCGAGGCCGACGCCCAGCGCGACGAGGACCACGGAGAGGCCCATCAGGCCCGCGCCCTCGAGGATCGGGTGGCCGTGCACCTCATGTTCGCCGAGGAGCTTCGCCGTCAGCCACGGGTAGGAGGGCAGGTTGACGAGGCTGAGCAGGACGGCGCAGGCCGCGAGGATGACGAGCGGCAGGGTCATGGCCGGGCCGTTCTCGTGGGCATGGCCGGCGTTTTCCGAGCGGGGCGAACCGAAGAAGGTCTCGGCCATCAGACGGGTGTTGTAGAAGGCGGTGAGGACGACGCCGAGGACCGCGGCGTAGAAGGGCAGGTGGGAGACCTCCCAGCCGTGCGCGGCGTGCAGGATGGCCTCCTTGGACCAGAAACCCGAGAAGAACAGCGGCACGCCGACGAGCGCCATGGTGCCGGTGGCGAAAGCGAGGTAGGTAACCTTCATCTTCCGGGACAGGCCGCCGAGCTGGCGGATGTCCTGCTCGTGGTGCGCGGCATGGATGACCGAGCCGGCGCCGAGGAAGAGCAGGGCCTTGAAGAAGGCGTGCGTCAGGAGGTGGAAGATCGCCGCGACCCAGGAGCCGACGCCCAGGGCGAGCATCATGTAGCCCAATTGCGAGACGGTGGAGAAGGCGAGGATGCGCTTGATGTCGTTTTGCGCGACGGCGATGCCGGCGCCCAGCAGGGCGGTGATGGCGCCGATGAAAGCCACGACCGTCAGGGCGTGCACCGGCACGTGGGCCAGCGCCTGGTCGGCGCTCATGAGCGGATAGACCCGGGCGATGAGGAAGACGCCGGCGGCGACCATGGTGGCCGCATGGATCAGCGCGGAGACAGGGGTCGGGCCCTCCATCGCGTCCGGCAGCCAGACGTGGAGCGGGAACTGGCCGGACTTGCCGATGGCGCCGCAGAAGAGCAGCAGGCCGATGGCGGTCGAGACGGCGAGGCCGCAGGGCAGGAGGACCGAGAGGTGCGCCAGCGCGGCGGGCTCGAGGAAACCGGCGCCGCCGTCGTAGAAGAGCAGGGTGCCCTGCGCGTCCTGCAGCCAGAGCAGGCCGAGGAGGAAGCCGAGGTCGCCGATGCGGGTCGTGATGAAGGCCTTCTTGGCGGCCGCGGCGGCGGAGGGCTTGTGGAACCAGAAGCCGATGAGGAGATACGAGGCGAGGCCGACCAGCTCCCAGCAGACGAAGAGCAGGAGGAGGCTGTTGGCGACCAGCAGGCCGAGCATCGCGGCGGCGAAGAGGCTGAGGAAGCAGAAGAACTGCTTGGCGTTGGCATCCTCCTTCATGTAGCCGGTGCTGAAGATGAAGATCAGCAGGCCGACGAAGGTGACCATCACGCACATGAACGCCGTGAGCGGGTCGAGGAGGAAGCCGAGGCGCAGCGCCCCGGCGCCGAGGTCGAACCAGGCGAAGTTGAAGGTCTGGTGGGTGGCGGGCTCGGCCAGCGCGCCGGCGAGGGCGAGGCAGGAGAGGAGGAAGCTGGCGGCCATGGTGCCGATCGTGGCGGCGGCCGCGAGGGTCCGGCCGCTCCGCGGCGTCAGCGCGCCGATCGCCGCGGCGGCCAGCGGCAGCGCGGGGATGAGCCAGAGATGTTGGACGGCGAGCGTCATGGTCAGCCTTTCAGGGTGTTGGCGTCCTGCAGCCGGACCGACTTGCGGTGGCGGTGGACGGCGATGACGAGGGCCAGGCCGACGGCGGCCTCGGCCGCGGCGACGGCGATGGCGAAGAGGACGAAGATGACGCCGGTGCCGGCGGCGGGATGCGGGCCGTAGCGCCAGAAGGCGATGAAGTTCAGGTTGGCCGCGTTGAGCATCAGCTCGATGCCCAGGAGGACGAGGATGGTGTTGCTGCGCGAGAGGGCGCCGGCGAGGCCGACGCAGAACAGCAGGCTGGAGAGCACGAGGCAGAGCTGGAGGAGGCTCATGGCGCGGGATCCTCCGGCTTGTCGACCGCGGCGATGACGATGGCGCCCAGCAGGGCGACGGTGAGGATGACGCCCACGATGAGGAGGGCGGCGGCGTGCGGGCCCATGAGCTGGGCGCCGAGCTGCCTGACGCTGATGGCGGCCGGGGGCGGGGCGGCGGTCACGTCCATCGGGGTGCCGAGGATGGCGCCGAGCAGGACGCCGGCGACGCCGCCGGCGGTGATGAGGCCGCCAATCATGCGCTTGACGGAATCAAACTCCACCGGCGCGGCGGTGGCGCCCTGGCGGGTGAGGAGGACCGCGAACAGCACGACCATCGAGACGGCGCCGACGTAGACCAGGACCTGGGCGAAGGCGACGAACTCGGCGCCCGCCCACAGGTAGAAGGCGGCGATGCCCGCCCAGGCGCCGACCAGCAGCAGGGCGCTGTGGATCAGGTTGCGCGACAGCATCGCGGCCACGGCGGCGCCGAGGAGCAGGAAGGCGATGAGGAGGAGCGCGAGGGTCATGCGGCGTAGCGGTAGGTGCGCGGGGCGTAGCCGGCGGTGAGGCGGCGGCCGAGCAGGACGAAGGGCACGATGACGATGGCGGCGGAGACGGCCCAGCGGGCGAGGGCGAGCGGGCCGGTCCAGCCCGGGGTCAGGGCCCAGAAGGCGGCGTTGCCGAGGTTGAGCAGGGCGAGCGGCACGAGGAACTTCCAGGAGAGGCGCGTGAGCTGGTCGATGCGCAGGCGGAGCAGGGTGCCGCGGATCCAGATGAAGAACACGATCATGCCCGCCAGCTTGCCCATGAACCACAGGTAGGACGGGATAATTTCCAAAATCGCGAACGGCGCCTGCCAGCCGCCGAGGAAGAGCGTGACGCCCAGGCCGCTGAGCGCGGTGAGGCCGAAATACTCCGCCATGAAGAAGAGTGCGTACTTGAAGCCGGAGTATTCGGTGAGGTGGCCGGCGATGAGCTCGCTCTCAGCCTCGGGCAGGTCGAAGGGCGAGCGGTTGCTCTCGGCCAGGGCCGCGACGAGGAAGATCAGGAAGCCGGCGAAGCCCCACGGCGTGAACACGTGCCAATGGGGGAGGACGCCCCAGGTCCAGCCGCCCTGCGCGAGCGCGATGTCGCGGGTGGAGAGCGTGCCGGTGACGAGGATGACCGGCACCACGGAGAGGATCAGCGGCAGCTCGTAGCTGATGAGCTGGGCGAGGGCGCGCATGGCGGAGAGCAGCGAGTATTTGTTCCGGCTGCCCCAGCCGGCCATGAAGATGGCGAGCTCGGTGGCGGTGCCGGCGGCGAAAAAGTAGAGGATGGCGGCGTCGAGCTCGACCGGGATCAGGTGGCGCCCGAAGGGCAGGACCGCGAAGCCCAGCAGCGAGAAGGCCACGATGACGACCGGCGCGAGGAAATGCAGGACCTTGTCGGCGGCGGCGGGGACGACATCCTCCTTGGTGATGGCCTTGATGGCGTCGGCGAAGGGCTGCGTGAGGCCCCAGAGCTTGAGGCTGCGGAACCAGGGCAGGCCGCTGCGGTTCGGGCCGAGGCGGTTCTGGAGGCGGGCGAGGAGCTTCCGCTCGGCGATGGTGGTGAAGGCGAAGAAGAGGCCGAACACCGTGAGGATCACCGTGATCGACAGCAGGTGATGCACGAACCACTGCAGGGCATCGGGAAACCGGTGCACGATCCAGTCCCGCACCAACAACGGCGCGGTCTCGAGATCAAGACCCGGACTGGGTTCGGGAGGCATGATGCTCATGGCGTGGGGCCTCCGGCCGCGGGCTTCGGCGCCGGCGTCACGGCCGGAGCGGCGGGCTTCGGGGCCGCGGCCTTTGCGGCGGCGGCGGCCCGGGCCTTCTCCTCGGCGGCCTTGCGCTCGGCACCGAGGCGTCCGTCCACCTCGGCGGCGTCGGTCGGGTGGAGCTGGTGGAAGTAGCTGTTCGGCTTGGCGAGCTGCTCGCGGTTGAGCAGGAGGCCCGCGAAGCGGTTGGTCGCGGCGACCTCGAAGATCTGGTCCATCTTGATCGCGTCGAAGGGGCAGACCTCGACGCAGAGCTGGCAGCTCATGCACACGGCGGTGTCGATGGCGAAGACGGCGGGATAGAGCTGGGGCTTGCCGGTGGCGTCGGGCTTCTTGTCCTTGCTCTTCTCGATGTAGATGCACTGCGGCGGGCACTCCTTCTCGCAGATCTGGCAGGCGACGCAGCGGAGCGTGCCCATCGGGTCGGTGGCGTTCTCGGTGACGAGGAAGGGGAAGTTGCGGTAGGCCTCGGGCAGCTTGACCGGCGTGTCGGGGTATTCCTGGGTGACCATCCGCGCCGGGTCATGGTAGCTCCCCGCGAAGTTCTTCGCGGTGACGCCGAGGCCTTTGAGTATGCCGGAGCCGAGCATGGTGGTTAGCGGTCGACCTCGCCGAGGACGATGTCGATGGAGCCGAGGATGACGACGGCATCGGCGATCGTGTGCCCGAGGCACATTTCCTCGAGCAGGGTGAGGTTGATGAGGGAGGGGGGGCGGACGCGGTAGCGCCACGGGTTGGGCGAGCCGTCGCTGATCAGGTAGAAGCCGAGCTCGCCCTTGGGGCCCTCGAGGCGGCCGTAGGCCTCGCCGGCCTTCGGGCGGAAGCCGCGGAGCTTGGCCTTCGGGTCCATGACAGGGCCGGCGGGGAGGTCGCGGAAGGCCTGCTGGAGGATCTTCACCGACTCGCGCATCTCGAGGATGCGCATCATGTAGCGGTCGTAGGTGTCGCCCGCCTCGCCGACCGGCACGCGGAAGTCGAAGCGCGGGTAGAAGCCGTAGCCGTCGACCTTGCGCAAGTCGTAGCCGACGCCGCTGGCGCGGAGCACGGGGCCGGTGATGCCGGCGTTGACGGCGTGCGCCGGGTCGAGGCGGCCGACGCCCTGGGTGCGGGCGAGCATGATCTCGTTGCCGGTGAGCATCGTCTCGTACTCGTCGAGGAAGCGCGGGAAGCCGTCCACGAGCGCCTGGGCGGCGGCGAGCCACTCGGGCGAGGGATCGACGCGGCAGCCGCCGAAGCGCTGGTAGTTGCACATCATGCGGGAGCCGGAGAGGGACTCGAACAGGTCGAGGATCTTCTCGCGCTCGCGGAAGGCATAGAGCAGCGGCGTGAACGAGGTACCGAGGTCGTTGAAAAGGAATCCGACCAGGCAGGAATGGTTCACCAGCCGCGTGAGCTCCGCCATGATGATGCGCAGATACTGGGCGCGGTCGGGCACCGCCTGACCGGAAAGTTTCTCCACCGCGAGGGCGTAGGCCCAGTTGGTGGACATCGAGCAAAGGTAGTCGAGCCGGTCGGTGTAGGGCATCGACCCGAGGTAGCTCGTGTTTTCCGCGATCTTCTCGTGATTGCGGTGGAGGTAGCCGAAGACGGGCTTGAGCTTGACGATCTGCTCGCCGTCGAGGGTGACGACCATGCGGAAGACGCCGTGGGTGGAGGGATGCTGCGGCCCCATCGAGACCTCGAGGAGGTCGCCGTGGAACTGGTCGTGCACGGGGCGGACGGTCGGGCCGCCCGGGCGGCCGAAGGCCGACAGCTCCGCGTCGAGGCCGGATTGGTCGGAGCAGCTCATGGCTTGGGGCCCTCCTGCGCGGCGGCGGCGGCGGGCCCGTCCGCCGGCGGATAGTGGGCCTTGGCCCGCTCGTGGACGTCGCCGTGCGGGGTGGGCTCCCATTCGAAATCGTCGGGGGACACGTAGTCCTTGCGCATCGGGTGGTCCTTGAACTCGTCCCACATCAGGATGCGGCGGAGGTCGGGATGGCCGGAGAACACGATGCCGTAGAGGTCGAAGATCTCGCGCTCCTGGAAGTCGGCGGCGCGCCACACCGGGGTGAGCGAGGGCAGCGTGACCTGGTCGGTGCGGTTGCCCGTGCGCAGCCGGACGATGACCGGGCCGTGCTTCAGGGCCATCGAGTAGAGGTGATACACGGCCTCCAGGCAACCCGGCTGGAGGCGCTTGGTCTTTTCCTCGACGACCTTGGCCGGGCCGCCGGCGGGGTCGGGCACGGACTTCTTGACGGTGTCGGTGATCTCCTTCTCCGGCCAGTCGACGCCGGTGACGTTGGAGCAGTAGTCGAGGCGGAGGGCGGGGTCGTCGCGGAGGAAGCGGGCGATCTCGGGGGCGGAGACGGGGTCAAGCAGCAGCGAATGCTCGGCCGCGGTCCCGGGATTGGCCAGGAGCTCGACCTTCGCCGCGGGGAAGCGGGCGAGGAGGCGGTCGCGGATCTGTTCGAGGGTTTCCATGGCTCAGGCCTTGCGGGGCAGCACGGGCGCGGTGAAGAGGGCCGGGTTGCTCGGCGGTTGCAGGTCGTGCGGGCCGAAGTCCGGCACCGGGAACTCGCTGGCCGCGTCGGGCTGGAGGTGGCGGGCGGCCTGCGGGCCGGAGACGCGCTCGGCGCGGATCTTCTCCTGCAACTGGGTCAGGCCGTGGAGGAGGGCCTCCGGGCGCGGCGGGCAGCCGGGGATGTAGATATCAACGGGGATAAAACGGTCGATGCCCTTGAGGACGTTGTAGCCCTGCTTGAAGGGGCCGCCGGAGATCGCGCAGGCCCCCATGGCGATGCAGTATTTCGGCTCGGGCATCTGGTTCCAGAGGCGGACGACCTGCGGGGCCATCTTCTTCGTGACCGTGCCGGAGACGATCATGAGGTCGGCCTGGCGGGGGGAGGGCCGGAAGATCTCGGCGCCGAAGCGGGCGATGTCGAACCGCGCCGTGGCGGCGGCGATCATCTCGATGGCGCAGCAGGCGAGCCCGAACTGGAGCGGCCAGATGGAGTTGCTGCGACCCCAGCCGTAGAGCTCCTCGAGGCTGGTCAAAAGGATGCCGCCGCGGCGCAGGTCCTCGCGCTCGGCGTCCGAGATGTTCCCGGCGGCGGGGAAGGGGGCGGGGATTGGAGCGGGCGTGGGGTCGCTCATGTTATTTCCATTCGAGGTGGCCGCGGTGCCAGGCCCAGACCAGGCCCTCGACCAGGAGGAGGATGAAGACCAGCATGGCGAGCAGGGCGCCCACGGACAGGCTGGTGAAGGCGACGGCGAAGGGCAGGAGGAACAGCACCTCGACGTCGAAGATCAGGAAGAGAATGGCGTACAGGTAATAGTGGGCCTTGAACTGGATCCAGGAGTCGTCGGCGGACTCAAGGCCGCATTCAT
>Ga0228698_1001401_pt1 | contig 11886 bp, 12 predicted proteins | sample McNCre117_Aug_MG_FD_178015 | JGI IMG/M metagenome (GOLD analysis project Ga0228698, IMG submission 178015) | Freshwater microbial communities from McNutts Creek, Athens, Georgia, United States - 1-17_Aug_MG | ecosystem: Environmental > Aquatic > Freshwater > Creek | place: USA: Georgia...
TTCAACGGCATCCTGCGCGGCCTGATCCGCGCCTGGCTGCTGGTGTTGCCCTTGGTTTTGGCCCTGACGGTGATCCGTTGGGGGCAGATTGTTCACTTCTGGCCGTCGGGCTTTTCGGCTCCGCCCTCCGACGTGCTGGCCGTGGCCTTTCAGGGGTTTCGCTTTGACTTGAAGGTGAGTGCGATAGCGGGCTTTGTGCTGCTGCTGGTCTTGCCCTGGGCCAGTGCTGCAGCCAGCAGGCGCATTGCGGCGGTGTTGGCCTTTGTGTTTGTGTTGCTCTCCATGGTCAACCTGCACTACTTCGGCTTTTATAAAACGCCCATCGATTCGCTGGTGTTCGGCCTCGTGGAAGACGACACCAATGCCGTGCTCAAAACCATCTGGCACGACTTCCCGGTGGTCACGTCGATGGTGCTGGTGGTGCTGATCAGTTGGGCCGCCGCCTGGATGCACCAGCGCATCACGCTGCGTGCTGTGCCCGATGCCGCCTTGCGTGGCCGCAGTCCCTGGTTGCGCGGTGTCTTTATTTTTGTGGCCTTCTGGGCCCTGGTGTTTGCGGGCAAAGGCACGCTGCGCGAAATGGCGCTGCAGCGCCAGCACCTCACTGTGACCACTTCGCAGTTCCTGAATGACATGGTGCCCAATGGCGTCATCGCACTCAAATACGCGTGGGACAGCCGGGGCCAATCGCAAAACCTGCAAGACCCGCTGGTGGGCCTCAAGGCCATGGGCTTTGACTCGGCCCGCGCTGCGGCAGAAGTCTTGGGCCTGCCGCATGGCAGTGATGCAGAGGTGAAGGCGGCGCTCACCGCCCACCCCGCATTGCCACCGGGCACGCCCAAGAAAAACCTGATGTTCTTTTTGATGGAGTCGTGGAGCGCCGAGCCCATGCTCTACAACAGCCCGCAGTTCGATGTGCTGGGCCGCATGGCACCCACGCTAGACAAAGCCTGCCATTTCAGCAACTTTGACTCTGCCCATGCGGGCACGCACCCCAGCCTGGAAGCCATTTTGTTTTCCACCCCCATCACCCCGCTGACCCTGGGCGATGTGGGCCGCAAGCCCATTCCCTGGGCCACCGCCAAGATTGCGCGCGATGCGGGTTACCGCACCGTGTTTGTGTCGTCCGTGCGTGCGGGGTGGCGCGGTCTGGACCGTGTGCTGCAAGCGCAAGGCTTTGACGAAATCGTGGATGCCAACACCCTCAAGGTCACGTACCCCGACGCCACGCTGGGCCTGTGGGGCGTGTGGGATGACTATGTGTTCAAGTACCTCAAGACCCGCATGGCACAGCCGTCTGACAAACCCTTGTTCGTGTTTGTGCTCACCTCCACCAACCACCCGCCCTACGACCTGCCGCCCGAATACAAACGTGTGCCGCGCGACATGGCTTTGTGGAAAGGGGAGACCAGCGCTGACACGCTCATCCCCAACCTCGACACCTACCACTACGCCGCCGATTTGCTGGGCGACTTTGTGCAAACCATGCAGCGCGGGCCCCACAAGGCCGACACACTTATCGCTGCCACCGGCGACCACAACGTGCGCTCCTTTGGCGTGTATGCCGAAGCCAGCCGCCACTACCTGATTCGCCAGGTGCCCTTTGTGATTTGGGGCGAGGGCTTGCAATGCGGCAACCAGCTGGACCAGCCCGCCAGCCACCGCGACATGTTCAACACCCTTTTTCCGCTGGCGGGAATTGAGGGGCCTTACATCAACGCGGGCCGAAATTTGCTCCAATCGGTGCCGGCCCCAGCCGACCCCATCAACGCACCCCGCGCCATGTTTTTCACCGGCGAAGCGCGCAACGCGCAAGGCACCTGGCAGTTGGGCAACCCGGGCAGCTTTTTATGCACTGCTGCCAAGCCCGCTGACCACTGCGCCTTCAATGCACAGGACGATCAACAGGAGCGCGCGCGTTACGGTCTGCTGGACTGGAATGTGCGTATCTCTTTGAGGAAATAGCAATGGCTCAGAACGACTTGAACGAACTCTTCAGCAACAACCGCGCATGGGCGGCCGATGTGGAACAACGCCGCCCCGGCTTCTTCACCGGCCTGGCGAATCAGCAGCGCCCCAAGTACATGTGGATCGGCTGCTCCGACAGCCGCGTGCCCGCCAATGAAATTACCGGCCTGGACCCAGGCGAAGTGTTTGTGCACCGTAACGTGGCCAATGTGGTGGTGCACTCGGACCTGAATGCCTTGTCGACCATCCAGTTCGCGGTGGAGCGAATCAAGGTGGAGCATGTGATGGTGGTGGGCCACTACGGCTGCTCGGGCGTCCAGGCCGCACTCGAAGGCGCGCGCATTGGCTTGGCCGACAACTGGCTGCGCCACATCCAGGACGTGCGTGACCGCCACCGCGATGTGCTGGACGTGCTGCCCGAATTCAGCCGCGCCCGCGCGCTGTGTGAGCTCAACGTGATTGAGCAGGTGGTCAACGTGGCGCAAAGCACCGTGCTGCAAGACGCCTGGGCCCGCGGCCAGAACGTCACCCTGCATGGCTGGGTGTATGGCGTGCACGACGGCCTGCTGCATGACCTGCACATGACGGTCACCGGCTCTGACGACCTGGACGCGCTGTACCGCGAGGCCGTGTCGGGCGTGCGCCTGATGCCGCGCCACCCCAAGTAACGCACCCGCAGGCATGTTCCCCGCGCGCCTGGACTCCCCACTGGCCTATGCCATCGCGCGGGCCACACTGGATGGCTTCAACCGCCACTACCAGTTGTTCCGGGCGGAGTCCGCGCGCGCCAAGCATCGGTTTGAAACCTCTGACTGGCACGGCCAGCAGCGCGCGCAGCGCGAGCGCATCGAGTTCTATGCGCTGCGTGTGAAGGAAACCACCACGCGGCTGGAGCGCGAGTTCAAAGCCAGTGAGCAGCCGGCCGAGGTGTGGCAGCAAATCAAGCTGCACTACATCGGCCTCTTGGTGGACCACCACCAGCCCGAGTTGGCTGAAACGTTTTTCAACTCGGTGTCGGTCAAGATCCTGCACCGCAGCTATTTCCAGAATAGTTTTCTGTTCGTGCGGCCCGCAGTGAGCACCGAGTACATCGAGAGCGCCCAAAGCCACACCACGCCCACCTACCGCGCCTATTACCCGTCGTCTTACCCAGGTCAGGCGGGCCTGGGCAGTGCGCTGCGCAAGATGGTGGACGACTACGACTTCCGCGCCACCTTTGACAACCTGGAGCGCGACATCTACTGGGTGGAGCAGGCCATGCAGGAGCGCACCGGCAACGTGACGCTGCGCGCCAACTTCCAGATCCAGGTGCTCTCAGGCCTGTTCTTTCGCAACAAGGGCTGCTACATCGTTGGCAAGCTGATCAACGGCTTTAACTCCTATGGCTTCGCGCTGCCGGTGCTGCACAACAAGGCGGGCAAGCTCATCATCGACACCGCGCTGTTTGGCGAAGACGACTTGCTCATGCTATTCAGCTTTGCGCGCGCCTACTTCATGGTCGACATGGAGATCCCGTCGGCCTATGTGCAGTTTTTGCGCAGCATGATGCCGCGCAAGCCGCGCAACGAGATCTACAACGCACTCGGCCTGGCCAAACAGGGCAAGACGCTGTTCTACCGCGACCTGCTGCACCACCAACGCCACAGCACCGACAAGTTCCGCATCGCGCCGGGCATCAAGGGCATGGTGATGCTGGTGTTTGACCAGCCTAGCTACCCCTATGTGTTCAAGATCATCAAGGACTTTTATCCGCCGCAAAAAGACACCTCGCGCGCGCAGATCAAGGCTAAGTATTTGCTGGTAAAGCAGCACGACCGCGTGGGCCGTATGGCCGACACACTGGAGTACAGCGGCGTGGCATTTCCGCGTGAACGCTTTGAAGACGAGTTGATTGCCGAGATCCAGAAGTTCGCGCCCAGCCAGATCGAAATCAGCGACCGCGATGGGGACGGGCAGATGGAAGTCATCCTCAAGCACGTCTACATCGAGCGCCGCATGATCCCGCTCAACATCTATTTGCAAGAAGCTTTTGACGCCGGTGGCACCCGCGCCGATGACCCCAGCCCGGCCGCCAAGCGTGCACGTGACCAGATCGAGCGTGCGGTGGTGGAGTACGGCAATGCCATCAAGGATTTGGTGTCGGCCAACATTTTTCCCGGCGACATGCTCTGGAAAAACTTTGGCATCACGCGCAACAGCAAGGTGGTGTTCTACGACTACGACGAGATCGAATACATCACCGACTGCAACTTCCGTCGCGTGCCCGAGCCGCGCACCGAAGAGGAAGAAATGTCCGGCGAAATCTGGTATTCGGTCGGCCCGCGCGATGTGTTCCCCGAAACCTTTGCGCCCTTTTTGCTGGGCAACCCGGCAGTGCGCGAAGTGTTCATGGCGCACCATGCCGATCTGTTGGACGTGGACTTCTGGCAAAGCCACAAAGACCGCATCCAGGCCGGTTATGTGCACGACGTTTTTCCCTACGCCCGCAGCAAGCGCTTTGTGAACCAGACGCTGCGCGAGCACACCGCATAAGCCCCCATTTCAAAAACCATAGGAGACACACATGACCGAATCCATCGTTATCGTCAGCGCCGCACGCACGCCCATGGGCGGCTTTATGGGCGACTTCGCCAGCCTCGCTGCGCACGACCTGGGAGGAGCCGCCATCAAGGCAGCTGTGGAGCGCGCAGGCATTGCGCCTGAGCTGGTCACTGAAGTCATCTTCGGCAATTGCCTCATGGCAGGCCAAGGCCAAGCACCCGCACGCCAGGCTGCATTCAAGGGCGGCTTGCCCAAGAGCGCGGGCGCAGTTACTTTGTCCAAAATGTGCGGCTCCGGCATGCGCGCGGCCATGTTTGCGCACGACATGCTGCTTGCAGGCAGCCACGATGTGCTAGTGGCCGGCGGCATGGAGAGCATGACCAACGCGCCGCACCTGCTGCCCAAGGGCCGCAGCGGCATCCGCATCGGCCACGACCGCGTGATGGACCACATGATGCTGGACGGCCTGGAAGACGCCTATGAGCCCGGCCGCAGCATGGGCACTTTTGGCGAAGACTGCGCCGCCAAATACAGCTTCACCCGCGAACAGCAAGACGCCTTTGCCACCGCCAGCGTGCAACGGGCACAGGCCGCTATTGCCAACGGTGGCTTCAAAGCAGAGATCACACCGGTCACGGTCAAGACCCGCGCGGGCGAAGTGCAAATCGACATGGACGAAGGCCCCGGCAAGATCAAGCTCGACAAGATTCCTACGCTGCGTGCCGCGTTCAAGAAGGACGGCACGATTACCGCTGCCAGCAGCAGCTCCATCAACGACGGTGCCGCCGCCATGGTGATGATGCGTGAGGGCACTGCGGCCGATTTGGGCTGCAAGCCCCTGGCCCGGCTGATAGCCCACGCCAACCACGCGCAAGAGCCCAACTGGTTTGCCACCGCCCCCGTGGGCGCAGTGCAAAAGGTGTTGGCCAAGGCGGGCTGGAAAGCCGAAGACGTAGACCTGTGGGAAGTGAACGAGGCCTTCGCGGTGGTGCCTATGGCGCTGATGCATGACCTGGCTATTCCACATGAGAAGGTGAATGTGAATGGCGGCGCGTGTGCGTTGGGTCACCCGATTGGCGCGTCAGGCGCGCGCATCATGGTGACGTTGATTCACGCTTTGAAGGCACGTGGTTTGAAGCGGGGTGTGGCGACTTTGTGCATTGGTGGTGGAGAGGCTACTGCGGTGGCGTTGGAACTGCTTTGATTTTTGTGGTGCCGTTGGTTTTGTTGGGGAAGCGGGGCGTGAGTGCCGCTGATGCTTCCTCTGCTATTGCACGCGCTGGGGCTGGGTATGCCGGGGGCCTCCTACTGCGACATACGCACAAGTCGGCCCCCGGCATACCCAGCCCCAGCGCTGGATCGCGTGGGGCGGGGCGGATTGAATATCAAGGTGCTGGTGTCGGTGGTGTTGCAGGTGCGGCTACTCGTCTTTCTTTCGCTGCCCAACAGTCACGCTACATCACGCGTACGGGGCAAGGGCTGACGGCCGACTTGTGCGTATGCCGCAGTAGGAGGCCGTCAGCCCTTGCCCCGTACGCGCACCAACAAAGCAGGCAAGCAATCAGCAGCCATCACATGAGCAAGAGAAAACCATGAACGTCCTACTGATAGGCGCCTCCCGCGGCATAGGCCTGGAACTGGCAAAGCAATACCTCGATGCAGGCGACCGCGTCATCGCCACAGCGCGTGACAAAGCAGGCCTAGAAACGCTGAATGAACTGGGCGCCCAAACGATTCAACTGGACGTGACCAACCCAGCCAGCATCAGCGGCCTGAGCTGGCGACTCGATGGCGAAAAGATCGACGTTGCTATTTACGTGGCGGGCGTGTTCGGCACAGAGGGTGCTACCTCACCACCCACTCAACAAGCCTTTGACCGCATGCTCCACACCAACGTGCTCGGCGCCATGCAGGCCATCCCGCAAGTCGCACCGTGGGTGGAAGAAGCCGGTGGTCAGTTCGCCTTTATCACCAGCGAAATGGGCCACATCAGCGGCACTCAGGGCAGCTACGGCTGGCTCTACAAAGTCAGCAAGGCCGCACTCAACATGGCCGTGGTCGCAGCGCAGCCCGACTACCCCCGCGCCCACTTCGCACTCATCCATCCCGGCTGGGTCAAGACCGATATGGGCACCGACGCTGCGCCCTTGTCCGTGCAAGACAGCGCGGCGGGCATTCGCAAAACATTGCAGACACTGAAGAGCCAGCCTCGCCCCGCACAGGTGCCGTTTGTGCAATGGGACGGCAGCGCATTCCAAACGTGGTGACACCACATCCATAACGAAGAGACAACCATGATCCTCAGCCAAGACCAGGAAATGATCCGCGACGCGGTGCGTGACTTTGCGCAAACCGAACTCTGGCCGCACGCGCCGAAGTGGGACAAAGAACACACCTTCCCCAAGGACGTGCATAAGGGCCTGGCCGCGCTGGGCGCGTATGGCATTTGCGTGCCCGAAGAGCTGGGTGGTGCGGGGCTGGACTATGTGACGCTGGCCTTGGTGTTGGAAGAGATTGCCGCAGGTGACGGCGGCACCAGCACGGTGATCAGCGTGACCAACTGCCCGGTGAACGCCATCCTCATGAAGTTCGGCAACGCGCAGCAAAAGAAGCAGTGGCTCGAACCCCTGGCGCGGGGCGAGATGCTGGGTGCGTTTTGCCTGACCGAGCCGCATGTGGGCAGCGATGCATCGTCGCTGCGAACTACCGCGGTGAAGGACGGCGACAGCTATGTCATCAACGGCGTCAAGCAGTTCATTACCAGCGGCAAGAACGGCGACGTGGCAATCGTCATTGCTGTGACCGACAAGGGCGCTGGCAAGAAGGGCATGAGTGCCTTTCTGGTGCCCACCAAGGCACCGGGCTATGTGGTGGCGCGCCTGGAGGACAAGCTCGGCCAGCACAGCAGCGACACGGCGCAGATCAACTTTGACAACTGCCGCATTCCCGCTGAGAACCTGATTGGCAAAGAGGGCGAGGGCTATGGCATTGCGCTCGGTGGTCTGGAAGGCGGGCGCATCGGCATTGCCGCGCAAAGCGTGGGCATGGCCCGCAGCGCGCTCGATGTGGCCGTGGCCTATGCCAAAGACCGCCAGAGTTTCGGCAGCGCCATCTTTAACCACCAAGCTGTGGGCTTTCGCCTGGCCGAATGCGCCACTCAGATCGAGGCCGCCCGCCAGCTCATCTGGCACGCAGCGTCCCTGCGTGATGCCGGCCGTCCCTGTTTGAAAGAAGCCGCCATGGCCAAGCTCTTTGCCAGCGAAATGGCTGAGCGCGTGTGCAGCGCCGCCATCCAGACCCTGGGTGGCTACGGCTATGTGAGCGACTTTCCGCTGGAGCGCATTTACCGCGACGTGCGTGTGTGCCAGATTTACGAAGGCACCAGCGACGTGCAAAAAATCATCATCCAGCGCGCGCTGTAATGGCCACCCGCAAGCCTGCCGAAGCCGCACCGTCTGCGGACGAGTCATCGGCCTCCTCGTTGATTGACGCCCGCATCCAGCAACTGGGTGGATGGCGTGGCGACATGTTGGCCCGGCTGCGTGCCTTGGTGCACGAGGCTTTGCCGCAAGTGCAGGAGGAATGGAAGTGGCAGGTGCCGGTGTGGTCGCAGGACGGCATTGTGTGCACCGGCGAAGCCTACAAAAGTGTGGTCAAGCTCACCTTTCCCAAAGGCGCTTCACTGCCCGACCCCGCGGGGCTTTTCAATTCCAGCCTGGAGGGCAATGTGCGCCGGGCGATTGATTGGCGTGAGGGGGATGTGGTGGATGCCTCCGCCTTTCGGGCGCTGGTGCAAGCAGCCGCTGCGTTGAATGCAGAAGCCGCCAAAAACAAAAAAACGGGCGCGAAAAAAGCATGACGAACATGGCGGCGCTGATGCACAACATCCACATCTTTGAGCGGGGTTGGCTCTCCAGCAACAACATCCTCATCACCGGTGAATCGGGCACGGCGCTCATCGACAGTGGCTACTGCACGCATGCGGAACAAACCCTCTCGCTGGTGGATTCCGTGCTGCAAGGCCGAGCGCTGGATGTGCTCATCAACACCCATTTGCACAGTGACCACTGCGGTGGCAATGCAGCCTTGCAGGCGCGCTACCCCGCGCTGCAAACGCATATTCCGCCGGGCCATGCAGCCCAAGTTGCCGCTTGGGATGCGCAAGCTTTGGGCTACATCCCCACGGGCCAAAACTGCCCGCGCTTTGGCTTCACCGCCACCTTGCAGCCGGGCACAGAAATGCGTCTAGGTGATGCGCAATGGCAAGTGCACGCCGCACCGGGCCACGATCCGCATTCGGTCATCTTGTTTGAGCCCGCGCGCCGCGTGCTGGTGTCGGCCGATGCCTTGTGGGAGCGCGGCTTTGGTGTGGTGTTCCCTGAGCTGGAAGGCGAAGATGCGTTTGACGAAGTGGCCGCTACGCTGGACTTGATTGAGGCCCTGCAACCCGCCGTCATCATCCCCGGCCACGGCGCACTGTTTACCGATGTGAGTGACGCTCTGGCCCGCGCACGCCAGCGGCTGGACGGCTTTGTGGGCAACCCGGCAAAGCACCTGCTGCACGCGGCCAAGGTGTTGCTCAAATACAAGCTGCTGGAGTTCCAATCCATAGACCACGCCGACCTGCACGCCTGGATGCAAGCCACCCCTTATTGCGCCATGCTGCTGCAGCGCTGCTACCAACAAGCTACTGCCTCTGAGGCCTTTGACGCCTTGCTGCAAGACCTGGTGCGCTCGGGTGTTGCCAGCGTCAACGGCAGCATGGTGCACAACGCATAAACCCCCACACATAAGGAGACCCATATGCCCATTACCAAAGGATTCCGCGCCCTCGTGGACGAAGCCATGGCCCAGGTGAAAACCTATACCGTGGCCGAAGTGCAAGCCCGCTTGAATGACCCTGCCGTGCAGATCGTGGACATCCGCGATGTGCGCGAATTAGCTGATGGCACTGTGGTCGGCGCGTTCCACGCGCCGCGCTGCATGCTCGAATTTTGGGTGGACCCGGAGTCGCCATATCACAAGAAGATTTTTGCCAACGAGGACAAAGAGTTCATCCTGTTTTGCGGCGCTGGTTGGCGCAGTGCCTTAGCCACCAAGACGCTGCAAGACATGGGCATGACCAACGTGGCCCACATCGATGGCGGCTACACAGAGTGGGTGAAGCAAGGCGCCCCCACCGAAACCCTGGAACAGCAAAAAGCCAAACGCGCGGCCAAGGCATGAAGGCACTGGACGGCAAGCAGCCTTGCCCTTGCGGACGCACAGCGGGCGCGAAACAAACAAGCCTGCGCTATGCCGACTGCTGCGGCCGCTGGCTGGAGGGCAGCGCCACACCGCCCGATGCGGAAAGCCTGATGCGCTCGCGTTACAGCGCCTTTGTGCTGGAGCGCGAGGCCTACCTGCTGCACAGCTGGGCCGCCAGCCACCGCCCGGCCAGCATCGCGTTCGATGCTGGCGTGAAGTGGCTGGGGCTGGATGTGCGCGCCCACCGCGTCACGGGCGAAGCCACTGCCGAAGTGGAATTTGTGGCACGCCAAAAGCCCCTGAGTGGCCCGGCCGTGCGCCTGCACGAGCGCAGCCGCTTTGTGCTGGAAGCAGGGCAGTGGTTGTATGTGGACGGAGACCAGTTGTGAGATTTGATGCGGTGCTGTTCGACTGCGACGGGGTCTTGGTCGACTCCGAAGCCATCACCTGCGGCGTGTTGCGCAACATGCTGCACGAGCTGGGCTGGAACCTCAGCTTGCGTGAATGCATGGACATCTTCATCGGCAAGATGGTGATCGACGAGCGTGCACGCATAGAGCAGGAGACCGGCAAACCCTTCTCTGAGGCGTGGTTGGCATCCTTCCGCCAACGCCGCAACGACGCGCTGGAAACCCGCATCGAAGCCATTCCCAACATCCAAGCCACCGTGCAGCACCTGTTTGACGCAACCCAAGGCCGTATCGCCTGCGCCTCCGGTGCCGACCGCGGCAAGATCGAACTGATGTTGCACAAGGTGGAGCTCTTGCCGTTCTTCGCGGGTCGCATCTTCAGCGGCCACGAAATGCCCCGCTCCAAACCTTTCCCCGATGTCTACCTGGCTGCGGCCGCCGCCTTGGGCGTGCCTGCCAACCGCTGTGCGGTAGTGGAAGACACGCTGGTGGGTTTGCAAGCCGGTGTGGCAGCCGGTGCCGCTGTGTTTGCCTACGTGCCGCAGGGTGAGGGCCAGGCGTTTCTGGATGCCGGAGCGCGGGCGGTGTTTGCGGATATGGCGGAGTTGCCGACGCTGATGTGGACAACTTTATGACCAAGCCCCCAGTGATGCCCCCAGAGACGCTTATGCCAATGGGCGCATAAGCGTCACCAGGAAACGGGTGGGTCCGCAGGACTGGCGGTAATGAACTTTAGTTCCTTCACGCGCTTCTCCACGATGGTTGCCTTGTAGTCCCCGAACACGATGGCTCCATAGGAGCGGGAATCTTTGTTGGCCTCCAACATGTATTCCAGACTGGCGTCGCGGTACCGGACCCAAGCTCTTTGCGCCTCTATGAATTTTTGCTTTTCAGCGCCGGAGAGGTTCTTGAGCGCAGCGGCATAAACACGGTTCAGTTCCCTGTCGGCTGCGTTGTAACGGGCTTCAAAACACGCGGCCATGGCACCACCGACCTCGTCGGCACAGTCCTTCGCCTGCGCAACTGACATGCCCAGAGCAAGTCTTGTGCAAATTCCAATAAACAGATGTTTCCACGTCATGGCACAGCACCTCCACAGTTTTGCATTTTTCCCACCTTGGCCTGAACCATCCTACGCGCCCCGTTCGTTGCGCACCGCATCCGGCGTCACCCCAGTCCACACCTTGAACGCCCGGATAAAGCTCTTCTCGTTCTGAAACCCCACCGCTTCGGCAATCTGCTTCAAGGGTTTTTTGCTGCGGTGAAGCAACGCGATGGCCTGCTCGCGGCGCACGCTGTCTTTGAGCTGTTGCAAGCTGCTGCCTTCTTCTTTGAGCTGCCGGTGCAAGGTGCGCTCAGACAGGTTGAGGCGCGCGGCCAGGTCTTGTGCGTTGCGGGATTGGTCGGGGAACTGGGCTAGGGTCTGGCGCACTTTCTCCACCAGCAAGCGGTCGCGCCGGTAGGGGCGCACGGTGAGCAGCAGGGCGCGTTGCAGCATGCGGCGCATGGCGGCTTCGTCGCGGCGCACAGGCAGGCTCAGGTAGCCCGCATCGAACTGCAAGGCGTTGCGTTCGGCCTGGAAGGTGCAGGGGCCATCGAACAGCACGGCGTAGCTCTCCGCATGCGCAGGTGCGGCATAGCGCAGGCTTGTGTGTTCGAGTGCAATGCGCGAGTCGGTGAGCCAGCAGGCCACGCCCAGCGCATTGCGCAAGACCGACAC